>Ga0307511_10007330_pt1 | contig 11101 bp, 6 predicted proteins | sample 13_EM_MG_FD_200266 | JGI IMG/M metagenome (GOLD analysis project Ga0307511, IMG submission 200266) | Populus trichocarpa ectomycorrhiza microbial communities from riparian zone in the Pacific Northwest, United States - 13_EM | ecosystem: Host-associated > Plants > Roots > Unclassified | place...
AGTGTTCGGTCCATCCCGGCGGAACTCGTTCATGTTGGGGACATCCTCCAGGTCTCCCCCGACTCGACTATTCCCACCGACGGGGTGATTCGGAGCGGGGTAACCCAAGTCGACGAATCGTCCTTGACTGGTGAGAGCAAGCCAGTCGAGAAACAACGAGGGTCACCCGTCATCGCCGGCACACTGAACCTCTCCGGTTCGATCGAAATAACGGTGTCCCGATCCCTTTCGGAGAACACCATCGCGGGAATCAGCCGACTCATGCACGACGTTCAAGGGGCGAGGATTCCAATCCAGGACCTCTCCGATGTAGTCGCGGCTTACTTCGCTCCTGTGGTGTTGGTACTGGGGTTGGTGACGTTCCTGATTTGGATGTTGATTGGGAAGTTCGTGCAGGGTATGGCAGTGGAAAAGGCCGGTATCAACGCGCTGATGAAGATGATCACGGTCCTGGTGGTTAGTTGTCCCTGTGCGATATTATTGTGTGTTCCAATGGTGGTTATCATTGCAGTGTCTGTCGCTGCGAAGAAGGGGGTACTGTTCAAGGTGTGTGCGCAGAGTTCTTCATTTCCCATAGCCTTTGTTCACTCCGGCCCTATGCTCGGTGGTAACCAGTCCGCCGAGTCTGTTCAATACGCTAGGGACACAACGGTGGTCCTCTTTGACAAGACCGGCACCCTCACCGAAGGAAACCTCTCCGTCGTCGAATTCTATCCCTTCACCAGCAACGCCGCTTCGTTGATATACCATCTCACCAAAACTAGCACCCACCCAGTCGCCAAAGCTGTCACCGAGCACGTTCGCTCCCTCGTCCCCGCCTCCACACCCACCCTGAAGCTGGGGGCGGTCACTTCCGTCGCCGGCCACGGCCTCGAAACTCAACTCGAACGGAAGATATTACGGGGTGGGAACTGTCGGTGGTTGAATCTCGACGATCACCCTTCCGTCCACGAACTGCGCGGAAAAGCTAGGACGATCTTTGCGGTCACGCTTGGAGGGGAACCTGTTGCTATCTTTGGCCTGGTTGACAGATTAAGGCCTGGAGCTGAAGAGCTCATCCAGTGGCTCGCACAACGGAGGGTCGACGTTTATGTTCTCAGTGGAGATGAACCAAGTGTCGTCGAGTCGGTCGCTTCACGGCTTGGGATACGTGCAGATCACGCAATTGGAGGGTGCACACCCAAGTCAAAGGCTGATTTCGTTCGTACCATCCAAGAACAAGGGCAGCCCGCTTCCACTCGTGGACCGAAACGTGCGGCAAAAGTGATGTTCATTGGAGACGGAACCAACGATATCGTAGCCCTCACACAAGCCGACACGGGCGTGTCCGTTGGCTCCGGGACAGACGTGGCCATTAGCGCAGCGGATGTAATCATGCTCAGCCCAACGAACATACACAAGAGCGTCGAGACCATCTTCAACATCTCCGAGCGTTCGTTTAGGAGGATCATGTGCAACTTTGCGTGGTCGTTTGTGTATAATTTGTTCGCGATCCTGCTCGCCGCTGGCGCGTTCGTGAATTTTTCGATACGACCGGAGTATGCGGGATTGGGGGAAATGGTTTCGGTTGTTCCGGTGATTTTTGTCGCTTGGAGCATGGTCTTGTTCTGAGCTTGTTGCGGTTGGTGGCTGTTGTGCGCGGATGCGAAACTCAGTGCTCGAGGTGCATTTTCCTCCCCCTTCTCGCGTGTCTTTTTTCGCGTCACCCAGGCGTCGATTATCTCCATGCAGTCCCACTCCCGTTCTCGTGTCTGACTCAAGCCTTTTTTAGGATACCCACGTAACGGCGTCCGGCACCCGCTGCGGTTCAGAAAGAAGGCTTGGTCCGGATCTCGTCTTCTTCTTATCCATATCATCCCCCGCTTGTTTGCTATGAAAAGGGGAGAGGATGACGCTATGCTCCCCATTGTAACCACCATCGGTTGTTTCATAATACGCGTCGTGAATTCCTTTTTCGAGTCCACGTTGTTTTTACTGAATACGGGTCTTCCCTTATCCTACCACGCTTCAGAGTGCGGGATCGTTTGCGACGATTGTTGGTCCCTTATCGCGGAATATCCATTGAGCATGCCATTGTCAATGATGGGGTGGGTCGGCGCTTCGGTCTCGTTAGCGCTAACCTAACCGCTGAGTGCATACCAGGTCGCGGGACGTTCCAGAAGGTTGTGTGAAATATCCTACCGGGAGAGCCGCTGATAGAGGGCCGAAGCGCGGGCCGCCAGCTCGGTTCTCACTCAGATCCCCGTGGCTATTCAACGTTTCTTGACAGGCTTCCGTGCCTGCGCCATTCCGTAGTACTTGTTCACGTGCATCGCATGGCCGCTCCCTCATTCTGTTTGACTACATCGTAAATATATGTACCCCACTCCTGTAAAATCGTGGGCACGAGGTGAAGAGGTGGGATCAAATTGCCAATCTCTAGAAGCACGACTGGAAGTTGGAACTGGAAGGATGAATTGAATAGGATACCATGGCCTTGATTTATTCCGGAAAAACTCCTCCCCAAACTCGAAGTACCTGCAACCCGCGCATATCACCCTCGATGTCCTGAACATTCGGAGCGTCCTACCAGCTGATATCCGGAAAACGTTGTTCGAGTTTAGTCCGATTTTACGAGAGGATTGGATATTCGACAAACATCTCAACGATGAGAATAAGTTACACGAGGACTGGGTAAGGGGGGAGAGGGGAGCGTATTGGTATAAGGATTCTTCGAAGCGGGTGCTTTACCTGCTAATGCGATCTGATCAGAAAGAATGGTCGAGGTTTTGACGATGAATTCGAATCAAACGCGGCTGGAACTATCCGGGTATCCGATACGGTGCCTCTCTCTCCCTCCCTCCCACCATTCACATCCACTTACCCACGCGAATTCTGTTCGGTGGTATACGCTAACTGGGCCAAGTAACTCACTTATGCATACAGACACCCGTGATGGTCACAAATCCTTTGATCGAGCCTTCCAAATTCCAGCGTGAAATGGAGTACATCTTATGATTCATTGGCCATGAGGATTATATGGATACGGTCCCTTTGGACCAAGGGTTACACGTTACACATGAGTATCTGTGTAACCTGTCCATCAGGCGAGCCTCTGAAAGGCGATTGAATTGGACTTGCCACCTTTATCCTCCGGTATGACGATGATCGCACGCTTCTCTCCACGAAACCCACGTGCACGAAATCCCGGAATCCTGGTTCGACCCACGCGTAGCCACGCGCCCGTGCGTACCATTCAATGGATTGAGCCACCACTTCGGTGTCGTGGGTGCCACATTCTATGTACTAGCGTGGATAATTACACTTTGCACCCGCGTCACACGTTGAACGGCTTTGGGCCGATGGGGAAACCGGAAAGAAAAAATCATCAGAAACCTGCCAATTTCTCGAAATCCCGGAACTAGAGAAATGTACCATACGTGTAAGTTCTTTCGCCCGTCCCGCCGAACGTCGCGGGCGTCGACGGATGGGTAAGCGCTGTGTTACAGCCCACAGCTGCGCAGGACATAGCACAAAGGCGAGGAGGACACCGTTGCCCGCATGCTAGGATGCTGAAAATACCACCACTGCCCGTCATGACACGACAATCGGTGATGTGAAAGTCATGAGCCTTGATCGGACGGAGTGTCATGATGGGCCGGTCAAACCGAGTAGTCCAGCTACCGTAAAAGCGAGTCCACCAGATCACAGCCACGTCCCAGCCAGAGGACGCAAAAGTGTTAAGGATCCGTGGTGTTCGGCGGGGCTGTGCATGAGACATGGATCCACAGTCAGGCAGTAGAGGTAAAATGGAGGCTGTCGCCCACGCCACGTTAATTAGCCTGTGTGTCCAATGAACCGGCGTCTCAGCCACACCCTCACGGGATGAGGAGAGCGCCACCGTCAAGAAATTTCCAGGCGCACTTCTGACTTTGGCATCCTTACCAAAGCCCTTGGTCAGATACTAAGGCGCATACGGAACCTGCAAACCCCCGGAAACGACATGCCCCTTTCTGATCTTTCCATCGATCCAAGGGTCGAAAGCCGCGTGTTGAGGACATTCAGACTAGGCCACATACGACGACATCGGGTCAACGCTGTTTGGTGATAATCATAATACGAGCACGGAAACACGTACATTGTACGTCCAGAACGTATCTAAATGCTCTCTCCGAACCCCGCCCCCCGTCCAGAATCCAATAACGCGTCGTACGTCATCGGGGCAAATCGTGAGGGTCGGTTCGCAACTTAGCGACGGCAAGCTACCCTAGCTAGTAGCCCGCCACTAGCACGTGCAGAGTTGTACCTGGGCCTATCACTCGTGGACCTGCCATGACCAGGCACCAGGCGCCAGACCAGCGACATACCCAAGCGTATGACGCGCAAAAAGGCGCCCTACCTCCGCCCCTCTGCGTTTCCGATCCAAAAGTGGGGGGTAGGTGGCACAGCCTCCCGAAAAAAGGGCGGACATGGGTTCGAGCTGCCTGTGGAACGCTGTGATGGTTCAAAATAGTATAACAGGTTGAAGCGTGGGCGGACTCCAGGGTCCTCCATCCAGATAACCACTGACACATACCGGGGGGCCCCGAGATCAAGGGAGTTCACGGGCCATACGGCGAAATGGCCGGCCAACGTGTAGCCGGCCCACAACACGCACGATAAGATCCGCTCCTGTGTTCCCCATCGCTCTCTTATTTCCGGGGGCCGAAAGGGCCGCGATGGGCGACCGGAAGAGTGTCAGTGTTTCACGGACCCGGGAAACACCGGGGGTAACACGCTGAAGAAACCTCGAATCTACTGTAAAGTTTGGGGCAGCACCCAGGCATAAAGCGAGCGAAGAAACATCAGGTAGAGCCACGCACTGGGTAACGAAAGCGGCTCCCGCCAATGTTATCGCCCTGATTTCGAGGGCTTCCATTCTCCTTTATCTTGAAGGAATTAACTCAAGCTCCGACATGTAGTTACCATCCCTTCAACGGAAAGATACTTCGTTACCCGTGGTGGAAACAAACACAGACGAAGCATGGAACTCGCGCCCATTAGTTGCGGGGGTGAAGGAATGTTATATCGGTTTTCTCTCGCATGATCGTGGAGTGGAGAGAAACTGGCGGCGGAATGATCATGCAATGGTAGTACATGGTCGTTCGGACAGAACCAGATGTCCCGACTTCTTGATTTGTTTACCGAAGGGTCGAAGGACCTCGTCCAATGGATCCCTGTGCGATTATGGATCTGAGAGAAAACCATATTGAACGAAACCGGAAGGTTAATCAGATACCGTGATGAGACGTTCCTCTCGGTAGCGTGCCCCGGAGACGAGCTTGGATAGTTGAATAGTAACCCAACAAACCACTAACGAGCCGGACCGAAAGGCCCAGATGCGAGAGGGTCTCGGGATTCCCGACGAGTCGTGCGACAACGACTAGGGGTTCAATGTCCCACGCTCCACAAAAGATTAGAATCCAAGAGGGAGAACATTCAACCACCAATCTTTCTTCCTTACAAAACCGGCCAGCTCTTCTTCGATCTTCTTAATCAACTCTATGCGAGATTGACATGTATTGCACGGTGCAGGGAAGACTCGAGAACCGAATGCATTACCCCCGGATCTCACCATCACAGCACAGCACAAACAGTCCCCCGAGTCGCCTTAGCCTCTCCTAAACAAAGATCTACTTATCCGGAGCATCATCCTGCTCAACGTCAACGCTTGATTTCTACGTTTATGTATGTTGCAATTGTCCCGGGCTGCTTATGGGTCACAAGCGCCCGCCTGTTGATCGTCTCTCGCTGAGGGGATATCAAAGTGCTGGTGCTAGCCCCTGTGGTCCTAGTGACCAGTGGGTACTAGGATACCCGCGTACGCTATTCCCATTCGCATCCCCTCTTTGTGCAACCAGGGATTACCGTGACAACCCGGTTAGTGAGGACCTACCTCGCGACAAAGGATGCCTAAACTCTTTTCACCCCCGACCCGCGGTCTCTCAGGCCCACCCACAACACGATACACTCCGTCGAGCGGATCCCGCTGGAGCCTGGAGGAATCAAAAACAAAACCCACCGAGCCCCTAAACCGCAATAGAAACAACCAACACGCTGGGAGGGGGGAGGGTGGGTGTTGCGACGTTGCGCCACAAAACGACTGATTTTTCCCCTGCAGTTGAGTTTCCGTTTCCCCCCGTCCGGTGAACTTTGATAGACCGGAGGGTACGCACTCTCACACACATCAAGCCGGTGGGTGGTCGACAAATTTGATTCGCTTCTCGCGCGTGCATCTTCACTTATTGAACGGAGAACGCTTAGCCCGGGCCGTCCCCAGCTTCTTCCTCGTAGCCCGCTTCCTTTTTTCCACTATGAATTGGCCGATCGGGTCGAGAGCTGGGTATTGATGATTCACCAGCTGGCCTGGTGACCTGTGAAAGAGAAGAAGATGGAAAGGTGAGAAAAAAAACCTGCTGACCTCGGGCAACGTTGCTCCAAGAAACGAGAGCCACAAGGCAATCACATTGGAGCGCCTTACAATTGAAGGTTGTTGCTTCAGTTCTCGAGAACCCCCACACACACCAAGGACACCACCGCTCCGCCTGATGGGTAGCCAATACTCAATACCATACGTACTATTCGAAATCAAATTACACTCCGCTCTTCCCTTCAGGCCTGTCCGAGGAAACGGAACTCTGGTGTTCTACCTGTTGTGGCTGACGCGCGCGAACGACGTGCGTTCCAGGAGACAATTATTCAAAGACGCGGACCAATCACATCCCGTTCCCTTTCGCCCAGCGACTAGTACATTCCACCGGAAACACCTATACTCACTGATATGAAAAATCATGACAGCAACAAGACTGAGGGCGTCATGGACCAGAGCTCCTGTTGGGGTGCCTAGGAGAATCAAAAGATTCGAACACCGAAAGCTGCGCGCCGCGTACGCCGGCTTTCCTTGCATCGCCGATTCCACACACGCCTGTACTGTGGGTTTTGAGGAACGTGTTGTGAAGAACCCATCCCGATGGACGTGGGCCAAACAGAAGCGGATATCTGTACGCCACGTCTACGTCACGTCGTTTGACCTCTCCGATCCTTGATCCCTATCCAAGGACAGACAATTGATATGGTTCTGATATGACCAACCGAGAGAAAAGGCGGAATACTTCAGCTCGCCGGAGACAACACGGCCCTCCGCTCGAGGGGGGACCGGCCTGCGAGGCCATTGAGGAGTCGCAGGGGTAAGTTACGTTGTAGCTAATAACTGATAGTCTCCGGCGTGACCTTGGGCGCTGATCGACCTTGGCAACGGACACTTGTGCGCGCCCCGATAACATACTATAGCAGTGCACACCGCGCCCGTACTAGTGCATCTATCCAGAGGGTCCCCGGAGTTAATGTCCCCAGATTCAGGTTCACGGGGGAGGCTATGTCGACCGGTTAACATACGGACTTTTGATTTGGCCCAAGAGCACTGTTGTGTGTTTCATCCAAAGTTCAGCTTCATCCGATTAAGTGGCCGAACACGCGTACGGCACCAACAAGGGGGGCTTGACAGTTTCATACGACCAGAAGACCAGGACAGAAGACAGGGGGGGTACAACGTGTTTGAGATTACAATTCAACCCCAAAAATAACTAGATGTGAGATAAACTATACCGACGGAGAGTATGGTACCAGAGCACAATAACAAGAGACCTCAGAAACCCAAGCAGTGGAAGGGAAAGAGTGGATTGGAAAAAGGAAGGTGTGGACCGTTCGCGTGACCGTCGAGTCCCCAAAAAGAACACGGTGGGTAGATACATACATATATAAAAAGGTGGACGGAGACGATACCTCCCAATCTAAACGAAAGTGTGGACGCGTCGTTGAATGTCCGTGAAGCACGAGAGAGGCGAGGGAGGAACCGTGTCCAGAAGGAGGGAATAGGAAGAAACATTAGTGTACGAAAAACTGTCCCGTGTGTTCACCAAGGTGTAGCAAGACCAGAAAACAAACCCAACGACACGTAGAGAGACATTGAGGAAGAGCAGGATCGACAAGAAGGAGAGAGGGGTGTTACAGTGCTTAATGCAGACAACATTCGTTTTTTGTTAAGGGAACGTTAAATCTATAGTCCGTTTTTACTTGATGGGCGAGAGAGAGAGGCAGCGTTCAAAACTGCTGTTGCACGTTCCCGATTGCAGGCGAGTTGGGGAAGTATGGGTTGTACCCAGGCATGACGGCGCTCACCCCACCAGAACTCGTTGGAGAAGGGACGGCCTGGTACCACGGGCTCGGGATGTGCTGATGCGAGGTGTGGGGGAACGACGAGCCACTTGTCGAGGTGGTAGCGTCTGGGGGCGCCATCTCGCTCTCAGGAGTCCTCGTAGTCGATGAATATGGGTGGGGGGAATGATGAACATAGTGGTCGAACTCCTGATTGTGTGGCGATGGCAGGGGGGAGAACTGTTGGTTCGGGTGGGGAGGGAGGTGATGCGAGTGGTGCGAACCGTTTTCCACAAAAGGAGTGTAAGGGTCGTTCGGCCTGATGAAACGTCTCAGCGCTGGAACCTTCCGGACTCACGCGCAAGGAACTCACAGCAACAGGTTGTTGAGGTCGGCAATGCGATCAATCACGACACACCCTTCAGGGTTGTGCTCAGCAGAGCGATTGAGGATTCCGTGTGTGCTATGCAACGCTCGAGTGAGGGTGGTCAGCTGAGAAGTGACAGTGGGGTTCGATAAACAGCGACACGAGAGTCCAGTCGTCGTGGGGGTGTTGTTCGTCTGAAGGGTGTAAAAAGGCGGGTTGACATCGTCCCTTGGTGGTGAGGAAGACGAGCCTGCGGACGAAGCATCCATCGAGAGCGGTGGGGACGGTGAATAGTGGCCATCATTGGAGGGGTGGTACATGCCAGGGCGACGATGTGGGGCGAGGTAGTCAGATGAATGGTCGGGTTCCGTCTTGATGGGGAGCTGTTGCGAACCAGAGCTAACTGGTTTCTTGAACGCGCGGCTGTGCCACTTGTCAGAAAGATCGTTGTTGTCGTTGGCGGGGGTTTGGCTAGCGCCACTGTCAACCCATCGAGGGTGGGGTTTTCCTGAATGGAAGGTGATCAGATGGGGTGGGAACGGGAGTGAGAGATGATCTCATACCTCGAAGTTCTCTTACGAGACTCTCCAATTCTGCAATCCTGTTTCGGAGTTTGGTGACTTCGTCAATGTTTGGATCGTCACGGATCGTGGGATCATCGACTTCATACACGCAGAGGCCGGTCTAATGAAAGTGACCGATGAGTACAGAAAGTAATGAATGGGTGAGACCAACGCGCACCAGACCAAGCTGTATGCACCGCGAGCATGGACGCTTTCTGTCACACTACACGTGACGGTCAGAGCGAGAACGGAGCTGGGCATGGGTGGGATGTGTGACGTACCTTCCTCTTGGAAGTATGACAGTTGAGGCAAGATTGGGTGGTGCGGTTGCGCCTGCGTTTCCTGTGGTCGACGTCGAGATTGAGCTGGAAGTCCACCATTTCCCCGTTGAATTGCACGAGTCTGTTCGGGTGGCTGTCCATGAAGCTCGGAGGGCGGTGAAGGGGATGTCGGTCGGAGAGGGAGGGGCGGGGTTGGGAATGGGATGAGGAGGAGGGAGAGTGAAGGGACGACCCGAGAGCTTATAACGAAAACCATCGCACACAAACGAAAGAGTAAATCCAGACCGGAGGCGCCTCAGCCCAAGAGGGGAACGGAAGTTCGCACACCAATCCAACGGACAAACCCGAGATATTTTCACTTTATTTTTTCGATTATTCTCTTAGATATAACCTTTTTTGGGTGACCTGTCTCGATCACTCATCCCCTCATTGTGCCTGATTTAGGGCTCCGCGAAAACCGTCCAGGCACAACTTCCTTTTACGGAGGGTTTTCAACAATATTTGCTGCGTTTCATCCTGACCGCTCGCTCCTCGCAGCGTCATTCCCGAGGCTTTCCTCTCCGTCGAAGCTTGAGCGAGGTGCATGGACTACAGGCAGCACATTTCACCAACGACAAATACAATAGCCGACATACGCCACATTGTTGGCTGTCCATGAATGAGTCTGGCTAACACGGGTATCTTTTGCGGGCCGGGAGATGGAATGTCTACGACGTGGCGCGACAAACGAACGAAAACAGTGAGTATGTAACTGATTAAGTGAGCATCCGCGCCACCGGGAACATGAACCATCGGCGTAGCTTTTTCCGTCGTTTATCACCTCGTCTTGATGATAGGTACCCTCACAGTCCGTAAGCACTTTTCTCAACCGGTCGTTCGCACAGGGACCTTATCCTCATCCGCGCTCTAGAGTCGGTCCAGATCACACGATCGATCGAGGTGGCTGAGGAGGTAAACATTCCGGAGATTTCGACGGTCGCAATACTGTATCAGACCATTCCGTCATGTACCTATGTGGCTAAATGCACATATCTACTACATCCGACGTCAATCCCACCACTTCACTCAGTACACACACGCTATGAAAGGCGCGGGATAGAGGGGAGGGGACGCGATGAAAACGAAAACAAAGTTGATTCCAGGAACCGAACGAAACCAAAAGCGTCAGTCGTTTTACCGTGGAATGTTTCTCTGACAGCCCGTGACTAAACTCGAACGGTCCTCCGTTTTGTTCCCGTGCTTTCTAAATCAGGCTTCGATCACTCGATATTTCCCACGTTCCTCTCAGACAGCCTCGGCACATGGGAACGTGGAATACCCGTCAGCATTGACCCCTTCCCTCGGCAGTGCCGCGACCGTCCCTGTGGATCTCAAACTATCTCGTCTACTCTCCGTTCTCTACACCGCTCACGAACCCTGACTCAGAGAACGCATACCGGTCCACAGTTCCCTTTCGAGTAAACAACAACATGGCAAAACAAACATACGCTGATTTCGTCCGCCGATTACATAAGCTGCGTCGGTTTTCGGCCCACGTGCTGATTCCATCCCCTCCCACTTTGAGTTTCCTTTTTCGTACTCGACAACCTCCGTTCGAATTCGTCAACGCTGTCCAAGTTCAGTTGCTCTCCATACCGTATCCATCCCGCTCTGGTTACGGGGGTATGTGCAGAGGCGAAGAACCGCCCGTGTTCCCGAGAACGACATCCAACATATGA
>Ga0307511_10007331_pt1 | contig 11101 bp, 14 predicted proteins | sample 13_EM_MG_FD_200266 | JGI IMG/M metagenome (GOLD analysis project Ga0307511, IMG submission 200266) | Populus trichocarpa ectomycorrhiza microbial communities from riparian zone in the Pacific Northwest, United States - 13_EM | ecosystem: Host-associated > Plants > Roots > Unclassified | place...
TTCCATACCACACAGGTCCTTGGTAGTGGTGTCGGTGCAGAGAGAGGTGCCAGCTGACGTGGCAGACGGGAGGAAGCACGATGCGACTTCCAAAGTGGGTTCACTCGGCCAGGCCGCCGAGCAACTTCTGTATTTGGAAGGGCCATCACACCCACCGCCGGGCTGACCTGCTGGAATTCCTAGCAGTGAGGCAGTCTGTGTCATAATAGCAGTATGTATTGTTGGGGTTAGAAACCTCAGATTAGAAGGTGGCAGGTGTTATCAGGAGGCGGTGAAAGGTGAGAATGAGTGACGGAAGTGGACTAAGGAGGAGAACGACTATCATAGGTGGGAAGAGAGCGACTATAGCCAATGGGGAGGAGAGGTGGAACGAGCGACTAGGGTGGGTGGGGGAAGAGTAAAACGAGTGACTAGAGTTTGTAGGTAAATATTATGGATGGATAGTATAGGTGTGAGTCGGACGTTGAGGGTGGTATTGCTATTTAGAATGCCCATCGGTCGTTTGCCCCATTGTTCCACATGTTATCCTCATCGTTGAATGAGGCGAACATGTCAAACCTGTTCGCAAGGGAGTTGACGTCAGGCTGGGGGCCACATGTAATACCGCTTGAAGACCCTTCAACGAACTCTGGGAGAGGGGTGTGGGGTGAACCATGTTGTGGAGACGCTGATGGGGTATCTTATGGGTCTCAGCGTTTGACCAGATGCAGACAGATGACGTACCCATTGCTGTCTTGATGCGCTTTGTTGGGCGTGGGCGGGGACGGGGCTTGACTGGCTCGGTTACCCGGACCTCATTATCGGTATCCATCTCGGTCCCACTGTCTGTTCCACTGTTGGCCTTCGTATCTGAACCTGAGGAGTCGGAGGAGACCATAGCTGTTCGGTCGTATAGAGGTTAGTATCAGACCCTCTTGTATTACAGGTAAGGGTACTTACCCCTTGCCCGTTTACCGGTGGATATGGGGTGGGGAATAACTGGGGCGGCTGCTGGAGTGAACCATTCGTTTAGGACCCCCTGTGGGATGGGTTCCTTCGTTACTGTGGGGCCTCAGATCTACAGATAGGTCACATGTAATGAGACACATACCGAGGTAAATGGCCTTGCCACGGAAGGACGAGTTAATGGTATCACCAGACAGGTTATCCCGGTAGGTGAGCGCTGTAGGGTGTGTGATGTCAATGGTCTCATATCTCTTCCTGTTCTTCTTCAGAAGAACGTATGGCCACGAATAGTGGATTCTCTTCTTCCCGACGTCATCGGGCTGGCCCTCTAAAGTTGCGACATGTGGGTTTATGGTTCCCAGGTATCCGAAGAGCCGTTGGAAGTGGTTTCGGAGGAAACCGTTGAACTCCTTTGTTCCCCAATCCAGTTGGAAGACGATGCCGGAATCATCATCTGGGTTGGCCTCAACCGCGAGCCCAGCCAAAGCCCATGGAGCCAATGACACGGAATTGATAGTGGGGAACAAGAACCTATTCAACGCCTGAGCAGGTGGGGGTTAAACACAGTAATTAGATCCTGAACACTGATGGACAATAAAGAAGCGATACCTCAATGCCACATGGGAAGAAGACAATACGTCCAATCTTCACATTACCAGAACCAGGGGTGAGCTTGCCTGAGGTAACACGGGTCGACGCACGACGGACTGGAACCTTTGCCTTTGCCTTTGAGGACTGGAGCGGAGTGAATAGGATAGAACATTGAGTATGGGGGAAGTGGGGAATCTACGTACCATTCCTGTGTCGGCACTGGAGAGCCGCTCTGGACGGAACCCCTTGTTCGTCTCTCGTCGGGCCTCATCATGCACAGCAGTGGTGGTCATGTTCTTCAGTAGTCGGTTGACGTATATCCCATCTACACTGTCTGAATGCGCAGAGTTGCGGTGCCCACATGTGTTACACCTGTTCTCTTTCAGTGGCCGTGCTACGAAGGAGGTGCATGGACAGGGTGACTGGTCCTTGGTCGACCCAGAGCAGGCCTGCATTATGCGAGGTGGAGGGAAGAGGGATGACAGCAAAGGGGGAGGAGAGGTGAAGGCGAAGGGGAGAGAGGGGAGGAAAGGGGAGAATGGGAGAAACGTACCATGGGGGCCAGTCCCTTATGTGGGCCATGGGGGCACTCCTAGCCGAGCTAAGCGAATGTGAAGTGGACAGAGGGAAGGTGGCGGGTTCTGGGCCGCCGCCCACGACACCTTCCTTTCCTAAACAGCCACCTGTTATGATGTTTCCCATTCCCCTGACACCACCTCATACTCAGCAACCGGTCCTTGCAACCGCCACAGCAATTGCTGAGCCTGACAACAGTCCAAGGCGCCATGAGAGGTTCTATGAGACGGAGGAAAGCCTCCAGGATCCGGTGATTCTAAGGGTAAGGTGTCAGTTGGCGACCAGTTGTGAGGCAAGAGCGCTGACACCACCAGGCCGAGAATGTACTCTACAGGCTCTCCAGACACTACCTCATGTCTGGGAGTGAGTTCTTCCACCACACGTTCTCCATCCCCGCTGGTATTCAGGCTGAAGGTGCATCGGACGAGTACCCTGTGGTCCTCCCTATCAAGAGCGCACAGTTCAACGTGTACCTCTGGTACGACAAAGTGTAGGTCTTGGACCACTCCTAGAGCCGCTGGAAACTCACATGCATTGTTCCACGCCTAAGGTACAACCTTGAATCCACGCAAGAGGACCTCATTCTGGGGATTAGGCTTGCACAGATGTGGAATGTTCCACGACTGTTCCGCTACTCCCTTGACCATTTCAGGGGTCAGGTTGAAACCCAGAAGATCCACCCGGCGGTCGCACTTGCCATTGGACGGGAGAATGGAATACCGAGCCTCATTGGGCCAGCAATCCAGGCCTTGGCCGAACCGGCTGTATCACTCCACAGCTGGTGCTGTAACCCCAGGATCCTCCGTTATGTCCAGGTGGAGGAGATCGGTGCAATTGTGAGGATGAAGGAGCGATTGTATGAGGCGCGCCTTTCCATGGTGGACGTGCCACCAGTAACACATCGGGGTTGTGCCGATCAGGCTGGCTGTGGGAGCCGCTGGGAACGCTATTGGCATGCGACGGTTGGGAAGAAAGTTCGGAACCTGTTTGGGGGGACGTTGGTTCACCAGCTGTGGTTCATCAGGGTGACCGATGTCCTCAAGGCAGAGGTCCCTGGGATGAATCCAGCGTGCCTTTCCACGACTATCGAAAGGGTCGAGCAGAACCCATGTTGGCTTTCTGACAAGCGGATTATCGATGGTGCCATAGAACACCTCATGGTTGCTGAACGCCTTCCCGACTGGCACAGAGTCAATAATAATGGCGGTAGCTAGTTGTAGCTAGATCGTTGAACGGTAGCAGGTGTTATGTTTGGGTTCTAAGTAACTACACCCTATGAAATCATCGCCTTACACATGGTCAACCGCTTCAGTAGATCTAAGGCCTTACACCAGACAACAATGCGTGGGAACCACACGTTGTGGGGGAGAGGGATGACAAGCGGCCTTGTGGAGCGGCCAGTCCTATATGACTCGAAGGACTCATACTCCTCGTTTAGATGAAATCCAGTGGGGTAGGCCATAGAGTTGAGTGCAGCGCCCAGGGCGAGAGCAAAGGCATACTGGTCGTCATTCCTCTCAAATGGTGAGGAGTTCCCTGCCACCTCTGCGGCCTCATGCCAAACATTGTGCGATTGCGCACCTGCGATGATCCCAGCAATGTCCTGTGGAGACCAATCATGCTCATCCGATACTGAGCCCACCCTGTCATCACTGGTATTGTCTGCCACTGATTCCCCTGCTCCATAGTAGCGGTGGAGTAGGGCGGGGTCGACTGCATCGACCTGGTCGTAAACGCCATACTGCGTCTGACCAAGTAATCGAATATCCTTTGGGGAAGATAATCAGATCGGAAAGTAAGAACACAGGGGGGGGTTGCAGGATGGACTGCCACACACCAAAGGGGCCATGTTTCCACCTTTCCCCGATAGTGGATGACTGTTCCAGTGTTTGCAGAAGTCGTCACAATCCTCCTGTATCTCATCGAGGAACAGTGCATGGAGGAGCCAGAGATGGTGAGGGTCGCTGCGATCGAGGGAATGGAGCCGCTCGAGACGCGTAAAGAATGCCCTCCAGCCTCGGGCAAAGTGCCGGCCACCCTCTAGCCACAATCGCTCAATACGTGTATTGTGTGTAGACCTGCCAACCTCCAGAAATCAGATGTCAAGCAATGTAAGGTGCGCAGATGCCTCACGTTCCCCACATGAATGAGGCGCGGTTGGGGCCTCTATACATGATCATCCATGTTGACACATCGACATTCTCGGATCCGCGGTCACCACGGACCCGGGATGGGCACCCGAAGGTGGAAATGGCCTTGAGGAAAAGTGTGAGCACTGTCTGGGCGGTATTGCGTGTTGTTACCCTCATTCCAGTTATCTGTTACGTTGGAGTTAGTAGCGAGCCGATGTGAATCAGGTACTGCACCCACCACCCGGTCAAACCCATCTGTTATGCCATGAATCACGATACCCCATGGCCCGAGTTTGTGGTGGCCATCCAGGTGCCATAGGGCATTTGGCCGAGCAGACTTGTATTCGCGCCTCTTGATAGTCCTCGTCTGTAGTACAACCTTTGCAATATCGTCAACACGGCTGAGGGACGCAACAATCCGGTAGCGCTGAACACGGGTCCCTTGCTGAAGGAGGAATCCACGGATATAGCGGATTCCAGTATTCGGGTGGGAGTCTTTAAAGCGTCTGATCATCGAGTCGAGGAGTTCGTCTGTAATGGTGGAGAATGGTTGACGGGTGATCTTGTATGTCTTCATATAATGCTTGACGGAGTTGTGGTGCACACCAAGAGAGGTAGCGACCCTAGATATGCTGATATTCCTGCCTGACCGAAAGGCCTCCTGGAGGAATGCATCGGAGATTACCTTCCGGGGGCGGCCACGTCGTCCACTCCTCTCTGTTCTGATGGCATTGACTTCCGATACCTTTGTTCGCTCACTGGAGGGTTCAGCATTATATCGGAATGCTGGGTAATATGGGGGGATACTCACGCTGCAGTTGATTCAGCTAGAGCCGACTGTAGAGCGTCAACAAGTGCAAGGACGGCCTCCTCAACCCCCTCCATGTATGCAAGTGGAAGTGGATTCGTCTTTTGGCGTCCGAGGGCCTCGATGACAGGAACCATGACAGTCTTCGCATGTTGAAGGTGGTGCCCAAGGCGGATGGGATCAGACTTGTCCAGATTGAGCGCAGCCTGCGAGGCCTTGAACCCGGCATGAAGTCCACGGTGTGCTTGAACAACATCAGCAGACCAAGGGGGTCCAGTCGAAGGGGGTAGGTCTGGAGGTTGCGTCAGGATTGGCTGGCAGAATGGCATGGCAGGGTAGAAAGAAAGACACGTTGTGATCGGACTTTTACCTGCGCTTCTCTGGATATCCAACAGTTCATCTGGCTCATGACGATTGTATTTCCAGTTGTGAGGGGAGATACCAAGTATATACATGGTTGAATGAGATGAAACAGACTCTCACTGACAGCCAGCTCTTCGGAGATTCGAGAGCGACCCTTGGTTCTGATCCGTTCGAGTTGATACCATCTCACAACGACGATTGGTTTCCAATTCACTCACATTCACCATCCTATTGTAATCCAAAGAAATTCAGATATTCTTGCTCCCCCCCCCAGGTTCAGCAGATTGCTTATCAGACAAGGGAGTGAAAGGAAAATCTTATCGGAGTTGTAGTCCTAAGTGCGGTATACTATGGCGTGACAGACCAGACAGGGGGGACATACAAATGCAACATGTTGGCTTGAAAGAAGAAAGTGACTATGAGCAATGAAAACAATCGACACGAAAGAAAAGATGCCCGATTTTGAAGGTGAAGGAACCATGAAAAGCGGTCATTAAAATAGTATAGAAATTCTGGTAACCAAACTGAGGAGCGCAGATAGCAAGAAACCAGGTATGCCGGTGTTCAGTCCATAAAGTCACGAGGAATAATTGCATGAGCTTGAAGGCAGGATGTGAATGATGATTGATGTGTACAGTCGTGGTCCCCAAGCAATGCGGCATCATCTCAGTACCGGCAATGGCCATGGAGAACCCGATGTTGGTGGTCTTGAGGGTGGGACCATCATTCGTACCATCACCGGTGACACCAACCCTTCCGGAACAGCGACGACGACCAACGTGACGGAGGTAATCAATATGTTGGTGAAGGTGATACCCTTCTCGCTAGGTGTACTAAGAGAGAAGGGGGTTGTAAAAAAACAAGACGGTGAGGGGATGGACACTTACCGTACTGGATCCCCAGTGCCCAACTGAACGAAGAAGCGAATCATCAGAGCCATGAACAAGGTCAGACCCGTAATACCGCTGATCTTGGCGATAAGCTCAGCAAGATTGTTCAGCTTCTCCTGTAACGGGGTGGGATCGGGATCTCCTCGGAGAGCTAGAAATGGACGACATGTTCAGTGTCTAGAGACCAATGGGGAAACATGTTACGGAGCATACCCATCATGATACGACCGTTGAAACTCTTCTGACCGACGGCAATGACGACGTACTTGCCATAACCTTCGAGGACCTTGGCACCAGAAACCATAAAGCAGTCGGTGTGGGCGTTGGGGGCGTTGAATGCATGGACGTCGGTACCCTCGCGCTTGGCCTGTTCCCTGAGCATGATGCAGTCGTCGTAGCCGACCTTCTTGATGGCGTCAGACTCTCCGGTCGCCCCGGATTCGTCGCACTTGACGTTGTGGCCGGAAATGAAGATGCCGTCGCACAGAATGATCTCGCCCGGCTCGAGGAGGGCGATATCACCGACGAGGAGTTCCTTTACGTCGATGACGCGCTCGATACCGGACCAGATGACCTTGACGCCACGCTCCTCCTTCTTGTCGTTGAGGACACGGACCTGCCTCTCCTTTTGCCAATCATTAAGCGAACCAACCATGACCTTTGGAAATGTGGATTAGCACGTGGGATATGGTGTCATAATCGAAAAACACAAACCGCAATGAAAATGGCCACGATGATGGCCACACCTTCAACCCAATCAACCAGGGGTTCTCCTGGGACGTGAGCCGGACCGAAGTCTTGGAAGAAACCAAGAGCCAAGGAAATGGCCGCCACGGACAAGAGGATCTTGAACGAAACAAGTATTAGTCGCGAATCCAATTAGCATTAAAATGGCTCAAGACTTACCAAAACCTTATCCTTGAGCGTGAACCACATCAGTTGCAAAAGCAACTTGCTCTTGCGAATGGGGAGGGTGTTAGGACCATAAACCCACTGCCTATCCTCGACGGAACTGGTGAAGGCGGTAACACCCTTCTCGCCGGTTGGGGGAGTGACGGTAACGGTGGGAGCACCCTCAGACTCGGACCTCTTCCCACCAATGCTGAGACCGTTGGTGCGATCGACACCGAGTCCGGCCAAGAGACCCCCGATACCACCCATGGCTTCGAGGGTTTTGAGGTTCTTGAGGTCGACGAGGGACGCGAGGTGGTAAGGCTTGAGAATGCGAAGGGAGTGGGGTCGATATTCTCGTCCTGGGTGAGAACAAGTCGGAGGTGGCGGCATAAAGGTGCGAGAGGGGAATGGGAATTGTCTTCAGACTCAGGAGAGTCAGGGGGTAGCACTGTCGCCGGGTTTGTTCTCCCAAAGTGCCGTGTACATCTTGAGGTGGACAGAGGACTGGGTTGGAAGTGTGAGAGAGTTGAAAGTGTGGGAGAGGGTGGTATTACTTACCGTACTGGATCCCCAGTACCCAACTGAACGAAGGAGCGATTCATGAGAGCGGTGAACAGCGTCAAACCGGCAATACTGCCGATCGATGAAGGCAGGTGGTCTTGATGCGAAGCCAGTGGTCTTGATTGGAGGCGGATCTTGATGGGAGGCAGGCGGTCTTGAGCGTCGTGGTTGCAGCGAGGCCCCCGAAGTCGGGTTGGCCGAGTTGGATCGTCCCCGAGCTCAGGTTGACGAAGGAAGTTGAGAAGCCCCCGAAGTCGGGTTGGTTGTGTCGAATCGTCCCCGAGCTCGGGTTGACGAGGGAGGTGGTGTTGGTGGTGGTCGATTCATGCCGATCAGCAGATTCGGCTAATGAGCGTGATGAGCCACGCGTTATTTGCACATGTTTATTCACGTGGGCACAAGTGTTTCCGTGCTCGTACGAGCACCGGATTGGGTATTGCGGTAAGTTTTGTTATATAACTTACAGGGGACTCGGACCGTTACCCAAACGTTCCAATTTGTTCGAGTATATTAGTGCCATGGGTGAAAAAAGACTCAACGCGCTCATACGCTTGAGTCCCAGAACGTGCGACTCGCTGAGTATTCACGTGATGTAATCCAAGTGCGGAATCGATTTATTCGTTCAAGAAGGAGTACATAGAGCGGTACCATAACGTCATTGAGATGCAAATACTTACACGGCAGGAATACGTGGGGCGTAAAAGGGTTACTGGGAAAATGAAAAAACACACCCTACTTCATATCTGTTGCCTTCCGCTTTTTCTGAGCCTTTTTCTGAGTGTGAGTGTGCTCCTCCTGGTCTTGCGTCCTCTTACGGTTGATTGGAGCCGGTGAGAGGTCGTGTGGAGATGGTGAGAGGTTGTATGGAGAGTGTGGTGGCGGAGTTGGTGTACTGCTCTTGTTGCGCATACCTGGGGTCGACCGGGATCTAGAGATAGAGCCAGGGGCAGGGAGGAGGATGCGAAGTGACGATGAGGAAGGCTTTGATGACAGCGGCATCAATGAGGAGGCCATTGTTGGGGAAGGGTTTGGCAAGAGAAGTTTTGACGAGGGAGACGGCATTGTCAGGGAAGCCTTCGACGAGAAAGGCACCAACAAGGATGGGGAGTGTATCGGCGCGGGTGTGGGAGTGGTGGACAGCATTGTCAGGGAAGCCTTCGACGAGGAGGGCACCAACAAGGATGGGGAGTGTATCGGTGCAGGTGTGGGAGTGGTGGCGGGCGACAGGGCGGAGGCAGGCAATGGGGTGAGGATAGGCAAGGAAATAGAACGGGTCATCTGATGCTCCTTGGGTAACCGCCATTCCACGCCGTTGTAATACCCCAGTGGGAATTCCGTTCTGACAATGGAAGCTTGCCCCAGGGCATTGTCCCGGTCATTCCTCCATGCTTTCATCACGCCGACGGAACGACAGCCTGAGCACCTCAGGTGGAGTATTTTGCCCACGCGCCGAGAAGTGATCTGCTGCTCACACTGTGGTTGGTGGCACCAAATGAGTAAGCCGTGGGGCCTGGCAAAGTCGAACCTGGTGTAGACCTGGTGGCCCATTTTGTGGCTGGAGATAACCGGTAGGTGCGCGTGGACCCATTTGGATGGCATCGTCATAGCCACCAGCGAGTCATAGTTGTCGAATGGAGTCTGCGCCCAGAGCGCAATAAAAATTGTGAGGTTGTCACTAACATCCCCGCCCTGTGTTGAGGCAGCGGCGAAGGATACAACGGCATCTGCGCAGTGGCTGATGGCCCACGTGAGCGGGTCAATAAGTCAACAATGACCGTCAGAAAAAGGAGGCAAACGTACCCTTTCAGCAACGAGTAACATGCTTCATCTTTGTTGATTGACGACCCACACGACAGGTTGACGATCATGATCCTGTGTGAATGGTCCGGAGTCCCTTTCACATCGGAGATATATTTAAAAATCTGCGGTGGGATGCAGTCCTTTAGGATCTAGAGGAACTGTGAGGATGAGAAATCGGTGGTGGGGCGAGACTCACCGGCAACAGTGGACTTGTCTCGAAATCTCCTCGAGGCTTACCCCTCCAGAGCAAGAAACCGCTTTCAGCCGAGTGAGTATCGATAACGATGACAATCTTTGCTGTCGGAAATTCTTCAAGAAAGTCCTCGGCCGCATCAGAGGAGTATGTCCTTATTACGGTATCATCGTCATAGTTGTTCTCCTTGAATTCATCTGTGGCAACGTCCAGGGCAACCTCCATAAGCATGATCTGGAGCGAATCAGTGTGCGTCACAAGACGCGAACGTTGGTGAGCCACTTACTGAGTCTTCAGAGCCAACATACCTCCTGACAAGCGCACTGCGGAGGGACTGGCCATACGGAACGCTTATCTCGTGCCATGTTGCCGAGATAACAAGGACAGGAGAATCCATTCGGAAGAAGATATCCTCTTTCAGTGGCGGATCCCTGGTCATTACAAGCTTTGAGACGAAATTAGTTGCAAGCAAGCAAGGAATACCAGTGAACACTCACCGCCATTGGCTTTTTCTTGTCCTTGCAATTGATACAGAGGAAGACAAAGGTCGGGCTTTCGATGACTGGACTCCATCTGACACAGCCCGTTTGGTGACCAGTGTGTGATACACACGCAGTAGACCTGCACCCGGCGCAGAGGACCGCAAGCTCTGCGATGTCATTGCAATATGAGCACCACTGTAAGGATTGAGTGTATAGCTCGACAAATGAGGGAGCAGGGATAACGTACCAATGAATAGTCGTCCGGATTAACAGACGGCGGCATGAATGGTGGCTTGAGCTTCCCAGTCCGGGTGTTGTAATCCCCCTGGTCAATCGCCCTCTGGATGATTGACTTCGCCGCATTGGTCAATAGCCAGACGGACTCGCCACTGCTGTAGGTACCTGTATGCGCGCAGTCAGTTCAGTTGTAGTGGGTAAAGGGAAATTGTATTACTTTTCTTTGTCCACCCCTCCCTCACGATGCGGTTTTCGGTGGGGAAGTCGACAGGTTGGAATCCCAGTCCGCCGCTATGGGATTTAGCCCCGCCTCTTTTTCCGCTGCGCGTTGTCTGAACCTTTGTTTCTGCCATTGGAGCTGACCGCTGGTGGTGGTTAGGTCTCAAGAGCACGAGCGCCTCGCCCTAAAGACATGCGCTAACCTCGCCGAGTTCACGTGGTGCTTGCGGTGAAAGCTCGGCGCCTCGTTTTCAAGGTATGGCAAAATCTCGGCGCCTCGCCTTTGTGATTCGCTTGGTCCTATCTCCTCGTTTGGCGCTGATCTCGTTCTTCTCCCCCCATCCCTTTGAACTTCCCCCTTGCCGTTCCCTCCTGTCCTTTGACGACTGGACGACCCCCCACCACCTCTC
>Ga0307511_10007332_pt1 | contig 11101 bp, 17 predicted proteins | sample 13_EM_MG_FD_200266 | JGI IMG/M metagenome (GOLD analysis project Ga0307511, IMG submission 200266) | Populus trichocarpa ectomycorrhiza microbial communities from riparian zone in the Pacific Northwest, United States - 13_EM | ecosystem: Host-associated > Plants > Roots > Unclassified | place...
GTATTTGTATGAAGTGATCTTCCCTCAGATGTGCGGCAATGCCCTCAGTTCGGTGACAGATCTTCTAAGATGAATCCCTCAGTGCCAACAAAAGAACCGTGTAAGTTCTATTTATTTAAAGCCCTCGGTAACTTGTCTCTCTCTCTGTGTGCAAAAGCCCTCTGATGCCGTCTTGTGAAAGGTAACTTCAGTCTTCTTGGAAAGGTGATAAAAGGTGAATGGAGTGGTAGAAGAGAGGAAAGAAGACGGAAAAAAACTACAGCGGGATGAAAATTTAAATGGCTGGAGGAAGCGATTGGCCAATCGATTAGCCAGCTTGGGGCTGGTTATCGCTGTTGAGTGTGCGACAGGGTTTAACACCCGCGAAATCTTGGCTGCGGCTCTGTAAGCAGGGACTGGGGTGCTTGGCGGGGGGGGAGCGCCAAGGGAAAGGTTTGGCGACATCTGAAAGCCGGAGGTGCCGGAGGTACCGCAAGAAACTCATACAAAAGCGGATAATTGCACTACTGGACCGATACCGCGATTGGGCCAGCCAGTCTCATCGACGTCGCAATAATGGCCTGCCCACGCTGCATATACCGAGCTGCTATTCGCCCGCTGCGACCTCTCATCATCTCATCTCGGTCGATAGCAACTTCCTCGAGCCTGCGATACTCCACTCCGACAGCACCATTCAGTGACGCCGCGACACCCGCCCCTGGTGCGTTCTTACAGCTTTACCATGACATTTTTGCCATTAATCGCTAGTGCCAATGGCTAATGACTGAACAGCCCAGACCACTTCTATTCCTGCTTCAAACATACCCGTCTCTGCCGCTCCACCCGGAACAGTTCTCAAGGGGCTGAATTATCTCAAGAACAAGCAAGACCCTGTAGCCAAAGAAGACCACGAATACCCAGCATGGCTATGGACGGTACTAGATGAAAAGAAGGGTGGTGGTGCTGATGGTGAAGAGGAAGGAGACTTATACTGTAGGACTCCCCATATCCATTTGTGCTTATATATATCATTGCCGGTAAAGAGACCACTATGGAATTAGCTAACATTTCCCTTTGTTAATAGCAAAATCTAAGAAAGCTCGTCGGATAGCAGCAAGGCGTGCCGCCAAACTCGCATCACAGGGTCTCACCGAGGAACAACACATTCCCATTCACCAGCAAACCATCGACTTACCTTTTGCCGCCTCGGGTTTATCTGAGCCACATGCGGTAGCAGCTATTGGTGGCCTTGGTAAGGGCGACGGGGTTGTAGTAGTTGGTGGTGAGGACGGCTTAGCAGAAGTTACATTCGAACAGGCGCAGAAGGCAAGACAGGAAGTCAGGAGGCAGAAGAGAAAGCAGAACCGCGCTGCCATCAAGGAGAAGAACTTCTTGGGCGGGCTGTAATCTGTACATACTCTGTTTTTCTATGCCAAGTGGTTACCGGATTGCTGCCAGAGTTCTATAGATAGAGGAACTCGGCTATTAGAATGTAAATTATTTTCTGGCATTTGCATCGAGGCTGAAATGTTACTATTTTGCTGGACGCGAGAACACTATTTGCGAAATTTGAATACTAGTAATTTTCGACATCAAGAAATATACTCCAGTTCCTGGGGCTACTTATGCCTGGTTTTGATTGTGCAACAATTGCAGGCCTGGTTACTGACAATAAGAAGCACACGTGATTTACCCATATTCTATGATTACCCTCAAACCGCCAAGCCCCATAGCACAGAGCCTCATCCCACTATCCCAAAAGTAATCATCATCCCACCGCACTCAACGACGAGCTGTTTGTGGACGTTGACCGACAAGCGTCCAAGTCAACCCCCCTCCATCACCACCAAGATGCTTTTCTTCAGGTACTTTACCCATGCAGGATTTCACCTCCTTCCCCACTATTGGCGATTGCTAAACCCTCACCCAGCTTCTTCAAGACTCTCGTCGACCACGAAGTAACCATCGAACTCAAAAACGACCTCTCCATTCGCGGAACCCTCAAGTCCGTCGATCAATTTCTGAACATCAAACTCGATGATATCACTGTTATTGAGGAGGGGAATTATCCTCATTTGGTGTGTCTATGCCGCCGAAATACTCTCGGGTGCCTGGATGCTGATTGTTGGTGACTGGGAGAAGAGTGCGGTCAAGAATGTTTTTATTAGAGGAAGTGTCGTGAGATATGTGCATTTACCGGCGAATGCCGTCGACACAGCGCTGTTGGAGGATGCTACTAGGAGGGGTATGGCCACCCGCTAGGGATATACGAGATGTGGTTAGATGCTGATTATATATTATCGAGGGAGTACAGAGGCAGCAAACGCGGCAGCGCAGAAGACTAGATAAACTCTTTCACGACCATTTCGGTATTTATTCCATTGGGTTAACCGTCCGTATGGGGGAATACGGGTTTATATCAAATATCACAACAAAGGAAGCGTAAAGTCCAAATTCATACCCAATATGGATTTACCGTTGCAGGAGTTACTAGGAGAGGCAGGGTAGGAGCTGCAAAATGGAATTCTTGCGACAGAAGGATTTTTGCGGATGCTCAATGATAATATTCTTACCTTTCATGTGGAGCGAATTGGCGTTTGGCTTCTGTGTCTTAAAAAATATTTATTCCCAGCAATCTGAAGCTAAAAGCGATTTTAACTTATATGCGTCAGGCGTTCGGGATGTGACTGATACGTGGAATGCATGGACGATGCCTAAGTAGGAAATATCAGGACGGCCTTCGGAAAGTTTAAGCAGCCGCCGGCTGCCTCAATCCCAAGCGGTTGGCCCGACTAGCAGCCCATGATAAGCAATTGACCAATACGACTCCATAAATCTATTTCCATGACTCAACCTCCATCGAGCATTCCCTACCTCCATAGACCCTCCCCCCAGCCCGCCCCTACGGGCCTACAATGACCTCCCACCTCACAGTATCCATTAACCACACCGACTGCGAGATCGCCCCCTACTACCCCCAAGCAGCGAGTAGTATCCACCACACCAACTTCCCCCACAACTACGGCTGTCATCCCATTCCAACCTGCTGCACCCCCTCTCCACCCCGCCCACCTTGTCCTCCAGTCCCACCGCCACCACCCCTCAAGTGCTGCACCCACTATACATACTGCTCAGATATAGAGTGCTCCTGCTCTAGACGCAAAACCATGGGAGTGATTAAAACCCTCCTATTTGTGTTACTAGTAGGGATGAATATAGGGATATTGATTACGCTGGTGCTGTTGCTGAAGAAGGTGAAGGGATTTGGTGAGGTTTTGACGGAGTTGGAGGCGGGGAGGAAGGTGCCGAGTTGTTAGCTAGTTGGGAGGGGAAATTTCTGGGGGAAGGGGTCTAAGGGAATGGGAGGCGTTGGGGTTGTGAGGTGGTGTCTGAATAAAGTGGCTGGGGTGGGTATTGTTGAGTGGGACCGAATGTGGGAGTAAAATTAAGATGCGGAGGGGCCAGATGTATCTGTGGGGAAGTCAGAACTTCCTTCTTGATGACAACATATCTTATCATACGAAATATACGTCCGGTGATTATGACGGCTACTTTATTTCCTAGTAGACATCATAGAGTAGTAGAAGTAACGTCAAGTGTAGCATAAATACTTTATTTATCATGCGCCGCTGGGTATATATGCCAGTGCGGGATCCCTGATATTGAAAATGAGGGATCCTTAGCCTTCATTTTGCTACTTACTTGTATTCTAGTTGGCACTGTCAGAAGTGATATGTTAGATTTGCTCTCGCATTTGCAGATGATGGTCGACTGCGGTGTTCATGTGGCAAAAGTTGATGCCTCTACGAGTACTACGGGATGTCGGTATATCGAGCTTCTGTCGAACAATTCAACATAATATTTTCCTAGTAGGGGTTCGATTCATCCTACAGAAGGACTCAAGGAGTGAGCATCATACCTAAATCTAGAAATGCGAGACAGATCTAGGATATGGGGGTGAGGGCAAGACCAAATATGAGCCTCTGTTACAGTTCTAGCTGCTGAGATGGAAATACAAGCTCTCAGTTTTATGCGGTAGATGTGTGTGTAATACAGTTGCATAATGTAGACTCGTTAGTATTTACGAATGCGAGTCTTTTTTGAAAAGTAATTGACATGAGGCTCGGTTACCCTCAACTCTCCTATTGACCGAGTTAGATTAACCCGAGTGTCAACATTCACATTATATAAAATGAGACCCTCACATCACCCCTGGCCCAAAATGCTTCAAGGTAATCCTATTCACACCAATCCCAAGGGCCAACGCCGGTAAAAAAAAAGACTTCAAACTGTTCCTAGCCTGGTGCACTTTCCCATGGAGTTGTGTTAGCCAGGCTACTTCCACAATGCCCCTCTTTTTCAACCTACGGATGTCAAAGTTCAGAGCTGTCATGCTCCCTATCTTTTCCAATATAGTGACATGAACGTTCCTCATTGCAATATGATCTCCAAATGCTAGCCTTATTCTCTATAGAAACAATAACTTGCAGAATTCAAAGTGTTACATGCTGTGCCAAATTCCCACTCCGGCTCAACGTAGAAGCCAAACTCCTAAAGTAAAATACCGCGATGCATGCTCGATCTCCGGCCAATTTCAAGCAACAGTGAAGATACAGCAAGCCAATTCCGTGCTATTCGCTTCTATCTTTCACCGCTTGTGATCCCTACGTCCAAACAATAGCTACTAGTATCGCCCGAAAATTAGTGACGTCAAATTTATCGATTTTCAAAGATCGATGGACAGGAGAGTGGATCCATAGTACATAAACAGTGTATCCCCAAATTTAAACAACATGGGTGAATGCTGCTGCGGAGAAAGTTACAACGCTGTCGGTCTCAAATATGTTGCAAGGACCCAGGGGATAAAGATCACCAGTTTTTATGAATCTCAAACTGCAAAGTCAATTAAGGAGTACCCTCCGATCCAACATCCCTGGCAAACTGTCAAATTAGGGACAGCGAGAGAGGTGTCAGTAGCAAGATGGACGAACACTATAGCTTTTGACTGTAAAGTAAAAACCTCAACCTCTGCTCCTACATATCCTGCTAGAGTCAACTTCATGGAAAGCTGTGAGGTAAAAAATCCGTGAACGAGGTCGGCCCTCTGGCTCCTAGGATCATATTCCCGAGTATAGTAACCATACTGAATTTCCGTGACAATAGCTACAAATGCTCTGTGCTAGGGCCTTACTCTCGAGTATCGTCTCATGTAGTAGTCAAGCGTGGCCTTGTTCGTGGGATTTTACTACAGTGCTTCGAGATTAGACTAGTAACAATAACATCACAGCTTCCAGCACATTTCAATTAACTATAGTCAAAGTAGATAGGCTTTAATGAGAGAATCCCCGCCGCAGTTGAAGTACCAAATAATCAATATTCACTAACTTCTGAATTTCAGAGCTACAGTAGACCCATGGTTCGGCCAGAGTGTCCTTGTGAGGCCACCGGGAATCCCGAACGATAGCTGTCTTGGTCGAGCCCACATATTTGGTGTATAGATATATGTATCAGACCATTAAGCGCTTAAGTAGTCCAGTCTAGTTGCACATATGAGTGTGCGGAGGAGGGCTAGATGTAGGCTAGATGTAGATGTACTTATATCTACCAGGGTACGGTATTGCTTGGGCCGTAATTGTTCTTAGGGACCAATTGGGAGCTGGTCAGGTTGTGGATAATTAAGCGATTAAGCACTAAGGCATCTGTCACCTACCAGTCACATACGAGGGGTTGAGCAACCAGACTACCATTCACCATGAATGCAGAGTAGAAGTAGCTTGGTTGAGTAGGTAGAAGATAATCTTGCGAGAGGATCTTGTAGGGTGACGATATATTTGTTCTCTATCAATGATATCACTGAACCCGGTTGGCATAAGCAACTCTGGGCCTAGGGTGTTTGGCCGGCTTGGCTGTTCGGTACTTAGCCTCGGGCATCTCAGCACACGTGCTAAGAATCGTATTATGTTCTCGTCTCAGGGTAGTCTGGTTAGTTTCAGGGAGGTCCTAACTGCCAACACTCGGCCGAAACCGCAAGCGGTCGCAGCCTTGTTATTGAGGGGCACGGAAAACCTCTGCACCTGACACAAAGTGGCTGGCCCACAAAAGGTCTTTGTTAACTAGAAATTGTAAAGTTCTACTGGATTGCTAAAATTTAATTCAGCTTCTGTGGTGACGAATGTCGCGATCGTCAGGAGCCAAAGTCAGCTCAGTTATGCACCATAATGTCTTATTTGTGCTGGTCCCTACTTCTGCTTCAACGGTTCAATAGCTGATTTGCTGTCGGTCCCGAGAATAAGTGGCGATTAGGTACTCTAATTTACCCAAGAGCGAATTCGAAGTTGCGGCATTCCGGCAACCAACATGGACCTCGATCATTGGATATACATATAAAACACAGGGGTCAAGCCGAGAATGTAGAACTGACAGCAAATAAGGGTGTCTAAGGTCAACCTCTCACCTCCAAGATTCGGAACTCGAGCTACCCAAAGGAAACAAGGCCCAGCTCATATCGCCTTCCCTGCTGAGCGATCATCGCATATTCAAGTTCTATTTATAGGGTATACCGTAAATTCATAAATTTTCTTATAACCCAAGCCCGGTTGTAGCGAGGAAGGCTAAAATGTCCACAAGGGCATCAGGTATAAGACTACGTCGAGTCAGCGGGGCTTAGCACAGAAAACAGGAAACACCCCCCAGGCTTCCCAGTTCCCCACAAAATATAGGGCATTGGCAAAGTCTGTATAGATCAACTATTAGACAGCCGTTGCCAATGCAAAGCTATGCTCAGATGCACCGTCAGAGCAAAACTTGTTTTTCCAAGTCGTGGGGTATTGAGCTTTCCATGCAGATCAGAGGCTGGTAAAACCTTGCCAATGCCGGTCTGACGTCCTAAGCTCGAAGCTTTCTATCACATCTTCGGCACTGGGGGAGAGTTAAAGCATGTGATTGCCCATACCTCAGGCCATGAGTCGATGAGTACCCGTGAGTGGGAAAGAGGTTTACAGCATTGCCCCCAGGCAAGTATGTTCTATAGAGTATATGGGTAATGAGGCATGTGTGTGTGGCGGATCCTGGTCGACAGGCGAAGTCCAGGGGCGGAGATGGAGGCAAAGTAGATCAAAGAAAACTAGAGGTGTACCGCATGGGGAAGGCCGCCATGCAGGCTGGATGTGGATGGACGGCTGATTTATTGTGGTGCACAAGGTATTTAGTACCCGGATATATAAACCCAAGGACGCTTCCAACCACTTCCTCTTCCCTTACCATCCACTTCCCATATAACACATTCGCTTAGTGTTCCGTTATTGAATCCTGCTCTTTCGACTCTTACCTTCGCTTCACGCAAATCAGCAATCATTCATGATGAAGTCTGCCATCTTCACTGCCGTCTTCCTCGTTGTCCAAACCGCCTACGCTCAACTCCCCGAGTGTGCAGTACGCTTTCCATACTCCACTCCATCTTGATCAAGTAGATAGCTAATTCGAATTCTTCAGACCCCCTGTCTCGCTGGTGATGTCTCTCAGTTCGGTTGCTCTAGCATCGCCGACATCAAATGTCTCTGCTCCTCTACACCCTTTTTGGAGTATGCCGCTGGCTGTTTCCACAGTTCCTGCGCAGCTGATCAGATCCAAGGTATGTAATCTTATGCACCCATTGGCAGAAGAGTTCTGGGCCTAACCACACCTACAGCTGCCGTCGCTGCTGCATACACACTCTGCCAGAGTGTTGGAGTGACCATCCCAACTTCCGAGCCAGAAATGACTACTGCCCCTGAGGCTACAAGGCCTCCCGTTGTGCCTCCTGTTGATACTACCAGGACTCCCATTATGCCCCCTGTTGATACTACCATGACTCCCGTTATGCCCCACCCTGAGACTACTACATACCCAACCACCACTCCATACCCGACTACCACTCCATATCCGACCACCACTCCATATCCGACCACCACTGTAGTTACGAACACTACTATCTATGGAACTGGAACTGGAACCATAACCCAATCCAGAAACATCACCAGCCCAACGGTTGTCCCGCCGCCAGGCAACAGCGATAGTGCTGCTGTCAAGAACATTGCTGGCCTTGGTGCTCTGGTATTTGCTGTTGCTGGTTTCTTCGCTTTGTAAATGGTTCAGCATGGTTGCTGGTTGGGTTCACGTCATTTGGATTCTGGGTTTACGGTAATTTATGATGGCGGTTGAATGTGTTATATGCTATATGTTAATGTCGTAATTGGGTGGATGGGAGTTTATAAAAATATATAAGTTGCAACGTTACTAGATCAATTAGAGTTTTCCCACCAGACTAAGTTTTCTCCGTGCTCCGTCATAATTCTAAAGTTATATACTTAAGCCAACATCAACTCCCACAGCTATCTAAGCCTATCGAACATATGTAAATTACTCAAGCATTGAGTTGATCAGGGATGGGGGTTTGTCATATTCAGCAATGGACCTCAAAACACAACCAGAGTAGTATCACCCGTTGATACGGAGTCGTCCGAGATATGCAAAAGTATCAGCGCATAATATGCAGTTTGTATGTTGAGACATGCACATCGTGTGAAGACGGGGGGGCACCCTTCAGTGGAATTGAGCATGTTCTTGTCAAGGCAGGTGTGTATGACACGGAGAGCTTCAATACTGGTTGGGATGTATAAAAGCTGAGACTGAAAATCAAACATGATTACGCGTCAACAAGCACTAGTCCCTCATCTAGATGATCATCAGTAACTGCCGCATGCACGCCGCTTCGTGACGTTACACACGGCTCAGGCTCAAAATGGTTCCGAGTACGACAACATTATATAACACTGTAGCCTGTGGGGGCTCGACACGTCTCCAGAATCGTATATATATAGTCTCATGTTCGATGTGTATTGACAACGATGATGCGCTGACGCAGGCCTTGAGAAGTTAACTTGGTTCATAGTACCGCAAACTGTTGCCTGTACGCTTGCAGCTGACAGCCTTGTTGCAGAGTTCCTTGTATTTTGCAATTGACCCATACCAGGTGATGTAAATCAGACTAAGCAATGGATATAGAGTATATATATAGAAATATCTACTGAGGGCCTTGTGCTAGATCTGATTATATAATGCATTGCCTTGAGCAACCAACTGTATTACCAGACGGAGACTCCTTGGCGGGACTAACCCTTCATTGCAAAGTTTTATACCCAAATAGGTACCATTGGCTACCTAACGATGCAACATCCCTGTTTTCACCTCCTCGAGCAATACCATGAGAGCATAGTAGTCAGAAACTATACTGGCGGAATTGAGATCTATAGAATCGATTACGCTCTACAGCATGGTTACTCTCACATTCGGCCAAAGCCAACCCAATACCCACCCTTTCAGTATGGCGCCCCCGAGACCCCCCCCTTCTCTACCGCCACTATATGCCAAATATCAGGCAAGTAAATCTGTAATCACTAGGGGGTGTTTATCTAGCATCTATATCTATATAAAATGAGTATTGAAGGAGGAGGCTTCGAAATGGTAAAATGGGAGAGCATCAACTAGGGGCACAAATCTGCGCAAGTGCGCAATTCTGAGGGTACTCATTGAATGAATTAGGTCCGCCTTATTTATTTTACCCTCAACCCCCACACTTCAATCCGTTGTACTACCATCCTCCACAGTATATTCAACATCTACGGGGAGGTCTCTAATCGCTCTGAGAGCTTCTATACCCCCCATTCATTTGTGGCATATGCTGGTCCCCAGCCATTGTAACCCCCTTATAGCAACCATGTGCTCACGATCAACCTGGAGTCTAACTTAGCATCTAACTTAGCTACTCTAGTTCACCAAACATCTAACCCAGAGTGCAACCCAGCTGCTTTAGCTCATCCAATGCCCAAACCGGTATTCAAACCAGTATCCAACCCAGTAGCTCTCCCATCCTACCCAGTGTCCAACCTAGAGCCTAACCAAGTGCCAGCGTTTATCCCACCGTCTAATCCACCATTTAACCCATCGCATCCAATCTGGCTGCTCCCTCAAGGTCCAAGCCAGAATCCAACCTAGCGTCAACCTAGCTGCTCTCCCAGCATCCAGCAGAACCGTTTAGCCTACCAGTATCTAATCTGGCTGTGCTTCTATCATCTAACCTAGCGCCCAGTCCAGTGTCTAACCCAGTATCTAACCCGGTAACCAACTCAGAGACCAACCCGGCGACCACCCAACGCCCAACCTAGTACTCAGCCCAGCACCCAACTTGGTAGTTCTACTAGTATGACAGGCACCCTACGCTGCTATTGACCATACTTGGTGAGAGCATGGTTGCTGTAAGGGGGTTACAATGTTTGGGAAGAGGCCAGCATATCAGGCGAATAAGCGACCTTTGAAACCTAAAAGGCGGGGGTATAGAAGCCCCTGGAGCTATTGGAGGCCTCTGCGTCGGTTTTGAGGATGCTCTGGAGCGCGGTAATGCAAGGGATTGAAGGATGGGGGTTGAGGGTAAACTAAATAAGGCGGACCTAATTCATTCAATGAGTACCCTCAGAATTGCGCACTTGCGTAGATTTGTGCCCCTAGTTGATGCTCTCCCATTTTACCATTTTGAAGCCTCCTCCTTCAATACTCATTTTATATAGATATAGATGCTAGGTAAACGCCCCCTAGTGATTACAGGTTTACGTGCCTGGTATTTGGCCTATAGTGGGATAGAGAAGAAGGGTGAGTATTGGGTTGGCTTTGGCCGAATGTGGGAGTAACCATGCTGTAGAGCGTAATCGATTGCATAGATCTCAATTCCGCCAGTATAGTTTCTAACTACTATGCTCTCATGATATTGCTCGAGGAGGTGAAAACAGGGATGTTGCATCTTTAGGTAGCCAATGGTACGGAGGCTCACAAGTGCCAACCAGACTAGGTGATACAGAGAATAACAGCGCAATTCACATTCGGTATATAGTGATGAATGGTACCTTTGCTATTGCCTATCCCTTGGCCCGGTGAGACACCCATCGTGCATAAATACTATTGTTCTCATTGTTAAGAACAATACAGAGGTCCGAACGAAAAGTTTTTTCCGCCTTCCTATTTGGGAATGGTGCATACGCGGGAATATGTAGGCCAAACTTGGCATATGCGGGAAATAAACGCATAGATCTTC
>Ga0307511_10007333_pt1 | contig 11100 bp, 10 predicted proteins | sample 13_EM_MG_FD_200266 | JGI IMG/M metagenome (GOLD analysis project Ga0307511, IMG submission 200266) | Populus trichocarpa ectomycorrhiza microbial communities from riparian zone in the Pacific Northwest, United States - 13_EM | ecosystem: Host-associated > Plants > Roots > Unclassified | place...
TAATGAAACATAAATTGTCCTGCCTAAGATGCTTTGCAAGTTATGAACTCTTGTTTTATTTCTATTATTGTATGTCAAGTATGCTGGGAAGCTTTCCAATTTGATCATATGGCTCTCTCTTATGATGACACTTCTGTTTAAAAGATAAAACTTACTTTTAAGGAACATAATCAGTAATCTCAAGTTTTGAGGCATGCATAGTCACCAGAGCAATACCTGGATTAACGTGAAGAAACAATTGGTTGAATCCCATGAAACCATTTCATAGAAGTAAATCGACTCTGATTCTTGAGAAATAATTTTTAAGGGTATCTTTAGCTTTTTGAATAATAATAATAATGAGACTTAGAAAATAATGAAAGATTAGGTTGTCATGAATATGCTGAAAGATATTTGTTAAGTGGATGAAAGTATGTCGGAATGCACATGCAACCTCTCAGGAAAGACATCAAGGATCTGAATAATGAAGACCCTTAATCCTGTAGAACTCTCAGGAAACACCTTAAAACCACCCAAAGCATGATACCATAGGAATGCAAAGAAACTATCTGATCTGACAACATTTGTTCTTGGTGGTAAAGCCCATAATGTTATTTCTTTTTTCCTTTTATTGTTGAATTTTTTTTTTTTTGTGGGAGGTGTGGAAAATACATCTTTTTCTGTTGTATATAACTATTATCAGTATGAATATATTGGGGAATTGGGGAAACATAGTTCTTCATAAATAATGTTATCCCAATTTCCAAATACATTCAGAATGATAATAGTCACATGCTATTGCGGAAACTAATGCATGTCCAGCTCTTTAAATAAGTTAAATAGAATTTCTTGAACCAACATTTAAATGAAAGAAGAAAAGGAGCATTAACTGAATCTAAGATTATGCTTGATGTTTTTTCAAACACTGGAAATTATCAGTGGTTGGAGTTGAGACTAAATTTCCAGAATGGGAAGAATTTTTCAAGTAACTCAGATCTCTGCTCTTATTCTCAGTGATAATTGATAAAAAATTGGGAGTATCAATAGTTTGTGATTAGGAGAATCTAACAGTTTGGTTTTTTCTGTACTTCTAGTAGAAGTCAGTGTTAAGCTAATCAGGTTTGTAAGTCATGTTATGTTAATATTTGGTCTGGCCTAGCCAAATGAAAGGTTCTAGTTAAATATGCTTGGTTTTACTAAAAATACTCACTAATGAATTTATTTCTGAAAATTGTCATGTTTTCATTTTCAGGGTTGGATAGGTTGTCTTTTTGGGTGTCTCAGAGTATTTTTTTGTCAAGTTCAAGCCATGTCAGAAATTTCCAACCATTCCTCTGGCAGCATGTTCTATGCTGCAAGAACAAATTATACACCTTTTGGAATGGACTTGTGATTAAGAGCTCAAACAAACAGTCAAAAGTTTGTTTTAATGATTTTGCTACCCACTGTTTGAAGACACCTTAGTCAAAAGTTTGTTTTAATGATTTTGCTACCCACTGTTTGAAGACACCTTAGGTTGTAAGCTACTATAGTCTGATTTGTTCAACCTAATGTTTGCAAGCATTGGACTTGTTAGATAAGCTGCTTCATTTCTTGTCCTCTTACTAGAATTTGACTTCAAATACTTCTATGTATTAGAGATTAATATAAAACCATACTTGGAGCTTCACCCAACAACTTAAGCTTTTGAGTTGAATTAGTTCTTTTGATATGGTATCAGAACCTTGATGACTAAACGGTTATGAATTTGAATTTCACCACTCTCATTCTGACTAATTAAATTAACAACATTAAGCACGAGGTAATGATGGATCTGTGCAAGTTTCATACTCAAAAGGCTTTCAATTGAGGAGGTGTATTAAAGAGTAATATAAAACCATTCTTGGAACTTTACTTAACAACTGAAGTTGTTAAGCTTTTTTGGATTAAATTGGTTCTTTGATATTCTGTTTGTCTAGTTGGGGTTAATTTGACTCCTTTTCTTGCTATTGGGACTCTTCTTATGAATACTTCTTGGATTTGAGATTTATGCCTTGATGCATATTTTGATGGTGTCCAATGGTATTCTTTCTTGCATATGTACATACACATGCATCCATAAAATGTTTTGCATTTATGTGTGTGTCAAAATATGTAGATTCCACACCATCATACTCATGCATAATGCTGTTTGTGTTTAGGTAACTTGTAGTTTCTCTTGGGGCTTACCCCATTCAACCTTCTGATTATAAGTTTACTTTGTATTTATGCTGCTAGATTATGATGCAAAGGCTGAAGATGCAGTTGATTACGAAGACTTTGATGAACAATACGAGGGGCCTGAGATTCAAGGTGTTAGTGAGGAGGACTACTTGTTGTCAAAAAAGAATTATATTTTGTCTGAATCCACATTGCAGCCTCCTACATCCGACAATGAAGATTATGATGAGGATGTGGAAGAGGAACTTGAAAAGGAACCTGTGGTTTCGGATAAAATTCTTGAATTTCAAACTGCCTCTCTAACAGGTTTGCTTTTGGGTGATTCACATTCGTTCATTTTAATATATATATATATATATATGTATGTATATATATATATATATATATGTATATATATATATATGTATGTATAAATATGTATAAATATATATATATATATGTATAAACGTTTGATCTGGAATATATGTAATCATTTTCCATGTAAGATATTGAATGCTGTTGCTCTCATCTTTTAAGGTTTTATTACTCATAGCCTATTCTGTGGTTTTAGTGGTTCAGATACAATCTTTCCTTGACCCCTCTCAAGCTTTTATATTGAAATCTGGTACTATTCTCTTTAATTTTAAAAGATTGGAATTCTGAATTTTGACTTTTTGGTGTTTCTCATTTTCGCTGCTGGTCAGATCAGAACTTGGTTTCTCTGAAAAATGCTGGCATTTATATTCTCATTTTGTGTTTGTTTTCATTCATTTGATCCATTTTTCCTTCGGTTACATTATTTTTAGGTTATGGTGATTCTCTAAAGTTTGTGGGGCTTGTTCTGGTGTTAAATAAATGTTGGATATCTTTTTGCATTTTTCTCATCAATAATTGTAGCCAAGGGATATTGTTCTGATCGATCAGGTTCTATCTGGGATTTTAGGAGAGTGTGCTGTATTTTTGTAGCATGCACATTATGCTTCCTCTGTCAACACTTGGTTTAAGAGGTTTGCTGGTGATGCCACTTCTAGGCCTTTGTTTTTCTTTTTTCTTATTTTTTTCCTGTTTTATATGATTATATCTCTGTTTCAAAGACGTAGCTGTCTTTTTCTCATGTTGTACATGCATTTATATCCATGACATCCTAAAATCTTATATTTTTTGCTCTTTGTTTGGGGTTTGCAAAAACATAGGATGCCATCAGTTCTGTTATGGCAATTTCTTGGCATTAGAATTGACTTTTACCTGACCGGACCCACCTTTTGGATAATATCAATTGTGAGGAATGGAATTGGTTTATGTCAAATACAGCTTGGATTATCTAAGACACCAAGTCACCAATGTGTGACTGTCAGATAAACCAAAATATGTTTTCGGAGCAAATCTTTGGGTATATGATGTGCATTAACTCAGACATGCTGGGCTTGCTGGTCTGGTTCAGTCAACTCCATCTCTGGGCATTAATTTGCCATTCTAGCTGTCTTGGATCAGAACTTTAGGTAGTGCATTTTTGCCTCAACCTAGCAAATCCTCATTTCAAGTGCTCAGATTCAGCAGCTCTAATTCATTAAACATATATTTTTTTTTATCCCAATTTCCTTTTTGTCTTTATTCGTTCTATAGCCCGCAAATGTTTCTTGGTGGATCACACCCATTTTGTTGGAACCTGGAAGAGTTTTTGGTATGACGTATAAATTTAGTATCAGCTGTTTGGGTGGATTTTCTGTGTGAGATTTCAGCAATGTCTGGATTCATTTTGCCCTACATTCAGTTTTGTGCTCTCAGACAGCTGAATGTGTGTGTGCACGAAGTAATTCAAATTGTAGCATCCACCTAGGAGTTTTTGCAGTACAATTGAACCTGATGATTTCTACCAAGCTTTTCTCCAAATTTGAACTTTCTGAGTAGCTCTATCGTCTCTGAGATTTTGCTTAACTGACACAAGAAAAAGACTAAAGAATCAAGGAATTTCTTGGAGATAAGTGATAACTCATCTGACTAAGCGACCTCACATATATCCTTTTTTTTTTCTCTTAATAAAATTGTCACAAATATTTTATTTCAATTTGAGGTTATTATCCTTGGCTATGGAATAGTCATTTGTTTTTTACCATGAATATCCCCACTCGCACACACACAAGCTTTTCAATTTTCTAAATTGTGCCAGCAAGATTATTTAGTTTAGAATCTCCTTTTCAGGTCAGCAAGATGTTGGAGTAGTTTCAGGAGTAGGAGTAGAGAAGTCTTCTCAGGATGATGTAGAACTTGGTTCCATGGATTCTGAAAGTTCTGATGCTAAATCGGAAGATATTCATGAGGTCATTTTACCATATTCTTCAATTTTCTATAGGTGTTACATATTATTGCATTTGCATTCTAAATGCTGTTGCATGATGTTCTCATCAGCAAATGTTTAGTCTCATTTAAGAAACCACTGTCTATGGACATGTTTAAAAGATGAGTGCAAGCCTTTGGATTGTAAAAACATTTGTGCATGTTTGATTATGATGTCAATATAGATGAATGCTAGCAAGTTACTAAAACTTCTCTCTGGTATTCACTGTGTGCCAATTCTCTGGAAAGGAACAAAGCTCAAAATAAAAAATAAAAATGCTCCAATTCTGTTGAGTGTCAGCTAGGGAAACATTCTAAAAGCCCCCAAAGCATTGCATCACAAGGATGCAAAATTTTGATTAAAACAGTCCCCGCAGTTTGTTTAGATCCGGACAACCTCTTAGTTTGCTTACCCCTTGTTTGCACTATCCCATATATTCTGGTGTTATTAGAATATACCTTGGGAGACTATGTTGTTCCACAACTATCTTCTTGATGGGAAGTGATCCTTGAAAAGTTTTACTGGTTCTTTCCATCCAGAAAAACCAGATAGTTGCCAACAAAAGACACGTTTTGTTGAAGTATTGGAACATTTCCTCTTTCCTAAACCCAGAAAGGCAGCTGTCAAGAATTCTGCCATCCTCGTCAAAAAAACTCAACATCACCCATGGCACAACTCTAATAGCAAATAATCACATCCCACACTTTTTGAGGAATGGAGGAAAGAAGATGGTACAGAGAGGGAATACATGTTTATGCTTCAAACCTGGGAGTTAGTTTGCTGCTTGCACTTCTGAAATGCAAACCTGATAAATCTTGATTGTCTGTTAATCAAAGACATACAATGTTTTCTGTGTGACATGGTCAATAAAATATGGCAAGGTGTAAGTGTGCAACATCTTTGACCCAAGATTCTGAATAATTCTGTTGTATCTTTTTGCAATAGTTATCTTGTTGCTCTGTGTCTTATTGAGGTCTTTATGCTGAAGCAGGAGGAAGCTGATCATGTAAAGGGGCCTCTAGATGGTAAAGGTCCCAGTCCACTTCCTATTTTGTTTATAGAAGATGGGATGGAGATCTTAAAGTTTTCTGAAATATTTTCTATCCATGAACCTTTGAAGAAAGGACAAAAAAGAGATAACAGATATTCCATTTTCAAAGGTATGCTCTCTTGCTTTTGGTATTTTCTTTCAGGCGTGATGTTTTCATCTCATAATCATTTAACTTGTTCTGGCAATGTCACAGTGAATATAACCTGTGCACCACCTGTGCAATTTGCATTGTACACTCTTCTTTTCATTTCTTTTTAGTTTCTAGTTTCTTGGTTTTGCTCTTCAATAATGAGGAAGCATTGTCTATTAATTCGGAGCCCGTCATCTTATGGTTTGCTTTTTTCTTGATTTCTGTTTTAACTTTCTTGTTTAACTCATTTTCAGAGAAGTATACATCTATGGATGCTTCTGATATCGTTGAAGAGGATGAAGAGGTGTTTTTAAAGGACTCTGGTCAATTGTTTCCATCACATTTGCTTGTAAATCAACATGACATCTCAATCTTGAGCGAAGATGCTGCAGAATTAGCAAGATTTGGAACTGTTCATGGAGCTATTAAAACGTCTGTTCAAATTGAGGAACAAAGAAAGAACTCTTATCTTAGTGCTGAACCAATGAACGAGGAAGTGGAATGGAAGTCTCCAGTGCATTCAAAATTCTACCCCCTTGATCAGCAAGACTGGGAAGAGAGAATTCTTTGGGACAATTCCCCAGCTATCAGTGACAACTCTGTAGAGAGTTTTGATCTCTCGGGACCTGACACTGGATCTTCATTTATTAGGGAAAGTGAACAAGTGACTAGTCCACAAAATCTTTGTTCGGAGCTCCCAGTGGAGTTAAATGAGAACACCAGTAACTTTCTTCGGAACAGGTCTTCTGTTCTCTTGGAGTCCTTTGGCTCAGAAGACTCTTCAGAACCCGGAAATCTTCCATTCTCAGAAAGCAGATGCCATCCACAACTTCTGAGATTGGAATCTCAGATGGAAGTGGATAGCTCTAGTCATGTTGATGATAGAAGAGAGAATAATAGTGCGGAGCTTCATGAAAGTGATGCTGTAAGGCGTTTCAGCAAGCTCACATTGCAAAATAGAGATTTGATGGAAGGATCTTGGTTAGATAATATAATATGGGAACCAAATGAAACTAACATAAAGCCTAAGCTGATTCTTGATCTTCAAGATAAGCAGATGCTCTTTGAAATTTTGGATCACAGGGATAGTAAGCATCTTCAACTTCACGCAGGGGCAATGATCATAACTCGAACCCTAAAGCAAAGGGTTTCTCATGAGCTACTAGGCCATGGAAATCGATCTGGTTGGCAATTCAACATTGCTAATGACAAGTTCTACATGAACAGGAAAATTTATCAGCAATTGCAATCAAATTCTAATAAACGAACTGCATATGGCATTAAAATACATCACTCTGCGCCTGCTATAAAGCTTCAGACAATGAAATTGAAGTTGAGCAAGTAAGTTTTAGTGGCCTACCATGTAGTAGGTTTTTTTTTTAAGCTATCTCATTTCTGTGGTCTTATTGACAGTTATTCTTCAATTATTGAGAAGATTAGATGGTGCTGGGTTTCCCCTTTGAAAAGCTATGTTTGATCAATTTAGCATATTTAAAGCCTTTTTTCAATTCATAATTTTCAATATTTTAATATAAGATAGCGTATCCAAACTCACAGTGAGGGATAGAATCGCTTAAGAGGGAAAACATCTTATGAGTAGAAGTGATGTACTTCTGTGAGTTAAAGGTATTATTTTTTGCAGTGTAAAAGGAAAAGGGGCCAGAATAATACTAATGGATGACCATGGATGATAATGTAGTGATTTTTGATGAAGGCAAGAAATCAATCATGAATTTTTTATTTGAGTTACTCGATATGAGTGCCTTGTTACTTACCAAAAAAGGAAAAGGGTGCTGTGATAGCTCAGCATTTGTGATATTGACTTGGATTTTCTTATTGATCATATACATATATGAATTTGATATTGATATTTTGATTAGAAGCCATTTGTTTGGTGATTCTTTGCCTGTTTGTTTTCTTTTATTTGAAATATTTATTCTTAAGTTTGCATCTTATGTTACTGGAGCAAGCACCTATAGTAGTGCTAGGCACCTCAGGCAAGAGGAAGCCTAATCACCTTAAGGCTCCATGCTCTTTAGTATAATTGATTCTGGTGTTTTTCTTGTTTTCTTTTCAGCAAGCTGTATTGCTTCTAATATATGTCGTGTTTTCTTGACTTGAATGTAATTCAAGTCTGGGTTCATGTTATATATTTTACCTATCAATTCTATGTCCTACATTTTGTATATATTCCTTTTGAATATAATCCACTGTTTTGCAGTAAAGATTTAGCTAATTTTCATCGACCAAAAGCTTTATGGTATCCCCATGACCATGAGGTGGCTGTCAAAGAACGAGAGAAGCTACCTACAGTAGGACCAATGAAAATTATATTAAAGAGCTTAGGGGGCAAAGGAAGTAAGGTAAATGTGGATGCTGAGGAAACTGTCTCTTCTGTCAAAGCAAAAGCTTCAAAAAAGCTAGGTTGTATTCACTTTTCTGGTTGTGATATGCCCAATTTATGTTTTAATTTCTTGTATTGTGAATCCACTTTTACAATGTGTTATTTCTAAATTATTTAAGAAGACTAAGAACTTACTTGAAATATTCTTTTTATAGATTTCAAGCCATCAGAAACTGTGAAGATATTTTATTTGAGGAAGGAGCTTGAAGACCACATGTCTCTTGCTGCTCAAAATGTTCAGCCAAACTCCTTGCTTCATCTAGTTCGTACAAAAATTCATTTGTGGCCAAGGGCACAAAAGATTCCAGGTGAAAACAAGTCTCTGCGCCCTCCAGGGGCATTTAAGAAGAAATCTGACCTTTCTGTAAAAGATGGTCACATTTTCCTAATGGAGTAAGTGACAGAAAAATCTTTCTTCTCTACCTGTTTACTTCTGTACAAGATTTGTCTAATCTCCCTTGAAGGCATTTAAAAAGTTGTTTTCATGCTCGTAGACAATTTGCTTTTTTACATACATGATACATGCTCAAATTGGTAAGCAGAGACTTGCATGCTCCAGTTAATCCAGTTTTATTCCCTTTGATATTCTTCCCTTCATTTTCTTTCGGTAGCCTTGTTGTTATACATAATTTTGGAATCAACAGAAGCAATTTTAGATCAAAGGTTTTTATTATTAACACATAGATATTCCTGAGATGCTTATCTGAAGTAGCTAGTTTGTTTTTCATTAATTTCATTTGAAAATGTGATATAAAATAGATAGCTTCTTATGTGCATCAAACTGTCGGTGCATCATTGTCCTAGTGAAACTGAGGAATTTTGTAATTTGATCATTGATTTGCTACCACCGGTCATATTCATGTGTTGCTGTGTTACATGCTCTCTGTTTTGCTCTACTTTCTCCTTTGTTTCCTCCCTCTTGTTATTGCATGTCCTTTATTTATCTTCACTGTTTTTTTTTTATATATTTTTTGTAATTCTAAATTCTCTAGTTTTCTTTGTTCCTTTTTCTCATGTTCATATCTTATTTAAAAACGATCATCATTCTTGCAAAATCTGTATACAAGACATTTTTAAAATCCTTCTTCCAAAACAAATTTTCCACTACTGCCTCAAGTAAATGAGTTCTAAAACATCCTCTGCTCATCCTTTCTCTGATAACATGTTGTGGGCAGCACATAGTAGGGAGGGATGATCTAACTATTTATTCATTACCTTTGAATTTTAGCCATTAGACTGGATATTGATTAAACACATCACTAATATCTGGTATAATTGACCTTTATTTATAAAACCTCCATTTTAGTTGATGAAATTTATGGGCCTCAAAAATTTAGGTAGTAGTTGTGATTCTCTCTATGTTGTATGCTTGTTCATCATAATGTGTCCTGCAATTCTTTGACAAACCTCCTATGGTATCAAATTAATATATAATTGCAAAGTTCTAATCTTATTATCAATACAGACTTCATCAATTTTTTATCTTTTTTTGTTGAAATCTATATCCCAGTTGTTTTTTACTGGGGCTAGTTGTGGTTTTCTATCAACATGGCAGTCAATCTTAAAAAAGAAACCTGGATAGTTGTTTCAATGTGTTCCATTTAAATTTTTTTAATCATGCTTTTGGTAATTCAACCTTTTTTGAGAAAGGAATCTTCTAGCATACTTTTTTTTTTTATATATATATTTTGTTCATTTAGAAAACCAGTTCTACTGTACCTATGTAACCATTTCTAGCTGATCTTTCACATATTTAGTTTTTGGGCATGTAGAAATACTTCATTTGTACCTTATTAAAATCTTAATTTCCAAAATGTAATTGCTGAGGCATCAAATAATTCATTTAAACTTCCTAAGTTTTTTGAAAAAAAGGTGCATCCTACACACTTTTTGTTTCTTAAATTTTGAATTTCCTCTTGCCCTCATGCATATGAAGATGGTATTTTGACAGGGGTACATCTGCTTTCTCACTGCAGGTATTGTGAGGAAAGACCTTTGTTGTTAAGCAATGTTGGTATGGGTGCTAATCTCCGTACTTACTATCAGAAGTCAAGCCCAGGTGATCAAACTGGCATCTCATTGCGCAATGAAAAAAGAAGCTTGGGTAATGTTGTGATACTGGAGCAGACTGATAAATCCCCTTTCCTTGGAGACATAAAAGCTGGCTGCAGTCAGTCATCTCTTGAAACAAACATGTATAAAGCACCCATATTTCCCCACAAGGTGCCACCTACTGACTATTTGTTGGTTCGTTCTGCAAAAGGAAAGCTTTGTTTAAGACGCATTGACAGGGTTGCTGTCATTGGACAACAGGTTTGATTCAGCTTTCTTTTATGCTATTCGAGGTTGCCTTGAATTAGACTCTGTTTAGAATCTCTAGTTTTATTTTCTTCTTGTAGTTTTATTGTGATTGGCAATTCATGCTGCATTTTTGGAACACCTAAGAGTTATTTCTATCTTCCTCCATGTAATGACCTACCTAATATTGCTCCACACCCTAGGCTCTTATCACTAGATCAGGATGTGAATTTATTTTTTTTCTAAAGTGCTCGCTCCGAAGTGACAGCCATTATAGGGAAAGTTGTTTGAAGTTGGGAGAGGAAAGGATAGGAGTTGGGACATTTAACTGATAGTGCTTTTATTCATATTACACAATGTGATGTTCAGGCTTAGACTGGAAGTTCTTCTACAATACTCCTCCCCGCCTCCTGGGGGCCTTTTTTCCCATCCCACCATTGGAAATTTAAACGCTGTGGTGTTTTAAGATAGAAATGCAAGAATTAATTATTATTTGGTTCAAGGGTGTACAAATAAATTTGGATTATTTGATCTGTCTTTGCAGGAGCCCCTGATGGAGGTTTTAGCTCCTGCTTCTAAGAATCTTCAGGCATATATCATAAATAGGCTATTGCTGTATGTTTATCGTGAGTTCCGAGCTGCTGAAAAGCATGGCACACTTCCTTGGATACGTGCAGATGAGCTATCTGCTCTTTTTCCAAGCATTCCAGAGACCATCTTACGAA
>Ga0307511_10007335_pt1 | contig 11099 bp, 6 predicted proteins | sample 13_EM_MG_FD_200266 | JGI IMG/M metagenome (GOLD analysis project Ga0307511, IMG submission 200266) | Populus trichocarpa ectomycorrhiza microbial communities from riparian zone in the Pacific Northwest, United States - 13_EM | ecosystem: Host-associated > Plants > Roots > Unclassified | place...
CGAATATATGAGATAATTATATTAAAATATTGTTGTAGCCGTTAGATTGATGGGTGGGCTGGGCCCATTGATGGATGGGCCGGCCATTAGCGCGATTGATGGGTGGGCCGGCCCAACCATCTTTAGCGGCCCATTGATGAATGGGCCGTATTGACGTATGGGTCAGAACACCCGCAATGCCATGATCATGGCCTGAGGTGAAGCTTTGTGAAAGGGCCCGCAGGAGTCCAATCAGAATGAGTACTGTATATTCGTGATGTTGAGACTGGATGGTGAAGCAATGCCTGGGAGGCGAAATATTATTGGAATCATTTCTTTTTTTTTGGTATGCATATGTATGGAAGCAATGTACTGTATATGTATGCAACCTTACTTTTTTTCTAAGCCGCTTCTTCCGAATCAGTGCGAGAAGCGTTAAGTTGAGACGTTCGCTTGGCTTGGAACAACGTTATGAAAAATGATCGAATCACCACCTTGAATAGAATAGTTGGTTGGTGGTGATATATCTGTGAGCATGGCGCCATGGCGTTACACCAGAGACCTCTGATTCTGCACGTCGTTGTCCCGCGGTAAATGATCCTGAACTTATAAATTATGATGTACCGTATTGATAACTTGTATCGTAAGGAAAGAGATTGATGCAAATTTTTTTTCAACCCTGGGGGATTTCCCTTTGGTATATTCCGGAGAAATCCCAACGCCGGCTGCTATATTATGCTATATTATTATAGCTACCATAATATCATGATCGGCCATGCTTTCGCTTCACTGCACCCATGCATGTGCATTGTGGTAATTACTCACAGTTCGCAAGGATATAGCGCTTACCTAATTGAGCAGGAGGTTGTGAGTACATTCTGCGGGGTTCAACTCTTTGCATCCAATAAGAGTACAGAGGGTCAAAGCACAGAGATGAGCATCTAGGAAAGGGTGGTCTGATTAAAAATGGCTATTTTCCCAGTATTGTAGCAAATCGTAAGACTACCTAAGTAAATGTAATGTAAATGGGCTGATGCACGTATGGTAAACTGGACGGACTGAGATCAGATCATCCGGCGGGTCTAACCGATGCTTGGTTCGGTTTGCCATAGAATTCCCTTCTTCTATCAATTACTTATTCTATGCATAAGCATGTGCAATCATAATCAAGGTATCCATTGGATGAGGTTTTGATACATGTGTATGCAACACTTGTGTTGCGGACTTCACCACCGGGTAGGTATGGCACCGAGCTTAGGTGTATACGTAACGCATATACGTCTAGCCCCGGTCTATGCACTGCGGGTTGCCCGTACTCTTGTACAATTACGTACCTAGCTGGGGTACATATGGCGCCGGGTCCGGCAACGGAGAAAACCCATTGGTATGCAGTCTATGCACATGTTCATCCGGTCTTTTGGGTTTACGTGGGTGGTATCCCCCGTCTCGCCCGGCTTCCACAGTGTTTTAAGGGGTCCAGCACTACACCGAGGGCGGGGCGGTACATGCAATCTCATCATTTGGCCCGGTCCTAAATCAATCTCATCAGCCCGGGTTCGAGGCCATCTCAATTGTGCTAGCTTCTCGAGTCTCGCAATGCCATGCTGGAGAGAGGGCCTTGTATGAAGCAATAGTCTAGCCTTGATAAATTCCGTTTGATGCACTCATAGTCTCGTTAGGATGAACACACCCACAGAAAAATATTGGTAAGAATTGACCAATAGTTTTTTTTGAAACTTGAAACATAACTTGGAACTAGATCTGATATACGTTACATTCGATTATCCAATTACTGCAGATAAACCACGTACCTGATGACAGACAATGTGAGGGTCCATTCTAATAATTTGGATCTGCGCAAGGAAGAATACTCATTGCTGGTTAGCCGAAATGTATATAATTTCTTGTTTGGTTTAATTGACAAGGCATAATCAATGATAATATGTACCTATATCGATCTTACTCAGGACCAGCATTAATCCAGATCTGCAATCGTGGATCCACGTGAAAACAAGACTAACACGTGAATGAAGCAAGCGAGACCTATATTTAGGTGCAGTGATGTTAGTACATTTGATGCATAAAACTTCCAGTATAGCTAGGTGGCAAAAAGTTTCATACCCTGCATAACCATGCAACAAATCTCATCCTTTCCCATACAAAATCCCAAAATATGTAGCGTTTTGGCCTCTTTATGAAGAAGGGGGGGTTATGAAACTTTTTGCCACCTAGCTTTATAAACAACCTACTCCAACGACCTTCAGCAATACCGTTCAATCTACTTGACTTAGCCGTACGCGTAATACGTCCCTTGTCGGAGCCAAGCTGGTTCATGAGTTGCATGGCATGCGTGTAAGCCTGTGCCGATCACCCCGCTCCCGGCTCAAAACCGCCAGGCTGAGGAAGGAATAAGGAAGTTGTTGAGACGACATGTGATGGACGCCTTGGACTGTGGATGCCAAGGGATGCATCTGGACGAATGGCGCTGAGGGCGCATCTGTGCTACTTATGTAACGGTTAACGTGAAAGACAGGATGGTGCCTCTGGTTTCTGAACACTGGGACCGGATCAGTATGGCCTATTGGTTGTGGGTTAACCCTGATGTGTCTTGCCGGTGTTGTTCTGCTAGAGGAAACAGTATGATGATGGATGTTGCCTTATTGAGGAGGGCTCTGGATAAGTAGATCTGAATAGGAGGATATAGTACATACCCCAAGGAGCTTGATGCATCCCCAACCCTTCGGAGGTAAGCCCTTGTTAACTCGAGGGGCCTATTATATGTGTTAATCTGCATCTACTTGTTTGCTTTCAAATCTATTTCGAATTCAGAACCCTCGACAAATTGGGTTGTAGTAGAACGTTTTAAGGTCGACCCCTGGGTTATCACACTTTGGAGCATCCACTGGCTCCCAAATCTTTGAAGTATACATGTCTTGGGAGGGTAATGGAAGGCCCCGAGCACACAAATACTATGATCACTTGAGGTTGAAGAATTGAACCCATGCGCCAGAGGTGCCAGCATATCCCGTGCTAACTAGAGTGGCTTTCTGTATCCGACTTGCAACATATTCTGTCGCCAAGATGTCGGCATTCATGATATAGATCCTGAATCCTCTCATTTCAATAGTTGCAAACTAAACAGGGTTGATAAGAAATGTAATGCTTGACCGCTCCCTCAAGCTCAACTGAGGCTCGAGCGAGACTCGATTGTTGTACCCTTTTCGAAATTCCGGTTATTCATGGTATAACTAAATCGTGTAGGCTATGCCGTAAACAGGTTCACCGGCCTTGATACCCGGCTGCGGGCGTTCACTTCGCTTTTGGCTTTATTTCGATGACCATTGTTTCCAGGTGTAAATATAACTGACGTTCGGATTTGTCTCAATTCGTATTCCATGCAAAGAAGTATGAAGTACTAGATTCAGTAAGTAAATGCTGACACCAACTAGTCAAGGTCCCTGCGTGCCCTTGCCAGGCCGATTCACAATACAACCAGCCACCACAAAGTAGCCAATAAGATGCTGTAGTTCAACGCCTGCGAAACGTTCACATAGTGCATACCGTCGATCATGATAAAGAGTAAACTCGAGGTACCTCAGCTGCAGTTTTGCAGCTCCTCTATACCTAGCAATCACCTGTCAATCACCTGTCAATCACCTGTCAATCACCTGCCAATCACCTGTGATAAACTACTTGCCACTCTTGACTTCAAAAGGAGGTACTTGCCATCCAGTGGCTGTCTATATACAGAACAAAGACGTTTAACTCCGACACCATTTTTCGTTTCTCCGCGGGCGATACAAGTAATATAGATATTTACTAGGGGTATCAAGGGTTGGGGCTTTGAAAGCTGAGCAAATATTCCGTGGAAAGATGCATGATCAGCCAGTCAATCAGTGGACCCAGTGAGGGATGTTATCATATTACCCGATGATAAACACTTGCGCTCAAGGAATCGGTCTCTTTTCTAGTCTGGTTGCCGATCGGAATTAAACATAATTCCAATAGCTATAAGATCGAGGAATAGCTAATATAGTGGCGTGCGAGTCACCAATACACCTAGCATGTGGGCGGGGGCTATGACGGACAATGCATAAAGTTTTACATGCATGGCAGCATGTAGATTCTGAATATCGATAGTAGGAATAATTGCAAAGGGCCTACGTATCCACTACTCTGCCAAATACTCGAGTGCTAAGGCCGGCGGACAGAGTTGGTACTACTTATTTACCTATCTTGTTTGGTGAATTGACCTTTGTATACAATTTATGACCCTGTGACCTTTAGGTGTCGATAAACATGGACCGAGGCTAGATAAACACATAGATTGGCCTCTTGAACCACTGTAAAGTAGGGTATAATGCGGTCCCTGATAAACCCTATCGATAACCAGACTACCTATTGATAGAAGTCTTCATTGATATCTAGGACACACCAACTTCTAAAGCACTTTCAACTAATCAAGCTTGAGTATACCAGAAACCCCTTCGTGATATTTTGTTCGAACAACGGGGGCGCTCTTGGCAAATTTCATGACTGCGGTAGATTCGTCTCCAAGTTATCGATATTGTGGTACAGATGTAGGTGATAGATGATCTCCATACAAACCGGCCCCGAGAGTAGCCGTTCTACCGTTCTAATTGCCGTTCTAATTTTACTAACACTGGGCATAGCAAGTTCTGAAGGGAAAACTCTCCTCTGGATTGTGTCGGCGAATGCTTGCAAACTGGACGGTGTATGAACACTATGAAGTAGCCGCAGGTTTTCTCAGCTGGTGGAATGCACATAGAAGTTAGTAATTTGTCATAGTTTGTAGCTCGATCAGATGCCCGATTCCCGATTCCGATTTTGAGGGCGGAATTCTACTTAGCCATAGTGGTACTAGCTAGTGATCGCTCAAATGCCCCAGAAACGCCTATCTCAGACCGGGCCCTATGGCTTAGCTCTTTAGCCCGCTTGTTTGGCGTAATGATGGGGTCATCTATGTCGGTCAGGGACGCCTCGGAGCGAGATTTTTGAAGGATCCAGCAAAGTACATAGGGTCGCCACCTCCACCACTAGGTTGTACTAAGAAGTAACATGCAGTGCATCACCACAAAGCAGGAGCTAATGTGCCCCTTCACCCTCCGCCAGGGTAAGGCACCGAGGATCATGAAGACAGCGGGGGGCGGGACATGAGCAGGCAATCCTGCTGCGATGTAGAGTTAGAGAGCTTTGATCGGCAGAAATTTTGACTTATGCATTATGACAGGACGGATTGAACCTTGGGGTTTTCCGCAATCAGGGTTTATTAGCAGCTAACCCAACACGGCTAGGTGGCAGTGTCGCAGCCTCGGTGTTTCCTGTGCATTTTGCAGACAGGTCCACAAGCGAGGGGGGGTATCAACGGTAAACAGCTCATCCCTTCGTAAGGCCGTACTTACACTTGAAGCTGCTGGCAGCAAGATGGAGGCAGTGCCAGTGGGTGGATGAAAAACAACACTCCAAAATAGTCTGGTTACACACTGCAAGATTAGGAATGAATTCACGGTGGTGCGACTTTATACGATAGCAGTCATTTGATGCAACCCGTGTTATCTTCTATTGTGCTAACTACTTCAGCCATTTGTTCTCATCGGTAGAAGTACTGCCAAAAGGAAAACCGTTTTTTGTCCAAAAGTAAGGCCCCAGATCGGCCCCCACTCACGCATAAAAATATCAATTTGAACCACCCCCAAAGAAAGCCAACCCAAAAGTTTCAGAGTTACCACCCCTAGACTGACACAAGGAAGGAAGACAGAAGCAAAGTAGAAAACAATGAAAACAGTTAAGCCTTGAGAAAAAACCCAACTGTGACGACTTGGCGTCGATATTTTTCCGATCCGTGAATATTATTGTTCACGACCGTGATGTCCATTTCCTTTTCTGAATTTATGAGACAACTAGTAAAACAGAAACGCCTAATAACTCCATCCGAACCACACCCGAAAAGCCTCCACAAGGAAAGAAACGTTGTACTTAATAGAAAAAGGAAAAAAAGGGTAGAGCCCAACGAAAGAAATAAACCATCCCAAAATTTCAGTGAGAAGCGAAAGGACTTAAGGAACAGAGCTGAGACCCCCATGCCTGAAGAACAATTCAGCACCAAAGGAGGAGCCAGGAATAACAACACCGGAAGCAAGCAGAAAATTAGAATCCTGTTGGGCAGAAAATAAACCAATATGTATAACCAAAGAGTTTGCTCCTGTGCCATTTTATGTGATCCCATGAGCCCAATGCTAATCTCTCCAGGAGTTGAAAAGGAACCATAAGCGGTTATGGGTATGAGGCGATTGCTACTGATGCCAACGCTGCTAAGCCGCCCTCTGCTGCGAGTTGGGTTGACAACTGGTGGCTGTATAGATACGGCTGAGAAGTGCGATAAGGGAGAGAATGCTGATGAGCGGATACAGGACTGTCGATATCACCGTCATTCTCCCTTTCTCTTCCGCTGGCGGAAGGGTCAGCTGACATTCGTCTCCGCCTGGCAGCCCTCTTGCTCGCAGACCCGCTCTGATGGGTCCTGTAGTGTTGCATACAATTATCCTGACGGCTGAATCTTGCACCGCAGTTGGCCGCTGGGCAGATGTAATTCTTCTCTCCAGTATGAATACGGGTATGACGAGCCAAGTGCCCTGAAGTGGTGAAGGATTTTCCACAGTGGCACGTGTAGCGGCGTGATGACCGTTTGATCACCGGGTTGGCAGAAGATGACGATTTTGGAGATGGTGGGTTGGAGGTCGCAGCAATCGACGACGCTTGGGAAATCGAGGGTGTGACGTTCTCTTCCATATTTGTAAACAATGTAGATCCAGTTGGAGACGTCGAGAAGGAATTATGTCTGGATGCCGACAGTGGAGGGAAGAAGTGATGCTCATGTACCGGCAGTAGATTATCGAGTGGTGGTAGGGAAAGATTTAGAGGAGATGGAGGAGATGGAGGAGAATACATCCTGCGAGGCGAATTCGACCTCACTGAGCTCGAAGATGAGCTAGATGATTCAAACGAAAAGGCTCGATGTGGCCTGCCATTGAAGTGATCTGGCGATAACGGAGGGCTAGGCGCTGAGATAGATGAACCGGAGGAGTAAACATTGTCATCTTCACAGAGAAGGGAAACCCGTCGCCCGGATGAAGTAATAATTGCCCAGTGATCCATTGCGCAGTGTTGCTTGACTAGTGGCAGCTAAATGTGTGTTGAGTGTTGTAGTATTGCCTTGCGTTGAGCTTTGTTTTGAGCTTCGGAGGCGAGATGCGAGATACTCGTTGAAGAAGAGCGAGAAGGGGGGGTTGTAGCAGTGTCTGTTATATAACCCGATTGCCTTGACGTTGTGTGTCGTAGTGGTGGGCAGGAGTATAGGAACAGTAGCGGTAGTGGTGGTGGAAGCTGTATGGGGAGTAGCTCTTGCGTTTGGTGTGGGTGCAGCGAGTGACTGGTGGTGGGGTGAGCAGCGGAGTGGGAGATTGAAATAAGAATACCCACGCAGGACCTTTTTTTTTCGTGGGGAGGGGCCAGACTGGGGGAGGGGTGCCACCCTCTTCTTAAGTTTCCGTCCAGGTGTGGAGGGTGGTGGTGGTAGTAGCGGTGATTGATGCAGATGCTGTAGGGGTTGGGGAGAACTGGAAGCGACGGAAGGGATTGTAGGGGGGTCTTGTGGAGGAGGCTTTCACGCCCTACAGTGCACTAGCAAGAGCCACCGTTCCGGGGGGTGTGGGCAGAGCAGGGCAGCGAAGGAAGAGGGAAAAAAGAACGGCGCAATATGACAAGTGGTTGACGACTAGAATGCAAGCAGAGCGAAGAACGCAGCAAGAAGGCTTCGGAGTAGCGACGAGATACCCATGATTCAGCCCCCTGCTTCGCTTTCTCCTCGCTGCTCCTGGTCTACACTGCTCCTGCTTCCGCCCATATGCTCTCCACAGGTCCTCCCCACCCCATGGTGCGAGCAGTTGCCTTCCTGCGTTGCCTACCTACTGTACCCCGTCCGTCCACCGTCAACCCACAAAAAATGTATGCGGTGTGTGTGTATGAGTGTCGTGTATATGTACGTAGTATGCACGAGGTATGGATGTAAGTAGAATACGCCAGTAATGTATGTGTAGTCCTTGTGCTCGTGCCGGGGTGGTGATGCGGAAGGGTGTGCCAGGCGTGCCAGGCTAGTCAGCGGCCCCTAGGAGGCTTTGTCGCTGCTGGGTACCTGCTTGGCGGCCTTGCCTAGTGTAACTGTTAGGTCAACTATTCGAAAGCAGGCAGGATCAGGGTGGGACATGGAGCTCAGTGACAAGGAGCTCAGTGACAAATGTATTATTGAATCCGGGGAAGGATGCAGGTGCAGAGGCAGGAAAGGATAAGCGGAAAGGGCCATCCAAAATTTAGAAACAATGGGCAACAGGACATTGCAGTCCACTCGGTACTTGAACTCCTAAGGATCACTATGCCCGTACCCGATGTTCCTTAGTCGACTATCAATATCGTCGCTTGACCTAGTTCTAGAAACTCGCCACAGTACTGACAATGACCGTGGGATTTAGTTCTAGGGATTAGTCTGGTTGGCACGACCGCTCCTATGTCTAGGGATTGCTAACTCATAGGCCGGTAGTAGGTTAGTAGGTTAGTAGGTGCCAACCAGACTAGGTTAGTAGGTTAGTCACGGAAGAAAGACTAGTATGGACTCTCGCTTCTGCGCCTTGCTTCCCGTTTCGAAACACCACAGCCATCGGCCCTACGAGCGGCTTGTGCCAACCAGACTACCATCGGCCTAGAAAGACGTAAACTGGGAGGGTAGGCCGCGATCTGTCCATTGAATCCCCTTTGTTTGTAACCCGATTATTTTTCGACAAAGTAGGCAAACCCTAATCTTCAACATCCCTAGCAGCGTGCATTGACGAAAAAAACATAATTTCTTCCTTGCATCAAAGTAATGAGATAAGTGCCTATATGTGCCACGAGGGCCCTTTCACCCAGGCTTTGTCCCCTGTCTTACATCAGGATAAGCCCAGCGTCTTGATTTCCTATCCATTGCAATCATCAATATACCAATTCAGGACTCGCGTTAAATTTTTTTTCTTCAGTAAGATAGCGTGCAGCAGCAGCCACTTTGCACTACTGTCTCTAATCCACGGCGGCCGGTGTATAGAGACTAAAGTCTGGTTTAGATACGGCTACGGATGAAAAGGGATATGTCCTGAGGCTAGAGATGGGTCACAAGAGAAATCAGTAATATGTTTTCATCAAAAATAGAGCCCAGGGGAAGTTGATCACTTATACATGTGCATTCAAATCGTGATGCTCATTATCCGGATCTGTAGGTAGTACTAAATTCTGGCGAACGGGCCTCATGGAGCTAGGGTTAAACGCGCATACCTAGAATCATAGTACTTACTGAAGTAAGTAGGTAAAGGCAGTTCAACCTTTGGCAGCACTTTTATGGAGACCAGCTCTCCAGGCGATCGTCCACAAGTGTCGACTACAATGGGGAGAAACGTTATAGTCTGGCCCCGCTCGAGTGGCAGTTGAATTGGTTTTGGGGTGAGGACTTGGGGTGAACTTAGGCATCTAGGCAAGTGCCTTGAGTAGCTACAGTTTCAATCACTCGCATATAGTTGCTGAGTACTTATTGCCCATACTTATTACCCATACTTATTACCGTCATGATTGCAAATAAAGTTTCCAGAGTATAAGGTAGTCCAAGCCAACAGGCTCAGTTTGGTCAGAGAGTGCAGAATAAAGTTCAGTAGCAACTTGTCAATTTGACATCAGTCTTGCATCACTTTTGGTAAGTTTACTTTGGATTTATTTCTGGAGCATACTGTTGCCACACTAGCCACAGGTTTGTCTCTACCTCCCACACAGTCATGACACATCGGCATTCCGCCGCACAACAATATGAAGTCGCCCAATACTAGCATATCCCGATATGCAATGTGTCAACGGGCAGATAGCTTCTTGCAGTCGAAATTGGCTTTCCATTGATGTCATGTTGCTGATGAGCCGCAGGACTAAGGTGCCAAACCTTTTGCATTCGCAATGTCGAATAGTCAATCACACCGGCAAATACTGTGCGACAGGTTCCAAGGCTGCAGGGCCAAAAGCCATCCAATGATCCAAGTTTGCAATTGAAAATTATGTTACTAATGCTGCTTCATACTCTTCTCGTTAGGTTCTATTATTGCTGCCTCAAGTTTCCCTACATTGCATGCAAAACACGAAAAAGCAACCAACTTCTGTCGTGCTCCGGTCACGTTAAATTTCCTTCAATCCGTATGTAATAAGATTGCTGGGTGGTCACTCCTATGCAGGACGACTAGGATTACTTTCAAGCTGGACCAGCAATCGTGAAACAGATCGGAAAATTGGCGGTTCATCGTAGCTTGCCGATTTAACGACCTGGTCTGAACCCTGATCAGCCACCCCTGTCCGCAAATACATAACGGCAAAAGCAACGTCTACATACAGACAAGCATTGAGAACTACCAAGCAGCAAGCAATAGCACGCGAAGCTCTCATCTCTGGCGAGCTCAACAGAAAATGACAGGACTGTACGTCACTACAATGTTTGGCTATGTAACCTGGGACCCGTTCATACAAAGTGAAGCCAAGTTCATAGTTGTACGTAAGCCGCAATAGATATTCATCATGTCTAACCTCCATATGTGCATGTGCTAATCATAGGTACTTCACAGGTCTACTGGGTACTCATATATATGGCGATGGTGGCAATATTTGACCGAGCCAATAGCCAGTTATGAGGCCTTTCGGCAACGCGTGGAAATGGTCCGAGAAGAATGGGCATTTCTTTTTTCCATGAAGACGTGGTTAAGGCTTTCTTATTCTTGGCTGCATTGATCTGACCTTCTCGAGAAAATCAAGCGCCTTTGGAATCTCGATGGACCCATAGAGGTTTCGATTCTTACTGACATCTCTTGTAAGAGACTGACGCTTCCTCTTGCGTCGCCCCCAAATCCCCAAATTCCTATACCCCATATACACTTTGCTCAGGTGACACGCATGCGGACCGAGAGTAGCAAGACAGTGGAAAAGCAATGAAGGAGAGGACACCCATGGACTGGAGCACCTGCCATGTCCTGCATTACAAGGTATCTGAT
>Ga0307511_10007336_pt1 | contig 11099 bp, 12 predicted proteins | sample 13_EM_MG_FD_200266 | JGI IMG/M metagenome (GOLD analysis project Ga0307511, IMG submission 200266) | Populus trichocarpa ectomycorrhiza microbial communities from riparian zone in the Pacific Northwest, United States - 13_EM | ecosystem: Host-associated > Plants > Roots > Unclassified | place...
CATGGTTTCATAGCCTCGATTCCGGTAACCTCTCTCTCCCCCCTCCCTCGGAGTACTACAACTCTCTCTGCAGGCGGAGGCCCTACAGAACCAGCAATTGAACAAGACGTCGCCCTCACTACAACATTCTCAGATTCGTTCTTATTTACAGCACATACCGCCCCACTACGCTGCGTCGCTCTTTCACCACCGTCAACGTCTAAATCCAATTCAAGGTCTTCAAAACGCATTCTCGCTACCGGTTCCCCAGATGAGCGAGTCAATCTATACACCCTATCTTCTTCTATATCAGGCCCCCCACCCTCCGCTTTATCGGAAACAAAGTCCAAGTCCACAGCGAGCAACAAGCATCTCGGCACACTCCATGAGCACACCAACACCCCTTCCGCCTTACTCTTCACCCCAAATCGAAACAAGCTAATTACCGCGGGAGAGGATTCTCAGATCCTCATCTTCCGCACCCGTGACTGGTCGCTACTATCCAACCTCAAAGCCCCCAAACCCAAAGCATCGGCCAGCACCTCCGGCATCGGTCTCCTGGGTAATGGTGAGCGTCCCGGTGGAGTCAACGACATTGCTCTTCACCCTTCTCAAAAAATCCTCTTGTCAGTAAGCAAAGGAGAACGAGCTCTAAGGATGTGGAATCTTATGACCGGCCGGAAGGCTGGCGCCCTGGGTTTCACAAGGGAAGTTATGGGATCGACACTCGGGAATAAAATTGGTGGATTAAGCGGAGAGGGACAAAAGGTTAGATGGTCTCCTGACGGTGAAGAATTCGCGGTTGCCTTCGAAAGAGGGATCGTGGTATTCGGGATGGACTCGCAGCCGAAGTTGCGAATTTTGCCGTCGCCTATTAGTAAAGTTCACCAGATACATTATGTAACCCTCCCAGGGGATGATGCATACGTATTGGCGATCTCAACGGAGGACGGGAGGATAATATTCTACTCTACGGCGACCCCACGCAAAACTAAGGCTGAAGATCCAGAAAACGCCACCCCTGGCAAAACCAAGAAACCAAATTCAAAACAGTCAAAACAGGGCGCGGATGGAAATGAGTCAGAAACGGGTGGAAATGACATTGACAATCCCATAGCTCTCGGTCACGTCGGTGGGCGTGAAATGGGCATGATAGGACGGGTGAAGGACTTTGTGATATTGGAAGCGGACATACCATGGGATGGCAATGAAGTAGCTCAGGAATTCGGGGCCAAGGACAGGAAGAGGGCTCTTTTTTCAGTTTCTGCAGGATCCGATGGGACCATCAGGATATGGGCCTTGGACATTGAGCGGGTTAAAGAGCGCCTCACGGTAGTCGGTGCCAGTGCAGAGCCACCAAGTAAGAAAGCCAAGACAGCCGAGTTAGACCAACCTGAGGCCTCAACAGCCAGGAAAACCCCGCAAGTAGGCAGTTTAGTTGGGATCTATGAGACCGGGAGGAGAGTCACTTGCTTAAGTGGGATGGTTATGGAGGAAGGATGGAATTTCAATGACGATGAGGAGGGTGAGGATGAAAACGATGAAGATGAGGAAAGAGAGGATAGTGATAGTAGTCAGGATGATTAGGCTAGATGAGGTGGACTCATAGTTATCTCCACATATAGCAGCAGCCTCGCGATCTTTTTTTTTTAAAAAAAAGCTCCCGCGTCGCGACCAGCTGCCTTTGATGTAGCAGAAAGCCGCAGTCAAAGTGACATGCCGCCCCTGCTACCTAAAAAAATACACGAGCACCCATCTGATACTGGCCACGCACAACCAGACTACCAGATTAGTGCTATGTCTAGCTTGAAAAATGCAGCCGTACTCGTTACCCTGAAGTTTAGGAAAACTGATTTGTATCTTAAACAACCAGACTACTTAAATTGCCCTCAGCTTCATCCACTCCAATTCTAAAACTTGGGCCAGACAGGGCCTAAAAGCCATACAAGTCTCATAACCTCACTAAGCCTCCCCTGCAGTATCACCACCGGTTTTATCCCCTCTCTCATCTGCCTGCTCCGCTAGCTCAAGCGCTTCCTCACATGCCCTGACCAGCGCTTCCAACCTTTCAAGTCCTGTATCGATCCTCGCCATTCTCTCACTCTTCCCAGCAAGATGCATCTCCATATTTTCCTCCCTTGCCTCCCACTCCTTCAGCAACGCCTCTTGCCGAGCAAGAATACCCGGTGCAATATTTCCAGTATTAAACTCGCCGTAGTAGCTTTTCACGTTTGCAAGACGATCCATCATCTCCTGGAAATTTCTGTGCCCGTCTGGAGTGCCCTTCTCCATGGTATCAACTTCGGGGAGTACAGAATCTGGAGTAAAATGAGGCTTGGGAGTAGGTAGAGTAGGTAGAGTAGGAAGATCAGGAGCTTGATTAGAGCAGGAGTCCCTCCTCCCTTCGGCACAAGTAGGTAGTCGTAGGGCGTTCTCAGTAGGAGTTTCGGGTTGTGGGGATGTCATACTATTTTCCTTGCTGTGTCTTCCAGGGTTCGATAGCCTTCTTTGTATACCTGTGGATAGTATCGACTTTGTGAAACGCCGACGATACATATTTATTTATTGCCTTGTTTGCTTAGGCCACCCACATGCAAACGGAGTGAAATTGGTTTCACTATAGTGCGGTTCTATCACTATTTACAAGCTTCAATGTGGGTGACCATAACATGGAATGTAGATAGTCTCTCATGAATGTAGAATTCAGGGTAACATTTAATTGTTGTTGCTAGAACTGTCTCTTGGTAGAGGGAGGTACGGTTAGGTAAATAGATAGACACTGGTCTGGTTACTTGCGTCATCAAAGAAAACAACGGTAAGAACCATACATAAAGAACTTCCAACTGGATTCTAACAATTATCAATCATTTCTTGCCTAAAGTAAATCAAATCACTATTTAGTACATATCCCTGCAAATATAATATGAGCAGCAAGTGCAATATTATGCTAAAATCCAACACTTTTGTCAATAAATTGGCCGAAAGAATAGAATGACCCCTCAACACCATAGCCAGAGCCAAAGCATTCAGCACTAATAAAGATGTGATTCTTTATTTAAAACAAACTATAAGCGAGAAATTCATAATCTGAGGGCCTTGAGCGATCTATCCACCCTCCCCCACCTTCCCCTACATTGGGCTCTGATCTTCTCTGCTCTACAATAGCCATTCTCTTTACAGCCAACCTTGTTCCCCTTCACTTTCACCTCTCGATCACTAAGTAGTTTAGCCATCGCCCCAAGGCCGGTTTGTGCTGCCCAGCAAGCGTGCTTGCCCTTTTTTGTGAGAGGGCCATCGAGTTTCTTGGTATAATCATCAAATTCTGCCTTCCGTGCCCTTTTTAAAAGTCCAATCTTCCGCAATGCCGAAGATTTGAGGTTTGCTAGTAAAGACATGGCAATGGCTTCTTGTGCCCGCATATCTTCCTCGAATAGCTACTAAAATTAGAACGAGGCTAGAAAGTGCATATCGGAACATACTGACCTTGCCTATCTCCGAAAAAATGTTTAGTAGGTCCTGGATGCTTGAGTCGTCACTTGCACCCTCCGGACTAGCTTCCTCCACCGAGCCTCCCAAGATATTCGATGACTCCTCATCATCTACATTAGATCCCACGGATGCACTAGAAGAAGTAATTTCAGTCCCGGAACTGTAGCAGAGCAGCGAACTACTGTTCACTAGTGTCATTTCTGTATCCAGCCCGTTATTTGTTGGCAAACTAAGACCTGCGTACATAGATTTACCCGTTGCCTTAGTGAGTGGCATTTCTCTCTTCAATGACTCTTTGCGTGCCACGGCCTTCACTACCTTAGAGTCCAGAGAAGAAATTGTATTCACAGGAACTCGTGATTTAGCACCTAGTGTATGTTTCAACGTAGCATTCAGTAGTTTGCCCTTGCGAAATTGGAGAGGTTGAGGTTGAAGTTTTGGTAGAAGTTTTGGTAGGTCCTCGGGCGATGTTTTGAGTTCCCGTGAAGTGCTTCTATTACAAATGTTGTTGAGTCTTTCAAGGAAACCACTTGGTGGTGGACGCGTTGCTGATAGATCTACTGTACGAAAGTTAGTAAGTTCAGGGTAATAGAGGTTCCATATTATTACCTCTAAATGGATCGTCCACTGTGGTTGATTCGATTCTCTTTCCACTTTGCTTAATCAAAACGGGAGGTACATCTTCTGATAACACCATCTGCTTCATTCGTTGTTTCTGCGGCTTCAGAGGTATCGACGCAGGCTGGTTGAACAGTCCTTCAATGACTGTGGTCCCCTCAGATCCAATATCGATATTCCTTGTATTACCAACCTCGTTCCAGAAGTCGGTCCTCTTTCTCTCTGGGGTCTTGGGTAGTGGAACCCTGTTTTCTGTAATACTGTCGCATTCGCTCGGAATAAAGTCGTGGGGCGATGGCTGTGGCACACTCTCCACCTTCGTGTCTGGCACCTGAATCACACTGTCCAAGTGCCCATTATTCAGTATTTGCGCCAACAGTGACTCATGATCCACCTCCTCTGATTCATCCCGCTGCCGCTCTATCTCTGTCTCCGGAAGGTCACTGAATGAAACCGGAACGTGAGACTGGACACCTTGGTCCAACATGTCATGTGTATTTACCCTCGAAATGGAGGGGGGTACTTTCTAAAGCACGTTTCATCCACCCATTAGAGACTAGAGCCAGCAGGTTGGGAAATAAGGGTTTACCTTTGAATTGGCCTCCTGCAACACTGTTTTGCCCTTTGAAATCAATAGCGAACCAACTAGAGGACTTCTGCACTCAGTATTGCCGAGCCACATTTCACCCTGCATTGTTGTTCCAATTCTTTGCCTTTTTGTCCCTATTCTCTGAGAAGGGCTATCTTCTTCCTCATGTCGAGCCAACCGGGCTTTGATTAGTGCAGTATTGAGACCTCTATGCCTACGAGCTCCGGAAGTGTCAACCAGCCGGCCTTGATTGAGCGGCCCCTTTTTTCCCCATGATATGATCTGTGGTTTTCTATTTAGCAAGTTATCTAGGCCAACATCAGGTGTCTTCGGATCCAGAGCTGCTTGCAACTTAGTCCGGGATGCCTTGTTTCCCTTATCAGATACCTGTTTCTGCGAGAGCCCTACGGAGGCAACGGGGTGCGCTGGTTGTGGGCCCACAATACGTTTGCGTTTTCTTACTCCAATTTCATTGAGTGGCTTCTCGGTATCATCAGAAAGTGCACCGCCTGTTATCACAGGCTTATTCTCTGCGTGCGAGTTTTGTTGGAAATGATTGTCGGACCCGTCCTTCACAGCTGAAACCCCAACCGCTTTCGCCGAGGCTACCGCCTCCACTTCCTTTGGTCCAGATGATAGAGCCCTCAACCAACCCTCTCTGATATCGGCTTCCATTCTAGAGGGGAAATCGTCATAATTCACATCAAGGAGCCTCCTTTGTGGAGATGGTGACGGTCTGTTCTCTTCACGGAGTGATTCAACGCTCTTATAACGTTCAAGTACCCCCTCTTGTTCTTCCTCATCTTGATATTGACTTGAACTGGTGCCCTGCAACTTCAGCTTTGCTAGTGCGACATTTGCTGCTGCTCTTCTCGTGCGACCTGGCAGCTGTACTGGTTCAGCACTCATCAGTTGCAGTACTTTGAGTCTCTTGCAAGTGAGTCCCACTTTGGAGACCTTAGCTTTCCTATTGAGGGCCGTTTGTGCTTGTTCGGAACGGCTTCCTGAAGACGCCAGCTTAGACGTGTGGCCGTCAATAGCGCTGGGTTTGAATGGTAATGCATTGTCAGCGGCATTCTCTACTTCTGCCTCCTTGGTTTCCCCCCCCGTATCGTCCTGAATGTTGCCTGGAAGTACTGATATCAACTTCCCTTTAGAAACTTTAGCCCCACGAGACGCCTCGGTAGGTTTGGCGTTTTCTGCCTCGTAATCCATGCCAGGGTCTTTAGGCACATTGCACTGTGCACTGACAACCCTACCCCCTTGGGTTTTGTGGACCAGAGGCCCCGCTTGTATTTCTTTATTTATATCGTGCTTCATAGCCTCGTTGCTCACACTTTGAGGGTTTTTACCCTGAACATTCTTCGATACTTTACTAATCCCTGGAATCTTTGGTGTAGGTTTAGTAGCTGTCGGAACAGGTGGTCCTTCCTTTGCCCCCTTAGTGGCTGTGTGTACTTCCGATATTTTTGAGGAAACCATATTTCGGTGTTGTACATCTGATTTCTCTGTGTCCTTTTTTTCGGCTTCTGGCGCAGACCTTGCAACACTTTTGGGAGCTGGCCTCCTTGTCGTGGTCTTACCTTTACCCTTAACAGACACAGGTACCTTTCCACCCTTCCCTTTCACCGGAAGTATATGATGCTCCTCATGGTCGGAAGGCAGCTCATATATATCAAGATTTTTCCCATTGTTGGGATTAGGGTGTACCTTTATCGGAAGTTTGACTTGCTTCAGCGGGTTCCTCACGCTGGGTTTCTCCAAAGATGTGGGGATGTCCACGCCGCTGTCTACCAGAACTTTTCCAGATTGGGCTAGGCGCACTATAGGCAGGGAAATAACAGGCTCCAACTCCTCAGGCGGGTCACTGAGCTCCGAAAGCTCACTGTCGGATCTATAACGATGCTTCTTTTGATGCGTCGGTGGGTGAGGAAGATTACCCTCAACTGGGCACTTAATTCTGACCACCGTCGGACTATATGCCATAGACGTGATAGTCTCCCTTCGTTTCTCCAGGGCCGCTTGCGTATCGTTGCGGGACCTATGGGCCCCAGTCGGTAGTTCAAGGTCAGAAAGGGGTTTGCCTGGGGCTGGTCGCCTGGCAACAAATCTGGCCAGATTTCTAGCCTTTTCAATGGTGTCTGCATAGTGATCACCATAGATATCTTTCACCGTTAAGGCAATTCTGTCTGGTACCTTGGACGGGTGTGTTGAGCGTAGGAACAAATAGCCGTCTCCACTATAGTCGACAAGTGTGACCTGGAGGTCCACAAGCCTTTCCTCTTCCACTGCATCACCCTCTTGTGTGTATAGTGAATAAATATCCACTAACTCCACATTACAGGCCTTCATATCAACCCAAACGGGCTGTTGGGCACCCCTCCGGGGAACGTAGGCACTGATAAAGTCCGTTATGGACACCACCGTGCTATCCGATTCCACCGCACAGTCCCCAATGGTTATGTTGGTGGCGTTGAACCCGGTGCTTTGCCTGCAGAGAGAAGTTAGGCTAAAGTGCACAGGAAGTGGAAAGACATTTCATACCACATTGTATGCTTCTTCTCTCCATCATCAATGAACTTAAATAACTCTTGTTCCCAGCCATCTTCTTCAAAATCGCCAGGAAAATCTTCATAATATGAAGTCGCCCCCAGCGGCCAAAAATACTTCATTTGCTTAGACCAGTCATTAAGCTGGAGTCCTGACAGAGTCCCTGCAATGAGCTTTCCTGCTACTCCCTTCAGAAGCCGGTCATTGCATTCGATAATGATCTTCCCAAGGTTTTTACTATGTGCTTCGGTGAGATATCGTTGTCAATTGTTGAGGGTAACTTAACAACTTACAACCATTGTGACGGGAATCCCTTCATTATTTTGATATTCTCGTTGCTGTCTTTGATTAAATGGCAGAGCAAGAATCCAATCTATTGCACCCCAAGTTGAGCTTGTAACCTTCTCTTCGGAATCACGTAGTCTCGGAAACATACCCATCTTCTGGCGCTGGATGGCCTGGAATTGTCGATGAAGGCAAAATACAAGGGGAAGAGGAGCAGTTCCCCTACTGTCGCCTTGAATTCAGCAAGTCGCTGGTGTCTTTTCTTATTCCCTTTTGAAGTGTTTACGAGGAACACCTCCTCTTCGAGTACACACTATATGGCTCCTCCGTCAGTTTTGGTTCACAGCGAGACACCTTTCCGAGGGCAACGTAACCATTAGCTGAAATAAGCCCTGTTCCTTCCCAAGACAGCTTCCAGTTGCTAATAATATCCTTGCCACAGTCACGAATGCCTTTCCGTCAAGTCGGTCCCAGATATCAAGGCTGTCCAGAGCAGCAACAAGCTCTGTGGTAACTATTTCTTGAATGAACTCCTTTGGAGGCACGAATCATCAGCTTTATGCATCCCCTTCAGAACCCACAACTTGTTCCACATGACACCAAGTTAAATTACATACCGGAAGGCTTGTACTCTCATATCGTTTGTTATCAAATTGAGGTAGTAAATCGTCCACATCCTTTTGCAATTCTTCTGGGATGCCAATTCGAGTTGGAGCTTCCTTGGCCCAGGTCTTAAGATGTTCCATTAAGCTCGTAATGAGGATTTTTATTTGCTCTCGCCGTGAGTCCATTGCTATAGGGCTCGTTGAGCTGATATATCGAGTCACTAGGTGCAATAGATTGGATGTGAAGATGAGTTGGCACTGAATGAGAAAGATATATCGAGTCACCAGGTGCAATAGATTGGATGTGAAGATGAGTTGGCACTGAATGAGAAAGATATACCGAGTCACTAGGTGCAATAGATTGGATGTGAAGCTGAGTTGGCACTGAATGAGAAAAATATATCGAGTCACTAGGTGCAATAGATTGGATGTATGAAGATGAGCTGGCACTGAATGAGAAAGATATACCGAGTCACCAAGTACAATAGATTTGATGTGAAGATGAGTTGGCACTGAATGAGCAAGATAGTAGTGAGCCTCGATGTATACGCCGAAGGAGCTGTTATAAACCAGTACTATTTTATAATAGAAAAATCTCTTGCCAATTCATAGAAACGATTGAGGCTGGACAGACAATTGAGATACTGAATAGACTATGAGATTAAGGTCCAGATATTTATACGGAGTGGAGAGTTGGGAGCTACCTAGATTACCAAATTAGGTAGCAGAACTAACCCTGGGGCAAAAAGAAACAGCAACCCCGCCTGACTACAGCAGCCATAAGCACATGTGCCCACCAGACTAAGACTACTCAGTAAGTATTCACGAGTAACTTCGATCTAGGAGTACTCAAAAAATCTATATTGCTATGTAAAGGAGAGAAGAAGTGGAAAAACTCCAGGCGGTAGAAAGGAAAGATTTGCAATTTAGAAGTCAGACTTGCTCGTATAATGTACAACTCGATATTAAACCGCAAAGCATGCAATGAAGAAACCAGATGAACAAAAACACTAAAAGTATATAAACAACCCAGCCCCATAATGCAATCTGCGGTGACTTGGTAGACTCCCCCTCCTCCTTAGTTAGACTACAAAGGAAATGACACGAGGATGTACTGTTGTATGAACCCTAGCAACGAGATCCTAAAAGCCGAAATAGTATGTAACATCAGAAAAGTAAAAGAAAATGCTCACCCAGCAATGGTGCAGACCCTGGCGAACAGTATATGGATTCAAAGACCAATAACCGAATCAAGAAAAAGACATCATCATGCCTGAGCAATGTTGATGTCCTAGGGGTCTCTTAATCACTCATTTCAACATCCTCATCATTCTCCTCGGCCCCTGCCTCAACCATCTCCTGGTCTTCCTTATCGTCTAGATCTTTTTCTAGAGATTGCCTACTATCCTCAAGTAGCTGAGCAACTCCGGTGCCGTTAGTAGTGTCTTCACTCTCTTGCGTCCCATTTCCGCTGCGCACAACCACGCCGGATGCCTTCATATTTTCCATCTGTTCCCACCTATCTAATCTTCGCTGAGTCCTCCTTATAGCAGCAGCAAATCCAATGGCTTCTTCTCCAAAGTCGTCTATCTCATCGTCCCTTGGGACTAACCCTGCGCACCCACGGAAATTTGTTCCGTTGACATATTTTGCACGTAGGGGAAGCTGCTTATGACCTCCCCGCCGTCGCTCACTATGGGATGTTGTGTTAAGCTGGGCATTGGCTTCGATAACGTTCAGCCTCACCCCCTCATCCGCTCCAACCTCCCCAATCGATGGTATAGCGCTATCCTTAACGATGGAATCCAGTAAGACCAGATTTCCGTCTACATCAAACCGAATTCCAGACATGACTCCATCATCGCCAGCACCGCCTTCTTCATCACTGTTAGCGAAAGGATCCTCCATATCTTTAATCCTCTTCCAGGTCCTCGAAAACACCCCTTCCCATTTTCGCTTCCTATTATTTCTACGATCTAGCCTCTTTAGCTTCCTGTCTATAATGTGATCTGCACGCTCCTTTCTGTTCTCGGCCACTGCAGCCTGGTGAGCTGTGAGTGACCGAGGTTTTGGTGTCCTTTCAGAGGCAGCAGTTGGCGGTGGATGTGAGGGTAAAATGGACCTGGTTGTGACCAGATTACCAGTCACTGGGTCGATGTGCATATGTTTATGCTTCAAAATAATCCTGGGCGCACCCTTATCGCCTCCGCCCGGCTTGGGGCCTGGCTTAGCCCGGACTTTCACAGGAGGGGCGACTGGCTCCGTGTCATTCAAGAGGTCGCTGACCCTTGTTACGTTAGTCATGTAACGTCGTTTTCCGTCGGGAGATACGGAGCGGGTACGATCCGAGTCGGAGTAATATTGCTCTACGGCAGAATGTCGGGGCTTTTTACTTTTTCTTGACGAGTCGAGGGTGTCGAATGGTTGTGCTTCATCGGCACCTATTCAACAAAATTATATTAGCGAAGTGTTCTCTAATGCAATTCCACTGCTAATTCACCTTTCTTCGACTTCTTTGTCAACGCAGTACCGGGAACTGTTTCAATGTATTCTAGTGTAAGCCACACGTTAGCAACTCTGATTGACAAGAAACTGCCTAGCCGGAGAGCATCAGGCTACCCACTCTTCCTTTCGAGCTGCATTCGTTCTCCAAACTCGATTTCCTCTTGCCTGTCAACATTTTCGGCATCAGCCGCTTCTTGAGTCAACTCTTCGAATGCTGGTACGCCGCGAGGAATATCAGTCCCCTTGACTGCTAGGCCCACTCCATAAGGATTCCTCAACGCATCCTCCGCTGTGAAGTTACTCTCGAGGTACCACCACATTAGCCACAAGAAAGCTGTTGCTCGAGACTGGCTGCTTAAATTGGCACGCATGACTAGATCATGGAAATCTATATCAGGTGGAAAATGGGTCTCTGTAACCTTGGGAGCATATGTTGAAAGAAGGAAGATCAAGTTGATAGGGTTTGTTCGAGGCACAGG
>Ga0307511_10007337_pt1 | contig 11098 bp, 9 predicted proteins | sample 13_EM_MG_FD_200266 | JGI IMG/M metagenome (GOLD analysis project Ga0307511, IMG submission 200266) | Populus trichocarpa ectomycorrhiza microbial communities from riparian zone in the Pacific Northwest, United States - 13_EM | ecosystem: Host-associated > Plants > Roots > Unclassified | place...
GCGGGGACCCAACGATCCAAGGTGCTGATCCCGCTTTACCTCTGTGTCCAGACAGAGCTGACGGGAGTTTGCTTGTAAGGAATCTGTCTGAGAGATGCCCTGGTTTGCAGACAAATAACAGGGCAGAGTTGATCGTACGCTTTCATCACACTTCGGGATCCAGACGTATGGACTCACGCAGCTTAGTCCATTGTACGCGTTTTGGAAACAGTTCCACAAAGCTCAAACACCCTCATCATCCGCACAGACTCCTTGTATTCTCAAAAAGGTGCGTGACCCTCCCTCTCTCGCCAACTTTTCATCTTATCGCGGATATGCGAACGCAGCGTTGATGGAATGGTCTTTAAAATGGCGCCGGGACGGTTGGAAGGACGCCGCAGGCAATGCCGTCTCCAATAGGTCCATGATCGAGTACATCCTCACCCTCCTCGAGACTCGTAAGCGAGCTGGTCAACTGGTTAAGATCGAGTATGTCAGGAGTCACTCGGGGGACATAGGGAACGACGGGGCGGACGCCCTGGCTATGACAGGGCGCAACTTGCCAGAAGAACAGGAAAGGGACTGGGCCAAGCTCAACGAGGACCTACAAACTAGAGAAGGACTCGGCGATACGCTCGATAATGGGCGCTGATCTTGAGGTAGAGTCCACCTCGAGTTCTCTTCGTCGAGGGGTGGTTCTCACACACTAAACGCAGCATTTCGTGTTGAGGGATGAGAACTTCCTGAGGGAGCTTGAAGGTGGCTGAGCGCCCCCTCCTCGACGCGAATGTTTCTGGAGGATTTCCGATGGCGCACCTGGAAGTGGATAACAATCGCACGAGCGCAGTCACGATAAGGTAAGGTATATCGTTGGATGATGGCGTTGGTGATAGGTGTTCCGAATGCACAACGCATGTCGGGGGTGGGGAACGGACTGGGCGGTTATTTCAACGTGTCGTTTTGGTTCGATAAATGAAAAGTGATTTCCCAGCTCCCCTGATGCTCTTCGTGATGAACATGACAATCGCTCGGATGTCAGCGCGACGTTCCCACGGTACGGCCCAAGAAGAGATGGCGAGGGAGACCAACAGGGATGGAGGGCTCGGGGAACTCCGATTCCCCCACTGTACTCGTAAAAATTGTATGTTTCCCACGCTGATGATCATCTCCTTCACCTCACCATCTTTCCGTCGGGCTCCTCGATTTGTCGAGCCCGGAATGGGATGGTCAACCGATTCCAGGCGCAATTGTAGTATCTCGCCAACCGTCGCCTTTCGAGTCGCGGTCACCGATCATAGAGAGGACGATCGGCCCCTGCGTTATCGAAGGGTACGAACGCCATGGATGGTTTCTCTGATACGGATTGCGACCTCGTCATTTATTTCGCTGGCTGAGATTCGATGATCCCACAAGGTTCGATGTAACGTCATTCATACCCCGCTACGCCTGTTCTAACGAGACACGTTGTAGTGAAATCGTGCATCGATATACATCGCATATGCTTTCTCAGACTTTACACACGCGGGTATCCAGTAGTACGAGGGCAGGGACTCAGGTGCGATACGATTGTATGTGGTGAGATAACTTAAAGTAAAATAAACAAGGCCCGGGTATCTTCTCTCTTTCCAAATGACCGGTTCCAGCGTGGAAGTTCAAGGTGATGTCCGTTGGATCACTCTGGGAGACTTGGAAGATCTTCCAACACTGGAAAAGTTTGGGTAAGTGGAACGTCGTCGGAATGTTGAGTGATCGTGCTTGTGCTTACCCTTCAGCAACAGTGACGGGCGCATCCACACCTTCTGCTGAGATCCCAGTGTATAATACTTGCTGATCTCCTGGTAACACCTGCGCTCCACGTTTCTTCTCTCGTACTCCCTGTCGGCACTCTTCAAACCCGCTACGGTCCGTACCCCCCTTCCCTTCGCTAGGCGGTGTTCTTCGTATTCCGGCTTCCGGGTCCTCCGGAGAATCTTGACCACGCCTGCGTCACAATTGATCTGGTCAGGCACGTCGTCCGAAATGGGATATGCGCTTACTTTTGAGAGCATCGTTAAAGCTTGGAGGTTCCAGGCTCTTCTCTTGCTCCTGTACTAAGGCGCATAGCTTGTGGCCATCGCCACGCGTCAGTACACGGGATGGGCGTGCCCTCCCTTGGCCGCGGGGGAGCCTGGTTCCCTTGGGCTTCTGACGCCGAACGACAATTGAGTTACATGAGGAATATGAGAACAGTAAAAGTTACTTACTGTGGCCATATCTTCTTCTGTAATTCTTCTTGTGGTGTCGGCGTCAGCCGTCGTCTCGGATATCCCTCCGGGGGGTTGTGACGATGGTTGGTTAACATATGGTGTGGGCGGGAGTGCCAGGGTCGATGGCCCCGCCTCTGCGTTCCTGTGCTCGTCCAGGCGGGCACGGGACGTCCCGTATGGCTGGAACCTCCTCACCGATAATAGCTCAGTCCTAGTCGGACGGGCATTGTGCGGGTGGAACGCATGTACGTCTTCCTGTGTGAAGGTGTCAGAGGAGTTGTGTAGTGGCCATTGTGCTCCGGAACTCCCCACGTGGGAGACGCTGGTGGAGAGCCCACTCTGGTTGGCCCCCGAGTAGTCAAACGGAACTGTTCGTGGTTGGTGAGTATTAGGTCCCTCGGGGTTCAAAGCAGGAGCGACTCACCGCTACTGGGGGTGGGTGCCACAGCGAATGTCTCTGGCTCTGCTAGGCTTGTGGGGGAAACGTCCCAGCTCGAGAAGCCTGGGTGGTGATATTGGGCCTGTTGGCCAGCGGTTGGCCAATAGTATCCAGGGTATTCCGGCTGACCACCGCTGTAGTCCCAGGTCGTGTACGAGGCGGCCGAAGCCACTGGGTCTGGAGGCTCACGCGTTAGACACCGACCAACGGAGGATTTGAACTAATACTCACCCCAGTAGTTTGCAGTAGTCCAAAGGTCAGTTGGCGAATATATCACAGATTCCGGTTGCCCAACCATACTCGACCAATCGACCGTGCCGACCTCTTCAGTGGCTGGCATCTGCTCCATGAATGGGTAGAAGCCGGACTCTTCTGAAACGTTGGAGGTGGGGTAGAAGCTGGCGTTGTAGGTGTTATCGAAGTAAGACATTTGGCTTGGATTGAAAGTGTTGAGGAGAGTGAAGGGCGAAGTTGTTGTAAGCGCAGGGTGAATGGTGTTGGATATGCGGGGGGAAAAACACCCAACCCTCCGTGGCTTAAATACGTCTCAGCCGTGGGAGGTGGCCAGGGAGTGGCTTCGTCAAATACACCCTTTTAGGCCATGGATTAAGTCCCCATTATCCATCAAATCCCGGATTGTGGCGCCAGCACGTCCTCAGTCCTATCAGGCCCGATAATCAAACGGGCGGTTCCCATTTGACTGATCCGGTCATCCCCCTCGTGTTTTTGGGACAAACGAACCTGCCCGTGCGATTATTCTAGTGAGATTACATGCCATGAACTGTGGGTTTGAGCGGTCGACAAGTCGCGATGGTTACATAGCGCCGGCCTCAAACCCATGTACGAACCACGGCCCGATAAAGACGGAATTTGACGGCTACGTCCATGCACCCAAGTACTAGATTCTATTTTTGGCGCCTCGTCCGTGGGTTTTTAGACAAAGGAAAGTGCGTGCGAGTGAGGCGGTGGCGGGTGGAAGAGTCCCCCAGAATCATAAGGGAAGATGGCCATCCATTTCAAAAACTGCGCCGTGACGGAGCCTGGGGCAGTCCTTCCCGTCAGCTTGACTGATACGGCCTCCACTGTCCCAGTTTCTTTCCCCGCTACCGCGTTGGATCCTTTGAAGAAGCGGCAGGTAAGATAAAACTGTATCCGAGCAATAATATCCAGAAGCCGGTCTGTTTATGAGATTTGGCCCGATGTTTCCGATCGCCGAGATAGAGGGCCATGGTCGAGTGGCTCACTAGAATTCGCTGTTCGACCCTCAAACGCCAGTCCCGCCGGCTACCATGGTCCTGTTCTTTCGGACCGCATGGGACGCACACCGTTCCCTGCGAACTGAGTCGAAATGCAGGAACACTTCCTGTTTACTCCACTCGTGTGCCACCCGGCCTTATGATTCGCCCACAATACGGAAGAACTCCACCCGACCCGTATGCACCCACTGCGTTTGGCAGGCGACTGGGAAGGGAGTCACACATCGAAGGGATTTGGGTGGTCAGAGGTTCGTGCACATGACGCGCGGCAAGTCCTAGTGCCTATAACATTTCTTTCCCGACGCTACCAAGGAATCGGGTGAGCTGATTCGAAGTTCCGTCGACTAGGGATCTCCGCCGCGAAAGATCCGTGGGAAGAGACGAAGTTTCATACCATGGCTAAGTCCTCCTCCCCAGGGTTGCGGTGGGTGAGCACGGATCGACGGAAACGCGTCCGCCATCGTCTTGGCGATCATTCCGCTGTGCGCCTGGTACCATAAACGCGTCACGACCTAACCTGGGACAATCTCCGTGAATACGCAGAGAGAAAAAGAAGAATTATTCGACGCACTCTGGAAAAAATTCTCATTCCAATGAACACGGCGATGGCGATCGCATCGTTCCGCAGCGACCGTATGATAGCCGACGAGTCAAACTCCTTGTAGGTGAGGGCGCTGGCGAATGCACCCTCGAGTTTGGTTGCGATGGAGGTTGGCCGATAGCTCGGCCGGAATCCGACATCGCGTTCATATCCTGAACGAGTCGAACACATAACTAAGTGTGCATGACCGTCGACTTTGACGGGGGTGAGGGGGATGATAAAAGCTGCGGCAGTTTCGGCTTCGGACAGTACGGATTTTGAAGCGTGGATCTCCAGAAGCTGGTTCCAAAAGCCGCCTCTACCGCCGTTCACTGGGTTTCATCACTCTCATTCCATCCACTGGAAGGTTTCTTCCCCTAATATACGAACGCGTTGGGTCTTCGTTCCACTCTGGTTCATATGGGACTCCCATGTGTCAAGCAATTTCCGGATCATTGTGTTGAAATAACTCCCAAAGGTAAATTGTCTTGAAAACGGAATGCTGATTCTGCCCTCGTCTACTTGTCTCTGTCACACAAACATGGCGGTGGACCGAACGACTTGAGTATCCGACCGTCAATCCAACGTTATTGACGGTCGTCGCTCCGGAGGAAAGCATCGGCCAGGTTACCATTATTTTGGAAGTATCTGTAATTAACGTTCATTATCCGAATGCCAGATACTTGAGAAGGATTTGACCCAGGCGCCCGTACCATCGTAATAGACTGGGGTCGGACAAACCCGTTGCTTTTGAGCATCAGGAGTGCTTCAAGAACTTTCCCCTTAGTTATGGTTATGAGACACGGAATTTCCGGGTTCTATTTCACAACGAGGACATCGTATACCTTGCATCCGATCCAGTAGTATGGAATCCGCCAATATCTATGCCCAATCAGCTCGCAGCACTGAGAGACGACGAAAACGAGTTCGGATCACTTGCGTCGAGGTAGCAAGATAAGGAACGTATTGATGTGTTGGCTTCAGCTTCCGGGAATATCTCGTGTCCGTGTAAAGCTCCCTTGACTGGTCTGTACCTTTCACAGTAGATTTGAATCCGACTTTCCGGAGGCACCGTGCGCCGGGGTGTGGAGGTTTCGTCGACTCCGGAGGAATGCCTATCGCGACACATGCGTGTGCATGTCAGATTGGAGAATGAGCCCGGGAGTTGTGTTCCCGAATTGTTCTCGATCCTCCAGTAGTAGCGTCGACAGTAGCATACGCCTCCTCTAATCATAGCGGAACATCGAGCTCGTCGACTAGGCCGGATCCGTTATTCAAAGACGCGTCTACATCCCCTCCCTAGGGTCTAGACGTCGGTCGATATCAGCACCTGGATGCCGGCAACCACCGTACGAGCACAAATCAAATGGTCAGCGGGAGAGGAAGACGAGGGAGTGTTGGACGACCACACCGAGTGAAAGGCACGAAACGCTCGCGTTGGTTCGCGCCTGCGTTCGTGAAGGCCGTCAATAAATGGATTTGCCACATCTCACTGTCAGCCAGTGTGATTAACGATCGTAGTTTCAACACAGGGAGTCGGACGGAACCAGGCCAACACAACAGATAAGGCGATAGCCACGACGCGGAAACCACATAGAACTGAACCCAACTAAACTCACAAATGCGACCTTCTGGGTATCGAGGGGTGCGGATACTCGGTGTCCTGCTTGGGCCACGGCATTGCATTGCTCGTTCGGACTCTGGGAAACACCGAGACAAGCGTTGGCCAGTTTCCTGAGGGGTTGCACATCTGCGATTTTGTTCACGAGGCGTGGGGGACTATGAAGCGAGGCCACCGGAACGGTATCTCTCGACACTTTCTGGTGGCAAAGAGAGCCAGGAAGGAAGGCGTTGGTGAGGAACCAGCGAATCAGAACCCCGAAATCTTGCCGGAATCGTATGCTTGATCCGGATCAAAGAACCAATTGGCCCGAGACACCGCCACCGTGACCAGCACTTGTAAAATCCTGTTCCATCGGGGACAGGCATCGTGCACACCAACAGTTCTCTCCAACCAACCAACCTATGAGACTGTCCCGATCTCCACTTGGGATGAGTCCTTTCCTTCCCACTATCACAATGACCGTCGACTCGGATAACGTGGAAACGTTACACTGTATTGCTTACCGCTCGACGTATCTGGGGTGGCACGAACAATGAATTGGTGGCGGGCAGCATAAACTCCGAGCATAGGACACGTGGATTCTTGCCTCGCCTCTCGAACTACCCTCAGTACCCCCCGCTATCTCCATCCCCCTGCGGCAGGATACCAAAATGAGCGGCGAGGAGAATGTGAAACCGGTCAACGTCGACCCTCAATGGTGCGTTTGAGACTGGGATCATCACAAGGACCAACGAGCTGACTCCAGATAGCATCCAGGAAGCCCTTCGGATGTTCCTCCAACCAATCAAGAACGACGACCCCCGGCTTGGTTTCTTCACCATGTACAAACGAGAAACAGTGGAATACGATACCGACTACCTGCAGAAACACAATGAAGATCTCAACACCACCTTGATTTTCGTGCGTCTCTGCGTTCCTCTTATCATGAGCAGGGTTGACCATGGTCTCAGGCTGGTCTGTTCTCCGCGGTCAGCTCCGCCTTCGTTATCGCCGTCCAGTCGAAGCTCGAGCCAGATTCCACCGAACGGTCCGAAGCCTACCTCCGAGCAATCCTCCTCAGCCTCAACCGTTCCATCGTTCCCGACGAAGACCCCGCCGTTCCACCGGTGTGGAATGGTCCTCCCACGGAGATCATCACGACCTCGGACCTTCTCTACGCGAGTCTCCTGATGTCACTCTTGGCCGCATTCGTCGCAATGCTGGGCAAACAGTGGCTGAGCCGGTACCTCCAACACACTGGAGGATCTATGGCCGAACGCTGTGGTGATCGCCAGCGCAAATTCGACGGTCTAGAGAAATGGCCGTTCCGTTTTTTTATCGAAAGCCTCCCCGTCATGCTCCAGTTCGCCCTCCTTTTTCTCACTTGGGGCCTGTCTCGATATATGTGGTCGGTCAACACCTCCGTCGCTCGCGTCATCATCTCCTTCACCGCTCTCGGCCTCCTCTTCTACATTGGGATTGTGGTTGCCGGAACATCCTCTTATGAGTGCCCATTCCAAACGCCGGCATCAGAAGTTCTCCGGTATCTCAGGGATAGTGGAGCAACCCGGAAGTTGTTGACCAGGATATCCCCACCCGACGCCATCTCGCGCATCCATGCCACTTGGGTGAATACTCGACAGGGGTTCACTTCTGCACCCCACCACATCCATGACACCAGGCGATACCTACCATCCTGGGATATTTCCCCGTCCCACATCACGTCCGGCATTCGAAGCACGGCCACGAGGGTCGGGCACCAAACGATCATTCTCCTTCTCCAGATCGATCGAGTCTTCAGGGATGCAAAACAAAGGCTCGTCCAAAGGGTCTTCAGGCGTGCTGGGCTCCTCCCAACCACCATTGGAGAAGCGGACCAGCAGCTGGGTCCGCTTCGAAGCGGCCCTGGGCTGCTAGTGCGCGTACGGAACCTAGAAGCTCTACGGAAACAGAACGCAGACAATGTGCGCTGCGTTTGTTGGGTTCTACGGAAAATCACCGACCCAGAGGCCATCGACTCTGCCGTTCGTCTAGCGGGCACCATCCGCTGGTTTGATGGCGAGCCCGACCACGATCCCCCGTTAGATTTAATTGTTTCCACCTTCCACGCTTGCTTCGATTCTACCGAACAACTGTACCCCGACATGAGGGACCGGGCGTATTTCTCAGCGCGGGCCATCCTCCAAATCAGCATGAGGGCAAGGACTCAATCCTACAAATGTGCTTCCAAGTATCCCATTCCGGAAGTTTCTTCAAATAAGTCCCAACACGCCGACCACGACCTTCACCACATTATCTGTATGCTCCAGTGGAACGTCAATTCCGACAGACCCACCCTTAACTTTCCAAAGGCCGGTGCAAACACTCATGATCATTTGCTGTGGATGTCAAACTTGTTCGTGGACTTGAGTTGCGTGGGACCGAACCCGATCCTAGAATCCTACGAGTCCTACCTCAGTGCAGCTGTCACCAACCACCGAGCTACGATCGCCAATACACTTCTCATACGATATATGCTACTGGGTGGGCATGTTGAGGAGGAAACTTTCTGGGCTACCGACAAATCGTACGCAGTGGACCTGTTGAACTTTCTTTCAGCCCACTAAATATTGTGTATACTAGCGATTCTTTGGAAACAATCCTCTCTCACTTATCCACAAGAGTGATGGATGTTATCGCTGATGTGGACAATCTCCACCACCTCTACTTCCTCCTGGAATTTCTAGCAGCATGGGAGAAACGACCCCCGTGTTTGACCCCGATGGCCTATAAGTGGTGCTCTGCTCTCTCTGAAATGGCTGAGCTTGGACCCGAACTCAGACCTCTTCCCCGATTCAAACTGCAGGCCATGGCCTCTGACAATCGCCTTTCTGGTATTGCCGAGTGGCTATTTTCATCCGCCCCGCCTGGTGACACCTCCAATCACACTCATGAACACCCACAGTGGACCGAATTCTACCCCAGGATGCTTCCTGTGATCCTTGAGATCGGGTTCCGTCTTGTCACGCCTGGCCGCAACCAGCAAGCCCCCCGTCTGGATCACACACCTCATCACGACTTGGTGTTCAAGAGTGCATTTTCATTTGATGATGACGAAGTTGTCGCAGATGGTGTGTGTGCATGGATCGCGGATAGCAACCATATGCCAGCTGGTTCATGTGTGCACCATCTTACCAAGCGTATGGAAAAGGGCACGCACTTCTCCCCACGATTGCGGCAGATGGGTATATGCCTCATTGAGCGCATGTGGCGTAACGGCCTCTGGGTGTCGGATTTGGAGACAGTTTACTTGTTGAACTGTCTCAACATTGGTGTGGATGATATTGAATACAATCACGAGTGGGCGGGATTGCTGGTGGATGTGATATGTTCTCCAGCGGGATTTGATGGTTTATCTATTCATTACTGGGATTTACTGGAGGGGCTTCCGCCGCCATGGGTCTTTCCCACAACGCGCGCCATGGAGATGGCGAGGTCGCTTGAGGAGACTGAGGATTTGGAGAAATTGGGGGTCTGGATGGTGATCGCGTGGCAGTCCGACGAGTTTAGTGGATCTGCCGGGATGGAGGACTTGGGACCCCTTAAACAGGTGACTCTAAAGTACCTCCTACGACGACCGCTAGCCATCCCTCGGTTTGAACGCTTACTCTGGTCGGGGGGGCTTCGGCCTGATATGCGTATTGCACTCAAAGATATATGCACCGAGGTGCGAACGGAACAGTTGCCTTTGGAACCTCCACCACTGTAAGCATTTGATCCCCAACAACTCCTATCTATTATGACATCGTCTTTGCTCCAGTCAATCAATTCACACTCTGGAACCCGTTGCTCTTGATCCTTGGGGGGACGAAACTATCTGAAGTTGTGTATAGTACTTGTTGTGGGCGGAGTCGGAATGCGGTGTTTCGGAATCCATGGTGGTGATTTATGGTTTCAAGAAGGGGCCACGCATCTAAGACCGACATCTCGAGTTGCATACGGGCGTTTCTGTCCCTGGTTGTGTACCCAACGGCCCGACTCAATCGCGTCAAGGCGGGGTTACATTTTATCGTGGATTGACGCGTCCGTCCATGTCAGTTCTTGAGTCCCCATGTGGGTGGACTGGCAGGATTGCCTGGCTGATGGATATGTTTGAAGTTCGGATGGCTGCCTCTTCGCGAAGCGCTACTCTTCAACCACAACCCGGCTCTCGATTTATAAGTTAGTGACGAGAGAAGATGTCCGAAACCGGTTCCTGGAGTCGACGATCGTGGATTAGTATTTGGGGACTCCAGGACGCTTCCCCCGCGAGTGCGACTCCCCACCAGTTGTGCACCGGACAAGGTGCCAGCTGGGGAATGTGGGGCCCGGATGACACGGCGTAATATGGTTGAACTAAACTTGCGTGGGTGGATAGATATATGTCCGTCGTTGTCTTCACAGCCGTTTTGGTGCACGACTGGTATTTAAACACGTCGGGATCTGATCTGGGACCGGGGGTTCATGCTGGTTCGCTGAAGAGCGTCTCATGTCAACGGAATGGGGGGCGAGAACACCATATAGTGCGTACCCGTCAGCACTCGTCAGCCCCATGAAGATGAACTTCGGCGGATGGATGGTCATTCAGGATGGAAGCAGGCATTGTAACGCTGAACGCGCATAACGCCCTCAGAAACCATCAGAATTACTGGAGCGCACTCGAGCATTGAAGAACGTCAACCAGAATTTTCAAGCTATGTGAGTGCAATACAAGAGTTTCCTATAGTCTCGTCGTCGGTCGAAGTCTGACCCATCGTCGGTGTTTGGAGTTCAGTATCGGCACTAGAGGTGCGTTTTTCTCGAACAAGGCGTTGTGGATTTCAATGAATGTGGGTAATAAGCCGAGGAGTAGTGGCCCTAGTAGAGTAACTAAGTAAATGCGTAAAGATGAGAAGTATGCACGAAAGTCATAAACGGATTTTGTGGATGTTCAAAGATGAAAGAGGCGGATTAGAGGGTGGGGGGAAGGAGGTCGGG
>Ga0307511_10007338_pt1 | contig 11097 bp, 8 predicted proteins | sample 13_EM_MG_FD_200266 | JGI IMG/M metagenome (GOLD analysis project Ga0307511, IMG submission 200266) | Populus trichocarpa ectomycorrhiza microbial communities from riparian zone in the Pacific Northwest, United States - 13_EM | ecosystem: Host-associated > Plants > Roots > Unclassified | place...
GAGAGAGAGAGAGAGAGAGATATTTTTGTGTGAAAAAATACAGCAAGGGGTTTTTGTTCCTTCTTCTACCCTAATTTCAGATTTTCAAATGATATTATTTTTTCTTACACTACCAAGCATCAATCATTACTTTCCTTCTATTAAGCAGGGGTCTGCTCTTGAGTTTAATTGACACTAGCCAGTGGCCACATCAACATATAAACACCTTGATATAATCCAAGCACTTGATCAAAACAACTTCAGAAGTTTGTATACTTAAATAGCAAAATAAAAAATATATACAAGAAATAAATATGTAATAAAACTCATAAATAGGTTCAAAATTAATTAAAGTTTAGAATTTTAAACATTTTCTGATAGATCAGTATGTTTTATTTTTACCTGAGTCCTCATTTAAAGGAACCATAAGCGGAGTAATAACCCAACATCCTTGGACTCAACCAAGTGTTGAGTCCAAATATATAAGGCTTTGGTGAACTGTCAGAACTAATATCCTTAGGCTCAGCTAAGCATTGAAACCAAAAATATAAGGGTCTGACGACTTACCAGATCCAGCATTCTTGGGCTCAGCTAAATGCTAAGCTCAAGCATACGTGGGTATGGCAAGCTACCAGACTCAGCATCCTTGGGCTCAGCCAAGCGTTGAGCCCACACACAAATGAGTCTAGCGAGTTGTCATGCCCATGTTGACCTATGAGTCACATATTAATATTTATAATATCTTGTATTTTGATTATAATAATTAAGTAGAAAATAGAATAATGATATGCTTAAATAAGATTAAGTTTAAACAGGTTTTATATGAAGATCATACCAATAAGCGTATGGAATTGAATGAAGAAATCCATCAACAAGTCTAAGATGCAAAGCAAGTGAAGACTTAGTTATTAAGGATTCATTTTAGAGCTTATTGTTAAATCTTTATATCTTACTCAATAGCAAACTAATATTAACTCACACACTTCACATTGCATGCATAAGTAGGATTAATATACATTTAATCGGTTCAAGTTTCACCAGGTTTGAAACTATCAAAATTGGTTTTTAAACTGCACTGGTTGACCGTTGTTCATCTATGATGAACACCTAGGAATTTTATAGGAACCAATTGACCGTTTTAGCCTTTAGAAGCATTCCAATAGCCATAAATGACTATTTTCTTTTATATATATATATATATATATATCTCACACTCATTACACTTACACACCTTCAATCATCCTAAGTGTTATTGAGTGAGCTATAAAGATTATAGTTTTCAATTGTATAATTTGAGAGAATGAATCTTGTTGTAAACAAATCATAATTGTAAACACCTCAGAGTTTGGATAAACTCTTTGCATTAGTGAGGTATTGTCACCAAGGAAAAAATCTTAAAGAGGGGACATTTTCAAATGGTGTAATTGTTTGGTATGGATTCATCAAAGGCGTTGTATATTTCACATGGATTAGCAAAAAAGTAAAATACTCAAGTACGGTTGGTACTTAAGGTGTGGATGTAGGCTTGCCGAACCACGTTAAAAACCGAGTTTGCAATCTTTCTTTTCTTATCTCTTTACTATAAGCACTTTAATTATATTGTTGGCTTAGTGTGACTATTTGCATTATTTGACATAATTAGTGGAGCACCTAATTCACTCCCTTAGGTGTTGTTGTTGCTCTAATTCTAAAACAACAATTGGTTTTCGAGCTTAGTTCTCATATATATAAGTTTGCTTAAACTTGAGTAGAATGACAACCACTAGCTATAATGTTCAAAATGAAGGAGCATCTACCTCTAGGCCACCCTTCTTTGATGGTAATGATTATGTCTATTGGAAAGCTATGATGATTATATATCTTCAATCTATTGATTATGATTTATAGCTATCTATTGAAAATGAACCACACAGGCCTATTATGATTAAAAATGATATAACGATACCTAAACCTAGAAATGAGTATACCGACGGTGATAAAAAGTTGTTTTTTATGGATGTTATAGCTATAAACACTTTGTATTGTGCTTTGAGTAGAAGTAAAATTAATAGAATATCATCTTGTAAAGATGCTAAGGATATATGGCATGCTTTAGAAGTAACTCATGAAGGTATTAATCAAGTTGAAGAGTCCAAAATTGATATGCTTGTACATTAATATAAGTAATTCAAGATGCTTCTAAATAAACCCATAAATAATATGTTTACTAGAATGACAACAATCACTAATAGTTTGGATGCTCATGGTAGGACTTATACTAATATCGATATTGTGAGCAAAATTCTTGGTTCCTTGCCAAAGTGTTAGGAAGCAAAGGTGATGACAATACAAGAAGCTAAGAATCTCATTAAACTTCCATTGGAAAAACTTATCGGTTCACTAATTACTCATGAAATCACCATGGAAAAGCAAGAACTAAATGAGAAGCCAAAGAAGAATTTGTCATTAAAAATCATACACCATGTTGATAGTGATGATGATGATATGAAGTAGAGGAGGACATTGCACTCATAAAAAGACAATTCTGAAATTTCCTAAGAAATAAGCAAAGGAATAAAAAGTTCTTAAACTTTAAAAAGGATGGAAATATGGAAGAATCTAGTAAGGAGGTACCTAGATGCTACAAGTGCAACAAGACAAGACAAGACACATTAAGGTCGATTTCCATCTTCTTCAAAACAAGAAGAAAAACTGTCGTCACAAACAAGCAATGAAAGAAACATGGAGTGATGACTCGGACTTTAGCTCAAGTGATGATAAAGATCATGTTGCAGACATGTGTTTAATGGCAATTAAAAGCGATAATGATGTACTTTTTTTGGATGATGAGTCTGGCCTCTCTTATGATGAACCACATGATGCATTTGAATCATTGTATGATGAATTTAAAAAGTTAGATCATAAATATAGTTCATTGAAAAAACAATTATGCATGTTTACTTGTTGAAAAAGATGCATTGGAAAAGAAAACATGCATTAGTATTGACAGGAACAAGGTTAACCAACTTGGTGAGAAAAATAAGGCTTTAAAAGAAAAGGTGGGACAAGTTGAATAACATACAAGTAAAGTTCACACAAGGTTCTAAGATTTTAGATACTATGCTTGCTAGTCAAAAATGTGTCTTCAACAAAAAAGGTCTAGGGTATCAACCCAAAAAGAACTAAAAATGTTTGAAGAACTACTTTATTAAAGTTAAACAATCATATGACCAAAACCAAACATGTCATTATTGTAGAAGCAATGGTCATTTTATTTACGCATGTTATATAAAGAAGGACAAAGTTGGTAACATGACTTGGGTTCCAAAAGAAACCACCACTAGCCAAAAAAGACCCAAGAAGGTATGGATACCAAAAACTTCATCTTGACTTTATGTATGTAGGAATCAAGGGAATATAAGAAATGGTTCTTAGAAAATGCTTACTCAAAACACATGACTGGAGATGATTCATTATTTTCAAGCATAACCAAGATTAATGATGGAAAAGTCACGTTTGGAAACAACTCAAAAGGAAAGATCATTGGAGTTGGAAATATTAGAAGTAAGTCTTCTCTCTCAATAAAAAAGGTGTTTCTTGTTAATAATCTAAAACATAATTTGTTAAGAATTATTCAATTGTGTGATAAAGGGTACAAGATCATGTTTGACTATGCATGTTGTTTAATCCTTGAAAATGATAAAGTTTTATGTATTGGTAATAGAAAAGGAAATGTTTACAAGATTAATATTGATGCATGTATGAGGATAGAAAATTGTCTTGTTGCTAGCATTAATGATAGTTTTCTTTGGCATAGAAGATTAGATCATATAAGCATGTACATTCTTTCTAAACTTGTCAAAAATGAACTTATTAAAGGACTCTCTCATATTGCTTTTAAAAAGCAGAAGTTATGTGATGCTTGACAGATGAGTAAACAAGTGAAAACATCTTTTAAGAGCAAAAACCACATTACTACCAAAAGACCTTTAGAATTGGTACACATATATCTATTTGGACTAACTAGAGCTAGAAGCATAAGTGGTAATAGATATGTGTTTGTGATTATGGATGACTTTACAAGATATATATGGGTTTTGTTTTGAAAATTAAAAGATAAAACTATTTATGAATTTATAAAGTTTTCAAAGAAAGCTGAAAATAAAAAGGGTTTTTCAATCATAAACATAAGGAGTAATCATGGTGGTGACTTTATAAATGATTTGTTTGGAACATTTTATGAAGAAAAAGGATACCACTATAATTTTTCAACTCCTAAAACTCCCCAATAAAATGAGAATGTGAAAAGGAAAAATCGATCTCTTCAAGAAATGACAAGAACATGTTAAATGAATTTAATACCCCTAAATATATTTGGGCGGAAGTCGTAAACACTTCTTGCTATGTTTTAAATCGTGTTATCTAGATACCGGAGTTGAAAATGACTTTTTATAAGCTTCGGAGAGGAAAGAAACTCAACATCTCATATTTCAAAGTTTTTGGTTCAAAACGTTTTATTCTTAACACCAAGGATAAATTGGACAAGTTTGATTCAAAATCCAATGTTGGTATTTTTCTCGGATTCCTCCTCTAGCAAAGCTTATAGAGTTTATAGCAATAGAACACTTTATCTTGAAGAATTCATGCATGTACATCAACCAAGGCAAGTACATCAAGAATCTACTAAAAATATCTAGAATGGAACTTGTCAAGGAATTTAACACACCCATGGGAACATCAACAAAGCTTGATATGGATGAAAATGGTAAGAATATAGACATCATCAAATATCAAGGTATGATCGGTTCACCTTTATATTTAACCACTAGTATACCTAATATTATGTTTAGTGTTTGTCTATATGCACGTTTTCAAGCATGTCCAAAAGAATCTCATGTTGGTGTTGTAAAATGTATTTTTTTATATTTGCATGGTACAATCAACTTAGGGTTGTGGTATCCGAAAGGATATAAGTTGAATTTAATTAGCTATTTAGATGCGGATTTTATGAGATATAAAGTAGATAGAAAAAAAAACTAGTGGAACATGTCACTTTCTAAGATCATCACTAGTATCTTGGGCTAGTAAGAAATAAAACTTTGTAGCCCTTTCAACAATTGAAGCAGGATATATTGCAACAAGTAGTTTGCTCTTCCTCGCCAATTACTTGTCATCTTCGAGAATCACAAGTGAATTGCTCAAGCTTTTGAACGGTTGCTTAGAATAAATTTTACAGACTTTACTCTTAATGCTACTGTCGAGTGAATTAAAATTGTTTTTCAATATTAAATTCGTTTGATGGTAAGAGATTGATTAGAAAACTTTATCTAATTAATTTACTTATAATCTCTTCGATTTCCCTTAGCTTTAAGGGACATTGAATTTTTTTGCTTGAATTGAAAGGATATTTATTTTACTTAGATGATCAGCAAATTTATAGGAATGGATGTCTAGACCTTTGAATAAAATTTCCTTTGGGTTTGACCTGGTTTTCACTATCATACTATGAATTTATTTTGTCTGTGATAGTAAAGTCGAAATTATATTTTGGAGGTTCTTATGACCAACCAATGATTAAGGGGGACGTATATATTTATAGATTACAGATTATTGTTTAAATCTCCAAGGGACTATATTGCAAAATTTAAAAGATGATACATATCTTTATATCTATAAATATACATTAATTGTCATCATAAAAAAGGGAAAGATTGTTGACCTATGGGTCACATAGTAATATTTATAATACCTTGTATTTTGATGATAATAATTAAATTGATAATGGAATAATGATATGCTTAAATGAGATTAAGTTTAAACAAGTTTTATATGAAGATCACATCAACAAACATATGAAACTGAATGAAGAAATCTATCATTATGAGAAATTAAAGTCAAATGGCAGTTATAGCTCCCATTAGACATCATTGTGATGTCTAATGGGATGGTGAGGATCTCTTTAATAGTCTCACCACCTTAAGGTCAGTCTCATCAATGCCAAAGTTTCCACCAACAACAGCCTCCATAAGTTGCCTCTCATTTTCAGTTAGGGTAAGGAAAACAAAGGGAGCTTAACCAAGAGCGAGGTTGGTGAAAGCATTTTTGAACTCATCCTTCTTAAGAACAGCCCGAGTAGAGGGTCCAACTGTTATAGTCTCTATCAGCAAAGCTGGAAGTTAAGGCAAAGGAAATGCCATCATAAGAGCCTTTACACTCGAGACTGAAACACTGAATTCCACAAGGGTGGAGATCTTTATCCTCTTAAAGCAGGTAGAACGAACCACAATCACTTTAGGAGGAGTCCTCCATCAGCTTGACCCCTAGTTGGGTAAGTATGACTGCCCCTAACTTTTTTTCTTGTGACATTTCTAACTTCTACCATTGTTTCCTTAGAAACAAAGCCCTTAGGAATAGAGAGTTCATTAACAATGATAGGGTAGTCCTCAATCACTTCTTCAACCATGCCTCCACTCATGACTAGAGACAAAGACTTCCTTTAAGAACTCTCTTCTACAGACTTTGTTGAAGTTTCTCCTTCTCCTTCAGTTGTTAATCATGCAACAAAAATTGTCAACAATAAACTTAGCTACAAATAAAAAAAGAATAAGAAATTTGCATACTTTGCAATATAGCCCAAGGTTGTCAAAAATGTTTTTTTAACACGACACGGAATATATAATATAAACTCGGATCGTAAACTCGAATCGTAAAATTGTAAAATCATAAGTAAAATATTTTAACTAATTATATATTGACAATTCCAATCAAGTAGTAAATAATAATATAACATAATTAAAATAAAAGTGAAATAAACAATACAAATATTCAAATATCTTAAAATACATGATTCAAATAAAAATTCATACATGGTTTAAATAACTTAACAATACAATATAATACAATTATGTCCATAGAATTTCATTAATAAACCTAAAACAAACAATCTGTTGGTGTGTCATGTAACTAAACACAGTCTCATTGCCTTTATTTTCCTCGTTATTCCTAAAATATTCATTAAAATCATTACCATCTAAAAAATTATTATTACTACTACTAATATCAATATCGATATTGTGAACATTAATGTTACTACTACTAATATAAAAAACTGATGATGATTTATCTCTCCTTTTATTTTCTCTAAAACACCTATTTATATTTAAATTCAACTTAATTTCACCGGTCAATCCAATAACTTATTTATTTATATCATAATTTATATCAAGTCTTATATCAAATCAGGTGGGAGTTAATTATATATTAGCCAAAATGAAAAACATTTAGTACACCGAATGTTGAAATGACATTTAAAGAATTAAATTAAATCATCATAATTAATAATTATTTTTTTAAAATAAAACTATACAAATTGAAGGCCAAATGGCCTTGGTATAAAAGGAAAGCAAAACGTAAGGCCTCACTGTTTTCAGCTTTTTTCTTACCAAAATATCCTCTTCTTCATTTCCTTTCTCTAACCTCTCTCTCTCTCTCTCTCTCTCTCTCTCTCTCTCTCTCTCTCTCATTCATTTGGGATCCAAATAATAAGAATTGGCTCCTCCCAGAAGGTGAATGGTACAACGGGGAAAGCCTGCCTAGCAAAGCCAAGCTTGGAAAAACCACCTAAAGCTAAGACTACTTTTTGGGTGTTGCTCTTGAGAGAGAGATTAACATAGTGTGGAAGACTGGAAGTTGTGGTGTTGCTACGGCAAAAGAGGAAGGGGAAAGGGGAGTGGGGACTCGGGAGGGACTCAAGGAGAGTACAGTGTAGTTAGTGTATTTTGTAAATTGTAACTTTTGTTAAACTCGTAAACTTGGTCCGAGTTAACCGAGTTTGACCGAGTTTAATCAAGTTTGACCGAGTTAGCTTATTTTTGAGTTTTGAACCCGATTCTACACGTTATATATGAGTTGACTCGTAAAATCGTACGATTTTACGAGTCAACTCGCAAGTTTAATAACATTGATATGGCCTAATAATACCTTTTGGTCATCATATTGAATTTATACTCAATCAAAATCGAGGTCAGGGCAGCACATGTTTTCTCCTCGTTCAAGCTCAGACGAAGCTTGCTATTTACATCAAAGGGAGAAACCCTCAAGTAATGGGAATAGCCCCAGAATTGTTGCATTCCACCTATGTGATTGATTGGCTTGTTATACCTTACTATCATCTATCTCCCCTTCCATTTCTTGACTTGCGCAGGCTTCCCACACAAAGCTCCCTTCATAGCTCTTATAGGCTAGTTGATGAAGGTGAAAAATCAATGCACATCATTGCCACCATCGATGCCAGCATCCAGATGGTAATAATATTTTAAGACATTAATTATAAGTTTGATTCCGACAAGCCTACAAAACTTATCAAAGGCGAACAAAGTGATCCACCTATTATGATGCAACTGGTTTGGACCCAACTAAAAGTATCTAAACACTTTCCTCATGAATCCTTAAAGAGGGGAGGAATACCCCATCGCATACATGCAAAAGGGGGTCATATTCTTAAAATGACTTTGGGTAGAGCCCAAGGTCTCCCGACTGATATGTTCAACCTAATTAGGCATCTAAGTTGGTTAATCTCCTAGTTAAAGGCGAGAAACAAACTTTATGTCCTCCACACCTAAAGTGCTAGGAATGTCATCCTCAAGGGTCTAAGGTAACCTCCCTCTCTTTTAGGATTCTCTAGTAATGGAAGGAGAAGGAATCTTGCAAATAGGGTTACTTTCCATTCTGCCAAAGATGGACGCCAAGGTGTCACCCATTCTAGTTTTGTGGCCTAATCTGATGGACTCATGCCCCCTACTTTTTCTTTTAGTCTTAGGTTGGAACCTGAACTCCTCTTCAGAGAAAGCGACATCCCTCTTATTAGAGATAGATCTGACTCTTTTTTAGTCCATATTTCTATTTAAAGTATAAAAGGAAAAAATCTAGTGGTGAAAAGAACTTGAAATGAGTTTTTCTCCTTAGATTAGAACAAAAATAATTCATGGTTTTCAACAAGGTAGTTTTTCAAAAATTATAGAAAGTAAACAAAAAGATAGAAGCAAGAAAGGCTAGGGTTACAAAGGAAACATATTTCTGCCCTCATCATTGGATAAATGACTTTTCATTGCATATCAGGTCTCCAAAGATCCACTCAATCAATGCATTAAATGTAAGTCGCCATTTTTTTTTCCAAGAAACACCTCCCTCAATAAAGACGAGCCACCTGGCCATGAGAATTTTAATGGTTCTATATGGGATAACCAAATCTTACAGGGAAGGTAAAAAGGTTCTTATTTACTACTAATAACCTTTCAAAATATTTGTTTAATAAATACACAAAGACTTACCTAGGTCTTCATTTAAAGGCACCAAAGGCAGGGTAATAACCCAACATTCTTGGGCTCATCCAAGCACTGAGCTCAAGCATATACAGGTCTGGCAAATTATCAGACTTAGCATCATTCGGCTCAACTAACCATTGAGCTCAAGCATAAACGGGTATGGTGACCTACCATAACATCATTGGGCTCAATTAAACGTTGAGCCCAAGTATATATGGGTCTGAAAAACTATCAAACCTAGCATCCTTGGGGTCAACTAATCACCGAGCCCAAGTATAAATAGGCCTAGCAAGCTGCCTAGCCCAACATCCTTGGGCTCAACCAAACATTAAGCCCAAGAATACGTAGGTCTGTTGGGCTGCTAGACTCAGCATCTTTGGGCTCAACCAAGTACTGAGCCCACATACAAATGGGTCTGGTGAGCTGCCACACTCATTACTCTTGGGCTCAACTAAGCATTGAACCTAATATATGTGGTTCTGGAAATCTTGTCAGGCTCTATTTTAACCACGAGATATTTTTCCTCCAATGAGTTAGAGATATTTTCCCTCTTATGAGTTAGAGATAGTTTCTCTCTTTTATACATAAAGGGTTTTTAATGTTATGAGAGGAAGATGACTTCTTAAGCCTCCTCTCCATCAAAGGGTAAAAATGATGCGCTATAAAGACCCATTGGATTCTTGAAAAGGAAAAGGTTCTCAATCTCTATTCACAACTACATATTTATTGTAAAAACCCCGGTTAAAATTTCTTGAATATTAACCCCGAGATAGAATGGGTTAAATTAAATCAATGATATAGAGTTAAATAACAAGGGATGAAATTAAAAGAAATAAAAGAATATATATATTATATACACACCACAAGTTGCTAGAAAAAAAATTGGGACAAAAATAAAATAACTAAACTAATAGTGCTAACATGTAATTACCTAGAGTTAAGACTACAGGAACCCCTAATCTTTCTCTTTTAGAGCCAACTGCATAAGGAAGAAAAGAGGGGGGAAGGTTTCAAATCTTTTCACCAAGAATTAAGAGAAAATGCATCAAAATTAAAGGGATTAGAGTGAGATTAGTCTAGGTAGTTGGGAAACAACATCAAGGTATGAATCAAAGAAGAATAAGTGAAAGAATTTAGAAAATAAAAGGGGTTCAGAACTGGCCAAGAGGGAGAAAAGAAGGAGTGCCAAAAAAAATTGACCGGTTAAGGATTGAAATTCACTTTATCACTAGGTAAAGGGTTTAAGCTTGATTTCATAATTTATATTAAATTCGATTTAGAATTGATACTTTAATTAAGAATTCTAGGTTAGCGTTCATGAGAGAAATTAGGGGAAATGAAGAATTTGCCTTGTTTGATGAAATTGGGATGGAAAATGATGAAAAAAACTTAAAATAATTAGTAATTGAAAAACAATCCTTGTGTTGTAAAGGGTTTGGTGTCGGCTATAAAGAGAGAAAATTGGGAAAAAATTAAAAAAATGCATGAATATTTTTTTTGTTATGATTATTATAGCTTGAGTTGAAACATGGAGAATGAATTGAAAAGAAATAGGAATTTTATGTTTAATGGTAATGGAAAGACTTGATTAACATGAATTATGAATATTTAAGTTATGGGAATTATGGAATTTTAAAGGGGAAAAACTTGCGATATTATGATGAAAAAGTACTATGAAATTTTGGTAGGAAAAATAATTGCATTGAATGGTGAGGGAAATGAAAAACAATAATAAAAAATAAAAATACTTCACTATAAGCTAAAAGAAATTAGAAAATTGGACAGCTTCATTCTCCAACTTCCAATGGAACTTTGG
>Ga0307511_10007340_pt1 | contig 11095 bp, 11 predicted proteins | sample 13_EM_MG_FD_200266 | JGI IMG/M metagenome (GOLD analysis project Ga0307511, IMG submission 200266) | Populus trichocarpa ectomycorrhiza microbial communities from riparian zone in the Pacific Northwest, United States - 13_EM | ecosystem: Host-associated > Plants > Roots > Unclassified | place...
AAGGCGGTAGACTTAGTCTAGTTGGCAAAGCAGGTGGCATTGGGCTAGATCGCGATGGCCGTTCTTTGTGCTTCGTGCATCGCTGCTTGTGCGTATGTCTTTTTCTTCTTCCCCTGCCCTGTTGGAACTTTCTCCGGAATTGCTGTCCTTCCCCCGATTGGGACTTGAATTTGCGTCACCACACCCAAAGACCCTTCCGTCTATGCTGCTGTCTCCGTGTATGGTTGGCGTGAGGGTACCCTGGGGATATCCCGCTGAATTGCTGACCCTTCCTACCCGGTTTGTGGGCTTCCTGTTGTATCCCCGCTCTGCTCCATCGTAAAATAAGCACTTAGATACCCTTATCATCCAACGTCAGCCCAAGCCCCGAAGCCTCCCTAATCATCGATCGTTTCCCAGCTCATGCGTCCACAGTTATATTGTTCTGAAAGTTCTCGCTCGATCCGTTTGTTTGCGATGGAGGTCGTACGACTGTGAATGTGGTGGAGGTGGCGAAGGAGGCAGAGTTGGTGGAGTGGGTAAAGTTGTTGAAGTTGTAATAGGAGGTGAACCTGGTGACTGGGAGGAGTAAGCTTGAACTCGCTGGTACTGTTTTCTTCTATAGTTCGCTTTTTTCAATTGTTTTGTGGATCAATTCTGGTATTTGTACTATCGTATATGACGAGGGCACGCAACCCAGGGTGAAGACGTGGCTGGATTTTCCAACCTTTGTGGAGTAGGTAGTGGTGCTAGGTGCTCAAGGTGATAAAGGTGGTAAAGATGAGGAGTTATCTTGAACTCGCTGGCACTCCCTTGTTTTTTTTGGGGGGGTAAATCAGTACTCGCATTGATGATATGGTATATCACGAGTAAACTCATCCCCGCCCGGGAACCAGCCTGCATTGATTGTCTCTTGATCCGTTCCAGCCCGTATCTCCGTAAATGACCAGATACTCGCCTGAAGAGGCACAAGACAAAAATGAAAGCAGATCCCCTTCGCCTGCTTGATCAGGCAAGATATACCAACTCTGTTAACCCCGCCTTGCCAGTGGAGCAATGCTAGAACGACACACCTCACCTCCCAGCTCAAGTTGACAATACGACTCCCGAAGGAGCACATTGTTACACATGTTTCCCCCGCCTCCCAATCACTTCTTCCGTTGCGGTGATTTCGTTATGATTTGACCATTGCCCTTGCCCTTGCTGCCGCTTTCTCAGTCATATCTTGTGTTCCGGGCTAGCTGCTTGCCCATCCTCAAATTCCCTATCTCCTCGGCGGATTCAAGGGAGATGACTTGAGAGGATGCCACCTTTTACGGTCCGTGTTCTTTCCCCTTACATTTGACTCACGATCTACACCACTTGTTATTTCCTTCAATTCACCTTCACATCATCACCGGCTTGAAATAAAGTGGAGCCCTATGCATAACCACTGCTTGGCTTCTTGATTGTGTAAGGGGTGGTGATGAACTTGCGATTTTGGTGGCTCTCGGTAGTACTTGATGGTTCGGGGTGATGATGTCTGCTCTCGGTAGTACTTGATGGTTCGGGGTGATGATGTCTGCTCTCGGTAGTACTTGATGGTTCGGGGTGATGATGTCTGCTCTCGTACTTTCCCCTTTCTGCTATTGCGCGAAGCCGACACTTAGATTGCCAACTCTGTGTAGGTACCGACTGGGGGTATGGGTAACAACTCCGTGCGCGGATCCCGAGTTGATGCTTCTGTGGAAGCACCCTGGGTGAATCTTTCTGTAGTCTAGGTTGACTGTGGCTGTGTTGCGGCATGGCTTTCTTGACTGGTGTGCCGACGCTCTCCTCCTCCTTCTTCCTCTCCGTTTCCGTTTCCTTCTTCGTCTCCATCCTGGTCCGCTTTGGTTCTCCATTGTCTTGCCGACTCTCCCTCTTCCCCTTCTTCTCGCCCTTCGACACCGGCTCTAGCTCCAAAAATCCAGCACAACCTCTCCTCGATGTCGGCGTGTCCAGGACTATCGAGCTCTCCTTCCTGCGTCCCATCCCTCCCCAATGACTCCAGTGTATCCACCCCCCCCAATCCCCCCCCTGTTCGTCTGCCTGGACCCTTTCCCGGATCCCCTTTCCCCTTTCCCTGTGTCTGTCTTAATGGTGGTTCGTCGTCCTCTGAGTCTGACTCCGAGTCCGACTCTCCCCCCCTTTCGAATTCCTCCTTCGGGGAACCTTCTCCGATGTGCTGCAGGATATCCTTAAAGTCCTTCCTGATTCCCCACACTGCTCTCGCTACTCCGCTCAGAACCGTGCTCCCCACCGTGGCCTCTAGGTTCGTTACCTCCCTGTGCAGAATTTTCATATGTTCGCTCGCGACGTTGTGGTCGATTAGGGTCTTTGTGATGGCCTTCATGATTTCCGTTGTTCCCTCTCTCCATCCCTTCTCTATGCTGGCGAGCTTCTCCTCTACGTTCTTGATGCTCCTGCTGACCTCCGCGATTCCGTTCCGTGTGTCCCTTTGCGATTCCTCCTGTCTCCTGATACACTTTTCCAGTCCCCTTTGTATCTCTTCAATACCCCTCCCTATTTTGGCCTCCAGGTACAATTTCGACCTCGTTCTCTCCTCTGCTGCCTCCCGGGTCAACGCCAGGATTTCGGTTACCTCCGCCTCTTTCGCCATGCCTCCTCCCCCTTGCGCGCCGGGAAGAATCGTCTTGTCTAGCGGCAACCCTCTGGCGGTGCTTGTGCTTTCCCAGTCTGCCTCTTCGGCATTTTCCCATTCTCCCTGCTCCGCCACCAGATCCGCCACTTTCCGTGTTGTGTCCCTGCCTAGCTTCATCCATCCTTCTGGGCCCGAGTCTCTCTCGATCAATTCTTCCCTTAGCTGTTTGTCGGCCCTGAATCTGTCCCTTTCCCCTTTCTCTTCCGCTTCCAATCTCAGGTGATTGTCGACCGGGGATTCAGGCGGGGGTTGTTCGATTCTGAGCTCCTCGCCTCCAAACTCTGAGGCGCCTGGGGAGCACTGCCTGCTGACCTCGGAGGCCCCTCCGCACGTCCCGCAATACTCCCTGTTATCCCCTCCGACTACTACCGTGCCTGCTGATTGGTGCGACGGTCTCATCGTGCCGAAGGCTACTGCCTATGGGTCTCTTATTGCCCGTCTTGCCTCACTGGAAAAACCTTTGTGCATGCACCATCTCCCTCCTCTCATCAAAACTATCCGTATCGCCACCGCGTTCGGATTTCTGTCGATCCAGTCTGCGCCCCTTGCCGCCGCTCGCATGAACCGGACCCTGTCCTCGTCTCCTACGTCGTTCCACACCGCCTCCAAGCAATATACCTTCCCGTCTGCCACGACCACTACCGCTTGCCCCAGGGAGACTCTCATTAGTGGGTATACCTTCATGACTGTTCCCGCATCAGTCGTGACCCAGGCTGCCCTGCTGAACTCGTTCTCATCGCCGCTGGGGACCCCGCCGAACCCTGGCTTCAGGTGTTTGTCCGTCATTGTGTCGTTGTGTGGTTATGTGGGAGTGTGGGAGTTTCTCGACTCCTTCTTGGTTCGATCGAGAGTGTTGTTGGATGGGTTGTCAACCGGACCGGTGTGGGAGTTCTCTCGTGCCTAATTGGTCGCTCGTCTCTCTCTGTTCGTCTGGCTTTTGTGAGCTTAGGCTCCTGTTGGCTTCGTTTCGGTGTGGCAGTTCTTCCCTTTCCCGTTGGTTGTCGATGCCGTGATAGTGCTGAGCTGGCCTGACCGTCCGTACGGTGTGTGCGGGAAGTCGTGCAGGTTATCGTGGGATTTCAGAACTTCGAAGCTAGGGGAAAGTGTTAAAGAGTTGGGTATCGAAGGAGAAAAATGGATGAATGCGTTGCCGCTCTCGCGGGCTTCCTCGTGGCGTTGTCCGTCCGTTCGTAGCTGTCTCGGTCGTTCCGTTGTGCCGTTTTTCAGGAACTTTCGTTGAAGAGGAGTGTGTTAGTTACCCTGAACTCATTGGCCGTAATTGTTTGTTTTGGTCATGGAGGCAGAAAGGTAGTGCAGGTGGTGACAGTGGCACAGTTGACCTGTACTATCGAGTTCAGGATAAGTCTTAGCCACCTTCAACAGGTTGACATCCTTCTGTAGCTACACCACCTTCACTACCTCTATCTATGTCGGTAACGACATCGTCACGAACTTTACCGCCACCACCCCCATCACCACCCTGGCGGGGTCGCTCCCTGGTCATATGCATAGCATCGTGCGAGCACTGATTCATCGAAATAAAAAAACCGAGTTCAGGGTACCTAACTTCTGACCACCTTTTTCTTGTTAACTCAATTCTCGCATTCATACTATGTGGTATGTTGCAAGGGAGAACTTCTCACCACCTGAATCCATTCGAGCATCATCACCACCACCATCACCGCCGCCACGTCGACCACCATCGCCAACTCCACCATCACCATTATCGCTATTCTCAACACATTCGCCATGTGTACTGCCGCCACCACCAAGAAAGTTAAGGTGCAGCGGGGTAACCCCTCACCATAGCTGACCGCTTTACCCCCTTCACCATCTTCGCCAACTTCACTACATCTACCAACTCCACCTCCTGCGCCAGCTGCACCAGTGAGAACGTTTGCAACCCCCTCCACGCTTAGTACTATCTCAACAAAAACGGTGTAGAGTAAGTCCGGAACACAGTAAGCACCCCCACACGCTTCACCAACCCCACGTCCTTCCTCTCCTCCACCAGAGCGGAAGTGTGGGAAGCGGCGAACGTGGTGGAGGTGATGCACGTAGTGAAGGTTATGCCGCTGATGGAGATAGTGGTGGTAGCCAAGGTAGTGGAGTGGGCCAAGGTGGCGGCGCGGGTAGAGGTGTGAAGGAGCTGTCAGAGTTCGTGGTTGCGGGGCAGGTGGAGGTGACATGTACTGTGCATTGTAGACTGGTGAAGGTGGTGGCTCTACTGATGGTGGTGGAGGCGTAAAGGCAACGAGAGGGGCCTGGATAAATCGCATAGTCAGCAAAAGAAAGTCACCTTGCCGGCCACCAGTCCTTGGACTGAAAGCTGCACCTGCTTCCCGGCACTTGAGCCGGCTCCTGACTTTCATAATCGTTTACATCGTCGCCATTCTCTCTTGAGACGCGAGTATTGCCACCAAGTCACCCTATCTTTCCACGCCACTTTGCTCTCTCGGGGGGTCATTTCTCACCTTGATTGCTCTCATTCTTTCCGCGCGATTATGAATTTCAACACCAACACTCTCATCAAGCCGGGAGAAACTGTCAATTATCAGGATTCCTCCCACACCTGCAGTAACCTCCCTGCCGTGTGCGTCGATATCCTCCGTCCTGCACTTTATCTGTGAGTTAGTCTTCTGTTCTTAGGCGTCCCCCACGTACGTGGATGCCTGTAACCAATTACCATACCTCGTCGCATCCCTGCTCCACCAACGTAGACCTTCCCTGCTTTGGTACACTCCTCCAAGGTAGCTGCTGCGTCCCTCCATGGTGACCATCATGGTAATGAGACTGACATTTTGTTCTATGTTTCGCACCTAGATCTGGTCGCTCTCGGTCTCGCGGACACTAGTTCTCTGCTGGACACCCCAGTGTCCTGTTTCAAGTTCGTGTCATGGTGGGGCGTCATTGACTGGATCAAGTGACCAGGGGAATGATGTCGAAAAGACGGAACAGTCCCGGAAGGTTTGCCGCACCGCTCGGTTCTTAGTGTAGTGACGAAGTCTAGTCCCTACACTATAACCTTTCCGCTTGGACTAGCGCGCCAGGTACTTTAATCAGACATGTACTTGGGGTTACAGTGGCTATCATAAAGCACGTCCCAGTCAGATTGGATCTCAAGCGTCGTGGATCCCCACAACATCACTCGTGGCTCTGCTACCTACGATTGCACCAGTAACCCAGATCTAACCCGCAAGTCAGAATTTCAATTGATGACAATGCCCACGATTGACCACCAAACCATCCCGCGGGAAGATTCTAAGGAATAGATAGGGAAGAGTTGGTCACGCGACACAGCGGATTATAAACACGACTACAAGCATATCACAGCCTTGTACAAGCAGAACGCAGACAGACGGGCATATAGAATCTACTATACGGGAGTACATCATTCTCTTGAAATCACGATAAGTTTTGAGATTTCCGCATCCATCGATAGACCGCTGAACCTATTCAAACTCTACTTCATACGTACTGACGCACTAAAAGTTAGCTATTAGAGTTATCCAGTGACATATACGTAGAATGATCGTCTGGCTTGGCGCTGGGCAAAGCTAACATGTGATGAATCCAAAAAGAGGTATATGAGAATAAGTAAGGGGAGGTCATTTGAGTATATAAACGCAGGGAATCCCCCCTCCTTTTTGTCTTCTCTTCAGATTATCAGCAGTTCTTCAGTAAAGCATATTCAGATTATCCTCACGACTAACAGTGAGTTGAACTTTACTCTGTGTGCTATCTCTCCCTTGTGATCTCAAGTCTTTGTTCTTCAGTTGGCGGTACTAGAAAGACTACATAAAGTCTATTCCTCTCTGGGCTGGAATTCTTGTCCATCTATTATCTTTTCCTACGTCTTCTCGGTATTCTTTTCGTCTTCCCACTGTTCCCAAGATCTTCTAGTCTTCTCAGGGTTCTTCTCTTCTTCTCACATTTCAGTGTTCTCAACAGGCCAGGCCTTTTTATTCAGGCCGAAGCGAGGGGAGGCCTGGGCCAGCCCAGGCACCCTGAATAGCCCACGGGGCAGCAATAGTGCAGGCACAAATATATATTAGCTACGCTTACCAATGATTACCCTATTTGCTTCGTGACTGTTGCAACCTGGTCGCCCTATATACATAGGTTATCGCCTTAACAGCCTGAATAACGGCCTGGATAGCCTGAGCGACGGCCTGAATAGCCTGTATAGCCTGGGCGAGGGCTGTATAGCCTGATTGGCCTGTCCAGCCTGGACCCGCCCAAATAGCCTAGGGCTAGCCCAGGCCGGTCCAGACCGCCTAAAGACCGGCCTCGCTCGTTGAGTACACTGCTTCTCAAGGATCTAATTCCTTCTACGACATCTCGCCTTCTCAATGTTCTCAAAATCCTCCAGTGTTCTTAAAACTCTCTCGCCTTCTCAAGGATCTAGTCCTGTCAGAGACCTAGTCTTCTTCGTATTCATCTCGTCTTCTCAGGTTCTCGTCTTCTCTCCAGGCTGCGTTACCAAGAATCCTGGCTACTCTACGAAGAAACCTTGATCTGTCTGCCCCAGACTGGTGGAACAGTCTGCAGAACCATCAAGCTGCTGACGACCTTCACCGTCACCCTACTCGAGACTTGAATAGAACCAGAGTTCCGTCTCCTGTCCGTGTTGACATTACTAATCCCAGAAGATATATACCAAGTGTTCACCACTCTCACCCAATACAAAACCAGGAGCACCAATTTGACCCAGATAACGAGCCCAGTGACGTGGAAACTGTTTGGAGGAGGAAGATTTCAACCCACAAGTTCATCCCCTCTAGCACCAATTAACTCAGCGATACCAGAACCAATTAGACGAAACCCTATGGCTGACATGTCTTTCCTACAGCTCATTAAACCAGCGAGGTTTAGTGGAGACAAGGACAGAGTCAATGTGGAGGATTTTTGGGATGGCCTCGAGCTATCATTCCCCTGTTTCGAGCAAATCGCTAATGTAATTAAGGAGAGAACGGGCTAAAGTCCTGGCCCTGAAAAAGTCACCTAGATGGTAAGCCTAAACAATTCTGTTTAACTCTAAAAGCCGATAAAAAGGCTACTTATGTGTTGGCTCCAAATACCCTAAAGAACAGTTTCCCTACTCGAAACGACGACTTGGGAGAATGGGCAGCGAAAGCTCGGGCCGTTGCAAAGATGAATGGGTTGGTACAGCGAATAATGACAAGTGATCAATATGTGGAAAAAGTCAATGATCGCACGTCGTTACCAACTAATCGATTGCGAAAGCCGGGCCATATATAATTCTATCTATCCACGTCAATGTTACTGGTAGCATTGCCTAAAGACGTAATTTAAGTTTACGCAGCGTATAAGCGATATCCGGTATCACTGTGAGGACGCTGAAGGCTTCTCTATTATGAGGTCACTGAAGGTTACCTTATATTGTGCTATAAAGCTCGTGATATGTATGTATGAACGCTGATGAACGTAAAATGAACCGGAACCGGGATCCTCCACGCTTAACCCCTTGGATACTGCCTTCGATACCAATTCCCTTTTGGGCAATGTTTCATGTATATGCCATTCCACATCAGATGCTCCAATTACTCAGCTTCAGTGAAGGTTCAATAAAACTGACACAACTCAATGCGTTCTTGCGGATAAATATTGCGGAAGAATCAACCAGATAAGCATGATAAAGGACCCCAAAGTGAAAACCTTCCCTTTTAGGACTTTGCACCGGCAACACGACATAATCTCTCTAAAAACCACATTACAGAGCTAACATCATCGCTATGCGTGGGCAAACACAGCCTGGCTGATATCGACACACCGCGCCGGTTTTTAGTCTTCCACGGTAGCAAGAAAGACATAAATAGATTCGCATAAGTATCTGGTACACGCCCTATGCGCCGATTTGCTATTCCCATTAGCTCCCTAGTTAACTTAAGACACGGCGCCACTGCTGACTTTAAATGGGTAGGGTTGTCAATACCTAAAATGACTATTTCTCCTTGCTACCTCACCGTCGACATCAGCTGATCTCGCTCCCTGGCGCTTGGACCAAGCCCCGCAGAGAAAGGATGAGAAATTGTCGATTCTGGAATTACCTAAATCCCAGGATCTTCAATTTCCTCCGTTTCTTCCGCGAGGAAGCGGCTCAATGTGTATGGCATATCCTGGTCTGCCGGGGTAGCCGGGACCTCTCCTCTTTCTCCAGAATCCCAATCCTCCTCCTCTTGGGGTTCTGCCATTCCGGCAGATCTACAAACGCGCATGATGGCGGCATGTACGACAAGTAGGTCAGGGTGGGGGAGGGGATGGCCCACTGGGTCGTTAGTGGACAACGTAAAGACGAACCCCGTCTCGAGAGTTTGGATGCGGAGTGAACGTGTGATTCGAGGGCTCTCGGGGTCCTGAATGCGGTTTCTGACAATGTTTACGTTTCTAACAATTGGGTCGTCGTCTTCTGCCATTGGTACCCCTGATTGCATAACTTGGGTCAAATCCCAGGCCTCCTCCTCTACGCCCTCCGGACTGGGATGGCCCTCTTCACCTTCAACCCTGCTTGGAATAGGTCGATTCTCCGTCACCCAAGAGAATCGCACTTGATATGAGGGAAGCACATCCGTCCGACTTCGTATCCCGGCCAGTGGGTCCCCGACAGGCTCTAATACGAAAGTCCCCTCCCCAAAGTGATGGTGCACAGTGGGACACAGGCTGAGCAGGTTTTCTAGCCGATTTATCTGACCCCTCGAGCCAGGGACTCCTACCAAGTATGTCTCAAGGCTATGGAGGATTGTTGGGCCTGCGAATACTCTTAAAAATGTGAACAGGCTGGGCATTGTTTGTTGTAGTGGACCCCCTAGCCTCCCCAGAGAGAAAGGCACGATATGTGCAACTTGTGGCTCAGGTTCGCAGGTTAAGACGCACATGTGGTTGTCGCGCTCTAATGCCTATCAAACACTTTAGTAAATCCCAATTTTAACCCAAGGTTGCATAAACAATGCGTACTAGTCCCCGGGTCGTGGTTGACCGAGTATTGACTGATTGTTGGTGGTGAGTGCTTGCACTCCCAAGAGTACGCCCTAGACATAACACCATGAGTTTATTATTAGATACCAGTGTCTCAAATACCAACGGAGGGGTGATGTAGCCACTACATACATTGCCTTAATGCAGCAGTATAATGTTGCGCCAACCTGGTTAACCCCCTCGCCGACTGTCCCCGTAACCAGGCATGAATTAGGTGCTGCTCAGCTATTGGTGCTGCATGGAGTAGGTTTTGGTTGACAGCAGCTAGGAATCCGCGAGTTATTTGGGATTGTTGTCGGTATTGGAGACGTTCCGTAAGTGCTACTCGGAGTTCGTGAGGTAAAGGCTGAAGGGGATGGGATAATGCTGTGCGGGGAAGGAGAGGCGAATAGTTAGGGTGGTCTGTTACCATGGCCGAGGTGTCTGCTAACTTTCTTAGCGTTGTAGCACACCTGTGTGCTGATGTTTAAGATATGTGTTTCCTATTGAAGTCAAGGTAATATGTGAAGTTTAGTTAACGGCGATGGCACATGGGAGACTAGTGGAAGGCAGGTAGTGAAGAACAAAGAGTATAGATCACGAGAGAGAAAGCACACAGGGTAAAGATCAACTCACTGTTAGTCCTGAAGACAATCTGAATATTCTTTGAACTGATGAACTGATGATGATCCGAAGAAAAGACAAAAAGGAAGGGGGATCCCATGCGTTTATATACTCAAATGACCTCTCCTTACATCATTCTCATACGCCTCCTTTTGGATATATCACATGTTAGCTCTGCCCATCCCCCAAGCCCGAAGATCAGTCTTTCCTATTACAGCAATCCTCTAATTTCCAGCCCGACGATCTGTCTAGGTATATATCACTAGATAACTCTAGTAGCTAACTTTCAGTGCGTCAGTAGTGAAGGGGATAAGGATATAGGTACACGCAGAATAAAAGTCAAAGTCACTGTCAGTCGTCAGGACAATCTTAATTTATATGGAAACGAAATCTGCCGACCTAGTACGTTAGCATGCTTCTCCTTTGAATGTGAGCTAATTCACAGCTAACCTTCTCTTTTAAGTATACGCTAATGAATAAGGTACGTTTTAATGCACCTCTATTTTGCTATGCGAATATCGTGACTATAGAAAAATGCAAGGCGCCCTCCCCTATTCACCGACAAATATCCCCTCCGACGTTTATCACCCTCTTCATAACACCCATGTCCATGTCCGTCTATGACCCTAGTCATATAGTAAGTGCAAGATACCCAGCTCCATCATTCTGTCAATCACCCATTAGCTATATTATTCTCTGTGAACTGCACCCTTACCATACATCACCGGGTAGTGCATCATCGCAGGGAAATGCATCAATTCTCGCACTCAATTTCTAGCAGCCCGAGACCTAGTTACACGATGCACAGGAGATCCAACGCTTCTTCCAACAACA
>Ga0307511_10007341_pt1 | contig 11093 bp, 14 predicted proteins | sample 13_EM_MG_FD_200266 | JGI IMG/M metagenome (GOLD analysis project Ga0307511, IMG submission 200266) | Populus trichocarpa ectomycorrhiza microbial communities from riparian zone in the Pacific Northwest, United States - 13_EM | ecosystem: Host-associated > Plants > Roots > Unclassified | place...
AGCATGTATGCAGCACACCGTTCCCCCTTAACCTTTACTGCAACTCATTCCTCACCCTGACCCCTGGTGGTGGAAGTGCGACTGGCAGGATTCCGTCTGATGGAGGCGGGCTTGGAGGCTAAACCGAGTATCGAAGGTTTGCCAGTCCCTGCAATAATACATAGCAAGGTTTAATCGCTGCGCCTCATCCCCGTGTGTATTGCTTTGCAGCCCTACTGCATATGCTCCAGATAGCTAGCAAGACGGGCTCTACACTCTCAGGTACGTTTCTAGAATAGGAGTGACACCATGACTTTGTCTCTACAGCATCCTTTTTATCTCACGGTGGGCGTAGAACTCGGAAATAGCGAATCGGCTGCTAGTGTGTTGATATGTGCCGCAAAGGTAATTCCCAAATATCTCTCACCTTTGAAAGTGGCGTTGTCTTCAAGCTCTTCGGACTTATCCTGTTTATCCAAATAGTACGAAGAGGCCCTGAGAAATCATGGCGATCCGGACCGTACGCACGAACTCGCCAAGGCACGGGTTACTACGCTATATTTCTCGAGTAGAATGGAAGCAGTGAGATGTCAAAGCTCCTATGGAGTGATGGCGTTGATATTCATAGACCGACTTGTTGGCACACAGGCTTGGAGAGAAAAGAACGAGGGCCTTGCGACGTTCATGGCAGACAAGGTCACAGGTTCGAACCCTGGGGCGCAGATTAATGAGTATAGCTAAGTGGCGTATCTTCTGTGCAGAACAGGATAGATATCTCGCACTGCTTTCGAACCGTGACGTAAGTTGCGTAGGTCCGGATTCAAAGTTTCTTACTTCGCGTCTTTTCCTAACCAGCGAGAATTGCTGGCATCCAAGTTGCTGGATATCGGCAAATCCATTTTGAGGTGCCATCAAGGAGGCAAATTGATTACGGAGGGAAACAGGGCCCCTGATGCCCTGAGATGGATGCAGAAGGCATTCCAGGTAATCGAGCCACTGGCATGTACATCCAACTCCGAGTTAGCGGAGCTTAAGGTTTGTGATTCCGGCATGTATCTGTTGGTCATTGTCCACCCATTGAGGGCGCAACGACTTTAGCGATCTATTCTCAGGAGTCTGGGTAAGCACATCATGCCGATTAGATCCTCCCGTGGTAACGTGGACAATGCCACCTCTGCATGCTGATAGCTCGGGGATACTTCCTGGCTTCGTCCCAAGATCCAGAAAACCTAACGCGAGCGGAAGTTGCGCTGGATGAGGTTATCTCCACTATTGATGCCTCCGCTGACCACGTAAGGGACTAGCCACTCCTATTCCGAGTTCTCTTCGGAGAAAGGTCACATGTATTTTCCAGACAAGTTCCGAGTATCAGCAACTCCGCTGGATGAAACTGGCCGTCGTAAAGCGGCGAAAAGCTGGCGATACTGAGCTTCTTCGAGGTGAGACGGCTTGGCAACGCCTTTTTGTGATTATGCATGGATGCGCTTACTCCCGTATCAGTCCTAGAGCCCATCATTGACAACATGACCTTTTCTGAATGTGACTTGACCGAGTTGGTATTGGCTCTCTTTACTGTCGTTCGCTGACTAAGAGCATTAATTAATAGCGTACTCCAAGAGCTTCGTACATTATCTCACCACTTGTAAGCATTCCATGGATATGATGCTGTGGCGTGTCCTGAGGTGGTGGAACTGATATGTTCTCCGCAGTAATCTCGTATCCATCGCAATCCACCGTTGCCTCCTTAGGGCATTAAACAGTTCTGCAAATGTTCCTTCCATCGAAAAATTATTAGTAGCGATGATATTCCACTGCTCCAAAGGTGATAGCCACACCAAAGCGATGGAGAACTTGGAGGAATCGTTTCAGGGCAAGTTAGGTTTCGTGATGCGCGGAATGATCCACAATGACACTGGTTCATCGTACCAGAAATTGCCAAGTCAGATGTTGAGCTTTCCAAGGTGGCTGCGAATGCCTGTCTTACGGTACGTTGTCACGCCATTATTCCCCCACGTCAATGCTGAGTGTTCGACTTCGCAAAGCTTATATGGCAGTATGGCGACCGTCACTATCATGCCTCACGTTGGGCAGAAGCAGCCGATTGGTTCATGTGTGGCACACATGCCGTATTCGCAGGTTTAGGCTCTTCCAGTAGCTCGAAGTGTTTCCGAAAAGCCGCATTGTGCTACATTCAACAAAAGGAGTATGCCAAAGCGGTGTTTGCCATCAAACGGTGCCCTAAAATGGGTGCAGCGACCCGGTATGTGATATTTCTGATCGCTGTGCATCAAGGTTTGTGCAGGATATGACTACTTTGGTGCGTGACGTACTCAAAGATAGTCACATTTCTCAGGCTTAGAAGATGAAGGCAAGACTCAGCTCCCTCATGAGTGTGTGACTCGTGGGTTGACAATAGCGTTGATCAGCAACCAGAGCCGTGAGGGAAATGGCCGAGGCGCCTGATTTCGATCGAAGAATGCTTTTGCTAGCCTGCAGGCTTGCGCATGATTCCGATATGAAAAGCTTGCTTTTATCAGTGCTCATGGCGTTACTGGACACGCTAAATTTCCGCGATAATGTGGAAAATCTCACAGAAGGCATGACGCTGATACGTTGTATAATTCGGCTGACTCTGAAACTCCTCGGGCAACCGGGTGCAAATCTGTAAGCGTACCGGGCTCCATCTCTTCCGCACATACTTACCCCTGACAGACCACCTCTTATCCAAACGTTACTGAACTACTTCAAGAATGGTTCGTGGGCATATATTAGCAGCTTTCTCTCGTGTCATAAAACGCATTTTCAGCCAAGGCTCTTGTTGAAACTGTTGCCTACGAGAACGTTGCATTAGTCATCCGCGACTTATCGTGGCTGTGGCGCACTGCTTACAATTGTGCAATTGAGGGTTGCTCGAATTGGGACAATCATGGCGAAGAAGTTTCGAATGCATTTGATATTGCAAGACAGGTCAGCGTTTGGCTGCCCACGTTTGACCCTTACTAACTGAAAGTAGCTACTCGAATTGTACATATCTAGGACGTTAACGGAAGTTGAGCCAAGTACATACTTGTACATTGCCAATGCTTCCTTCGCTGCGACATCGGGGCGAGGTCAGTGGGTTATCTGGATACTTCCGATCACGTTGGATTACATGTCGTTAGTGATCTGGGCCCGTGAACAACTCTCAGGGAGTAAGGGGGCAGAGGTGGGTTCTGAGGCATTCTATATCACCCACTGACTGCCCCATGTAGCACGAGATTCTGCGCAATACCTCTACCGAAATCCAGGCTTGTAAGGCCAGGGTCACGGGCCTTTTGGACAAGGTGTTACCTGACGATCGATCTCATATCCATACATTCTTGCACTTCCTACGCGTCTTCCACGTCGAGACGGCATCGGCCCTGGGTGAATGGTCGTCTGTCTTGGAGACGATCGAGGTACGTTCATTCCGCTAGGAAACGGGCGCGATCTTTTCCGTCACATAGGAGGCTACGCGAGCGGATGATCAAGCACTAATCACTTTTGAAGCGATCGGGGATATTTTGGTACGTGCAAACTTTGGGAGTCTCGGGCAATTTCACCAACACCGAATAACGTAGTGGGAAAACAAGAGCTGTCCTGTTAATGGCATGGTCCCATAATTTCACGGGTTTCTAAGAAATCACTGAACTGCAAGCAGTGCTATATTCAGCCCTGGAGGCATGCTCTCCGTTGACGAGCGCCGAGATTTGGATCTGATTCGCTACCATTCACAGGCAATTCTACACGCGTGTCTCGCACATAGCCAGTTGACTCTGGACAAGTTTTCACGGTGGATGCGATCTATATGCAGCATCCTGCTGTCGAAAGGGACTGAACCTGACCGATCCAAGGCAATCCAATACTTCGAACAGGCCAGTGCCGTGCTGGAGGAGCACGGTAACCTGGTTGAGAACGGAAATCCTGTGGGTACTACAAGCAATGGATATGGGTACTGATATTTTTTTCCCGTCGAAGCTTTATCCGATAGACGAACGGTTATGGCTCCTTAGCACGGCTTACAACACTGGCGTGGAATGCTTGCAGTCCGTTACCCACGTTTCTTCCTAGACTTTACTGCCACATCCTTGCATGCCACTAGTGCTTCCGTTGTTGACGAGGCCAAACGTTGGTTCGAGTGCGCCACCGTCATTTGCCGTTTCGTCCCAGATGGCAAAGCTCGTGCAGAGAAGGTACGTGAAAACGGGTAACTAACTGATCGCACTTATCGCGGGATTTCGGTGGAACAGATTTCTGAGACTTACACCGACTTGCTGGCGCGCTACAAGAGAGGCTAAACCTAACCTACTGGTTCTTGGAAACCTCTGGGTATGTGGTGGGGGTTGCCATACACGTTGCTTACTTTGCCCTATTTATTGTGCATACACGCACACACATCCTGTCTTGTTCTCGAAGTATCTGATGCCGTGAATACAACCCATGTGGATGGTATTATTGTTGCTCGAATTCCCTAAGATGATACAGCAGGACACGGCCCCTATTGTTGCCTATTGCGAGATATTCGCTTCCAGTGGAGAAGTCCATGGATGTGACGTGGCCCAGAGGTGTGCTACTTGTTGGCCAGTTTCCGTAGGCCGTGAGTGATGGAAGGTGGATCTATTTACGGTGATTAACCTCAATGAATCCCAGAGACGCTAAAGCCATACCAAACGCATCTGATCCTTTTTGACGTTGCTAGCCATCGCAAGCAACTGGGCGTCATGGTTGTACCGTAAACATGAAATGTTCGTTGTTAGGTTACCTATCGTTTTCAGAGGTTTGGGTTTCACGTCATCTCGTGCCCTTTCAGCATTGTAAACGTTGACAAGGCCCGTATTCGAACTGGCCGTAAGGTTAAACATTCAGCATAAACAGCTAGAAACGATGAATATGGCAGCTCACCCAATAGATAGGTAATTTCCCCGCTGGTCCCCGCTCATTATCCGGCTGCCGAATCCACCTTCGTCCTGCCATCGCTTCACACACCTTCGCTGTCGTACGTCCCAGACATACACCTGGGAATCCTCGGTCAAACTCAGGAGTTCGCCGTCCCGAGCGCCAGACCACCATAGCGACTTGACAGCAGCATTTGCCTTGAGTCCAGCTACGACCTGCGCCGCACCCGAGCGCCAATCGACGAGATGAATGTGTCCCCTGCGGCCAGCCATGGCAAGTACGTCACCCCCTGGATTGAATGCACAGATCTCCATGCTGGCATCTTGATTGGCTGAGGAAAAGGTGGTACCCCAAAGACCACGCGGTGAACGGTGGGACGTTCCAGACTGGAGGTCGTAGGTGTAGTAGAAGGGGCGTGGACCGGTCATGAGGATGGAAGAACCACTTGGGTGAAATACGGCATGAGTGACTGGAAGCGAGGGGATGTGGAGAGTTTGTGCGTGAGGGTTCGTGAGACCATCAACCTGCAAGCGATGGATTTGAATAGGAGGTAAGAATGGGTGTGGGTGAAGGACACAAAGAGCGGAACAAAGATGGAAAAAAAAAGGGGGGGGAGGAGATTGGAAAAAAAAAAACGTACATGGAATAGCCGCAAACGCCTGTCTGTGCTTGCAGTTAGGAGGACGGGGATTTGTGGGGAAGGGTGGAATTGGACGGATTTGATTTCGCCTTCTGCGGTAGCTGCCTGGTTGGCATCGCGCAATCGCGAGATGGAGATCACACCTTGCGCCAAGACGCTTGTTTTTTTTTCTGCCGATATGCCTCCTGTTGATGCTAGGAGGCCGGGGAGGATGTCCTCTACGCCCCCGTCGATATCGGAGCCCGATCTTCGCCGCTTAGAAGACTGCGATTTTTTTCGTGCTTTCTCTGCCCACTCCGGTGTTGGATTAATGCGTTCGAACTGCCGGCGTAATTTGCGTTCGTACTCTGGACCGGTGACCATATCCTCTGAGGGTGCATCACGCAGTTTCCGAAGTCGATTATGGGCCGTTAGGGATATCTGCAAATTGGCGTCGTCAGGGTCTGTCCACGCAGGTGCTTTGCGCGGGCGGCGTGGAGCATCGCCTGGGGAAGTGGTCTGGCCCGTGATAAGAACAGGAGTGGTTTCGTTTTCGCTTGCGCCGTGTGGTGAATGATCCGCTTCGTCCACTTCTTCTCCACTGTCGTTGTCTTCGTCTTCGTCTTCACTATCGCTCCGATGTGATGTCTCGCCATAGACAGTAGCAGCAGCATCCTTGCTGGAGGGTGCCGCGCCGTCATCAATGAAAAACAGCTGGAGAAGGAGTCTCAATCCACCTGAAACGGCAACGCGGATACGCTTCGTTGAAAGGGTACATACATCTGAGTCCAGCATGTGTTCCAGCTCCCTAATGGTGGGCCCTGCAGCAGCCGCATCTGCGTCTCCATCTTCTTCTTCGTCGGTAATTACGAACCCTGTCTGGTCTCCATTCTTTTTGGTGTGCGAGGTGGACGGTGCATAGGGAACACCGAATAGCATGCTTTCCAAACGCCTCTCTTCATCATCCTTACGTGCGTCGTCCGTGAGCAGTGAGGTCACGTTGGATCCGAGTGGTGGTTGGGCAGTTTCATCCTTGGAGATCTTTTGGCGCTTCCGTCCATGCTTCGTCATTTTGCGTTGCTTCGCAACTTGGAGACTTGCCAGTATCATTAGGTTTGTGTGTTGCACGTTGTGGCTGTGCTAAAATCGGGGTTTTCCGATCAAGGTCGTATCTGATCTTTTACCACAACTGCACACATCTTGGATACGGTTTTGTTTGGGTGACGTCAGGCTGGAGCGCTCTGGAATGAGGCCAGATATAACCCAAACTACGGCAACGGTGGTAATATTCGTGCACATGAAACCGAAACACAGTGATCTGTCAGTGATGTGTTTACGGTGAGTGGATTGGAGAGGCGTAGTCCACGTGCACGAGTCTCGTCGAAATTGAGCTCATAAGTCCGAACCTAATCACGAACTTTGTTTTGACACTTGATATGTTTTTGGTGAGGAGTGTTTGGCACTGCACGTTGCGTAGGTGTTTCCCGTCCGAAATCGGAAAGAATCACGGGCAAGTGGCTCAGTAGGAGGACTGGATTCACGACATATGCTCCATTTCCGAAGTATGGCTCAATGACCATGGTCACGCGACGAGTGGACTCCAAACTAGAATTCATACATTCCATATATCAAATGTCGCCTGCATATTCAAAGACCAGCGATTGATGACTGACAGCGCCGAGCAGTGCCGAAACCCGTTCCATGACACGCCAAGTAATCAGAGTCCCTGTCGCACGACTCAACGTTACACGTAGAAGGAACAGAGTGCCATTGAGGACGTTGTTGATATGTCAACGCATAGCTCCCATCTCGGTACAGGGGCGCGGCCGACGGCCCCCTTACGCCCCGCGCAATACCAGGGCATTGTCGGCACCGTGACGTGTTGATAGAGTATGTCATGAGACGAACACTTTCTGACACATTTATCAGCCCCGTGAACAGTTTTAGTGTGGCATATTCTGACAAGGACGTGGGGGGGTGACCCACTTCGACTGACTGGGTGCAAGGACACACCACTGGGGAAGAGAAGGGTGTGGCTGAGGAAGGAGGCCGTGAGTGCACCGACGATGGCCTCGGTGGGGTGGCTTCCGTGGTTGGGATGGGGCCATTTACCCGTTGCTGATGCAATCATGTCTGACACAGTGTTACGGGTTTACATAATTTTTTTTCGACCCCAGCTTGGGCGTCTGTTTGTCCCTCCCACTTACAATCCTGCGTGGTCGGGATTCCCTCGCCATTTCCACCGCTGTTCTCCTTTTGTATATTCTCTGTTTTTACTTCCATCTGTGTTCTTACTTCGTACTGGGAGTACCATCTCTCAACTGTTCATTTGCTGTACCATTACTCTTGGCCATAATGGGTGCCTGTTTATCGACAGGGGGAATGGGGGACGTCTCCGACGACGACAGACTACGGCACCAGCAGGTCGAAAAGCAGCTGAAGGAGGTGAGCCCGCCTCCACTGTCCACACTCACTCGAGCCACTCAATCCCTCCTAGGCCAAGGCGAAGATGGCCACCCAGGTCAAGGTAATCTAACTCCACAGCAGTCCGCTATCAAAGTAGCTGTTAATAGCCTTTCAGGTCCTTTTACTCGGATCAGGCGACTCGGGCAAGTCCACCGTCCTCAAGGTATGCGCTCGCGCTTGTTCGCCCCCATCTATCTCACGTACTGCCACCACCAGCAAATGCGACTGATACACAAAATTCCATTCTCACCGGAAGAGATCGAGTGCTATCGCCAATTGGTATTCAACAACCTCATCACAGGGATGACCTACTTGTTCGATGCCATGGACGATATGGGCCTCGAAGTCGCAGAAGAATGCCTCCCATATATGGACATCGTCCGCAATGCTCGCGACCTCCGCGATCATGAACCTTTCCCAAACGCGTACTATGAGCCCCTCAGGTACCTATGGGAGGACAAGGGTGTCCAAAAGGCATACCAAAGAGGGAACGAAGTTGCCTTGCCCGAAAAGCACGTCCCCTTTTATGACGCCATCGCCCGACTTCATTATTGACGCGCACGCCACACAGTCTTGCATATTTCTTCCCATCGCTTGACCGGCTATTTGACGCTACATATCATCCAACCGAACAAGATATTGTACAATGTCGTGCCCGCACGATTGGGATCACTGAAACTACGTTCCATCTCAAAGACCATGAAATGCTCATGGTCGATGTCGGAGGGCAGAAGAGTGAGCGGAGAAAGTGGATACATTGTTTCCAAGATGTCACCAGCATCTTGTTCCTGGTCAGTTTAAGTGGGTATGACCAGTGTCTGGTCGAGGATCGCGACGCAGTGAGTGCCTTCACCTCTTCCACCCAGTGCGGTCTCGTGACTCTCGGCCCAGAATCAAATGCAAGATGCTATGACTATCTGGGATTCAATATGTCACTCCCAGTGGTTCAAACAGACATCTATAGTAAGCGGTTTCACTGCTTGCCATCAACCGTTTCATCAACACGCTATCCACAGATTTTATTTTTGAACAAAGATGACCTTTTTAAAAAAAAGATTGTACATTCCGACATTAAAAACTTCTTCCCGGTACGTCGTCTGATCGCCATCATGGATGGGCGGTGCAAACCTCGATCTAGGACTTTGACGGTGAACCAGGTGACGCCAAGTCTGGTCGGGATTACTTTAGGAGGCGTTTTGTTCGACTATCGCAAAAAGCGGGACGCTCAAAGGAGCGCGAGATATATGTACAGTGCGTCGTGTGTGCAGTACTCCTGTCTCGCACTCACCACGTCTTGTGTGAAAGTGTAACAACAGCTACAGATACAGTCATGCTACGGGTAGTCATGGCAGCCGTTGAAGGTCAGTGTTACATATCCTAATGACTGTTCTTTTCACTGACGGTACGCACAGAGTGAGTCCAGTTCCTTGTTCATCCACCGTTCTTTCCCCCATCTTCGACTGCTCGCTCATCCATTATTTTACACTGTCATGTTTATCCCCCGTTCATAGCACCATTCTTCGGTCCAATCTCGAGGTCGCGGCACTGATTTGACTTCTTTTTTTTTCTATACAATTTGATCCATGTCTCGCCGTGGCAACGGTCATCAACGTGACACTTCCCGGTCGCTATCACGGAAAATTCGTATATTATCCCTCCCTCTGGTGTAATCGCTGAACATTTTTGCCACATCTGACGGACCCATTTACTCTGCGTGCATCATGTTGCGTATGGTTCTTCCGTCGTCAAATTCTCTATACGTGAACACATAATCGCCATGCTGTTATTGATCAATAAACGTTATATTTCCTTCTCTGTCGTCACCGCCTACAGTACTATTATCAGCAAGAACGTGAGTTGGCACATCCACGGCTTGCATACCTCTTTGCGTACGCGCGCTAACCTTCCTTCTTAGATCCGCGAGATATTATTGTGACGGCTGTCCTCCTGAATAGTGCTAGCTTCCCTGCCATTTCTGTCAAGAACCAACCCTTATACTAGGTGCATCCATGGATCTTGGATGAACTATTTATCCCCTTCACGGTTGTGGCACCCAAACCTCGTGTTCATTCTCCCACCCCAGCGAACAGTTTTTTTTCTGCGCTGTTTGTAGACCTTTCGACACACGCTCCGGAGGGCAACGTTATACAAGTACATGCACCCTAATCTTTTACTTATCTCGGTCCTTGGTCGTTGTAGTGTTACCCCCTCTGTAGCTGATCACATTTACAAATATTTAAGTATACTGGTTGTAGCTTTCCATCCTCGTATCCTGGATCGTGGCATTCAGAATCAACGTCGCGTGAGACTGGATACGGTACCTCTTTTTTTCCCAGGTTAGGTTACGGCCGACTACTAGTTCTTCCCACCGAAATGGTGTTCTTCGGCGACGATGAGGGCAAAGTCGTCCGTTTTGTGGCCCAGGATGTTACTATGTCCACGCTCCAGAGAGTTTTTTTTTTTTTTTCGCATCCGCGGGGGGTACATACATTGAGTCGGCGAGGGATTTTTTCCGCCAAAACTCCACATCGTCTCGATCGGAATTTCGAAGTCATCCAGTGAGAACCCGGTTGGGTCCCCTCCAACTCCCCCCCTGCAGCTGCCATATTATGTAACGACGTTATCGCCGTAAGGACACCTTTTCCCCATCGATACGAGCGGTTCCTAGAGGGAGGAACCTACATACGTGACTACATACATAGTGTGTTTATTACCATATGTTTTAATATGGGTATCAGTGGAACTTCCCTAATAAGGACTTCTCTTTGTATGAGCCACGAACGTGACTGAACGTTGGTGCCACTCGCATCAAGTGCCAAGCGGGTTTTTTTTTTCTTTCTAGTAGCTAGAGTGTTCGTTGGGACGACGACCTAAAAGTCGTAGTATCGCGTGTAGCTTCAAGATCTACGGATGCCGGCCGGGGGGTTTCGGGACATGGACCTCCGTCGTCGATGCCTTCCACCGACTTGTTCGGAGAATGGGGGACCCTTGCGGTGTATGTATTCCTTCTGGAATAGTTTAGTTCAGGGTCCTAGCAAGGTTCAATTCATTATGTAGCAGTCGGAACAAGTCATATATCTGTTAGAGCTGCGGGATCTTATCTTATCACATGGAT
>Ga0307511_10007342_pt1 | contig 11092 bp, 9 predicted proteins | sample 13_EM_MG_FD_200266 | JGI IMG/M metagenome (GOLD analysis project Ga0307511, IMG submission 200266) | Populus trichocarpa ectomycorrhiza microbial communities from riparian zone in the Pacific Northwest, United States - 13_EM | ecosystem: Host-associated > Plants > Roots > Unclassified | place...
TTCAGCTCAACTGCAGCAGCAGAGGCCAGTTCCTTTGCATAAGAAGCTTCTTCGGACAATTTCTGATTTTGCACCCGCAATCCACTATTCTCCTCTGAAATCTGAACCTGTCCAATCTTTAGCTTTTCGTTCTCAATCTCCTGCTCAGATAAAAACAAAAGCATGTTTCTTAGCTGTAAGTAAAAACGTGGAATTACTTTGTTAGAAGTTAGAACTACCAGCTGGTATCAACTTTTTGCTTATGTTTTTGACACTATAGAACAGTAATAATCCTATTTCCATATGAGATGTTTGAACTAAAACCCCTAGTTCAACTAGAAATAAAAACAATGACCACAACCAAAATAGAGTTATTTTCAATAAGCCCATCCAAGATTTATTAAGTTGTAGTATATTGGTGATCACCTGGGACTGAACTTTCTTTTTCAATTCATCCACATATTCTTCAGACATGTTGTGTTCAGAGTTTACTGATGCTTTATCACCAGAGAGTGAAGCCAACCGATGCTCTAGGAGAGTCACCTTGTCTTGCAATTCTTTGTTCTCGGAACACTGCCAATAATCACCACATGCAGAAATAACAGCTTAAAACAAAGTAAACCAGGGGACAAACAAAAAGTACTAGCATTCCAAGCTGATGAAAAGGTTAACACATCAAGGAGATGCTGAACATCAATTACAGTGGCAGGATGAAAGAAAATTAAAAGAAAAAAAAATAAGAGGAAAAATGAGATGGGGAGTGGTAGTCAAACCTTATTCTGAAGCTGTTCTTGGAGAATACGGTTGTCAGCTGATTTTATCTGCAAACAAATCAAAATCGTTTCATTGGAAGGAAAATTACAATCTATGCAAGTTGGAGCACCATTCCAACCACTAGAGATCATTGAAACTAATATACAACTGGAGACATACTTTGTGAATTGGTTCCTCGGGATATTTACTAGTCTTAAGACAAAGGCATTTGGGAGTTTCATTATAAAAGGATTCCTCTTTCTACCAAAAAAACAAAAAATAAAAATAAAAATTACACTGCAGATTGTGAAGTTGAGAGATTCTCAGAATGATATTATGGATCTGAATTTTTCTGAATGGCATACTTGCCAAGGAACCAATTATTGTTTACCTAAGGATACACAAGTGCCTGCCTCCATTAGGTTTTAATGTGACACTAGAATGATAGGTGAACACACAAGCCTTGATAAAATTCCAACAGTATTGTGATATGAAGTGCTCACCTCCAGCTCAAAAGCCTTTTCATTACATTGGGTCATCAATCTCATTACTGTCTGTTGCAGCACAATTGCAATCAAAATAATTGAGCTATTATTATCTGAAAAAAAGATAAAATGAAAGAATACAAGAGAGAAGAAGAAGAAAAAGGGAAAAGTGGAAGAAAGTGAAACAACCTGCTGCATATCAACCAATGAGGCATTAGCAATTGAAGCCTCACCACTCTCAATAATGCGCTGTTCTAAGACTCTCATTTGCCTCTTCTTTTCCCAGATCTCTCGCTCCAAGTTCTGGATCTATGGTTGAAAAACAGAGCTTTAGGCAAAACCATGAACACTCACATAGCCTCTATTCAGGTATATATTACTGCCACATTGGACATGTTGGATTATAAAAATTAAGGCATTCCACAATGGAAAACTTCTGTTTTCTGATCTGTTAATTGATATAACAATCGATTATTCGCAGTGAAAAACAGAAACGAAGCAGGGGGGGAAGGGTGTTTTTCCCAGCTACTGCCTTCTATAATATGCAAAAGAAGAACATGAATCATTTAGTATGTGATAAGCATCAAACACATCCTTTGGAGTCGAATAAAATTTAAAATCACAGCAGCCACATAATCTCAAATTGGCTCCAGCACCACTGAGTGATGAGGGGTCTACAACAATGCTAACTTGCAATCTATTTGATATGTTGAATAGAGTATCATCATAGCCTTGCATCTCATTTTGAAGTTACATTTTAAACACAAGCAACCATAAAATTTTGCAAGAGAAGAGAAGCATACTTGAGTTTTTGAGTTATCAGGATCATTTACAGAATGCTCCACCAGGCGCTTCAGGGTACTAGTGCTGAATGCAATCTCTCCAGCAAGCATCTTAACCTGCTCCACAAGAAGGTCCATCTGGTCTTGGGTCATCCCACCCTAGAAATAACACATTTCTGTCAAGTTAAAAATTCTTCAGAAAACCTGTAACTAATAAAAATATGAAAATTTTGGTCTGGTCACCCAAAGGAAAGATTACCACCAGAACATAAGGCATAAAAATGTTAGATTGACATGGTATTTGTGGTATGAATGTGCTAATCAGCAAAAGGGAGACTTGGGTTTTTCCGATTCAATAATAAAAGGAGATGGAAGCAAAAAAAATAGAGAAAATCTGACAAATCCAAGAACCTGAGGGTCCAATATGAGAAAGAGAGGAAGAGAGGAGTGAATTTTGGATTCTTTCTGAAGGGAAAATTTACTTGGTATTATATCCTAGGGGGTGAGCACTGGAGAGAAATATAACTTACTGGTGCCAGTTTTGAAGTACCCATAAGTTCGTATGATTGAGTCGATTCAGTAACAGTACTGCTAGCTGGTGAGAGTTCTTCATTCCACATACTGGAAGATCTTCGATGTTTAAATTCGTAAGTTAGATCCGATGCTATCAAAGAAGCAGAAGATGGAGAGTCCTTTTGATTCTCATTTTCTGCAAGTAAAGCACCTTCTCGCAAAACATCCGATTTCTGACCAAAAAAATGAAACTTAAAATCACACTTCAATTTTCCAAATGGAAAAATAAGAAAAAGAATGCAGTCCAAAAGGAAATTTAGTAAAACTAAACAAAGGGTGTATCTTATGGAAAGAAACCATTGCAAAGCCAAAAAATACTACAAGACAGATCAGTTGTGGGGCATTAGAATAATAAGGGGGGGCCTTTTTGGAGAATTCGAACATTTACAAAATAAGAAAGTACAGAATGACAATAAAAGGTATTAAGAAAACACGGAATCACTAAACAAATTTTAAAACTAAACATTACCCAAAGATTGTCCAGATTCACATTATAACCATTACATTCCACTAATACAACCATAGCTCAAACCCCAGGAACTGCAGTTTAACTTATAAACCAGAAAGGATGTCATTCATATTTAAATATTCAAATTCCAGGGCCAGTTTGGAATTAGGTAATAACAAAAGTTAGCAGACCGTGCTTTTGTGTGCAAAACAGATGGGAAAAGAACTCACATCATCCTCCCCAACAGAATGACTCGGCTGGTGACCTGGAACATCAGTCAATCCAGGAATCGTATTCTTTGTAGAGACAAGTATGAGTTTAGTTAGCCTCTGAATCCTACTCATTAGAGCAGCCTTGGCTTCCTCTTCTTCCTCAAGCCTTGATTGCATCTTCACCTGACCTTCCTCCAACTATTCAATGGAAAACAAAGAATGGTTTGTCAGTGGCAATAAAACCATAAAATGAAAACAGCACAACAATATTCAAAAGAAGAAAACAAGAAAAAATTTCAAAACCTTTTGCCTTAAGCTCAGAATCTCCTCATGGCTAACACCAGCAAGCATCCCATGTCTTAATTGATCAAGTTCCTGCTTGAGGCTTGAGATTTCTTTCTGATATTTCTTGATCAAAGATTTCTCATCAATAATCTGGAAGTTAAATCATTTCAAAATCAGGTTAAGTCACCTTTTAGATTTAATTAAACTATATTGTTGTTGATGAATAATATCATAAGCTAAGTATATTGTACCTTATTGCGTGAAGCATATATTTCAACTCGCTTTGCCCTGCTAGCAAACTTCAATGTATTATGAGTTTCTTCCATGTTACTTGATGCAGGAGTGACGGTACAAATAAGCTGTGCATTGGTTTAGGCAAGAAAGAATGTATAAGAGGCATTGGAATTTGGCTAGGAGTAATTGAATATGTATGGTCAGTCACTTGTAAAACCTTTACTCCATAATCAAAAAGACAGAAAGGGAATGAGAATGTGAAAATTAAACATTTCTAGAAGATTATACACAATTCAATACGCAACAGCGCAATGGATCATTCAATGATCTTGTATGTTCAGTGAATTACATGATCTTCAACGACAAAGTAAAATTTTGTAAACATGTTGACCACAAATAGCATGATTTTTATATCTCAAACTCACTGAAACATGCCCATGCCCACTCAACGAAGACTGCAAAAGGCGTGTAAGTTTGGAATCTCGATATGGAACATGAGATGCCCTTCCTTCGCTCAGCTTTCCAATCACCTTTAAAAAGGAACCATGTAGTCAGCTACAGACATTGAAATGATATGGCCATGTACATCTAAACATTCAGAAGCTTAAAAGTCTCAACATCCTCTTAATGAAGAAAGTGAGTAGTTGCACTTTAAGTGTCAACAGACTCAGCACGCACACAGAGGAGCATTGTGAGTTCATTCATTGACTCATGTTTGAGATAAACTTAATGTCCCAAAAACACTTTCTACCATCCTTGAGTTGGTCTCATAAATCATTAGATAATCAACCACATTTTATGCAATTATTGTGTGTATCTGAAGGCTTTGACTTGTTTATTCTGCAAGCAGTTTCTGGTAGACAAATACAAATAAAATGAAAAACATGGTAGATGATTGCATATAAAATTACAGGTGCATACAGTTCCAAGAGTTAGAAGACTTTTGTTTATGTAAGATCCTTCCTTTCTCCTTATTCCAGTTGTTTCAGTTTTGGAACTCTCAGATCCAGCTAGATCAATCAGATTCTACAAAGAGACATAAAAGAGAAGAGTATGAGCCATGCAGCTAAGAAGAATCAATGTTTTTTTTCTGATAGTATCAATTCAATGCAACATACAAGTTGAGAGAAAATCACTCCGTCGTATTCATCTCCGTGAGCACTACTTTCTATCATCTGCAAATGCATAGGCATATTAGTGAATTATAAAAAAAAATCTTCTGTGAAATAAGGCACAGCATCAGAGTAACTAAGGTCGAAATGACAAGAATAAAAATGACAAGAATGTGAAGTAGATGATGCACCAATTGAGGTGGTGAAGGCTAAGATATGACTACTTCCGACCAAAAGTTTGATATATATACTCCATAAAAATGTATAAAAAATGCTAACTATTATCAGAATGCTCAATTTCATCAGCTTATGGACTATTTACCAGAGTGAATATGGTGTGACTTCGGCTGCTGAACAGATTAAAATTATTTGAACCAACATGGCGATGCTCTGCAATACCAAATACCAATCAAAAACTTAGGAGTAAGCTTGCATGAAACACACAGGAAAATATCAAATAGGTATACATATACAGGGTACCTTCTCCAGCAGCAATGAAAGAAAGTGCATGCCCAGGAGATAAAACCACTTCTTCCTTTATACCCTCAACATAGGTGCCCTGGAAAACTTAGTACAAGTATTTATAAACCAATATATTAGATCCATTAAATAATAATTTTTTTCATGGTAAGAAAGTTCACGCTACAAAGCTTTTTAAGCAAATCCATAAAAGCTAAGCACAACACCTGTGCATCTTCCCTGACACGCAAATTTTGACCTGTTGGGTCAAGCAAGTCATTTATCACCTGATATCAGAAGCATAAATCAGACAACTTTCACTAAGATGCGATAATAGTTTCAACTTGTTGTGGGTACACTCAAGTGCTGTTTCTCAAATTTATAGTATAGCGACACTAACCTCATTGTAAATTTCAAGATAGGACACGCGTAGTAGGAACTCTCTTCCTGGAGTCTGAAGTGAGAAAGCAGTGTCATCCATACTTGATCAAGAGGTAGATAATTGAAAAGATTAAATATAGGGGAAAAACAACAAACAAATTAGGTTTACAATAATACCTATCTATATTTAAGTGTAATGACAGTGTTAACCGCCCACATGCATGCACACACATTCAGATTCTTGGATGATAAAAGCCAAGCAATACACAGTTAACCAGCATTGCAGAGAATATATTGAGGAGAGAATATTTTTGAAATACTTACATCTTGGATGCTACTGAAAACATCCTTTATGGCAAGTGGTATAATACCAGGAGAATTTTGGTCTCCCTGCATTTATGATTATGAAAAACAAGTCAAAAACAACAGAGCTGAAAACTTGTTAGCAATAACGAACTAAAACAAGTAAAGCTAGCCAGAAGAAAAGGAAAACATAAAGATAGACATGTTTACACATGTGCCAAATAATACATAACATAAGAATCAACTTCAGTGATAAATTACAGTGCAGGATGAAACTGCCATGTCTCTGAAAATACTTCAGTAATGTGATCCTAATTCCTAGATATAACAAGATGGATAAACATGTTTGAGCATCAAATGAAGTCATAGATATGGCTATAAGAGAAAGAGGGAAACCATGGGAGAACTTGCGGAAGCAACAACTGAGAGTATTTGTATTCCATACAAAGGGAACTTTAAAATGACCAACACCTTTCAGTTTCCTCAGTAATACTCCTCAGCAGATCATCAAATCATTGCACTTTGAGAGTTCTATATGGTTATAGCTTTTGCAAATAACAAAGTAAGATCTAGTAGAGTGAGGAGTTGCAGGATACAAAAAAGTAGTCATCAATAAAATGGATCACCATATACTTCTCCAACAATAAATGCTCTTCTGATGCAACAAAATATCAGCAAAGCACTTTGCCTGTACTACCATAAACAATCACTATAGCTTAATTAATAACTTGTGAATTTAAATAAGGGTAATCTTGACAATTTCAATGATTCATAACTACAATCATAATCAGCTTTTACTATCCTGGGAGATTTGGAGTAAATCTCCTAACAAAAACTGCACCAAGGTAAAGTTACAGGGAGGAACTAATCTTACATGCATAGTATGTGTCTTTCCACTACTAGTAACACCATATGCAAAAACAGTTCCTGCATTGTCAGAGAAAAACTCGAAATTAATGAACATTAATTAATCAACCACAACTACTTGAATAAACAAATGCTACTTGATTGTCAATAAAAATCCGAATCTCGATCAATACCATACCATTAACACCTTCCATTGCAGCCTTGACCACAGGTTTTGCGGCAACCTCATACACCTCTTGAGAGGCTGTGTGCGGTCCAAACACCTTATCTGCCAATACAAATCAATTCGCATTTGCATTTACATTTACATTTTCATTAACTCAATTAATTAAGAAATTCAAATTCAATAATTGATTACCAAATGCATAAGCAGTAGCTGGATTATACTCGTTCCTAACAATCTTATCTCCATCCGCGGACCATGCTATTTCATCTCCTCTCTGGAACTCCCTTTCACTGCATCCAAACACATCCCAATCAAGATACTTAACCCTGGAAAATTCAAATTACAAAACCGATTCAAGATCTGATCTGGTGCCCTCAGATCTACCATTACCTCAACGGTCTAAACCGAATCGTAACCGAAATACTATCACCACCATTCCTCGGTTGATCAATCGGTTCAGCAATCAACTCCTCCGACCCGAACCCGACCGGATTCAGACTACCACCATAAGCACCGACGCCATTTGAGAGGCCGTAGTGCATTGAATCAGACCGATCTCGACTCGGCGTCACGGATCGCGAACCGAAAAATGAAGAAGCAGAAGTCGAGCACGAACGTGGCATTAGCCTGTTATTATAAGATGTTGTTGAAGAAGCTGAGGAGTAAGGACTTGACGGTTTTCGATACGAGAATGGAGAGCTGCTTCTCGCTCTGGAAGATGACGCCATTCCGGGGGGGGAATAAAATAAAAATGTATGTTCAGTTCAGTTTAACTGGAGTTGAGTCGAGTCGAGTTGACTCAGTGAGTCCTTGAGGGGAAGCTGACTCGGTGGAGGAAGTGTAGAGAGAGAGAGAGGAAATAGAGAGGGTGAGTAGGTAAGGTCACATGGTATCTGCTGCAAAAAAAGTGAGTAACATTGTGTGAGTGGTCTTTTTTTTTAATGGATTTGATACTTTAAGTAAGTGAAGAAGGAGGAGAGAGGAGTGAAAGTAGAGAAGCAACAGAGAGAAACTGTTTCTTCTACTTGAAGACAAAGAGTTGCAGAGCAGAGGGGGAGAGAGAGGAGTTGATTTTGATTTCTATAATAGACTGCTGTGACCTGTGAGTTTGGGAGAGAGGGGGAGAGATTGAGAACGATAGGTTTCTGTATTTTAAATTTTTTTTTGAAATTTTCGTTGTGTTTTTTTGAGGGTTTGGTGATATTTTACGTCCTTGTAGTGTGTCTTTCTGTCACATTGGGCCTGCATTGAAATCTTCTGCAATCAGAGACTTTAGAAAAATTATTCTACTTGATTTTTTTTTTTTTAAAGTGTTTTTAAACAAATAATTAAAAAAATTATTTTTTTATTTTAAATTATTTTTTTATGTTTTTAGATATTTTAATATAATAATATATAAAAAATTGAAATAAAAAAATATTATTTAAATGTATCTTAAAATAAAAAATAATTCAAAAAACTATTATTATCACAATACAAAATAAATTTTTAATAATTCAAATATATATCCTGATTAATTTTTAAAATCGATCCATTTTTGTTTACATCTTTGACATGTTACAAGCCTAGATCATTTTATTTATTTGATTTTTTTCTCTTTTTATATAGATCCAAAATTGAGAATGCTAGCATGTAAATCAAATTTACTAGTTACGTCAACAATATCTTAATTGAAGAAATACGGCTTTAAATTTGCGAGTAGGTCTTTTCATGTGATTATTCAATTTTTTCTTGCTTTTATTTTTCCAAGATTTAGCAATTCATCCAAAGAAAACGATTATTTGTCCATTATGTTGTTAGGTTGTTTTTTAAAATATTTTTTATTTAAAAATATATTAAAATGATATTTTAAAAAAAAAATTATTTTTAATATCAATACATAAAAAAAATATGAAAAGTATCAAAAAAATATTAAATTAAAACAAAAAAAATAAAAAAAATTATTATTTTTTTTAAATACTTTTAAAATGCAAATACAAACAGGTTTGAAAATTTTATCATAACTTTTCAGGTTATTATTCAAATCATTGTAAGGTAGACTCGTAATTCCACGTACATGAGGGAGTATTTTTAAGAACTAATAAAAATATAGGATGAAGGATAAAATTAAATACAGCTATCAAATGTTAAATCCAAATGTACTGACAGCAAACCTACCTATAATCTTAATAATTGATTTAAACATTGTGAAATGACAAATAATGGTTGATTATTGGTTTTGTTATATCCTCGATCAATAAATTGACATGGACCTGATTGTAATATTAGACCAACATCTTGTATATATAATAATAATATAACGGGAATATTGAGGGATATAGCTTAATTGGTTAGGTTCTGAATTTGTTTTCTAAAAATCACTAGTTTGAGTCTTACAAATCCTAAGATCATTAAAAACTTACATGATCGTTAACTTCAGACTCGTGGGATTAGTCGAGGTGCACACAAACTACCTCGAATATTTATATTAATCAAAATAATAATAATAATAATATCACGATAGAGGTTGACATGGTCTCTACTTATATTTTTATATATTTTTTAAAAATATTTTTAATGGTTATAATATATTAATATAAATAAAAAAAATATTTTAAAAAATATCATACATCACATACATAGTAATCTCATTCATGTCAAACAAGACTATAAGGCCACCATGAAAGCTAACCTTTTGCTTTACTTTTACATGATTTATTTGATTTGAAGGGTATACTCGGTCTCTTGTTCTAATTATGAATCAGTGCTGGATTTTTAAAATTGTTGACATAATGGACGAGTGGCAAATCACAAAAATAGACGAAAGGATAGACATTGCTAGAAAAGCCGTAGACCAGGGACTTAATTGCATGTGTTTATAGTTTGAGGTTAAATGTGACAAAAATAGTATATTACAGATGCGAAGCAGTGCCATCAAGTGTTTTTGATTCTTTGAAGGGGGTGAGAAATATTTACTGTGTAGGATGACGTGGCAAGGGTGGCGCGTGGAAGTATAAATTGGTAAGATGGACCCGCGCAGCAGGGACAGTTTGAAATTAAGGAGATAAAAATGAGCGGGAATTATAGCGAGATGATGATTACGACAAATTAGAGAGCCACAAGAACGGACATCGCTAATCAGAGTTTAATCAGTGAAACAAACAAAATAATTAATTATAGATATTTAAAACAGGATGGGAAGGACTTTAGTGGTTGACTTTAGCTGATTTTGTTCATGTGGTTGGTAGGTTTTTTTGAAAAAAATTGTTTTTAATTAATGTTTTTAATATTTTTTATTAAAATTAAAAAAAAAATATTTAATATATTTTTAAATAAAAAATATTTTACAAAATAATCACTACAATTATATCAAACTAGTTTTTTAAAGATAACAATTTAATACAAACCCTGTGGATATTAGCTTTACATGGACAAGTAATTTTTAAATAGTTATTTTATCGATGAATAATCAGTAAAATATAAATATTATCAAATTTAACTTAAAACTCTCAAACCTAACCTGATATATATATATTTATATTATACATATATATTTAAAGAACATTTAATTTTTTAATACAATATATATATATATCCAGACTGCGGACAACCATTCACTTTTCTAATTGACTTAAAATGTAACTGGGAAGGATTGATTAACTTTATTTTTATATATATTTTATTTTTGTCCCGCTGGCTTCGTGGAGCTCACATCTTTTCGTTATCCGTGGCTTGGGTATCATCTAGGTTACTTGTAATTAACACCAACGCTTTTTTAGGGCTTGCTAATCAGGCAGTGATCTAGTTATTCTATGTGTTAAATGGAGGGACTGTGTAACATGACGAATTGTCAACTCAGTGGGTAGATAATATTTCGTGTCGTGATGTCATGAAATAGGAGGATTCGATGGTGAAAGAAAAAGAATATTATAAGAAAATAAAGGATATATATATATATATTGTACGTGGAAAATGAAATAAAGGAAAAGTTGCTGACTTGTGATTAACATTTTCGGACACGGCATGTTATCAAGGAATCATTAAAAGATTCGAATTCATCTGTATCCTTTCCTT
>Ga0307511_10007344_pt1 | contig 11090 bp, 8 predicted proteins | sample 13_EM_MG_FD_200266 | JGI IMG/M metagenome (GOLD analysis project Ga0307511, IMG submission 200266) | Populus trichocarpa ectomycorrhiza microbial communities from riparian zone in the Pacific Northwest, United States - 13_EM | ecosystem: Host-associated > Plants > Roots > Unclassified | place...
TATATACACACACACACACACACCAAGACCATTCAGGTGGCTTCTTTTGGTTTTATTTTAATATTTGGTTTTTTAAAAAATAATAAAATAAATCATTGAACCCAATTGAGACTTTTATCGGTTTGCAGGTTTAATGGGTTAATCCACAACATCTGACTATCATTTGTTTTTCATTTTTTGTTTAATGTTTTTTCTCTCTCTTAATTTTTGTTTTAAGAAAACAAATTCACCATTTGTTATCGATATTTTTTTTATATTTAACTCAAACCTAAAAGAATGTAATTTCATCTTTTGTTACCAATAATCTACCTTTGTTATCCTGACCTCACATACCTGTTGTGGTTTTTTTACTTTAAAAAATATGTTATTTCATACAAAAAAAATACCATAATCTTTATTATCGTATAATTAAATAAAAATTAATCTTTGGGATAAAAAATTTATTGAATCTAATAAAGTACATGACTTTCATTCCCAGTTCGCTTGGTTGAGTCGAGTTCACTTTGTTTTTTACTGATTTAATCCTTCAATACTGAGTTAATTCGATATTAAACATTTCAATTTATTTTTTTTAAGATTATTTTTATGAATTTCATAAACTAGTTAAAGTTAATCCAAATTGATGAAATATTTTTTTATCTTAATATTAAATCAAAATATCATTTAATTTATGATTTTTTTTTAAAAAAACATGTTTTTAATGCTTAAATATTTTTTAAAAAGCTTAAAAATATTTTTTTTGACAGCCCGCGGCGTAACTTTGAACAACAGGGCATGTCCCACTAGATACAAGCTCGTGTTCGTGCAAGACTTTGGGGGAGTAAATATCCTTAAAACAAAGCAGAACCTTTTGCACTAAACGCTTAAAATTTTCAGCAGTAGGAAGTGTAATTTATAAAAAGAAAAAAAGAAAGAAAAAGGGGAAAGAGTAATAGAATTTAAATTTTGTTAAAGATTTCTGGGAATATTCACTTTGAAAGGAGGTTAAAAGTGGTTTTTGAGCTTATGGAAGGCTTTTCTTGCATATTCTGTGGTCTGCAGACAGCCGAAAGCAACTTTTTACAACTGAAGTACCCAAAAAACCTACAAAAGCAAAAAAAAAATCAAAATCAAAATAATAAATCAAAACTCTGCCCTACAAAAGTCACAGAAGCCCTGTCACAGAAACCGCACTTAAACGTATCTCTCTCTACCCTTGAGGAGTTTTGGCTATCTATACTCTATATACGAGCCAAGGCAGAAGCTGTAAGAGAGAGAAAGAAAGACTTTTCAGTCAAGAAGAGACCTTCTCTATCATATATGCTGTGAGTAGGAGTACTGTGCATGCACAATACAAAAGCTTATGTAGAGATCAAAATATATGATGTTTTATTCCATTTTGTGTTTTTGGAATAGCTGAGGTATGTTGCATTCACTTTGATGTTTCCTTCATGTGATCTACTGGGGTTTTGTGATGACTTTGTTGCTACTGTGTGCATGCATGTCCGGTTTTAGTTTATACATATATAAAGAGCATCTTGTTTCCCTTTAAAGAATTCCCAGTTTTGGTTTCAAACTTTGTTCCCTTTCTCTCCTTGTTCCTTCCTTTCTCTGTCTATGCTTTGGATTTTCCTGTGTTCATTGCAGAGATCTTACATGGTTCTTTTTGTTTATGTGTTGTTTTATAGAACTAGCACAAACCAAGAAGATCTTGATACTTTGATCAATCTTTCTGTACTGATAGCTGATACTGTAAATGGCATGTGCTGTCTTCTATCAGTTCTTTTATCCGTGTCCTTTTCTAATGATCTATATAGTGGTGTTAAATAAATGATCCAGCCATCGCACCATGACTGATCAAGATTCTTTCTTGATTTTTTCTCTCTTTGAAGCCAGGCATTAGAGTCTGAACATTGTTCTGTATTCAGTGGAGACTTGTTATGTGGGGTTTTTTAAATGTTGAATTTCTTGGGTTTTTTTTTTAATTCTCTTCAACTTGAGTTTTTTGTTGCTTAAGCAACAATAATAGTTTCAATTAATGGGCTTTCTTTGTTCTTTTTTCTCTTACATTAATTACTCAGTTCTTTGTTTGGCTTAACAGTATAGTATACCAGATCAAGTAGCGATGAATTTGATGTGAAATTCATGTTCATGTAGATCATGCAGAATTGGTTTTGATGCTGATAAGGAGTAATATTGGAAACTTGTCGGTGGCCTGAGAAACGATGCCAAGCAAGCTATGGTTTGCACCACTAATGATTTATCAGCATGGAAGGATTTTCCAAAGGGCCTCAGAGTCCTTCTCCTTGATGAGGACAGCATGTCTGCTGCCGAGATAAAATCGAAACTGGAAGCAATGGACTATATTGGTTAGAGATTTTGTGACTCCCTACTTTCTCAACCATTTGTTTTTCCTAGAATAGCAATTTCGATTGCATTGTTTAACTTTCGTTTCATCCTACTTTTCTAGCTAAACCAGTCCCCATCTTTATCGAAAAAGGCATCTCGAGTGGTCCATATCTTTACATAGTCTGTATTGAAATATGGTTTCGGGGTTTATAAATTATAAAACGGATACTAATTAATTGTACAGTTTGAAATGACAGTGACTGATATCTGTAAATTGAAACCATTTTCTTGCAATGATCAGTGATCAAACGTGTTACCGACAAACTGGTTTCTTTTTAAATGATGGACAAAAGCAAGAAGTCCTCTTTACTTGTATGGAGGGACTTCTTCAGACGGTAAACAGAAGCAGTAAAATTTAATTATGTTTAGGCATTTTCATTGTCAGTGTTTCACAACTTTATAGATCAATTAGTGGAAATTGGAGAATGTTTTATAGTAATTGTTTTTTCAAACTTTGGTCAGTTTGTTATTGCGAATTTCAACATCCTTCTACCAAAATTTTAATTTGGATCTTTTACAATTCAAATTACAACTTTAGGATGATGTTCATACCACAATGTATGATATTAAAGCTACATCATTTTTTCTTGCTCTACTTTAAATGGCTATCACTTTTGTGTCCTGTAATGTTACAGTGATGCGTTCTCTCGTGTTTGAATCTCTCTGCTTAACCTCACCATACCTTTTTCAGTTTATACATTCTGCAATGAGACTGAAGCGCTCTCTGCAATTTCAAATGAACCTGGAAGCTTCCATGTTGCTATAGTGGAGGTAATTCCCTTTAATCTAAACCGGAAGTTCTAATATTTGGTGAAAATTCAAATTGACTGCACTGCTTTGAGAAAACTATAACCCTTGAAATAACTGGCAGCTGTTTCTTTGATAATCTCATGTCATTCATTAGCCTAATGTGACCAATTATCATCGTTTTCGCGGTAATCACTTCATCAAAGTGCGTTATTGTGGATATAATATTTGGTTAAAGGTGGTTGGATTGGCCGAACTGGAATGATTATCTAATAGAACCTATGGTCACAGGTGAGCATGAGCAATAGCAGCAGGAGTTTCAAGTTTCTAGAAACTTCGAAGGACTTGCCAACCATTAGTAAGTTCATATAAAACGTTAATATTCATATACTTGAGAGTAATGCTTTTAAATTTTAACATATACATCTTTTAGCTCTTCATGTTTTGTTTGCTTTCCCATGTGTTCTGTCATTTTCTTCAAGAAACTCTACTATATCAACTTGGATAGATTTTCATCAATATAATTTACAGCTTCTAATACACTATGAAATTGTGTTCTTTTTCAGTGACTTCAAGCATTGATTGCCTGAACACCATGATGAAGTGCATAGCGGTAAGAATTTTACTAATTAGTGTCATGTACTGAAATGCTTGTAGACACTAGGTTTTTTCAAGTTTTAATTGTCTGCTTTGGTTCCAGTTCTGTTTAGTTCAGCTATTGAAGAAAACTCCATTCAACTGTTAGCGCTTTAATTGAATTTTGACTTGAGTTTTTGCTCCATTCATATAAAGAGAACCCGGAGACATTCACCATGTGCCATGATCATGTAATGTATTTATGTGGCAATTTATTTTCAGCTTGGTGCAGTTGAATTCCTTCGGAAACCACTCTCTGAAGATAAACTGAGGAATATATGGCAGCACGTCGTTCATAAGGTTTGCTTGAATTTTGTCTACTTAACACAGGAACTTAATTTTATGATCTCAATGCTATGCAGAGAAAGTTTCTGACTTCATGGATCCTGAGCAGGCATTTAATGCAGGGGGGAGTGTTCAGTCCAAATCACTGAAGCCTGTCAAAGATTCTGTAGTTTCCATGCTGGAGCTCAAAGATGGACTCGAAGAAAATGAGAATAAGAACATGGAGAAAACAGAAAATGTGTCTCAGGCTCAGGAAAGTAATGAGCAGCAGTCACCAGCTAGTGACAAGTATCCGGCTCCTTCAACCCCTCAATTGAAACAAGGAGAGAGACTGCTGGATGATGGAGATTGCCAAGACCATATTAACTGTTTAATAGAAAAGGAGAGTGTGGAGCAAGAGGGAGATTCTAAATCCGTTGAAACTACTTGTGCCATGTCTGAAGAAACTCTACAGGCAGGGGATCCTCAGAGCTTTACAGAGACTGTGATCAAAGAGGAGGATGACTCAACTGATGGTGTCAAGAGTGAGAATAACATGTGTCCCAATTCACAAAATAAAGACACTCTCAACCATTCAAATGGTTGTGCTGAAAAAGCTTCTAGCCTTCATAATTCCCATGGGACTAGAGCTAATAGAAAGAAGATGAAGGTGACTGATTATTCTGTATATCAAATACTTTTGATGTTCCTGATCCTCTGGTGTAATCATATTATTACCCTTTTTTCCCCTTCAAATCGTCTTACATTTATGAAATGCCTTCTCCACTTGTATGCTACCTCAAAATGCTCAAAAGTTTATTCTCTCTCTCTCTCTCTCTCTCTCTCTCTATATATCTCTGTATTTGTTCCTTCACACATTTCCCTCCAGTAAACACTTTCAATAATTTGTTGATTTTCATTTGTTTATTCTTGACTTGCATCAGAAGTGATGTCGCAAGCATTAGATTTTCCCATGTTTGGATTTCTCTATTTACAAAAGGCGTATGTTTTTCCTAATTTCATCAACTTGATTTCTCTGTGGTGTGATTGTTTTTTGTTCTGAGTTTCAGGTAGACTGGACACCAGAGCTTCACAGAAAGTTTGTGCAGGCAGTGGAAAAACTAGGTGTAGATCAAGCGATTCCTTCAAGAATATTAGAGGTAATGAAAGTGGAAGGCTTGACGAGGCATAATGTAGCAAGTCATCTGCAGGTTCGTAGTGGGCTTACCCTAACCAAATTTGTTAGCTTCTGTTCCGACAGAAGTCATTTTTAATTTGTTAGAAGCTCATGTAGAATTTGCTTTCCCCGTAAAATCTGTTGCTAGCTTCTAGCAGCAAAGACAAATTTTATAATTGACTTTCTCTCGTTCATCTCGTGGTCTGATTATTTTGTGACTAGTTGAAGTAATTTTCTTTGGACTGCGCAGCGAAGAGGGTAATGATGCATTTCCCATTGTCATTGGGTGTTTGCACTTGGAACTCTGTTTCTAACGTTATTTTATAATTTACCTAGTACAGTTCAAAATTAGCCCCACTTCACATAAATTCATACTCTAGTTATTAATTAAATGGCATTGCCTGTTTCCTAGCAGAAATATCGAATGCACAGGAGACATATTTTGCCCAAGGAAGATGAACGGCAGTGGACGCAGCATAGAGATCAAGTACAAAGGAGTTACTATCCACATAAACCTATCATGGCGTATCCTCCATATCATTCTAACCATGCTCTCCCACCTGGTCCGGTCTATCCTATGTGGGGAGCAACAGGTAGTCACACAGCTGGGGTGCATATGTGGGGCCCCCCCGGCTACTCCCCATGGCCCCCGACAGAAAGTTGTCATTGGAAGCCTTATCCAGGGGTAGCTCTTGTTATATACAACACCTTGAATTTTTTTTAGCATGCTTTAAAACTGATGGTTTAAGCATTTTCTGGAGAACTTTGAATGCGGCTGCTTGATTAGATCATTTTTTTATATTTCAGATGCATGCAGATGCGTGGGGTTGCCCTGTGATGCCACCACATAATCCTTATTCTACCATTCCTCATGTAAGTATACCTGTGTGCGGGTCATAATCTGTTTTTGTTCGTGTACACGCCTCTTATTGTATATTCTTTGTTTGGAAAATGCAGTATGCATCTGGGTTTCAGAGTGCCAGCATGGTCAATAACAGCTGTGGTATGCCACAAAAACTGTTTGACCTACAGCCGGTATAGTAACATCTTACTGCGCTTGATTTTATTTGATTTTTAGAGAATTATTTGAATAGTTGTAGATTGCATTCAAGACCAGATATTTTAGAACTTGATCATAAAATGTGGTCTAGTTTATGTAGCAAGAGCATGGCAGTATTACTGAGGAGTCACATTTCCTAGAAGCTTTTGGGTTTTCTTGTGATTACAGTAAGTTAAATTGTGGAAGCATATTCCATAAAGAAAGCATTTTAACCTAGCAGCTTCAAATCCTTTTGTTTTTCAATTTTAGGACACTAGTTTTGTGTTGATGGAAGATGAAAAATTCTGAATAATTCGTGCTTCCCGATGCTATGCAAAACATAGTAGTAGACGTAACACACTTGAGGGGCAATTTTGTTCTAGCAATGTCAGCAAAAGATTGCAGTTGTTGGTTTCAGATGTTCTTCAGAAAAGTTGCAATGTGTCGTATGCATGTCCAAGTTCATAAGAGTACCACGTAATAGCAATAGTCATCGTTTCTTATCTTTCATGCAGGCCGAGGAGGTTATCGACAAGGTAGTGAAAGAGGCAATCAACAAGCCATGGCTACCTTTGCCCTTGGGCCTCAAGCCCCCGTCTGCCGATAGCGTCCTAGCAGAGCTCTCCAGGCAAGGCGTCTCATCAATTCCTCCCCGCATTAATGGCTCTAATTCCTTCTAATGTGGGTGGTGCCATTTCATCAGATTATGCTAAAGCCGATTCCAGTTCTCCTGGTCCTTCATCAATCGAAGATAGACTCTACCAATCATAACAAATTTTTCGACCTATATAATTTGACACGTACACAGCAAATTCTCAAGTGGCTTGAGACCATCAATCTTCAACAGACAAGTCACGTGTCTTTGAAGTGCATGCGCAGGAGCTGACATCAGGCCACATAGTCAGAAAGGTCTCACCGATCCCGTCAATGGCACAGTAAGCAGTCATGTCCGTAGAGGCAGCTTAAACGGCTATGAAAGAGCCATGTAGATCCACCATGCACCTCATGTCAAATTTGTGGTTGTGAATGGATCATCCTAAGAAAGGGCGCGTTGCCCTTCCGGGTGTTCTGTTTTTTTGTAGATAAAAAGCCTGAGAGCTTTGATCCAGGAGTAGCTGATGGGGTCCTTGTTTGGTGCTGTAATAATGGGAAATGAGGGTGATAGAGATATTGCTCTGTGCTCCATGGACTTTTCAATAAAGTTGAGAACTTGACATGGAATCTTTAATGCATGCTGACTTGTTTTTATGTCACTCACTAACAGTCTTGATGGAGTTTTAAAAGGAGGTGCCAGTAATTTGATGAGAAATCAGAGTGACTGATGCAATCACAGCCGTACCAAAGGTGGGATTTTGTTTCAAAGTGTTCTTTTTTAAATAATAAAATAATATTTTTTATTTTTAAAAATTTATTTTTAATATTAATACAGAACCGATCATCTTAAGAATTATAAGACATGTCGATGATTATTGAGCAACTTTTGTGTACGAGGGGATAAGGTATGAACTACTTTATCTTACTGACCTCTAACTCTTGCCCCCTTACCAGCTTTTCTTCATTTAATTTCTTTATTTCTTTTTAATTTTATCTTTACAAGTTATTTAAGAATGTTTTTATGTATATTGAATTTTTTTTATTTGTATAATCTTCATATTTAATGTATCATAGAATATTCGTTTTAGTTCAGAAATTTTATATAGGAATTTTAGTTTGTTGTTAAACAAAAAATTAAAAAACAAGATCAAAATCAAACAAATCAAAGCATTTTTTCCAAAAATCCCAGCAACCATCAATTTCCTACCTAGCCTGTAGATTTTTTTTTCATGTTTTAGTCTTTCAATCTTAATCTTTAAAGAAAAGTGAGAAAATCATTGAAAATAAAAAAGAAAATATTTGAACATCATGTTTTAATGATAAAAATTATTGAATTTGGTGTTAATAAATTCATTTTAGAGACAAGAGATCAACAAAAATGGGCTTGCACAACGGAAAAAAAGTAGATCTAGATAAGATTTTGAATTTTAGTTTGATTTGGAAGATGATGTGTGTTTTTTTTATGCAACATGATTTTTTTTATTATTATTAATGTATGTGTTCGATCAGTTTGGGAGTACCTCAACTAATCTCACGGGTTCTGAAGTTAACGATCATGTAAGCTTTCAGTGGCTATCATATTAGCAATCACATGAGAAACAAACTTCTTGATTCTAAACTCTTATCACTGTACCACCTATTAAATGCTTTGCAACATGATTTTATAGCTATTAGAAATGATTGGAAAATATTTTTAAAAAAACAAATAATGTGTCATCTAATAATAAAATAAAATAAAAAACACTGAAGCAAACATAAAAGAAACGTGTTCTTAACATTCATATCTCTTTCTTTTTTTTACATTGAAAATTAACTTAAAATCGTACCGATAAAAGTAAACGTAGGTGCACTGGCTAGTCATGCCAATCATGCTATTTGCACTATTAGCTTATCTTAACTACATTTCCTTCTATGAAATACCTGTGATCAAAGACTTCTCTCACTAACTTCTTTCTCGTAGGTTTTTTCCCCCCTACTCTCACTGTTTTTTTGTGTGGATAAATCATGATAATTGGTGACGGGCACATTTTGCATCTCTCATTTTTTAAATATTATATTATACATATAAATAGATTCTTTTTTTAATGATTTACATATTTATCATTTTATACTTTATTTATTTATTTTTATCTTTGTTTTTTTAAAATATTTTTTAGTTTTTCTTTTTTTTCTTTACATTTATTTTAAATATTATTTTTTATTCTTTACACTTGAAATATGTGTTACAATAAACTTATCCTCTTTATACAATTCTTGTCTTCATTCTTCTATAATTTTTTTCCTTACATTTTTTTTTAAAAAATATTATACAAAACTAAAAATAAATGGTGTTTCATTATAGTAATTGGAACATTATCTTATTTTTCTACTGCATTAAAAATTAATTTGAGATTTGATATGTCTTATAACCGAATATGATCTTCACTTTATTTAATTATATGCAAGTATAAACTTTTTAATTCACGGTTTTATTTTTTAATTAATGTTAAAAAAAGTATTTTGAAGAAAAAAACTTATGACTTTAAAAGGATGACAATGAGTTTAACCAAAAAAATCAAACTCCAAACTAAACCCAACTCTATCCCCCAAATAATCACATTTTTTTCAAAAAACTAAAGAAGGGTTAAATGCACGGGCCTGGTCTGGAAACGTGAATGGCCCTAGCCTGGAAATACGAGTGGGCCAGGTGTTGGGTGTGGCCCCTTACTGTTTTTTTCTTATCTTTTTATTGTTCCTGTGACACTTTGAGAAACATTTTTCAAATTCATTCACTCTTTAGATTTTTCATGTTCTTAAATATAGTAATAGATTTTATTTTAATTTCAATAATTTTTTTTTCAATTTTATCTGATTTTAAAATAGTAATACTAATACTAAATTGTTCATGAAAATTAGATTGAATTTAGTTTTTATAAACATATATAATGATTTTAATTACAAATATTGTACTATATAAAATAAATAAGAGATATATTAATAAAAGAATTTACCTGGATGAAGAAAATATTTCAAAATAATGTATTTTTAAATTTAATAACAAAATCAAAACATTTCCTGAGATTTATATATATATTTTAAAAAACTTGAATCTCCCGACAATACAGTGTCGGTACACAAACTAGTAAAAAACAAAAAGAGCCAGGATTTTCTTATTCAACACGCACGCAGTTACATCATGGATTGGAGCTGTAGCTACTAGCTACAGTACAGTTGAGTGAGGTACCTCTTTTTTTTCTTTCAACATTTTTTATTCAAGGCGCGAGACCATTTTATTTTTTAATTTCATCCTCTCATGCTACAATTCCACGAATCGACGCTCAATGCTTGATTTTGCTGATTAAAATGTATTTTTAGCAATATAGAATAATTAATATTGTTTTTGGTTTTGGTCCATTTTTTTTAAAAAAATTATGTTTCAGATATAACCTTTTTATTTTATTTATGTTTAAATCCCTTAATTTGAGAGATTGAAGAGAAAGTATTTGAAAATAGAAAAAAAGAGAAAAAGTGATTGGTTAACCACTTTCTAACAACAAAATTTGATAGTAGTAGGTTTCAAATTATTAGAGAAGTGACACTGAGAGGTTTTTAATCTTTCATCTTATCAAAATACGTAGTAAATACGTAGTAGTTCAAAGGCTGGAAATGTTTTTTATTTAGGAAGATTTTTCAATTTTTTTTTATTGATTATAAGATGTTTTGAGCCTAAAATAGATTTATAGAATTTTCTAAAATATTTGTTAGGTATTTTCGGGTGAAAATAATTTTTAGAGTTAAGGCCATCAGGCATAATTTTCTGGCTACTAGAGGTGGCTAGAGATGTACTTAGGCCATGTTTGTTTCCCGGAATTCATTTTCCGGGAAATCATTTTCTAAACTTTCCTGTGTTTGTTTGCCATTAGAAAAGTTGGTCAACGGAAAACACTTTCTCGTTAACGAAAAACACTTTATGGTCAACGGAAACACTTTTCGGTCAACGGAAAACACTTTCCAGTCAAAGAAAAATTTGGTTTGGTTTCCAGGAAAGTGTTTTCCCTTTTGGCTGTGTTTGTTTTCCGGAAAGTGGTTTTCGGGAAACCACTTTCCAAACTTTCCTGTGTTTGTTTGCCATTAGAAAAGTTGGTCAACGGAAAACACTTTCCAGTCAAAGGGAAATTTGGCTTGGTTTTCGGGAAAGTGTTTTCCTGAAAAATTTGGGCGGAAAACACTTTCCGGAAGTTGTGAAAAATTTAGAAAAGTCATTAT
>Ga0307511_10007345_pt1 | contig 11088 bp, 5 predicted proteins | sample 13_EM_MG_FD_200266 | JGI IMG/M metagenome (GOLD analysis project Ga0307511, IMG submission 200266) | Populus trichocarpa ectomycorrhiza microbial communities from riparian zone in the Pacific Northwest, United States - 13_EM | ecosystem: Host-associated > Plants > Roots > Unclassified | place...
GAAACCGAACCATATATAGTAGAGGTGGACTTGAGTATTGCGTGCCGATTTACCCCCTGGGGCGCTGGCTTCGCGGATAGTATAAATTTCGATCTCATCATATCCGGACTGAAGGTATCCTAACATTGGTATAACCCCATAAGTAGTGGGGATTGCAGACTTATTACCACCGCTTCCGGTACAATATACTGTACTAACAGGATAGGCAGCTCTAGAATTCGGAACTCTCCTATACTTTAAAGGATATTCCCCTAAAATTCTACAAGTATTCTGAAATCCTTCTGCCATGCGAGTAGAGTCATGCCTGTTCAAAGAAGGGGTGATTGGTTATCGCATGATAGTTGCTGAAGTCACAGTTCAATTTATTGATTAGTGTTGGGTCTTGGTTTAGTCCTGCGGGTGCGTACATGCCCAGCCTCTGTCTTGCACCATGGGAATGCGGTCACCCTGTGCAGACCCCATATTCGGTTGTCATCGGACGCACCCGAAAAACCTGCCAAAATGGGCATCGCAGCCTTTAGGACTTAGAAATTATATGAACATTTCAAAATCTCAAACAGGGGGGTACGACTATCGTGTCGCAAATGGAGATATCTTCCCGAAGACCTCTGCATGATCACTGATGCAGATGCCGTGCATGAATAACGTACAGATACGAGGCTCCCCTACCGGCACTTGGGAGATCTCGATTTCTGTTTCACAATACGCACTCTTGGAGTGCACAACATTTAACATGACCAGGCATGCCGGCCACCATAGATCGGGTGCTCTACCGGTAGGTCCTCTGTCTGTCGGTAGATCTATATATTGTACAATCTAGGGCGAAAACCGATCGGACATCGCTACGGGTGCAGGCGAAAGGCTCTACACCCATACCGGGAATTAAGAGTGTTGTACTGAGACATTTCAAGCGCTAATACTACATACTTCAAGCATGGCTCCGGCTACATACAGAGAAAAGGTTAGTAATATTAAGTCTATTAAGCAAGCAGGTATTTCTATATCTCCTGGCTTGCCAGACATAACAGTGGGGCCATGGCAGATGGAAAATACTACCGATACGTTGGATTCTGGAGTAGTTATGTTGCAGAAGGAGCTGATCCTAGTCCAAGTAGTATTAGTACTAGTGCTAGAAATGTCTCAGTACAGCCAAGGACTCTTAATTCCCAGCTTTCCCGGTAACGATAGTAGTGTAGGAAATTCAACTCGATGGATTCTCATAGTTTCTGATCATATCACTGATACTACTTAGCCTCCAACGCTGATACCAGTTTATAGTGAATTGCAGATCTCGTGTGTATTGCACTTTCTGATTGAGCCTAGGTATGGTGTACCTAAGTAAGGACCTCTGCGGCGGTTGTGCTTGGCACGCCACTATCCGATCGCCCTTGCTGTACATATCTGAAGTATATATACATATATGTATAGTTTAATATCTACATACATCTACCGTGGTCCTACATACAGTATATAGTCTAATCCGCCTCGATATAGCCACATATAAATCCGATCCCCGCATCTGCGAAAAATTTGTCCCTGGTTTGTGCACTTTCTGGGGTTCGCTACGATAGCTAAGCTACAAGTAGTATTTCTATAGACTAGACACCCGCTAGCGCTCTGATGCACCTAGTTGTGCTCTAAATCTGTGTTTCGTGAATACGAGATGGGGGTATGGACTAGATGATCTTCTGCTGTGCAGCGGTGAAACTGCAAGCTGGGAGGAGCATCGTAGCCTATTGTAGAATGGCCGATTGGTACATATTGCCCTGCTGACTGCACAATGCTAGCAACAATCTCAGATTCTTGTACTCGCAATGCTTCTATCGTTTGGCCTAGACGGGTTTTCAGACAACCCTGCTTTTCTTTTCCAACGTTCCTTAAATACAAGCTGCCGTCGCCCAGTTCCACCTAGATTTAGAACGATTGGGCGAAAGTTTGCCTTCGACGAAGTTCAGTGTCACCATGGATAAACGGCAGTCCAGATCTCCTTTCTCGCGCCTCCTCCTATGGGCTGCCTTCGTAGTCGGGTTATATGGACTTTATGCCCAAGCACAATACACTTGCCCTGGGAATGAGGGTGCGAAATACACGACGTGAGTTCAATACTTTCAAAACATATTGCAGTTTCTGATGCACATTAACTTTAGCCCGAGCGGGATAACATTCCGCCTCATCTGCAATGAAGCATCAAATGTACTCTATTCTAAGCTAGGAAGGCTCTTCCATCCCTGTCCAGAGTGTCCTCTCCACCCCCCGCCCTCGTGCGATATCATATTCAAAATAACCCGTGGCTGATTATCGGGGCATGCAGGCTGCGCAACTGGATATGCATCCAAATTTTCCTTCCCAAACTGCATGTGCGGACCTGTGTTCAGAAAGCCCTGAGTGCTTGTTCTGTGACTACAGCCCTGCAGATAGGCGATGTTTCCGCTTCAAAGAGAAGGTGAGTAACTACCCTTGAATTCGATATGATCCGTGTGGTTAATGTAGCCTGATTCTACTTTAGTATGATAAAGCCAACCAAATACCGGTAAGTGGACCTAGCACTCTTATATTGGTATAAAAGGGGTCTAATATTTGCAAGGGTGCAACATACAACCCATGGTACGTCCGATACATCGGCAAAAGAATAGTTTTGAAACCCTCTGATGTTCGAGTTCATTAGGGTCCCGGTGGAAGACCGCAGGCCAGTTGGACCACTACCTGGCCCGACCGGTTTCGATGAACCACGGTGTCCAAAGGCGGAAATCATCGATGAAAAGGCGAATTCGGCTCAGTTTGTCTCTTCAGATCCCATATGCCCCACCGGTAGGTTTCAATAGTAGTATTATGTTATATTGCACAGTAACTATACTCGTGATACGCTTGAATTAGTAGTGATGCTAATATACAGAACTAGATAATAATAAAATATATATGACTAAAGATGGTCAATATTTAAAAGTCCGTTGTGCGGCACAAAACCAGAACGCCTTTTCAACGGCAATGGCAAGCACAAAGGCACATGATTTCGGAGAGTGTTTGCAATTCTGCGGAGTTACCCCAGGTTGCAAGAGGTCCGTATGCACCTTTGCTACATTCATTGTTTCTATACCAGCATATGTTTTGACGCGCAAAAATCAAACCTAGTGCGAACTTCGGATTCTCTACCTATGATTGCGATCTCTATACAACCGGTGAGGAAGAAATCATTGGCTGCCCATCCGGTAGGTCCAAAGATCTAAGCCTAACACCCTAATTGAAGTGCCCCACACCTACTAACGCTTCTGGTGTGGTTAATAGGGAACCCCGGAATTCACAATGTCGGGTACCTCATTGAGCCCCCAACATACCCGGTGCCCGACGAAATCGGCATCCGCTGTTCTACGACCTGCCCAGGTGCCCACGGGCAAACCTTCGATGGGGAAAATGGCATACTATTCCTCATGTCATGTTGCAAACGTCATGGAGTTGAAGCTTTTGCAAAGGAGCAAATGCCTACATTCCAGCATTGCATGCAGAGTTGCAGCCTGTTAGGGCCGGTATGTAGCTCGGTGGATTATAATGAGAGGACGGGGATGTGCTACTATGGAAAGCACTCTGGGGAGCCAACTGTTCTGGCCTCTGGATGGGCATCTGCATCCGCAATTGGGTGCAAGGGGCAAACATGTCTGAGGGGAGGGTGTTCTGGCGTCACTCATCAGGGAGGAGCCACGAGAGATGAGTTGTAGATTGTGGTTGCACATTACCTACAACTAAATACACACGGTCTGGGCTCATGCATGTATCTACGTGACCTATTTGAATTCCACGGTCAATTAAAGAACCTTGGAATACTTAAAGTCCATTTGGTGCGTCGGGTAGAGTGTCTCACGCAAATTGCAGCCGATCTACAGAGTAACCACTTCCGCTTGCGTTACCCTCAACCCGGTATTGTGGCCTGAATGGGCTCGAACCTGTGTACGAGCCGGCTCGTGCCCAGGCCTAGGGCCCAGGTTTATTGCGCTATCTAAAGCTAAGGTTCTGTATTAACACCCTTACCATCTAGACCATCCATCTGGTTTCAGTCAACAAAATTGCTGGCAAAGGGGCATACCCAACAGCTATTCCACGGGTGGAATCGTTATGCGTCGCTGATTGCCTAGGCCATGTCTGATTGGACTTTAGTAAGGTGAGTACTGCTTGCTTATGATACCAACTAGCGGAAGCCTGGTAGTCCCCTCGCCTGGGATATCCCAAACAGGCAGCATGCCACCGGCTGGAAAGTGAGTAGTTTAGGACAGCTTCTGGAACAACCACAGAATAAGTTCGGAATACAACTCTGCAATATTTTTTAGATTCATGGGATCCCGAACTGTTTCAAGAATTCGGGGTTATTCCTGGCAAATTCTAAAAGACCCTGAGATCCGCTCTGTGCAATGCATTCCCCGCCTCGATCTGACTCATTCTACTATATATTACGGAGAAGCGGGGCAAACTGGTTCCCTGCATATCTCGGCCAGCCGAAGCCCGAATGGGCTCAAATTTGGGGGAGACCTTTTACATGGCCAGTATTTGCTTGGGCCACGTAGGGAATGGGCCATATGCAGTGGTATCAAAGCTATGTGGAAAAATCGTATTGTTAAAAAGTGGATTTTCAGGACTAAAAGTCTTTTCCGCATTCCTATTTGGGAATAGTGCATATGTAAAGATATACAGGTATAAACTTGGCATATGCAAAACCTATGCAGGCGCATCGGTCGGGCACTCTTTACAACTACAGCGGGTTATAGTGGTGGATAATGCCAATGCTATTCTATTAGCTATGTAGTGATGGATTATACTGTTGCTATAGACCATGCCCTGCCCTGAACTACTTATTTGGGTGTGGAACGTCTGAATTGCCCCCCATAATGTGTCTTGCATACCATGCCAAGGCTACTATAGTTAGCAATGCATATTGAAGATATATGCGTTTAGCTCCCGCATATGCCAAGTTTTGGCCTACATATACCTGCATATGCATCATTCCCAAATAGGAAGGTGGAAAAGACTTTTGGTGCGGACATCTGTACAGAAAGAAATTATTTACAGGGATTTGATGCTCCCAAATGATTGATTAGACCTGGTACATTACGTTTTAGTAGGCGTAGGCCACCACAGTACATTGGTGAGGCTCAATGTCCCCAGAGGCGGTATGGGAGGGGTTACAGGCAGCTATTTTTACCATAGCTCGATCTCGAAATGTTATAGTAGACAATACGATAACTATCAGAAACCTTGATATAAGACTCGCTATATAAGAGACTATGGGTCCGTAGGAACGTTAGAAACTCTCCATAGAGGCAAGTTTTGCCTGGAAGTGTGGCTTACTGCATGTGTTCTTTGCGTTTTGAGGATAGAGTCTCGGTCCAAGGCCGCTACCACAAGAAGACATGGCTCGCGTACCCAGAATCAATCAAGTATCATTGCCTGATTTCGACCCTGCGTAAGTTTATGCACATACTACGGAGTATAGAATCCGAAATCTCGAGCTAGAAGCAACTCTACCCTCTCAATGGATAGCACAATATTGCCAATTGCAAGAGCGTGATGCACTTAATACAACATTGAAATACGAAGCACAAGGATGTCAGGGGAGGGTACCAAATAGCAAATAGCAAACAGCAAATAGAGAGCGAAATTAAAAGTCGGCAAGCATGCAGAAAGCCATTGGCCCGATAATTCTGTCGATGAAAGTATCTATACTCAGTTTCTACTAACCTCGAGCACCAACGCCAGTCCTAAGTAATGAGTCAGGGTTCCAAGCTCAGTAGATGTAGCGTGAGATAAGAGACAGGCCGGAGGGGGGTATTACCTACCTATTAAGGTCCAAAGTGAATAAATGGAGCCCAATAGAGCGGCTGCATGGGCTTCTGTACCATCAATCCCACAATAGCAGCACGATAAGATACTGCCACGTCTTCCGTCTTCTTAAGTGCGGAATAGAAATCTAATGCCATTTTCCGACAAGCCACATCCTGTGATGGCCATAATGTCCCAACCACATGGACAGCCCCAGCGACCTGAAAGGAGCTCACAATGTGAGTTACTTCATCCACAAGTTCGGACGACGTACTCTGGGCGGTACTGCACGCGGAGAGATAGGCTAGCCACGCCGCCGGTAATTTCAGCGCTGCAATATCCTTAACACGTAGCATGTCAATCTCTTCTGAGGGAAGATGATTATGTGCAATAGATTGCTTCACGAGCAACAGATGGCTGTCTGCAGGGTTCGCGGCACAAACCCCATGGCAGGCGAAGTGAGCAATATTGCAACCAGGAAGTGCCTGAAGAACCCGCTCAGCAGTTGGCCTTTCCAGTATATGCACTGTATTCGTATCGCCAAGGGTACTTTTGATTCCTTCCGCCTCGTTGGTAACCCCACTCAGATCGCTTTGCCCCGGGGTTGAAGGCATAGTCAGTATGAGTATTGATGAATTCTGCCGAAACTGTAATTGCCGTGATCGTGAATATTGAAGTGCTCTGATAGTAGATGTGTAAGATGGAAGGCAGTAATGGAAGGTTGTCCACTGAACACCGTTATTTTTAAATTTGGCAGCTACATGAAACGGCGCCTTGGCCATTAGGCCGACCCCAATCCACCAGATCCGAGGCAAGGGATCAACTTTCTGGGGATGAAAACCTAATTCGTGTAGCACTGGTTGTACAGCACCCTTCCATAGCCATTGCAGCAACTCCCTTAGCACTCCATTGTCATCAATACCTGGAGCTAAGTACTTGATCATGGAAGCATGCGGGAGCTGCGGCAATGTAATACTTGTTATTTGCCCTTTCGTAACCAGGATGGCGTCACTGCGGAGCTCGGTGACATTAAGCACTACGAGTGGTCCTGCTCGCGCTGCGGACAATAACTGCGCCTCTGTATCTGCAAGCAAAAAATGTTCAAATCCTGGTGTCTGGCGAATTTGTAGAAGTTTGGTGTCCAGACCCTGCGTAATTTTATTCCTCCGGCGGATTGCAGATTGCTGGGCCCATAGCTGATGCTCCGTTGTCATGTGTGCCAACCCTAGAGAAGGAAATGGTGAGTCGAGTTCCCGACGTAAAGAATCAAATTCTTCAGCCAACTTTGGATAGTGCTCCCGAAGCTCTGATATATCACTCCGGTAGTCAAGAAGCTGGCCATTTGTTACATTGCGGCCTAACTCGAGTAGCCGTAATGCTACCAAGGGCGACTCGCCATTCTCCAGTGCGACGGATGTGGCAAGGGAGACTAAACCTGCAAGTTGTGCGAGGATATGTTGTTGATCTTCACGTTCCAGGGATCTCAAGGTAGCCATGGGCATGAGATTAATGGCATCATGCAGGAGTGAGCAAGCATTTGACACATCTTGGAGGGAAGCGGTGAATATCAATATTTTTGCAACCTTTGAAGCTGCAAGAATACGAATCAAGAACGGGGCAGTGATGGTGTTCCAGGCGGCAAGATGTGCATCCATCGCTCCTTTCAAGTCCTGCAGATCGCTAGTTTGTTCATATCGGCAACTCAAATGGCTCCCAAGACTGTCCAACCACCGCGCTCGGTCAGGGTGATCTTGTGGTGCTGCCTCCACTGCTGCAACAGCTCTAGCAATGGCTACCTCCAAGTCTTGTAGATGTCTGGTTCGTTTATATTGGTTACTCAATTGCGCTCCAAGATTATGCAACATTGCTGCTCGGTCTGGGTGATCCCCAGGTATTGCCTCGACTGCTGCCTCTAACGAAGTAATAGCTGCCTCAAGGTAATCTATACGCCCCGTCCGTACATATTGGGTGCCCAAATTGTACCCAAGATTGTTCAACCGCCCTGCTCGGGCAGGGTGATCCATCGGTGTTTCTTTCACTGCTGATTCTAAGCTCGCAAGGGCTTCCTCCAAGTTCTGCGGATGTTTTGTTCGTTCGTATCGGCTGCTCAAACTGTTCCCAAGAGTGTTCAATATTGCCGCTCTGTCAGGGTGATCCTTGGGTATTGCGTCCACAGCTGCCTGTGAAGTAGCAATGGCTGCCTCTATATCCTGCAGATGTCCGGTTCGTTCATATCGGCTACTCAAATGATTCCCAAGATTGTTCAACCACCCTGCTCGGTCTGGGTGGTCACCGGGTATAGCCTGCACTGCTGCTACTGACCTAGCTATCGCTGCCTCCAAGTCCTGCAGATCTCCAGTCCGTTGGTACTGGCTACTGAAATGGATTGCTACATTGTTTAACAGTGCTGCTCGGTCCGGGTGATCATTAGGTATTGCTTCCACAGCCGCCTCTGACCTAGCAATGGCTGCGACCGAATCCTGCAGATTTCCCGTTCGTTCATATCGGCTATTTAAATGACTCCCAAGGTTGCTCAACCGCGCTGCTCGGTCTGGGTGATCCACGGGTGTTGCCTCCAATGCCTCTTCTGATCTGGCAATGGCTGCTTGCAAGTCCTGCAGTTTTCCAGTCCGTTCATATCGGCTACGCAAATGATTCCCAAGATTATTCAACCGCGTTGCTCGGTCTGGGTGGTCCCCGGGTGTTGCCTTCAATGCCTCTTCTGACCTAGCAACACATGCCTCCAAGTCCTGCACATTTCCGGTCCGTTCGCATCGGCTACTCAAATGCATCCCCAGATTATCCAACAACCCTGCGCGGTCTGGCTGATCCCTGGGTTTGGCCTCTACTGCTGCTTCTGACAGGGCAATGGCTGCTTCCAAGTCCTGCATATTTCCAACTCGTTTATATCGGCTACTCAAATGGCTTCCCAGATTGTTCAACCGTGCTGCTCGGTCTGCGTGATCCATGGGTGTTCCCTCTACTGCTGCCTCTGTCCTAGCAATTGCTGCCTCAAGGTCTTGTAAATGTCCGGTTCGATCATATCGGCGACGCAAATGATTCCCAAGATTGTGCAGCCACCGTGCTCGGTCTGGATGATCCACTGGTGTGGCCTCCACTGCTGCTTCTGACCTCGCTATAGCTGCCTCCAGGTCTTGCCAATGTCCGCTTCGATCATATCGGCTACTCAATTGGGCCCCAAGATTACTCAACCATCGTGCTCGGTCTGGGTGATCCACGGGTGTTGCCTCCAATGCCTCTTCTGATCTGGCAATGGCTGCTTGCAAGTCCTGCAAATTTCCTGTCCGTTCATATCTGCTACCCAAATGACTCCCGAGACTATTCAACATTGCTGCTCGATCTGGATGGTCTCGTGCTATTGCTTCCACGGCTGCCCCTAGGGTAGTGACGGCTGCATCAAAATCCTGCAGATTTCCTGTTCGTTTACACCGACTCCCCAATTGGACCCCAAGATTGTTTAAGAGGGCTGCTCGGTCCGGATGATCATTAGGTATTGCTTCCACGGCCGCCTCCGACCTAGCAATGGCTGCCTCCAAGTCTCGCACATTTCCGAGTCGTACATAACGGCTCCCCAACTGTGCCCCTAGATTGCTCAAACACCATGCTCGGTCTGGGTGACCTGCGAGCATTGCCTCCACGGCTGCTTCTGACCTGGCAATCGCTGCCTCCAAGTCCTGCAGATTTCCGGTCCGTTCATACCGGCAACTCATATGGCTCCCAAGATTGTGTAACCACCCTGCACGGTCCGGGTGATCCCCGGGTGTTGCTGCAACTGCTGCTTGTACTCCTGCAATAGCTACATCCAAGTCCTGGAGATTCCCAGTTCGCTTATATCGCCTACTCAAATGGCTCCCAAGATTGATTAACCACCGTGCAAAGTCAGGGTGATCTACGGGTGTTGCCTCTACTGCTGCAACTGACCTAGTAATGGCTGCCTCCAAGTCCTGGAAATTTCTGGTTCGTTCATATCGGCTGCTCAAATGGCTAGCTAGATTGTTCAACCACTCTGCTCGGTGGAGGTGATCCCTGGGTTTCCCCTCCACTGCTGCTTCTGACTTATCAATGGCTGCCTCCAAGTCCTGCAGGCTTCCTGTTCGTTCATATCGGTAGCTCAAACAGATCCCAAGATTGCTTAACAGTGCTGCTCGGCCTGGGTGATCCAAAGCTGTCGCTTCTGCCGCTGTTTGTAATCCCATGATAGCGCCCTGTAAATCCTCCAATTTGCCACTTTGCTGATATTTCTCCGCTAAACAGATCCCAAGATACTTGGACGTTGCTGCTCGGTCCGGGTGATTTTCGGGGATTCCTGCCATCATTACCCGCAATTTGCTAATTTTTTCGCGTAAGTCCTCCATGCTCACACGCTTTTATACTGCTAGGATTTGTGTATTAGCGTGTTGACACTATATTCGGCAGTTTGATAAATATATACCCAACAGCCAACTATTTAAACTCCTGTCAGGACACTACGCTCAAGGTACTCCGTACGGCAGGGGTAAATCGGACTACAACGTATGTAGCTAGAAAATATGTTAGCTGGGAGTACCTTTGTCGAGACCTTGTGCACCACTTGTATGTCCCGTGTGGCTAACCATTGGATGCGCTTACCTCCTACACCATACTAGTGGAGGTTGGGTTGTGTATGGCTCGCGCTATATCTGGCAATTGTCGTTTCCGAGATATAGCAATTATCTGAATTGTGTTTACAAGGTAATTCCGCAGCAATGTGATGTGATACCCAAGGGATCTTATATCTTCGGAAAGACTGGGATACTGATTGCTACCTGGGTTTGAACTCACAAGAAGATACTTACAAGAGGAAACAGGCTTGCGATAGACCCCCCAATGAGACCATGCACATGAATAATCATGTAGGCAGGGTCCGGCGTGATAGCGCAGGGTAATTCGGGAAAGCGGCTGTGCTGCTGATGCTCTAAGCCACAATGGAAGTATCCCCGGAAGTTTGGAGGATCCTTTGCAGACCTTTTATTTTTCCCTGGGAGATTGTCATTGAGGCATTGCCCGACCAAGAAAAGCGCATACGCCGAACTCTCGCTTCTGATATTTGCTGCGCCCCGAGGCGGCATCGGCAGAATAAGGCATATATTTCACCCGCCCCAGGATTAGGACACGCGGTTGCAACATTATGAGAGTCACACCGACATCAACTTCCAAGGACTGAGCGATTACGAGAACTCAACAACCAGGACCACCCCGACGTCGGCTTTTGATTTATTTTACTCAGCGCGCTCTCACGAGCAACTT
>Ga0307511_10007346_pt1 | contig 11086 bp, 14 predicted proteins | sample 13_EM_MG_FD_200266 | JGI IMG/M metagenome (GOLD analysis project Ga0307511, IMG submission 200266) | Populus trichocarpa ectomycorrhiza microbial communities from riparian zone in the Pacific Northwest, United States - 13_EM | ecosystem: Host-associated > Plants > Roots > Unclassified | place...
GAATACGACATGTTCGAGATCGCGATTCGAGTCCAAAAACCCGATGAACGTTCCGAAATGGAATGGGTTTGTATACCCGAGAAGTTGCAGTTCCCTGAGGGATGTGATGTTGAAGAGCGGGGGATAAGTGACATCAGGAAATAACGAAAATGCTTATGATGAGTTATTAGGTGAAATTAGTTGGTTAGCTGCGTTGGATGGAATTATATTACCCCCCCTTTAATTTTGCTTAATTAGAGATGCTTTGTGCATAATTCTGCGGCGCATCCAGAAAATTAGGTCCAGTTCTAGATAGATAACCACACGGGGATGTAATGCTGGGACGGATTTATTTGGCAAGCGAACACGGTAAGCAGTAATTAGGTAGGTACGACAAACGATGAGGTGAGGACCGAGCGACCCCCACCCGCCTGGTTCTGAGCTATTAGTGTCATGTCAGCCGGGCACGCGCAGCTCAAATGAAGTAACTCACTGGTGTCGGCGAATGCACAGGAAGACCGCAATGGCGCGGCGTGACTTGGTGTTCTTGGCCCCGTTGTCATAGCAGCATCCCCACCATCACTCGCATGGGACTTTCAGCCTTGTGCTTCGCCTTCTCCTCGGCGGCGCTCTGTGATCGCTAGTGATCGATCAGCCCGGCGGAGTCAAGTGGCGGGATCAGTTTGGGGAGAGGGAGGACAAAGCGATCAATGAGCGTCGGTGGGGTTGTGAAACGGAGGAAATAGGCGGAAGGACTGTCGGTTCCCTACTGGCTTATATACAATTCCTGGCGCCAATCCACAAGAGAGTTAGGATTAAGCTTTTCGGCCAATCCAGACTCTTGGTTGCTAACACAATCCCATCGGCCAGTGCTAGGCTCGCTCACTGCAACGGTCTTAATCAGTAAGTATTGGTACGAACCTGCCGGAGGGCTTGGATCTTCCATGCAAAGATCTGTCTTGCGATACTGTAGATGGACAACGTGTAGAGCTCCTCGTAGCGTATCCGTAAGTGTTTCTTGTATAACCGGTGACCCCCCGCATTTCCGTCCTCGCAAATATGGCTTCATTCTACCGCACGGGTCCTTTGCGGTGGTTTTCGATGGATCACGAGGACCAGCCCAGCGGGAACTGCGCATTCAACACTCCGCAATCCTCCTCTAATCTGATCTTGATATCGTACGAGCTGGGTGAACGTACTGATTATAATCACTAATTAGCAGCGCTATCTGGATAAGGTATCGTGATCACTAATTACGGCAAATTGCGATTTTGGGTTTTTCCTGATGTGGCCGGTCCGAAGGCGAGAGGCGTGGTTTGGTTAAACCTTCCTGGCTCGAGAGGTACACAGTCAGTTATACTTCACCGTGCACTATGGCTCGCAGGCGTGAGTGATACGGCTGTGTGCGAGAAAAACCGGTCAGTACCTACTCGACCTGTGCCCTCCCTGGTCCATTGTGACATCTCCAATCCCTTTAGGCGGTCTGGTTTGGTCTGGCTCGTCGCGTCAGGTCTGGTTCGCATCGCGTTATCTACTGAGTGCTGTCCGTCATCCTATGTCACACAAGCCGTAATATCCACATCAAATGATCGTAACGCTAGCATGAAACCACAGAAACTTCGGAAACAGCAGAAATGCGTGCCTGCAACGTGGGGTGTGCGTTGTTGGATGTGTAGTTTGGAGGATTCCAGTATTCACAAAGATAGATAAGGAACAGGGCATGGAAACATGTGGGCATAGACAAATACAAGCGGCGCTTGCTTTATACAAGGATAACATTTGGCAGGAAAATGCGATTCTCCCCTCACCATCTGCCCGCGTGACGTAGGGCCGAAGGGTCCGCAACCCAGATTTCCGGCTGGACAGATCCGGTGGAGACGGATACAAGCCTGACGAGGAACATATTCTCGATTTTCATGAAACCTTCACCGATCCTCCATCGACCTTCACCGGATGCGTCCGGAGTAATCCTCTACGAGACGTTCGTGAGTAGCCGTGAAGCCAATCTCATCGTGGTACAAACGTACAGTCATACGGCTGAGGTATCGTTCGAGTTTCCTGGCAACCTCGTGGGCGAGTTTGCTACGTGGGATCGGTTCACGGTTCCTAGTCCAGTTCAGCGCATGAATCTTCCACCTCGTGATCAATATATGGCAGTGCAATCGGAACAATAATATTACCTGACACCGACTGCCGTTATCTGGATACCCGGGAAACTTTGAAGGGGTCAGCTCTGCCGCTTCTGGGAGAAGTTTATCGTGAAAAACCCACCAGGAGCCGACACGAAATCGCTCCCGCGGCACCTTGCAGCATCGGGTCGTCCCGGCCATCGAGGCCTGTAAACTCCTTCTGGAGTGCATCTCTGAGGTTCATACCTGGACGGCCGTTCGTGCTGAAAAAGATGGGTTCGAACGGTTTGAAACTTCGTTGTTTGCGTCCGATGTCATAATCCCTTTGTGGTATCTTGAGCCAGCCAAGTGGAAAGCTTTGGTTCAGCGGCAAAGATGAAACCGGCTGCGTTGTTCCCGAATGAGATGCTTTTTGAGGAGATGGGTTGTGTGGAACATACCGGTGGTATGGTGTGAGCGACGGCGGACGAATATTGGTCGTCCGTGATCCATAACTTGGCTCCAGTTGACCCCTTGTAAGAGCCACAGTTTCTTGCGCCGTTATCAGGTGATAATTGGGCGGTTCGAGGCCAAATATTTGAGAATACAGGGGCGGCTGGGAGGGTACCCTGTTCCACCGCTTGTACGGATGGTGTGTCTGGCAGTATTTCGGAAGAGGAAGTGGGGATTTTTTCGCCGATGGGCCAAGAGTGAGGTAGAGCAGGCAGGGGTGACCCGAGAATGTCCCAGAAGAGGGGGGTGTCCTCGGAAGTCAACGAGTTCAAAATGGAGAAGCGCGGCGGCATATACGGGTCCTATATATGGGTCCTGTTTTGAGGACAGAGAGCGGCCACGAAATGACCAAGGCACTCACAGCATTCCAATCAGCGGCGGGGTCGCGAGGAAGGAAGTCACCAAAGCCGATGGGACCCCGTTCCGTGGCCATACCGATGCGTTCCAGTGGTGTAAGCTTGGACGGGGATATTCGAAATGCGTAGGGATGAAAATGAGTGCAGGACTTGGTATTTTGACGCGCTCGAATTTGGGCTTTATATAATTAACTACACGGTGAGAGACCACCTCCAAGAATTCAACTGAGTCCGGGGACAGGTGACGGAGGCACTCGAGCAAGCCGCGGTAAGATCGGGGTATCCGGGGTCACCACAGGTCGGATTCCAGAAAGTAGGTAGCACATGTGTGGTTTCAGAAAAGCAGGCAGCACAATTGAAATGATATCTGAGGTGGCAGTAGAACACGCGGGTACAGCGCGGTCCTTTCGAGGGCGGGTGAAACGCTCACGGGCGCAATTGTGTCAAAGGCCGACTTCCGATGGACCAGGGACGTCGGATGTCGGGACATACCGAAGGTGTCCCTGGTCCGCGGATGTCCGGTCGGAAATCTGCCTCCGTCGGTCACTGGAGGGGTCGGCGTCCCGGAGAGAGGCGCTGTGACGGTCACGCACCGGTACATGTTCTGAGGCCACTGGGGTCGACCAGATTATGTGTCACTCTTTTTGAGGACGCGTCCGGGGACGGAGCGACTCCTGTGATGAACCTGGTGGGGAACATTATGCTGTGGCGGCGGGGGGAGACTTTGGGATGGGAAGGATGAGATGTGGGTGGAGGTGACGAGGAAAGTGCTTCGGCCCCAGCTAATTCTGGATATGGGGTGGCACGGCCTTTGTTCCATGGATTTTTTAGCTCCTATAAGCTACAATAGATTGAGAGCGGGGTGGATTTTGTCACCAAGGGGGAGGGGATGAGGTCGGAGATGGTCGGGAGGGGAGGGAGAGGACTGCGAGGTTTGAGGAACGGGAGGGTTATATATCACGGTCAGGGGGGTGATGTACAAACAACAAGATCAGACCTCATGACTCGATAGCGGTGCCGCTGCCAATCAATGCCTGGGATTTGTGGGAAATCCAAACTCCAGAACATCGTGGTTGTGGCACTCGAGCGAGTCGCCCTTGCCTCGTGGCAGCCCCACCTGATGCATAGCCTGCCTAGGTTTCCTGTCACACCAGACTGCGGAGGTTAGAGAGATCACTAACACCCCTACCTTAAAACAAAGTTATTGTCTTCACTTCCGGCTGACTTGATCTATGGTTTGGAACCCATTCCTACAGTCCTAACGTCGAACGTGTGGCGACCGCGAATAAGAAGTGCCTACAAATCTATGTGAAACCCGGATCAGCGTCACTGCCAATGCAGTATGGTTTGGCCGCATGGGTTTAAATTCATATGCATATACAGCGAATCAATACCAGATATTTTCCATTGGGGTTAGGATGGGGACAGCATGAGGTGTGTCATCTGAACCCTTTGTGAAGTTTTGTGAATATCCAAAGGTACGGAGGGCGCCTACATAATTAATTACATTTATCATTGAGCAAATTTGCACCCAACTTCTCCCCCGCCTTCGCTCTTCGGTAAACAACCCCGCCGTCCCACTTGTTTTCCCCGCGTACCACGAACTCGTGACCTCCCTCCTCTCGTTCTCAGTTCGAAATTCGTTTACGTTTCTTTCCTTCCCCGCGTTTCTGGATTTAAAAACTCATCCAGTTGGTGGAAAACACTTTTTTTTCTTATTTATTTATTTATTTTTTGGCGCAGGTAGAAAACAGCAGCACCCCCACTGAAATCCGTGGCCACCGCCGGGCGGTTACGATTGTCCCTTTCGATCCCCTAGCAATGCCCAACAGGTTGCTCCAAAACTTTCAGCCCAAATGGCACGTGCAGTTGCTGAGGTGTCATTGAAATATTGGGCTCCAGCCGGTTTCTGCGGGAACCTCTATGTAGGGGGGTGCGTGTGGGGGCGAGCAGCCCCCTGTTCTGACCGCCTCCTCGGCCGGGTCTCTTGTTTCTCAATCTCCGGGTTTCGTCGTCACGCACCAAAAATACTTGGTTAGCCAAAGTGTGGATGGTGCATTGCATCAGCCGCACAATCTGTACGCAGTCCGCCGGATGAATTGGCACACGTATACAGTTTGATACCCTCACGCCGCATGTTAACCTATATATGTCAGGATAGTTGCTCATCTCGGCGGGGATGTTCGAAGTTTAAACCCTAACTGGAGGCGAAGAGTCGCTGAACGTACCAACAAACAATCAAGGTATATATGAAAGTAACAATCCCAAAACTCAATGATATGCCGGACAGAGTTCATGCACGTGGGATACTAGGATGGGTTACTGTCGAGAATGACGTGAGGAGCTTCCAATGTGGGAACAGATAATGGTTAGTGTTCATGAACCACCGTGCAAGAGTATTGGTATCCTATGAGAGGAATACTGTAGAAGTGGCGACGAGGCAAATCGCAAACACAAGCGCCTCGGGAACACCAATGGCCATATCACCACTCATGTTATTCCGAGAGGTGCCCGTGTTAACACCAGTTTGGGTCGGAACCGGTGTGCGAGTCGAAGTTAAACGAGAGGACGATGACGACATGCTGCTGCTGTCAGAGGGCGTGGAAGAGGAGCTGGAATGTAGAGAAGAACTGCCTGAGGGAGGAGAGGATACCGATATAGTGCTGTTGTCCCCGGCGAGCTTGCCGGTACCCCAAGGAATCTTGTCGCCGTTCGGCTGAGCGGCCTCAGTTGGAGGGGTGCTGTTTCTATTTTCGTCAGTGATGGTGAACCTAGTTGTCCGGTATTTCATGGTCGAGGAAGAGGTGAGCTGGTAGAAGTAGATGGCCGAGTTGGGAGAGACCTGAGGGGCAACGGCGTCAATATTTCACTCTGACGGTCGCACGGAAGGGACGTACCTTTGGGCCCGGGTACACGAACTTGGTTTCCTTGGTGGCATCAACCTTGGTGGTCGCTGTAAAATTGGCGTGAGCCTGCCGGGCTGGCAGTTGGAGGGGATGAAAAAGTCCGCGTACCCTTGAGAAGAACTCAATTCGCAAATTCGCCCATTTTCCAGCGGGTCCGGTGGCCCACACAACCATACAGTCCCCTCTTTGCTTGTACGAATCACCAGGGCCTGGGCATCGCGGTCAAACATAACCGGGTGTTGAAGTCCGCTCATGATCCCAGGCGAAGCGCGTATACTCACCAGGGACACTCGGTTCTGGATCGGCCACGACTAACAGACTCGTGGCCTAGCAGGTGCCACGCAGTTAGGATCGAACCAGTTCAGAATTCCTAGGATAGCTCAGCACCGGGATGTTTGAGAATCGGGCGTTGGACACACATAAAATCCCTTGGGGGCCAATGCCCCCGTAGTACGACTACCAACAGCCTTCAATAACCTTCGTGATTATGGGTGACCTTGCGAAACGCACTAGTTGACCCATTAAAAACTAGCCACGCCACATCAACATCCGCTACAATCGAGTGACGCAGCGGGGGGACGTACGGTTCGTGAACGATACTCTCGAAGTTGATCACAGTAAACAACTTCAAGGCGATAGCGACACCAGAGATAAGTACGAGGGCGATGGTACGTAGAAACGAATAGGCAGAGCGGAAGGAAACGAATACGCCAGTGCAGGGTTGATAAAAACGGGGTCGGAGCTTCCTAAGTTACAACCTGACCCTCCATCTCCTCAGTCTGCCGGTATCTGAGCCGGCGACGCTGCCTGCCGAGGGAGGGACGGAGGTTGGCTTGAGCGATATTGCTGGGGGTTGACGATCACGTCGTAGGCGCGCCGACGTGTCCGTCGTTTTTGCCGATGCGACCCTCGTGTGTGTGTGTGTGTGTTTCTATTATACACCATTCAGCTCGGTGGCCAGAGGTGTCCCCTACATACTACATCGCTACTACGTCAAGGGCCTGATTGTTCAGTCTAGCACACAACAAAACTATAAGCAATCTCCATTGGGGAGGTACCGTGAAGGCATAAAAGAAAAGGTAGCAAGAAACGCAAACGGGGAGGAGTGGCGCGCGTAAGGCGGCGAGGAACTGGTCCAGAGTACTGGCCTAAAAGGCAAGGGCGCAGAGGTACCACACCGGGCGCTGGCGATGCGACCCTCGTGACCTCTCCCTACACTGTCATTGACTTTTCATGGTTCACTTGAAATCCTACCGCTGTCATATTGGCCGACGGACCACCCTCCCCCGTCTGAACGAATCCTCTCCGCGGCCACTGAGATTATGACATGTTGTTGAACCACCGTGGATTCTTGGGTCCGACGTGCGTTTGATTTCACCGTTCTCCCTACATCTGTGTACCGTTTAATGTGTTATCACGGACTAGTCTTGAGGATCCAAGGTATATTCGCACCTTACTTTGTCGCTGTGCCTTTGTACCAGCCGCACAACCAAACCTACGATCTCGCCGCACATTAGTTAGACGGTCGGCCATCCACACATTCTGAAGGTCCCAGAATTCGGCGTTGGCCTCATCTGCGCTCAAGTCGCGAAGGAGGCGATACCTGCCTCTGTCGTGATCCATGTCGCCGTGACCGGAATCAGGGGGGGGAGAATTGCCTCTCGCCGGTGGACCAGTCTCGGCCGTCGGTGCTGACGAATACACGACGATCATCCAGCTGCGTGTGCCCGGACCAAGTTCGTCCCTTCCGAGGCCCCACCCACACGCAAGGCGACTGCCTCAGACCAGATCGCTCGCAAGGACCTTCCACTAACCAAAGTCCTCGCGGAGCTCTCAAGTCCAATACCCACATGGGCACGGCGGCCAGGCTTTGCCAGGTACCACACCCAGAGAGGAATAGCTCCTTCGAGCATATTGTAGTTTACGATATGATTATGCTTGCAGGTCCTACCATCGTTCTCTGGATCAGCGAGGACATATCGCTGTCAACTCAGAAATTGAACACAGGTTGTGTCGCGTAGACTTCTTCCATGGGGGCTTAAATCCTAGTTGGCACTTTGAAACCAAACCTTCCAGAGGTTCCAAGCTTCTCGTGACTCCGGCCATTGCCTTGGGCGTAGTAAAGCAATGTAAATCACGAAGATTGGAACCCTCTTGATCAACCCGCAAACCGCTCTATCGGCTCACGGGAGGCCTCCAAATAACCAGTGCCAGGTCAAAGAGAAAGCAGGATCAGGTACGGCCTTTGAACGTCAAAAACTTGAGCTGCGAGGCTGGGAAAGGGCAGGGACACCCCTCACTTTGTGCCCCGCTTCCTGGGCCCCCTCGGACTGCTCTAGATCTGGCACGCCGTAGATGGGAATCCCAGCCGCCGGCTCGACATCACTGAGGATGTCGATGTCCACCAGGTCTCGCTTGGAGGTGTCATCCCCAGATGTCGCCAAATTACATACCGAGAAAGTTAATAACCGCAAAATACCGCAGCGCTCCGCACCAAATCCCATTCGCGCATAAGGCGTGTTCCATGGCCTCAACGCCCGCTCATTCCCCTCATCGGCTCTCGGACGGTGGCCCCTACTGTGCAGAACCATGGGTCGCCGTCAACCTTTACCAGACTCGCCGCATATGGCATTGGGGGGAAACGGTGGTCAGCCGTCCTTCCACTATCGAAGTCCCTGAGATCTCCTACACACCAAACCGGCCCCAGGTGAGCTCTTTCTTTGTGCGCAGACATACCTCTGGCTACCGACGTGAAATACTTTCTTCCTTCTGGGGTTGGGGCTTATCTAAGTCCTCCAGAGGCTCATGACGATGTCAGGGGTGTGGAATAACTGCATTCTTCCCAAGTTCGCCAACTGCCTGGGGTCTTTTCCGGATATCCGCACACTGGAGATTGGGCGGGCAGATGGTGATGTTGCGATTCCACTCGAAAAGGAGTTTAACCACGTCGAACTCCCCCAGATTGATACCCTGATCCTGCCTCCTACCGTACACCCCATTCTCTGACATTGCTGTGATGTCAAAAGCGTCGTGTACGTGGTTGTAAATAGGGCCACGCCCACGGACGGATTCCTTGGGTCTCTTGTGTCCAACCAGGAGTCAAAAGTTGAGCGTCCGACGACCCCCATAGTTTCGTGCAGAAATCGTCCCGTAAGTGACTCAGCACTCTGGAGGACTACTGGGTAAGAACGACGACAGAATCCCTCCAACGTCCGGATATCTGACCGCGTTTCCGAGGCTCACCGAGCTCGCCGTCCCCACCCTCGCCCACCAGACTCCAAATCCGCGGAAATGGAACCCCCGTCCGATGTGGTTGAGATCGCGCACTCGGAAATGCCAGAAATCCTTGGCACATGCAATGCCCTCCCAGATTTTGATACATTACAACTCGTGGATTTCCTCCCCATCGCTCCCTCCTCCGGGATATGTAGACTGGTGGTTGAGAAACAGCGGGCTGCTTCCCGCACAACTACGGAAACAGGCTTTGAGGGAGTGGGTGCGAGGCGCGAAAGGTGTGAGGGTCCTGACAATAGACTATTCGAAGAAACCAAAGACCGGGCGTCAAAATGGAAGGGGAGGAAGGAGACCACGTTGAGGGTCGTTGAGTCGAACCGCTAGCGAACCGCTCGTGCGCAGCGCACGTGTAAAAGAAAGTAAGATACATAGTAGTAAGGACCCCATTGTTCAAGACTCTCCATCCTCCTTACGCCGTTACGCCACCGTGTCCACCGATCTCCTGCATCGGTTTTGCGTCATCCCTGGGTCTGGGGCGTGGGTACATCATGTTGAAGAGGTCTCCGACACTGCCGAGTCCACCTTGCCGGTAGATATAGGACCGTGAACGGGGAAATAGAAGTTGGTGTGGGACCGGATGTGCTGCTGGTGAGAGGCCCAGCAGACTCCCCCCAAACGTAGGGGGCACTTGCTGGTGACCGACTTGGAAGTACCTCCTCAGCAGGCGCTTATAGTAATCGAACACAACCCAATGTTGTAATTCTCGTGGGTGGCGCTTGCGAGACTGAGCTATGCATTACGACGCAACACGACATAACATGTAGAACGTCGTATGTAATCGGCCCTCGGTTGCCAGACTCTCCACGATTTTTTGATACTCGCCGTCCGCCCGTCCTCACTCAGGCGGCGATGAGTCTCGATGGAGTTGCGGCTGTAAGCGACGATTGAGAAGTGGGACGGTTGCCAGACGCTTTAGGTGCTAGGCGGTTCGACATTCTTCTCAATACTTGGGGAGCTTTGTGAGCTGTTGTTTCGACAACTCCCGTCTGTGGGACCTCGTTAACATTTGCTTCGAGCGGGCGGATGATGCGCACCAGGCCTGAGAGGCGGTCCGTGGTAAACTAACAACATCAAACCTTGGTTCACGAAGGTCGTGACGAAGTACGTACCACTATCCGCCACGAGTTATGGACTGCTTCCAGCCCTTTGCATGGAACCTCGGAAACTGTTGGTGTGGATCATGTGTGGTTGGCGGCGCCGTGGTGGAAAGTCCCAGGGTGGCCAAAGGGGTGGCAATATCTGGAATGTGTTTCTTCGGGCACAGCGGAAGGTACAGGACCCTCAGGCCCGATGGGGTAGCCGCAAAGGCAGCCCGTGTACAATGATTGGTCCGGTGCCCTTCACTGTGCACCATTACTTGTGGGCGTGAGTCCATTATCCGCTCCGATACGGTGTCGCGACTCGGAGAGAAATCAGTCCGTACTACCCACTCGACTTGTGCTCTCCTGGGTTCATCATCGGATACCCCCAGTGGGAGAGCCCTTTATTAGGCAGCCTAGTCTCGCTCAATGCTTGAGCTGGTCGCATCAGGTTTGGTTCACACTACGTTATCCGCCGAGCGCTGCCTGTCGTCCAACGCCACGCGAGCCTGTCAAGCCATAACGTTAACATCAACGTCAACTGACATGAAAATGTGGAAACCGCGGAAACGCGTATCTGTGGTGTGGTGGGTCGGCGGCGCATTGTTGGACGCGCAGTTCGTAGGATTCCAGTAGTCACAATATATTCAATCCTAGATACATGGGGAATAGGACACCGAAACGCGTAGACATGGAATAAATACAAGTAACGCTTGTTCTTATCTGCAAGGACAACATGTGACGAAACAATACAATCCTTTCCTCACCGTCAACCCACATGGGGATGTGGAACCGAAGGGTCCACGACCCATATCTCCGGTTGGAAGGACCCGGTAGAAACGGATACGAGA
>Ga0307511_10007348_pt1 | contig 11085 bp, 12 predicted proteins | sample 13_EM_MG_FD_200266 | JGI IMG/M metagenome (GOLD analysis project Ga0307511, IMG submission 200266) | Populus trichocarpa ectomycorrhiza microbial communities from riparian zone in the Pacific Northwest, United States - 13_EM | ecosystem: Host-associated > Plants > Roots > Unclassified | place...
TATTCACAATACCTTCCACATCAGCAAGAGCAAACCTTAAGTTGAAAACGATTCAACCAACTTCCCAGGCCGTCACGAGGAACAACCTAGCGAAGTAACGGAAGGCAGATGGGAAGTCTAACGAGTACTCGAATTTTGTACTGCTCCTCGTACAGGCAAAAGCCAATACTTGGTACGATAGAAAGGTTACGGAAGTGATGACGATGAGTGGATCAACTTCGAAGACATCAGGCTTGAAATCGTTTAAGACTATTGGACAAGCGGAAACTACTCCAACACGTGCAAGCAACGAAGATCATTCCAGAAACACAAGAAGCGTCATGCTCGAGAAACCCCCAAGTCAATTGTTCAAACTGAACGAGACAGAGTTCTCTCCCTCAGTCCTGACGATCAAGACCTCACCTCCGCTGCTACCAACCTTGCAGAAGATATCTTTAATGTTTTCCTAAAGTACGGATTCGTGCTGGTTGAATTAACCTAGCAATCCCACGTTGATTCTTGTTGTTTTAATTGTCGTTCTGAATTGACAATGGAAGAAGGTATGGCAAATAAGGTATCTATCGGATGTTTTCATTGTTCCTTATATCATGAATGTTTACTATGGATGATTTGGAAGTTACGATGGTCTCCTACTGTTCACTGTGAAGATTGTTATTCTCATATTTTCTGGACAGGCCAGAAAACAGGTTTTTCAGACTTCAGAAGGCTTGGCGATCAGTATAAGTACTGAGCCTTTCCGCCCTTCTGAAGGAGGATTCTCAGATCAGATCACTTCAGACAGAGTTCAGACAAGCCTTAGATAGCTTCAATACAGAGAGATTACACCTATTAATTCTCTTTCCGCTTGGGAAATCTGTATGCTCTCAAAGACCCTCTAAGTCCTCGACTTAGCGGAACCAATAACAGACATACACTATCACTCTGGTGATAGTATAGACTCTGTTAAACGGCCGGCGGTGCTACTATTGGCATCGCCCTTTACAGCTGGCACCACATCGGGCATATCCTGATGTATGCAATATGGGCATCTCTTATTCTATCATCCTTGTCAACGTTAGCAGTAAGATAGAAGTCGGAGTCATCTTTGTGGCCATATTCGAGGTCGAGGTATATCTTTGCCATATTGGTCACTGCCCTGATTCTACACCTGAGGTCTGCATCTCCCTTGCGTTTTAACTCGCATGTTGATGCATCGTGTCCCTCGCCTTTGCAGAAGTTGCAACGACGCGTGGCAGTGGGTGCAGGAGAAATTGATGTCTTCCCCTATGTTTGAGGATCTTGAACAAGGTTGTTCTCCTCGCTGATTGTAAGGTGTTGTTAGTGCATAAATCCCACTCCTGGCACATATCTCAAAGGATTAGTGCGGGGTAGGAGTGTATTATGACCTTGATTTGATCCGCTAGCTTCTCCGGAAGCTGCATTCCATTGTGATATGGTGGTGACTATGGAAGAGAGGAAGTAGCATTTTTCCTCATTTGATACGATCTTGGTGTTGTAGTTCAATGGGTTGTTTTGTTCGGTTTGCTGACCCCATGGATTCGTGGGGGGCAATGGGAGCATTCCTGATTGCCCATGCTTCCGTAGGCCACATGTGAGTGTGGTTAGAAGCTTCTTTGACGTTAAGCTCAGGAGTATTAATACCGGTAGTCTCAGAGGAGGAGGTGTTGTTAGGACGGATAGTGGTAGCTTTCAATTGCGTTGAGTCTTGCTGACTCGACTGGAATTCCTTCTCCTTCTGATATTCTGCCTCCGCTAAGCTGCAGTCTAATCATCCGTGTCCGTAGGTTCCGCAAACTGAGCATCTGTTGCTAGGAAGGTAGCGGTTCCGATTCTGGTGTGAGCTACTTGGCGAGTAGCACTAGTAGTCATGACAGTCCGTATTGTGTTGCTTTCTGTGTTGCTTGTAGTGTTCTCAGGCATCATTGACGAAGTCCGTAATGATGGCGGGAATATTATTGTCGTTGGTAAATGAGGAGGTATCATCTGCAGGATCGCTGATGTGATGATAACCATTTAATTGATCATGTTTAACAACGTGGGGGTGAGGATCGAACTCATACCCGTCAAAGATTTCCTTGATGATGGTGGAGGGGGTATCCTCATCTGATTGCATCTCTTTCTCCTTAATATCATCATACTTTTCGTATTCTCCGTCATTCCCGTTGTCCAGATAGGGACAAGAGGGGTAGTGACCGAGGCTTTCATCATGGCCTGCGCACTTGTTGTAGTCGCAGGCTATGGGCTTGAAGTTGATACAGCCACAGGAAACCATTATGATTGCTTCTGGAACTGGAGAGATAGATAGGTTGTTTGTAGTAATAGTAGTGTTCTGAGGTTTGGTCTTGTCTTCTGTAGGATCAATGCTCTGAGGAATAAAGTCTTGTTCCTCGGTGGGATTGAGGGAGTATTAATGCTTCCTTGATAGAGCGTCCGCTAACAGGTTTTCCTTTCCTGCCGTATGTTTGATGATTAAGTCGAATTCTCGCATGTAAGCTTGCTAGCGAGCTAGCATCTGAAATGTTTGTTGTGGTCGGAGGAATGAGAGTAGTGGTTGGTGATCCGTGAGAACCGTGAACTTGTGGTCTCGGAGCTGAGCCTCAAAAAACTTCAATGAGTCAACAATAGTGAGTAACTCCTTTTGGTAGGTGGGGTACTTCAGCTGTGAGGGGCTGAATTTCCGAGAATGAAAACGACAGGGTCGAATGGATCCTAGGTCTCCTTGTCCTATGCATGATCCTAGTCCAATATCACTAGTATCGCATACCAGGTATTTTGGCACTTCTGAGAAGTGGTCCCAAAGTTTGAGAATTTATAGAGAATTCACAAGTTCCTAGATTTTCTCTGGTGCCCTGGTATGGGTGTCTGTCCATCTCCAAGGTGCATTTTCGCCTTGCAGTTCTGACAGGGTGCTTGCACAGGATGCCAATTCCGGACAGAACTTACTTAGGAATAGGACAACCCCAAGTATACCGCGTAATTCCCCGCGGTTGCTGGGAACCTTGAAGTCCAATACTTTCTTGTGCTTCTTAGGATCCATATGTAACCCACCCGGAGTTAATATGTATCATAAGACATCTAGACGTTTGGTGAAAAACTGGCATTTGCTAACTTGTAGCCAGAACTTCACGTCTAGAAGTCATTGTAGAACCTTTCGTAGGGTAGCTACATGTTCGTCATAGGTATATGAAAAGATAATAATATAGTCGATATAAATGATAAGGTACTTGAAGACCATGTCCTTAAAGATTTCATACATGGCTCGTACCATGGTGGCCGGAGCGTTGTAGTCACTTTGTTGCATGATGCCACTGTGGTAAGATCCCATGTGTATAAGGAAGGTGGAGTGTTGTTCTAAGTCTTCTTCGATTCTGATATTGTGGTACCCATCTGCTAGGTCAATCTTGTGCCCATATTTCCGAGCAGCGACAAGCACCATGAGTTCCTCAATGCTTGGTAGAAGTGTATGGTTAGGGTCAACTGCTTCATTCCGATCCCGCGCGTCCAGGATACGTCGGGGTTTGGAGGGATCATCTTGTTTAGCTTGTACCAACAGAACTGCCCCATTGGTATCATGTTCTGCATGATAAATCCGGCCTGAGGCTCCTTCTTCAGTGAGCTGTCTAGTGAGCTCTGCATAAAATTTGTAGGGTGATGGTTGCCATTTTGGTACCCATGTAGAGCCAGGTTTTGGGCATATTCGGTCGTTGATAGTTCTGAGGGGTGGTAACCCGTTAGGTGTAGTTGCCGGAAATAGTTCGGCGAATTCAATGAAAGGGTTGAATTCCCGATTTTCTCCTATGTTCATAGCTGAGACCATGAATTCGAAGAGTAATAGAAGGTAGTCTGATACTTTATCTTCCATGGAGAGTGCGGCGGAAATGACTTGCCCCGTAGCAAGCCCTGCTTTTCTCCATTCCTTAAGTGCAAAGGGTGCCATCCATTCGGGTTGAATAGTGATAGGCTTTGGTCCTGCTGGGATTAAGGCGTTTAGAGTTGTAAGCGCTGGCTTGCCTAGAATCATATCCCAGCCTGTGAGATGCCCTACATAGAGCCTTCTTGTTTCCGTGTGTCCTCCATAATCCATTTATACATCACAAGCCTTTTCTAACACACCTTTTAATCTCTTGATCGCGGTGTTAGGTAACCTTTTGTCAATACTGTAGGTGGGTAGGCCGAATAGGTGCACAAATTGTGTGTTGATGAGGTCTCCGCTAGTGGTCCCTAAATCCACAAGGCCTAATGCAGAGTGGCCGTTAACCTTGACCCAAACCCTGCTGTAGTCTAATTCTTCCCTAGACTGGGGTTTTGCCTTGGTTTAGCCCTTGAAATTATTCTTGGCAATAACTAGTTTGTTGGTGTGTTGTAGAGATAGGACTTGTGTGGCGGTGCGTATGGGTTGTTTGGATATTTGCTTTTTGCATTCCTTAAACGTGTGACCAGGTGCACGGCACCATAGACACTTCCGATCTCTGATCAACTTCATCTTGTCTTGTGATATTAACGTCTTGTTAACCACTTCCCAATCAGGAGCCTTGGTGCTAGATGTTTTCGTAGCAGGGATCCTTCCAGGATTAGAACTTGTTTTCTTGCAGTATGTATTCCAATCCCTGTGATGAGTGCAACTGAAGTTCGGAGCTGGTTGGGTAGTTGGCTGTCGTACAGCTTTGGGTGTAGTTGAGATATGCCTATGTTTTCGTGCAGCCTCGTATGATTCCGCTTTCTTGACTAGGTCGTTGAAGCTCCAAGAATCAAGAATTTGGGGAATCAGGGTGGTTTCCATGTAATCCGGCAGGTGGTTCAGGAATTTCCTGCATTTGACTTCTTCCGAGATGCATTAGTTTCTATCATTATTGATAAGTTCAATCTGATGTTCTTCCAGTCAGTTGGCAAACGTTTTGATACCCATGTGTCGTCCATCCTTGTGGGGTGAGGTGGCCTCCCATCCTTTCCATTGGAGGTCCTTGCTAGTAGAGGGAATTTCTAATTCCCTTAGTACTAGCATGAAGCTGAAAAAGGACGCCTAGTGCTTTTCCTTGATCAGGTGGTGGTTATAAGTAGTGAGTGCGCTGCCTTGCAGTTTGAATCCAATAAAGTCCAACACTTCCTTCGATTCCAATGTTATACCTTTCATACTTAACCATCTCTGTATCGCATTGACCCAAGTGTCAAGATACTGTGACTCTCGCCATTTCTTTTTTCTGCTGTTGAGATTTTCTGGAGCATCAATCTTGATACCCTTCATTTGTTTGGACATTTTTGATGATGTTCCTGGTGTCACCATTCCTGTCGTCGTTTCCTATTGTTGTTGTTCTAGTGTCTTCCCACGATCTGTCCGATTCTTGTTCTTCTTGACCTTCTTTGGTTTTCGTATGCTTCTTTGTGTATGGACTAACGATTCGCTACTAGCGTCATCGCTGCTAGAGCTATTATGATCTCCATTGTCATCTCTTCTACTTGCTGTGGTTCCCCGTCTTGTGGGAGGGGTTAGGTCATTGTCATCTTCTCAATTGTTGGTGTTGCCAGCATCTGAGGTATGTGCCACAATGTCATCTTCTAGGATGATGCCAGTTTGATATTCCGTGCTGACCTCTGGTATGGAACGTTGTTTGGTGGGCGTCTCAGGCGGGTCCCTTCTGTCTTGTCCTTTTGGTCATTTGGCAATAGATGGGTCCTCAAATTCCTCTGGCACAACAGGTAAAAGGAGATGCTGACCACATAGCATGAAGGACATAATATCATCCCATTCCCTCAGAACCCAGTGAGGTTCTGTGAGTTGTGGAATCTTGGCGCGTTTGAGGTGCTCCACAAGCACCATGATAAGCTTCAAGTCCTTACTTTCAAATTTTTTTTTTTTTTTTGAAGTCTATACGCCTGATCAGCCTTAGGCTATGCGGCGGCCTGGAACCTTTGACAGAACCTTCATTTGGGGCAGTCGAACCCCAAGAAAACAACTACCTAAATCAACTAACTACGAACTGTGAAAGACCCATATGTGTTCGAACTGTATAGGAATGCAAAACATCGTAACAGGTGATAATACTTGACAAAGCCCTCAATAGAAAACACCACCAGTCCCGCCTGTCTCCACTCTCTCCCTTCCTCTGTTGAAGTCGTAGGCTACTATGGGAAGCCATCTTCCCCTCATCTTCAAATGACTCCCAATTGCCGACGTCCTGTTGAAAAAAACCACTAAGGAGCAGGTGGGTTTATCTACTCTCCGGTTACACCCCAAGAGCTAACGTGCTCCCATAATCCCACTAACTCCTACATCCTATATAACTTCTGCCATGGGTCTCTGGCATGAAACCCCGTGTGTGACGATCGCTCTGACTGAGCTGCTGTCGCCTGCTGGTGGGGTGTTTTTGGCTGGGTTGGATCCCTTCCTAGCCTTTGTCGATTGACGTTGTTCGACCTGTTTTATGGTAACTGGGGGTGTTGCTGCCCAGTCATCGTCCTTGAGCTCCACTTCAGATGGGGAAGAGTCTTCACCTATTATCACATCTAACTCCTCGACGTATCTTCCCCTTTCTTTCTTCTTCTCTGCTGTCTGGGTTGTCGTCTCTGCTACCTCCGCCTTGACCTCCCCCTTTGGGCAATCTGTCTGGGTAAGCTGATGTACCTTCTCAACTGGTAGTGCCTTCCACTTGCCTTGCCACATCTTCCGCTTAGGTGCCACTACCTTTCTCGCCTTCACCTGCGACTCTTTCTCTGCCCACGCCTTCCACTTCAACTCCCCTGCCTCCTCTGCCTCTTCAACTTTCTGTTTCATATCCTTCCTCAACCTCTGGCTCTCCTGCATCTGTAAATTCAGGATCACCACCATATCCTCGTGTACCTTCTGAACCTTAACAACCTCGAGTTCCAGCTCACCCTTTGTCGAAATTCGTTTTATCTGGTTCTTGAGAAAGCTGATCTCCTGTTCGAGAGCGGTCTCTCTATCATGTACGTCGTCCTCGGCAGAAAAGTATTGATCCCTATCTGCCATGACCTCATCGATGTAAGAATATAGAGTATCCCTCCCCTCAAAATCCACTGATCCATCCTCTCCCAAAATTGCTTGAACGTTTTTATAGTGGGTACCTACTAGGGCTCTGTCCCTATTTACCAACCTTGTAAAATATTTCAGCAAGAACAAACCCACCGTCTTCCACTCCTGATGGCTCATTGACTTGTACCTCTCCCTCTCCTGTTCAACTGCCCACCTGTCAATCAACTCCTCATCCTCCGAGTCTAGGAAGCCAATGGGATTCCCTTTTTTCACTCAGGGCCCTGACGTTCCTTCCTCACACCTACTTTGAGCACTCTCTTCTGCCACCTCCTTCACCAACTCCATCTCCATCTTTCTCGCCCCTACATCTGCTCTAACCAACGGGCTTGTAGCCTCAAGTACACACAATGGTAACTTGACCTGTAGGGTTGCTACAGGTGTCGGAAGTTGCACTGGGTCTGGGGTCTCATATCTTGGTTTGTTGTCTAGGGATGGGATAGATAGCGGACTGCCCCTGCCTTTCTGTTTTCGTTTTTGTGGCATGCTCTGTAAAAATCGTGGTACTTTCCTGAAGGTGATTTTCCCATACGAAAATGACTCAAGATCTAACGCTGCAATAGGGTTGCAACGCGCTGCTCTAAAACTGTGGCCAAGCCACCTTGGTAACTGTTGTATCCATACCAATCAAATTTGGACACAGTTGCACTGTTGAAAAAATCGTCCCAGAATCAGATCAAGAAATGCCAAACTTGATCTTACGGGGGATTGTGTGGCCTGTATCAAATAAACAAGAAAATATGATATTCTTGCTCCACTCGTTTCGCTCTATAGAATCCTGTTGTGGCCGACATTAGAAACCTTCTGGTTGTTGAGATTATTTAGGCGGGTCTATTCTGTACTGTGTTGTTGCTTACTTTCCAATGGAATAGTTGTCTTCCAAAGATAGTGTTTGTGTCACGGGGTGACTACCATCCCACCTAAGGGTAGTTGTACTATACAGAACGACCCAAGGATATGTTATACATGTTTAAGGATTACTTAATAATAAGTATTGCGCGTTACTAGAAAATATTACTTGTAGCAGTAATACTTCTATCTGCATTACAGCTCGATAATAGAAATATTTCGTGCTGAGTCTAGGGATACAGGAACTACTTGAGAACGTGTAGCTGGAGCTATAGTTCAAGTTTCGGGTGATTGCGACTACCAGTGATCTAGTTACAGTCAGGTAAAGTTTCTTACTAGTCGACTGAAGAAAATATTTCCAAGTAGAAAATTGTATGGGAACAGTTACCCTGAACTTGCTAAGTTACCCTGAACTGGGATTGGTTACCCTGAACCTACTTGGAGAGCTACTTACCAAATGCGGTTTAGGTCAACACCGAGCCGGTAACCAACTTCGGGAGCTTACTGCAGGACGAGCCTAAACCCGATCGGGAAACCGCAATCATGGTTGCGATCAGCATATTTTTACGGTGCTACCGATATATCATACCAGCCGCATTTGTCGCTCCTAGCTGTTTTGGGTTACCCTGAAATCTCCTTAGAGCGAAATAAAAAAATCAAGCCACCAGGGCGTAATTTAGACTAAAGTGCATCCGGTGGCACTATTAGGGGCAATGGAAATCTTAGCTAAAAAAAAAGTTCTCAGAAACTTTCGGTTCAACTTGGTTCTAGGGGTAGTTTTGCCCACTGAATCCATTTCTGGAATCCGTTTTGCGATCGGGGTTATACTGGGCGAGTTATAGGCAGTTGAAGTTGTTAAAACTACTTCTGCAGGTTCTAGCATATGCTCGGTTAACAAAAGTTCCTAACGGACCTAGTCTATTAGATTTCATGCAGAAAGAGCTTTTAAATGAGACCTTACTGAAGATCAACGGAGTCATATCCGCGGGATTATAAGCAGTTGAAGCTGGTACACATGTATACGAGGCAGCCTCTCAATAGATACTAGACAACTCGGATGGATGATGCCGAATCTATTAATTAACAACCTTGAGTTGTAAACTGAACGACTTTAAGTTTACTATCTGAAAGTTACTCGGGCATGGGAATAAGACTATGGTTATCTCGCTTAAGCGGTAACCAAGAATAGGTAGTGTAATCTCCTAGAAATACAGTGGGGAAAAGTATTCTTAGTTGAGTCAAGTGTATAGTATGACTCTGCAGTAGCTAAAACGCTGGCCGACTAACTGCAGAAGGCGACTGCATGAAGAAAAGCTGATGTGAAAACCTTCTGACATGAGCAATCCGAAGCCCGCGAGTTATCACAATATACATCACCTCGGAATACAGATAGTGAGAGAATTGTCGGAGGTGAGGATAGCGCCCACCATAGCTGTTAAGCAATCGAATCTACACGTAGCCTACAAAGTTCTAAGTTGACAGTTTCTGAGTTCTGACTTTATCTGGGGTTTTGATCTCCCAGTGCTACTTTAGTGATTTTGCGTTAACTGGACAGTTGCATCCTCTCTTGCGGATTGAACCCAGAAGGTGCAGATAAGTCTAGAAGGGACTTTCGATGCTGAAGGATTATTTGGAGTTCTGAATAAGTTCCGTTGTGGCAATAGGACATACGGCCGCTCTATTTTATATTTGGAGTATCCGCTATATTGTTAATAGAGCCCCCGTGACAGTTTGGTTGTTGCTTCGCGAAGTAGTTGGATGTCTTTTGGATGAATGCAGTGAATGTATCCAAGCGTTTGAGTAAAGGTGTGTATATCATATACTTGTGGTTGTACTTTCTTCCAGTGAACTTCTGTTATAGGAGGTGACTGGAATACCCATGTTGTGAGGGAATAGTCTTTTCCTAGTTTCAGGGCATCGACGGTGTAGATGGTGAGAGGTGGTGGTTTGACTGATTCCTCGAATGTTTCTGGTTCAGGAGTGTCTCTTTTCTTTCGTTTGTTGTCGGAGATTAAATTCTTGAAATCTTCAGGAATCAAAGCTAATCTTGGCGACTTGTTGTAGTTATATGGCTTGTACGTTTTGGAGGCCATAATGTCGGTTACTCGTTCAGATATAAGGAGTTATTTTTCCCCCTTGTCTGTATATTGTCGAGACAAGTATGTCACTCCGGATGTGAGTGATTTTCAATCGACCTCGGATGCCTGTGGCTCGCCTGCCTGTTCAATACGTAGGTAGGATAATGGGAACAAGGAGAGCACGGGTGGTGGTTCGTCGTTTTCTTCCCCTCCTACGATGGTAGGTACTCCTGAGGCATGGGTTATTCCAGCTATGCCTAAGATGCCTTTCCCGATAGAAGGTTTAGGAGAAAGTGAGGGTGGCGGCAAGAAGACCGTGAGGTGGTCTCCTTATATGGAAGAATTGGATAGCTCAAACTCCTCAAGTTTTGAGCTGAGGCCAACTGAGAGTGGATCAGTTGGGAAGGAGGATTGATGTGCCTCGCCTGTGAGAAATCTAGTGTTGGCTGGAACAGGAAGTAACTATGTAGTTTCTGCTGTACTTTCGTATATTTCTTCAAATGGGGAGAAGAATGAGTTTGAGCCGTGTGATGGTGATGCGTATTTGTACCCTCTGATTATTCCTAGGACGTATGGTGGTGCGATGTCTTATGTTCTCTGGTATAAGAAGATGAATGGGGATTGTAGTTGCCAGGAATGCAAGAGGTGGTATCGATATTGTTGGGGTAAGGTGATGAAACGATGGTGGAATTGTATAATGGTGTATACTACTACCCATTAGAGCTCTACCTTGTCTTGCACAAGATCTTCAGTTGACAGGTGGATGAGAATATCTCTGTCTCATTGGTGGGTTCTTGTTGTTAGCTTTGGTTGAATGTAATATGTTTGTTGAATGTGTTGACATCTAGTATAGGTAATACCTAAAATGGTATTATTAAGATACCACTGGGTAATCAGTCCATGGTGGTTTTAACAGTTAGATTATTTTGTTTGTTAAAAAGAATTAAATGGACGATGCCAATAGTAGCACTGCGGGCCGTTTAACAGAGTCTATACTATCACCATAGTGATAGTGTATGTCTGTTATTGGTTCCGCTAAGTCGAGTACTTAGGGGGTCTTTGAGAGCATACAGATTTCCTAAGTGGGAAGAGAATTAACAGGTGTAATCTCTC
>Ga0307511_10007349_pt1 | contig 11084 bp, 11 predicted proteins | sample 13_EM_MG_FD_200266 | JGI IMG/M metagenome (GOLD analysis project Ga0307511, IMG submission 200266) | Populus trichocarpa ectomycorrhiza microbial communities from riparian zone in the Pacific Northwest, United States - 13_EM | ecosystem: Host-associated > Plants > Roots > Unclassified | place...
CGGCGGTGGCCTGCGCCTTCACCTTCGGCGCGTCGGCCGGCATGACGATCAGCGCCGGGATGCCCAGCAGCTTCGCCGCCAGCGCCACGCCCTGGGCGTGGTTGCCGGACGAGAAGGCGACGACGCCCTTCGCCCGTTCGGCCGTCGTCAGCTGGACCAGCCGGTTGTAGGCGCCGCGGAACTTGAACGCGCCGACCCGCTGCAGCGTCTCGGGCTTGATCAGGATGCGCGCGCCGAGGCGCTCGTTCAGCGCGGCGCTTTCCAGCAGCGGGGTTTCGACGGCGACGCCCTTCAGGCGCTCGGCCGCAGCCTCGATGTCGGCGAAGGAGATCGCCAGGTCCAGGGTCTCACTCATTTCGCGAACACCATGCTGTCGTCGGCGAAGGCCTTGAACTCCAGGGCGTTGCCGCTGGGATCCAGGAGAAACATCGTCGCCTGTTCCCCCGGCTCGCCGGGGAAGCGGATGTGCGGTTCGATGACGAACCGGGTCCCGGCCGCCTTCAGCCGCTCGGCCAGCGCCTGCCAGGCGGGCAGCTCCATCAAGAGGCCGAAGTGGCGCACCGGCACGTCGTGGCCGTCCACGGCGTTGGTCGCCTTGTGACCCACTTCGCCGGGCGAGAGGTGGGCGACGATCTGGTGGCCGTGAAAATTGAAGTCGACCCACTCGTCGCTGGAGCGCCCCTCCGGGCAGCCCAGCAGGCCGCCGTAGAAGGCGCGGGCCTCGCCCAGGTCGCGGACCGGGAAGGCCAGATGGAAGCGTGGAATGTCCATAGCGGGCTGATAGCCGACCCGCCCCACGAGGGCGAGGGCCACTTCCCACGGAACGGCGCCCCTGCGGATCCGCAGGGCAGCGCTACCGGTGTCGTTCGCCGACGAGGATGGTGTTCGACGTACCGTCGGTGACATTCGAGGTCGCGGCGGTGACGGCCGGCGTGGCGCCGCCCACCGCGGTGTCCAACTGCTCTTCGCTCAGCTCGACTTGCGGCTGAGGCGCTTCGTCTTTCTTCATCTCGGCCATCGTGGCGCTCCCTTCGACGGGGCCGGTCGAGACCGCGTCGAGCAGAGTCAGTTACGCGAGCGCGCCGAAGACGGCTTCAGATTGCCGGTATTCGGCTCCGCAGGGCTTGAGGCGGGCGGCGGTCTCGTCTACACCCCGCCCGCATTTTGATCTCACACGTCCCCGCCGAGCACCTGTCGAAGGGCCGGGACGTTTCTCCGGGCAGGTCGGGAGATCGTACCCAGATGGCCAATGTCACCGTGATCGGCGCCCAGTGGGGCGACGAGGGCAAGGGCAAGCTCGTCGACTGGCTGTCGAACCGCGCCGACGTGGTCGTGCGCTTCCAGGGCGGCCACAACGCAGGCCACACGCTGGTGGTCGGCAACCAGATCTACAAGCTTAGCCTGCTGCCCTCGGGCGTGGTGCAGGGCAAGCTGTCGATCATCGGCAACGGGGTGGTGGTCGACCCCTGGCACCTGCTGAGCGAAATCGAGACCCTGCGCGGGCAGGGTGTGGCGATCACGCCGCAGATGCTGGTCGTGGCCGACAACGCCTGCCTGATCCTGCCGATCCACCGCGACCTGGACCAAGCGCGCGAAAAGGCGGCGACCAACAAGATCGGCACCACCGGCCGCGGCATCGGCCCGGCCTATGAGGACAAGGTCGGCCGCCGCGCGATCCGGGTGGCGGACCTGGCCGACCGCGAGGCGCTGGAGGCCAAGATCGACCGCCTGCTGGCGCACCACGCCCCCCTGCGCGCCGGCCTGGGCCTGCCGCCGGTGGACGCCGCGGCCCTGCTGGCGGAGCTGGAACGCCTGGCGCCGCAGGTGCTGGCCTATGCGCGGCCCGCGTGGCTGCTGCTGGACCAGCAGGTGAAGGCCGGCAAACGCGTGCTGTTCGAAGGCGCCCAGGGGGCGCTGCTGGACGTGGACCACGGCACCTATCCGTATGTGACCTCCTCCAACACCGTCGCCGGCCAGGCCGCTGCCGGCTCCGGCCTGGGGCCGAAGGGGCCGGGCTATGTGCTGGGCATCGTCAAGGCCTACACTACCCGCGTCGGCGAGGGCCCGTTCCCGACCGAGCTCAAAGATGAGATCGGCCAGCACCTGGGCACGGTGGGGCGCGAGTTCGGCACCGTCACCGGCCGCGAGCGCCGCTGCGGCTGGTTCGATGCGGCCCTGGTGCGCCAGTCGGTGGCCCTGAACGGCATCGCCGGCATCGCGCTCACCAAGCTGGACGTGCTGGACGGCCTGCCGACCCTGAAGATCTGCACCGGCTACAAACTGGACGGCCAGGACATCGGCTACCTGCCCGCCGGCCTGAAGGCTCAAGCCGCCCTGACCCCGGTCTACGAGGAGATGGAGGGCTGGGCCGGCACCACCCAGGGCGCGCGGTCGTGGAAGGACTTGCCGGCCAGCGCGGTGAAGTACGTCCGCCGCATCGAGGAACTGATCGGCGCCCCGGTGGCGCTGCTCTCCACCAGCCCGCAACGCGACGACACCATCCTGATGCGCGACCCGTTCCAGGACTAGGGCGTACTGCGTTCTGCGAAAGCGCGCGGGCTAAGCCGTTATTTACAGTTCCACGCTTAGGTTGCCGTCGACACCTTGGGGGGCGAGGCCCTTGTTCGACGGCGATAAACGTTCAATCGAGAAGATGGCGCCCAAGCTGAAGCGGGTGCTGATCGCGGATCCGCAGCCGGCGAGCGCCCGGTTGCTGACCGAGATCATGCGCGATATCGCGCGCAGCCACGTCTGGGTCGCGCCCACCACCGACCGCGCCATGAAGATCGCCGAGACCTGCGATCCGCAGCTGATCGTGGTCGAGCTCGGCCACGACGACCTGGACGGCCTGGGCTTCACCCGCGCCGTGCGCCGCAGCCACTGGACCTGCCGTCAGGCCCCGGTGATCACCACCACCGGCGCGGCCACGGCCGGCGCGATCCTCGCCGCCCGCGACGCCGGCGTGCACGAGTTCCTGCGTAAGCCCTATTCGATGAAGGACCTGGTCCGCCGCCTGGAGGCCGTGACCCTGCGCGACCGGGATTGGGTCGAAGGTGTCGGCTACATTGGACCGGATCGCCGCCGGTTCAACTCGGGCGAATACGCCGGGCCGCTGAAGCGCCGCACCGACGGGAGCGAGACGCCCTACCAGCAGAAGGTCAACCAGGCGCTGAAGATCGTCCGCGCCGCGGTGGCCGCCTCCGAGACCGACCCGGAACAGGCCATGCGCGCCATGGTCACCCAGGCCAACGCCATCCAGTCCATCGCCACGGACTTCAAGCTGACCCTGGCGGCCTCGGAGTTCTACCGCCACCTGAGCAAGTGCGCGCACGCGGGCGGCAAGTTCACCCGCGCCGACGCCGAGCGCTGGGCCGCCCCGCTGCTCACCTTCCTGCCCAAGGACTCCGACGCGGGCCGCGGCCAGCAGGCGGCCGCCGCCTAGCGCCGCCGCCGCGCCGCCATTTTTAGGCGGGAACCAAGCGACTGAAACATATGATAAATCCTTGAGGCGGCCGTTGCGGACGGCCGCCTGCGGGTGCTACGGAAGCGCCGGGACGCACCGGGTTTCTTGAGCAGCTGCGCATGAGGAAGGTTTCGGAATACCGCGAGCACGCGGTCGAATGCCGCCAGCTGGCCGCGGCGATGGATGGCGAACACCGCCGCCAACTCCTGGACATGGCGGACACCTGGGAGCAGCTGGCCGTTGAGCGCGCGGAGCTGATCGCCCGGCAACCCGATCTGGCGATGGACGGCGAGGCCCAGGACGACCGGGCCGGCGCGGCGGGGACAACGCCCGGCGGCCCTTAGCGCCCGGCGGCTTGCCAATCCGGCGACGAACCCATCACCCTCCCGGCGGGTTACCCGTCCAAACCGGAGGACGCACGATGGACGCCAACATCACCCTGACCCCGGCCGTCGAGCTGGCGCGCGACAATCCGGTGCGGTTCCCGGGCGAGAGCGCCGAGTACCGCGCCGCGCGTACGGCGCTGCTGGCCGAGGAGATCGAGCTGCGCCGCCACATTGAGCGCGTGGCCGCCCAGCGCCGCGCCCTGCCGCCGAGCGGGCCGGTGAGCGGCGAGTACCTGTTCCAGACCGAGGACGGCCCCAGCGACTTCGCCGGCCTGTTCGGCGACCAGCCGACCCTGGGGATCTACAGCTACATGTTCGGGCCGGAGCGGGCGCAGCCCTGCCCGATGTGCACGAACCTGCTGAACGCCTGGGCCGGCAACGCCGCCGACCTCGGCCAGCGCATGTCGCTCGTCGTCGTGGACCGCTCGCCGATCGAGCGGCTGGCGGCGCTGAAGGCCTCGCGCGGCTGGACGCACCTGCGGCTGGTCACCGACCTGAACGAAAACTACTCCCGCGACTATTTCGGCCTGCTGCCGGACGGGTCCGAGATCCCCGCCTTCAACGTCTTCAGCCGCCGCGACGGGACGATCCGCCACTTCTGGTCCGGCGAGATGACCGGCCAGACCGCCGACCCCGGCCAGGACCCCCGCGGCGCCCCGGATTTCGGCCCGCTGTGGACCGTGCTCGACACCACGCCCGAGGGCCGCGGCGAGGACTGGTATCCGAAGCTGGATTACACCTAGCGCCCGGCTACCATGGCGCGATGCGCCATGTGCTGACCTGCCACCCAGACACGCCGTGCACCGCCGCGAGCGGTATCGCCGTCGAGGTCGAACGCCCCGCGCCGGCTCAACTGCTGCTCCGCTACCGGATCGGCGGGGTCAACGATCGGTGGGTTTCGCCGTCGCCCTTCCCGGCGGTGCGGACCGACGGGCTGTGGCGACATACCTGCTTCGAGGCCTTCGTGCGCCCCCTGCCGGGCGAGGCCTATCGTGAGCTGAACTTCGCGACCGGCGCCTGGGCGTCCTACCGCTTCGACAGCTACCGCGCCGGCATGGCGGACGCTGACATCGGTGCGCCGGACATCCACATCAGCGGCCCGGGCGGCGGCATCTTCGACATGCTCGTGATCTGGGACCTCGACCTGCCGGGTGACGCCGAGTGGCGGGTCGGCGTCTCGATGGTGGTCGAAGAGACCGGCGGGCGGATGTCCTACTGGGCGCTGGCGCATCCGCCGGGGAAGCCCGACTTCCACCACGCCGATTGCTTTGCCCTGCAACTTCCGCCACCTGATCGGCCATGAGATTCGGCCTCGACCGGCTCCTCGCCGAGCCTGACCTGCGCAAACCCCTGGCCGGCCGCCGCGTCGCCCTGCTGGCCCACCCGGCCTCGGTGACCGAGGGCCTGGACCACGCCCTGGACGCGCTCGGCGCCTGCCCCGACCTGACGCTCAGCGCCGCCTTCGGGCCGCAGCATGGCCTGCGCGGCGACAAGCAGGACAACATGGTCGAGAGCCCGGACTTCAACGATCCGGCGCTCGGCATCCCGGTGTTCAGCCTTTACGGCGAGGTGCGCAAACCCACCGACGCGCAGATGCAGACCTTCGACGTCCTGCTGGTCGACCTGCAGGACCTGGGCTGCCGCATCTACACCTTCATCACCACGCTGCGGTACGTGCTGGAGGCTGCGGCGAAACACGGCAAGGCGGTCTGGGTGCTGGACCGGCCCAACCCCGCCGGCCGCCCGGTGGAGGGCCTGACGCTGCGCCCCGGCTGGGAGAGCTTCGTGGGCGCGGGGCCGATGCCGATGCGCCACGGCCTGACCCTGGGCGAACTGGGCCACTGGTTCATCGCCATGCTGAAGCTCGACCTCGAGTACCGGGTGATCGAGATGGACGGCTGGGCGCCCGAGGCCGCGCCGGGGTTCGGCTGGCCGATGGGCGAGCGGACCTGGGTCAACCCCAGTCCCAATGCGCCGAACCTCTGGATGGCCCGGGCCTATGCCGGCACGGTGATGCTGGAGGGCACGACCCTGTCCGAAGGCCGCGGCACCACCCGGCCGCTGGAAGGCTTCGGCGCGCCGGACATCGATGCGCGCGCGGTGCTGGCCGAGATGCGAGGTCTCGCGCCGCAGTGGCTGGCGGGCTGCACGCTGCGCGACTGCTGGTTCGAGCCGACGTTCCATAAGCACGTCGGCCAGCTGTGCAGCGGGGTGATGATCCACACCGAGGGGCCGGCCTATGATCACGACGCCTTCCGGCCCTGGCGGCTGCAGGCGCTGGCGTTCAAGGCGGTGCGGCGGCTGGCGCCCGACTATCCACTGTGGCGCGACTTCCCCTACGAATACGAGCTGGGCAAGCTGGCCATCGACGTGATCAACGGCGGTCCTGCCTTGCGCGAATGGGTCGACGACCCGGCAGCCCAGCCGGGCGACCTGGACGCCTTGACGATCCCCGACGAGCAGGCCTGGCTCAGCGAACGGCGGCCCTATCTGCTTTACTGACGGAGGTGCGGATGAGCGGCGAACCCTATACCGGCGGCTGCCTGTGCGGGGCGGTGCGCTATGAGGCCGCCGGCGAGCCGCAGATGATGGGCCACTGCTATTGCGGCGACTGCCGCAAGGCCTCGGGCTCGGGCTTCATCCCGTTCATGGGCTTCCCCGCCACCGCGTTGCAGGTCACCGGCGAGGTCCGCCAGTTCCGCTCGCCGGCGTTCCGCGGCGGGGAGGCGGTGCGCAACTACTGTCCGGCCTGCGGGGGCCTGGTGTTCGGCGGCGTGCTGGGGGAGTCGGTCCAGCACACGATCTATGCAGGCTCGCTGGACGACGCCACGCGCTTCCGCCCGGCCATCGCCCTCTTCAACCGCGACCGCCCCGACTGGGCCGTGCTGCCGCCGGGCCTGACCGTGTTCGAGACCATGCCGACCTAGGCCGGAAGGATGGTGGAGGAGGAACGGCGCCCGCACGGGTGACGGCCGCGCTCCCCCTCCACCAGTCTGCGCATCATCCCTCTCCCTCGCGGGAGAAGAGAGGGACGTCGATGCGCTAGGTTCGCATGCGGCTCAGCAGGCCTGGCGGACCGGCTGGCCCGCCGCGCGCTGGGGGCGCGGCACGGTCGGATAGCCGACGACGGTGTCCAGCGCCGGGTAGCCGCAGAGGGCGTGCGACGCCAGCATGCCGCTCATCGTCGCGCCCTCGAAGCTCCCGACGTTCAGGCCGGTGTAGATCCAGTCGCCGGCGAGGGTGAGGTTCTCGAACCCCGACCCCCAGGCTTCCAGGCGGTATTTCACGCTGCCCGGGGGCGTCGAGACGTAGCGCTCCGTCGGGTCGATGTTGGCCCGCCAGAACTGGCTGTCGAAGCGGTGCGTGCCCTGCGCGGCGCCGTTGTCGGTGTCCACCAGCAGGTCGAAGTCCAGGCCCATGGGGTCGCCGACCGGATTGTTGGCGCGCACCGTGGCGTTGGGCAGCATCGTGCCGATCGAGGTCTGCAGGTACTGGATGCACTGCGCCTTCACCCGCTCGGCCTGGCGGCGCGGGTAGTCGTGGTCGGAGAACGGCGGCGGGGGCTCGTAGTCCGGCATCAGGCCGCAGAAGTACCAGAGCGCCTTGGGCTGGTTGTCCTTCGGCCAGCACTCCCACTTCAGCAGGTCGTGGAACTCGGCGTTGCCGTTGGGCGGGCAGAAGTAGGTGCCGGTGATCGCCACCTCGTTCTTGGCGGGGTTCAGCTTCTCCTGCCAGCCCAGCTCGTAGATGTCCTTGGACAGCCACAGCTGCATGGCCTGGGTTTGCAGCGCCGGGATGTTGCCGACCATGCCGGCCCACTTCGGACTCTCGTCCACCAGCTCCTTGCAGAGGTACTGCACGGCGCCCAGGGCGATGGCGAAGACCACCTGGTCGTAGTCCTCCCCGTGCTTCAGCGTGCGCTGCTTTTGCAGGTGCGGGACCTCGGCGTTCGGCCACGCGGCCCACCAGGATTCCAGGTCCACATGGGCCTCGCGCATCGCCTCGCCCTCGACCAGCTGCTCGTAGTGCGGGTGCGCCGGCCAGGACGGCAGGCCCTTCACGTCGATCAGCGGTTCGTAGCCGCGGGCCGGGTCCTTCAGGGTGGCCTGCAGGGTGAAGTCGACGGCCTCGACGGTCTTCCTGTCCCGCGACAGGCGCAGGTTCTGCACCCGGTGGAAGAACTCGAACTTCACGCCCCGGCGCTTCAGCACCTCATAGACGGGCGCCACGACGGTCTCGCCGCTGCCGGCGGCGAAGCTCCACAGGAAGGCCGTGGCGTAGGCGCAGGTGCGAAGGGTCCAATCCAGGAAAGCCCCGGCCGCCATCCTCGCGGCGCGGCTCGTGTCGCCGTTGGGGCTCTGGTAGCAGATGTTGACGGTGATCATGACCACCGGCGACTGCAGGGTCGCGTGGTGGATGCCGTGGCGGATCAGCCAGTCGGTCCAGTTCTCGTCGTCCAGCCCGTCGTAGCCGTTGACGGCGACGTTGTCGCTGAGCGCGCCCACGATCAGGGTGGCGTAGAAGTCCAGGGTCAGCAGGGCTTGGCGCAGCTCGTTGACGAAGGGCGCGATGCCGGGGGCCAGATGGTCGATGGTCTCGACGATGCCGCTGATGAATTCGCGGGCCTTGGTGATCTCGCCGACCAGCGGATGGTTTGGGCCCTCGGTCATCGGCACGTCGCGGCACTGCTGGCGGGCCTTCGAGAGCAGCATCTCGATCGCCACCTCGACCAGCTTCGGCACGCCCTGGGCGGTCGCCAGCAGGTCGCCGACCTCCTCGATGATCGCTTCGATCGAGCTCTCGAGGCCGTTGTAGTCGGACGCCACGAGCGGCGAGCGGTCGTTCTGCGGGAAGCGGGTCGGCCAGGGCTTCAGGCCGCCGTTCTGGAATTCCCACATCATCGCGAAGTTGGAGGGGATGAACGCCTCGTCGAAGGTCGCCAGCGGCGCGCCGGGCGGCCGGCCGAGTTCGGCGTAGACGTCGTTCATCATCGGCAGCGCGTTGAAGTAGCTGCCCACGAAGCCGTGGATGCCGTGCTCCTCGATGCGCATGTTCTGGCCGCGCGAGGACGCGCACTTGCCGCCGAGCCGCCAACCCAGCTGGTAGATCGTGATGTCGAATTTGTCCTGCCAGCCCGGCTGGTTGGTCATGTTGTAGGCGGTGGTGAGCGCCCCCATGCCGCCGCCAAGAATGGCCACCTTCTGCGGCGTCGCCGATTTCGACATTTCGGAGCCCTCGAACCAATATTTAGGTTAAGCACTCTTGTCGGATAACGCGTTGCGTTAAAGTTAAACGCCGCAGTCCATGGTTAACTGAAGATTAAGCGCCTTGCCATCCGGCCTTCTTGAGGGCCTCGACACAACGGTCCAAGTCTTCGGGGTTCACGAAGGGGTGACCGGTCTTCAGCGCCTCCAGCGAATAGGCTTCGCCCTCGCCGCCGTGCTGCTCATGCGCCAGCCGGTCGCCATCGGCCAACGCGCGCTGGGCCTGGGCCATCTGGCCGGCGGCGCTGTAGCAGGCGGCCAGCAGGTAGTGCAGCGAGAAGCGCTCCGGCTTGCGGGCGCGCGCGTCGGCGGCGTCGCGGGCGGCGTCCTCATAGTCGCCGGCCACGAAGCGGGCGATGGCCTTGGCGCGGTACCAGAGCCAGGACTGCGGATCGTTGGGGCTGGCGGCGATGGCGCGCTCGGAATAGGCGATGGCGTCGGCGGACTCGCCCTCGAAGGCCAGGAGGCGGCCCATCTCGCCGGACGCGGCCGCCAGGTAGGGGTTGAGCTCCAGGGCGCGCCGCTGCTGGGCCTTGGCCTCGGTCATCCGGTCCATCAGCGACAGCACCACGCCCAGGGTGAAGTGGGCGAAGGCGTCCGAGCCCTCGGCCGCGACCGCCCGGAGCGCGATGCGGTGGGCTTCGGCGACCTCGGCGTCCGGGTTGCGCGAGACGCCGCTCCAGACGTCGAACAGCTTGCAATGGGCCAGCGTCGACAACGCCGAGACGTCGTTCGGCTCCAGCGCCAGCGCCTTTTCCAGGAATCCCTCGGCCAGGCGCACGTCCTCCGGGGTGGAACGCCAGAAGTGGCGGCGGCCCTGCACGAACAGTCGCCAGAACTGCAGGCTGTACTCCGGCGTCTTCAGCGCCCGCGATTCCTCCCGCTCCAGCACCGCCGGCTCGACGGTGCCGATGATCGAGGAGGTGATCTCGTTCAGCATGGCGAACAGGTCGGCCATGGGGCGGTCGTAACGGGCCGACCAGGCGCTGGTCTCGTCCACGCCCTGGATCAGGTCCACCGACACCCGCACCGTGCCACCCAGGCTGCGGACCTTGCCGTCCAGCACATAGTCCACGCCCAGCCGCGCGCAGATGGCGCCGGGCGCATGGCCGATCGCCTCGGAATGCAGGAAGGCCTGGCGCGGGGTCACCGCCAGCAGCGGCGACTTCGACAGGCCCGCGGTCAGTTCGTCGGCCAGGGCCTCGGCGAACCAGGCCTGTTCCTCGTCGCCCGGCGCGTGGGTGAACTCCAGCACCACCAGCCGCGGCCGCGCCTGCGGCGCCACCGGGCGCGGCGCGGCCTCAAGCGGCGTCGCCTGGGTCGCCAGGCGGTAGCCCACGCGCGGGATCGTCTCGACGGCGAAGGCCCCGCCGCTGCGGTCGGCCAGGCGGCGCAGCTTCATCATCACCAGGGTGATGGCGTCCTCGCCGACCACGCGGCCGCCCCAGCAGCTGGCGATCAGGTCGTCACGGCTGACCACGGCGCCGCGCGCACGCGCCAGGGCTACCAGGGCCTGCATCACCCGCGGTTGCAGGATCTCCCGGCCCTCCGGCGACACCACCTCCCGGGTGGGCGGTCGCACCTCCATTGGTCCCAATGAAAATCCAGGCTGGTGGGCCAGCTGCATCGAATCCCCGAACGCCGTTCAAACCTACTTCGACCCGGCGATGCCGCCGTGCCACGCCCCCGTCGACTCCGAACTTAGCACAACCTTTCCGCCGCTGGCCGCGGAATGATCGGACTCCGCTAAGGGAAAGATCGGCTCTTGGCCCTGTCGGTGACGCGAGGAGACTGGTCTTCTCAATCGTGGGTTTCGACCCCGTCCCGGAGGCAAGGGGGACCCGACAAACCCCGCCCGAGCCTCCGACCCCGACGCTGCCGCCCGCCCCCGCGTGCGTGCAGCGCCGGGGAGCGCGCTTGAGAGAGCGCGGCGGCACGGGGATCGAAACCCATATCTGGGCTCTCACGGTA
>Ga0307511_10007351_pt1 | contig 11083 bp, 14 predicted proteins | sample 13_EM_MG_FD_200266 | JGI IMG/M metagenome (GOLD analysis project Ga0307511, IMG submission 200266) | Populus trichocarpa ectomycorrhiza microbial communities from riparian zone in the Pacific Northwest, United States - 13_EM | ecosystem: Host-associated > Plants > Roots > Unclassified | place...
AGATCGAGTCCGTGAGGTCAGTGAGATTTTTTGATTGATATCGATCGATCGATCGGTCTGTCTAGAGTATCTATCTACCTATGCATCAAGATACAAGACACAAGATACAGAAGTATATATATATATATGTATGTATATTACATCAATTAAACCATATTTCCAGAGCTAACTTACTACCCAAGTTCGGAGCGGAGACGAGAAAAGAAAGAAAGTATGGGATCTACATATATCTTGCTCTCTCTCTGACATATACGGAATACGGAGGGGGATCGGTTTATACATAATATATGTATATACAGATAGGCCTTGGGGGGGACCTTGGAAAAGGTGGGTGGGGTGCTGATATATTATAAGATAGATATATATATAGGACTCAAGCTGAAAAGTGAGAGACAGATTGACAGAAGAGATGAGAAGGAACAAGAGGGTTTCAGGGTAACTATCCCCTCCACACGCACAACACACAAAGAATGATTCTTAGCTCAACTCACTCTTATTCTTAGGAGAGGCAGAATAGCAAATACCTATGCTCCATATCCTCCTCCTCCTCTTCCAGCCTATCGAACTGTGCACAAGTATCCTAGGCCTATACATACATATGTAAATATTAGTAACCCCTTCAGGCAACACACACAGTACAAGAACAATTCTGCAAATCACGTATCTTTTCTTTTTTTCTCCTCTTACTCTCAAAATATATATGTACCAACTCTCCATGATATGTATATCCCACTTTTATTTTCCTTCACTATACGTCCGTAAGTATATAATACCCTAGCAGCCCCGGCATATACAACTAAAATCAATATATCCACCCCCCAACCAAAACTCCATAAAAACACAAAAGCCCAATAAATATTTACATAGTTAAAAGGAAAGGAACGGACGAGAGTCACCTGACTGCAATCAAATCCTAGAAAAAATATAATAAAAAAAAGATATCTGCAGATGCTCAGAGGCAGGAGGATTGTGGAGGGAGGTTGCCTTAAGCCAGTCTACGAATACCAGTTGGTGACTGGTCCTGAGCCCCCCTTCCCTCACCAGCCCCGCACCCTGCTCCCCCCATATCCCGGATCCCCAGTCCTCTTACCGGCGCCGGAGCTGGCGCAGCTAGCACCGCCACCCCAGGCAACCTCGGTCCCCCAAGTACATACTCAACACCATCCTCCGAGCTATAGCTTGGGGGTCGGTATACCGCCTGCACCGGCACCACACTCACCCTCCCCCCCACTGGCTCTGTCAGCAGTGGCGGCGGTGGTGGTGGTGTCCTCGCTTCCATCTCCACTGGCCCCATGGGGGGGTGGGTATCATCACCCGCCCTCCTAACCCAATAAAACTGATCCGGATTAACCCTCACACTCGACCTCCACAATCCATACGCCGGTGGCGGGAGTGTAGTCACCGCACTCGACGCCTTATTCCCATCAGTACCTCCATCTCCATCTCCATCTCCATCTCCATCTATCTCGACATCCGGGAATGCAATTGGAATCGGCGCAGCAGGGATCGCGTACCCTCCTGGCCCGCGGACGAAGGTCACGTGGACGGTTGTTCTGTTTGGGTTATTCCTGAATTGCGACTCAATGTCGATATCGAGGTTCGATGGAGAGGCAGAGCGGGAGGAGGAGTATTCTGGACGGACGGTGGCGATGAACAGTCGATAGAGGGAGTGCAGGAAGAAGATGGACACGAAGAGGAGGAGCATGATTAGAACGATGTGGATTTCTCGAACGATGAGGCGGTGAGTGAGGAGGAGAGCAAGATCTGTGAATGGGAGGTATTAGTCAATTGACTGGTATATTACAGGTTCGACCTGAACACCATACATATTGTGAGAACAATGGCAAGTAATACCCATGCCATTACGACAGTGGACATTCTCGCCTTTAGAATATCATCCCGCTGCCACCACCATACCTTTGCTCGTTTCATTTTCCGTAATTCTGCTGCTAGCTCTGCGATGCTATGAGCGAGCGGCGCTGGAGGTGGTTGGTGAGGTGCTGAGTCGGTCATGTTTTTCAATATCGGTATTCGTTTCTTCCAACCCTCTGCTCTTTGTTCCAGTTCCCTCGTCCAATCAAAGCAACACCGCGAAATTGAATATTGTATCTGCGTCGCAACCTGGCGCCGTCCTTGAATTCAAACAAACGACCTAATGACGTCTCTCGCCACCCAATCAAGAAAGAACGGATTCGGAAACTGTGAAAAAACCAGATTTTGTAAATTGCAAGTAAATGAATGCAGGGCCTCCAGGGTCTCAACCAAAGAACAAGAAAGAGAAATATTCAAAAGAATGTAGAGAACCAAAAACCCCAAGTACAAACTCCGTAAATGAGTGCTTCAAGTCGGTTTCTGATCCCTGATCCAAAGAATTAACCAAGTGTTTTAAAATGAATGAGGAGTCCCGAGCACGCTCAAGGGTACGGCACAGCGAGTTGGAATGAACGTGGGGGTATATGGTTCCTGCCAAAACCTGAGTCGTGAAGAACGATCGCGAGGGAATGAAAGGAGAAAAGAAGGAAAGAATAAGATGGATATGAGCACTCCATTTTGCCCCCAATTCCCTTTTACCCCAATCACCACACATATTCGGATATCTCTATTTCCCGGTGAATTGCGATTACCCGGGGCGAAGAACGTTGTATTACTATTACGACAGAACTGGCACGCATTGAGCTGAAATGCACCAAAAAAAGGCATCCTTCTAGAACATCATCAGCCCGTGACGGGAAAGCAGACGCCGCGAAGCTGACGTTCCACTGCTTTGAGGGAGCGCTAGGATCAGTGTTGGCCGGGGGTTGAGACCTGATGGGTGTTTCACGAATGTCAGGGGGTCCCTGACCGTCACCCCGCTTCTCTCTGCAGATCTGCCCAATACATACCGTATATGAAATATATCAGAGTTGGTGACCCCTACAAACCTTCATGACAGTAAACCCGCAGAAGCGGGGCTGTTGTAGAGTGAGTACAAGGAGTCCATCCATTGAGTACCGAGCATTATCACGAGCTGCTCCCTCGGATTTGCGTGTGACGTTGGCACTCAAGACCCAAACCTCGGCTTTCATAGGAGTACCAGCAACGCCTCTCTCAGAGAGTGCTTGCCCAGTGACATCCCATGTGCTAGCCGCGCATATTGGTATATAACTGCTGCAGGTATCAATGTTATAAGCGCTCTTAACACCGAGGCTAACAGCTTTTTCTTGATCTCCGGTATAAAACAGACTCCGACTGCCAAGAAGACGGGAGCAGACGCATCCATCAAAAAATCGGCCCGGGCGCGATAACAGAGCGGACCTCGAAATGCGAGCCTACCTAAAGGCACTCCAATAACCTGCCGGAGCAGAATTCCAAACTTCTCGGAGCAGAGCTCCTCCAGGCTCTCTTCATATCAGTGGCAATTATCTGTCGAGGGGGTGCCAAGGATCGAGAACAGAAGGCTGCCGACCGTCCAAGCTCCTGACTGATGTGTATGCTTTGAGGTCCTACACTGGACAACAATACATCACCTAGTCCACGAGCCCCTCGAAATGTAGTCTGGTTGCACGACCACTACTCGTGGTGCTGTTATTAGTGAAGGCAATGAAAGTAGCCTCGGAGGGCAACCCAAAGGAAATGAAGGGACTTGTGGATAGGATCCAAAGATGTATCAAGGCCGGTGGCAAGGGCTGTACATGGCATGGTCTTCATGGAATTACCTTTTTTATGCCATTACCTATTCTATTATCAATTTACTGTGGCTAGCATTCATACTAGGAGTCCACAGTACCGATATTGCTCCTCAGCTCTTTTGAACCTACACCTCTTCCAACTCCGAACCTGTAATATGCACACCGTCACGACAAGCCGCGGGTGGACAGATGGGTCGAGCAGCATGCGCAGCGATATGTATTCCTCACTCCGGTTGCGTAACACAGAAGGAGAAGCCAAAATGAAGTTGGCTAGATTGACCTTGTGTCTTGTACCCTAGAGACCTTGCAGGAGCACCAGCGGTATACCAGAGGACATATATACTGTACTCGTCGAGTCATGACATCAACCAGACTAATCCTCAACAGATTACCCTGAGCCCAATCTTCACCCTACTACAATATGTAACATCATCATCTTCTTTCGATTCAGCCTTCAATACCTTACTTTCCCTCATATCACTAGGTGCTCCCCCTTATGGTATATAAGCTACACAAGAATACAACGCCTACCCCAGCCAAACACAATCCTCATGACATTACTAGTCCAGCTTGTAGTTTGTAAGAGCGATTTATTCTCGACTGGTTCCCAAAAATGCCATCACTACCTTCGTTTCCTTCAGTTAATGCATCTCGACCTGCCCTCTTCCTTTTGCTTCCCCTATAACTACAGCCTGGGGCCACGTCATTTCAAAATGTTAGAGTGAGGAGCTTTTGGTCAGCTCGGGCGCAAGCATACTCTGCGCCGGAATGCAGCCAGACTAAGCCCAGAAGACGAGCACCCGTTTCGGGACGGTACTGTACTAGAACTGTTTCCCCAGAGCATATGTATTTAGCGCAGGTAGATAAACAGTCTAGGAACGAGAAGATGCTTCCATACTTAAGTAAGTAGTACTACTCCCTTGAGCCAATGCTGCCTTAGGTAAATGAGATTCGCCAGATGAGAGGTATCTGAAGCTGTGGCATGATCTCTGCAGGTGCGAGGCTGATATAAATCCAAAAGCCTAATAACCCAATTTTGCGAATTGGGAAGCAAAAAAATAGCAAAAAAAGGTAAGTCCCTTCGACCGGAGTCGAACCGGTGACCAATCGGTGGTCTGAAACATCTATTACAGCCGAGTGTGATACCAACTACACCACAAAGGGATTATTGAATGTATTTAGTACTTGCCACGACATATACCACTTGGCTTAGTGGTATTACTCCGACACTACCTACTCGCTTCATGCGGCTCCACAGAATTCAAGCTCTCGAGCAATTTGCAACCCCCAGAGCCAAAACTGCCAGTACATTAAAACACCATCATCACCGTGCATCAAGATCTAGAGCTTAGCAGAAGTTCCAGTAACACCCAGTCTTGCTCTTAAGAAAACGTCTCTGGTCATCGCTCACAAAAATGGCCTCCTCGTCTTCTGACCCCAAGCGAAAGGTCCCCGAGGGCTTCGGCGCGACAACGCAGCTTGTTAAACGTGTCAAAACCCCTTCAGAGCGAAGTGAGATTGCACTTCGACCGGATGGGAGCAAAGGGGGTGCTTTAGTACAGGCTGTAAGCTTCCGATGGGGCGGAGTAGAAGGGAATATGGGAATTTTGGGGGCATTCTCTGATATCCTGAGGGTAATAGGTGCCGCGTACGTCGGGATTGCAGGCGCCAATTATGGAGTTAACTGGTAAGTAGAATTTGGGCTATTGTGGAGTGAGAATGTGGGAAGCTAATTGTGGTGTTGTTTGAATTGTAGGGCATTCGGTATGTGAAATTGTCGATTTGTGGGGTTCATGGAATTTGGGGCTGACGGATGTTTGGTCAGGGTGACATTTTTGCTGTGCGATTCGACCCTACAGGACAAAATATCGCTTCTGGGTCAATGGACCGAACAGTCAGTAAGAGACCCTCATTTCGCCTCATCTTCTGTCACGTGTATCACCTGCTGATACAAACATCTAGTGCTATGGCGAACGTACGGTGAATGTGAGAATTACGCGGTACTGAGTGGGCATAAGGGGGCTATCTTGGACCTTAACTGGTCGCGAGATTCTCGGACAGTTTTCACAGCATCAGCCGACTCACTACTTGCCAGCTGGGATGTGGATACTAAGACAAGGATAAGGAGATATGTGGGGCATGAGGATATAGTCAATGTCATGGATATTACGAGGAGGGGGCCAGAGATGGTTGTTTCTGGGAGTGATGACGGGACTATAGGAGTAGGTAGCTCCTAATTGAGTAACCCACTAGGTGGTAGGGGCTAACGGAATGTATAGATTTGGGATCCAAGACAAAAATCATCAGTAGACTATCTAGAAACAAACTTCCCCGTCACCGCCGCTGCAGTCAGTGACGCCGGAAACGAGCTCTTCACTGGAGGGATCGACAACGACATCAAAGTCTGGGATCTCCGCAAGCGCGCTGTGGTCTATCTACTCCGAGGGCACCAGGACACGGTTACATCTCTCGCCGTCTCGCCGGATGGGCAATCTCTCCTCTCGAATTCCATGGATAACTCGGTCCGGATATGGGACATTAGGGCATTCGCTCCAACCAACCGGCTGTCACATACTTTTGCTGAGGGGGTGAATGTGGGGATTGAGAAGAATCTGATCAGAGCGAGTTGGTCGCCACATGGTGATAAGGTTGCTGCGGGAAGTGGGGATAGGACGGTTGCAATCTGGGATGTAGAATCGAAGAAGATGCTTTATAAGCTGCCGGGACATAGGGGAAGTGTTAATGATGTGAGATTCTCACCAACAGAGCCGATTAGTATGTCCCCCCTTCGTTACCTACCTCCCAAGGCTAGATGGTTGCTAATATCTACGGTGTAGTTGTGTCGGGCTCTACGGACAGAACAATCCTATTGGGGGAAATTGCAAGATAAGCAGTTCGGGAGGGGCGCTCTAGGGCCCATTGCTTCCCAACAATGATGAGCAAATGCATGTACACTAGTTTTCTTCTTCTTCTCCTAGCATGAGAGGGTTCATATATCATGGGATAATGTATATTTGCTGCCGCGGAGATCTTTTACATTGGTTTCAAGCTGGGGGTAATATACCTGTAACATGACGTGTCGTTAGTGCTGTCGCGTGACATGTTTTGGCATGACGCAAGGCTGAGTCGAATACAGAGTGTGCATCCAATCGTTGTCCAATCACGTTGAGTTTGTAACTGTAGTGATGTCAACAAGTTACGTATGTAGGGGAGTAAATTTCTGTCACTGTCACTACTTATTAGCCGTCATATAAGCAGCTGCAAATTTTTCAACCCCAAAGCTCACCACGTGCCCTACATCCAGCCACTGGCTATGTGAGAATAGAAGAGGCTGTTTGACAGGTGTTCACACAGTCAAGCACGTCAGCTAGGAGGTAAACTCGATAGCCGTTCTGATAGGGGATGGATAGGATGAGAAAAGAGAAAGCGACTATAAAGTATACTTAGATATTCTAAGTAGAACTAGTATACTTAAGTACTTTGTTATCTCGGTACTTTTCCCAGGGAGCAAGATGCGTTGGGGTTACCCTCAAGTCGCTGTAATCCACGATCATGTGACATTACCCAGCAATCGATTCCGTTTTTCTCCCACCCCTCACAAAGCAGGAATCCCCATCACGCTTTTTCACACCGGTGTACTCTCCGGCGCGGTACCGAATATGGTTGTGTGAAAGACCGGGATGTTTCTTCGGCCCGGCCGGGAGCCGTTATGGTGCAACCCGGGTTAACTTGTGCAACGTGATATTCTCCGTGCCGAGCACATCGGTTCTAGGATGTATGTTGACAGATGTGAGTCTCCAAATCGTGAATCTGGTTGGGATTAAAAGGGCTTTACCTAGGTACGTGATTAGAACTGGTCTGAGCTGCTTCCTACGAGACTAATTCAATGCTATCTAGGTACGAATTCACATGCCTTACCCCTCTACTTTGGGACTTGTCATTGTTGGTTCACCGCCACTGCCAGGGAGCAACTGCAAGAGGGGTTAGGTACCTGACAAATCAGTGATTTTTAATCGTTTGATTCTCTCATTACAATTGGCAAGACGTAGGGGTTCTAGAATTCCAAATTTTGCAGCATGGCACGGTATGTCAAATATGCACCAGGATGAGATCGGTAGATTGAATACAAGCTAACTATATCACATTTTATATCTACCTAGTCGAATATGCATAAAGAGACATGAAGAGACATGAAGAGGTCTTTGTAGTGCAGGTAAATTTGGATTCCCAATTTGGTTGTTTCATACAAAAGGCTCCCGTTTTTGCTATTAGTAGTTCTTGCTCTGAACCCTGGCTAATGCTCCTTTGGAGTGATTTTCACAATCCGAGACCCTGCATTCCTACTACAGTTGACGTCTCTTCCCAAGGATCAACCCGGCCCGTGCAATTCTCCGTCCAGTTGCGCAAGATCCAGGAAAAGAAAAGCATTGTCGCACCACTCCCGTTTCCGAGGGTTGGAGGAACATATTGGCAATATTGATTGGTAAAATCAGTCCAGAATGCACCCCACAGTCACATACCGATGGAATATAAAGCTGCTAGATTATACCCTCGATCGCGATCCCCAGGTGGAGAGCGACACTGAGATCATGAGCCGCTCCGCGTTCTGCCCGGGGGTGGTTACGCTACAAGCGACGGAAAACAAGCGACCAATCCTGTCTGCTAGCCTGCTAGCCTTAGATTTTGGACAACGGTTCAATGCCCAACCAGAGGATGGCTGCCCCACGTTTGTACCCTGCAATATGCATTCCATGCAGAAAGGAGGATGTACCTCACTCGATGATGCTGGTATATGTGCCTACACGGAAACATACGGAACGACAAACAATAAAGTCCAGCAACAAATGAGGTTGATCCGTAGGATTTCGCCAATGGTAAAGGAGATATGGCATAGTGGTGATGCCTGGAGTTGACCCACTTTTTATGGTACTGCTTGGGCCGTACTGTGATTGGCATACGAGAGCTATGTAATTTGTCAATTCACAAAGTTCCCTGAGGTAAATCATCCTTTTCTGTTGTTTGGGGAGGCAGAAATCAAGATTCTAGAAAAGCAACGATCTATCATACCAGGATGATATCGGAGCCGCTAGCACCGATACCTTGCCAGTTGGGAATGCTGGTAGCACACGAGACGGTACACCATTCGAGAATAACAACCTGCTACGGAGTAGAATGATACGATACTTCACACTACCTTGCTGAGATCAGGAAACTAGCTGTGGTACTCCACCCAGACACAGGACTAGTTCTCATCTTTAAGCCCTCATGATGGGCTTTGGACATCGATATTGGGCAGTACTTATATTAAACCTAGATTCTGTGCTTAAATCCACGAGCGCCCCAGGGATTGGGCCTGGGTGCGTGGGTGCCTGGGTGACTGAATATCTTAAACAATGACTCGACACGCGCACCCGGTTGGTTCTAGACACACACTCTCGCGGCTCTACATATCAACATCTCAAATAATTAATATAGCGAGTAATTAAATTTGTGAGATATTGAGCAGGCCGGAGCCCCAGCTATAGCTCGAATTGGGTATTTTGGTGCCATTGTGCTCCGTCTGGATTATGTTTCTAGAGCATATAAGGTACAATATAATAATTGGGGGAAATCTATCTTTGGCATCCTCAGGCTCACTTCAGAGCAGGAATAACACTACCTCCGGGTTCCTATGTGAGTTTTCCTCCCACAATGTATTTGCCATGGCTGTTCTTGCCCAGACGTTACTTAACGTTACTTAGTGGTTAACGTACTGACAGCGCTTGCTCACATGAGCGTCCCATACCGCCAGCTATAAAAGCATCGCTGGTTCCCCAGAAACGAAACGCACTCCGCGACACCGTCCGCGGCACCCCAGCAATTATTTGCCCCAATTTTCCCAGAAATATCCCATTTTACTCCGCTGTGTCCATTTAATCGGCTTTGGGTGGCTCCATCGCGTGGGTGAAAATCTTGACCTGGCCTCAGCGCTACAACGCCCGCGTAGTGCTCAGTACAGCACCCACACCTCAATATTTCCCGCGCACCCATTGGCTGAGAGCACCCGGCGTCCCCTAACCCTGCCTCGCTCCGTCGCAGCACCGCATCCACTCGCACCTCCCCAGCCCTGGAGGAACACACAGTGAGCGAAACTCAAGGGCAAAGGCAGCGAGAAGCCTGTAGTGAAAAGAACCCCAAAAGGACCCTACATCCTCCTGCTGCCTGGCTTTCCTGGAATTTCTTCCCCCCCACCGTCTCTGGCCCCGAAGCCATTACCACACCGAATCGCACGGTCGAGGACCCCTCCGTCTCCCATCGTTACCGCCTCAGCACATACCACCCCCAGCCCTGTCACCAAAACGTTGCTACACAACCGTCTCCCCCATTAGTGTCGACAGGCAGACCCGTCGACACTCGCTACAGACAGAGGTGTCACCTAGACGCCTGACCCTACCAGCGAATATTCCTACCGAAGTCACAGAGACTATTACATCAGCATTCGAACAGCGTTACTCAGCTCCTACACCTGCTTCTTCCTCGCCTATTTCTTGGGGTTCTAACGTGCCCACTCGCTCCAACCTCAAACGAGGCTTCTCACCTAGGCCCAAATAGCTTCGATCGCCATCCTCTACCCACCATCTCCTCAAGCACAACGCCCCTCAAGCTGCAAATAAGAGTATATCCCCATTGCCCTCTGACACCTCTGACACGAGCCTTAACCATCACCACCCCACCCCATCTACGATCTTCTCCGTCCCAGATCATCGATCAGTGGATCAGTGTGATTGACCTTTCTATTTTGCAATCCAATTTGGAAGCAAAAGGCTGACATTAAACGCATTCCAAGGGGTGTAGCCTTGTCCCGATAGCTTGGCATATTCAAAGCCTTGGAAAACTTCTTGGACGCTTGGTGTGGCAAGAAATATCACGAGCGTGTGCACGCCCTCACCTTCCTCGTAACAGAGTGGCGAAACACACAACCTCCCACCATTGTGCAAGCGAATAACCAGTCACCACGGCGGAGGTCCTCCGACCCTTTGCAGGTTCACTCTTTTACCTTTACTCTCACCCGGCACCCCGGTTTTGAAGCACCAGTATTTGGAAACGCCTCTATAATCCGTGGGTTAATGGTAGCAGTGCATTTTTAGCTTTTGAATTTCGACAAAACATGAGCCAGGCGGACAAATCTCATCAAGGCCCACAAATAAACGCAATGAATATGGGAATGCCCCAGATGGGGGGTCCAGTTGGAGGTCCCATGAACAATGGCGGGCAACCGAACGAGAAGACACTATTAAATACCTATATCTACGATTACTTCCTGAAGCACCACATGTACGATTGTGCACAGGCGATTTTGCGCGAAGGAGAGGTTATGACCAATGGAAGTCGAAGAACGAGCCCGTCACGCCGCCCTCAAAAGCACGATGCGGATG
>Ga0307511_10007352_pt1 | contig 11082 bp, 3 predicted proteins | sample 13_EM_MG_FD_200266 | JGI IMG/M metagenome (GOLD analysis project Ga0307511, IMG submission 200266) | Populus trichocarpa ectomycorrhiza microbial communities from riparian zone in the Pacific Northwest, United States - 13_EM | ecosystem: Host-associated > Plants > Roots > Unclassified | place...
AAGTATATACTGTAAAAAATTTCAATCCTTGTATTTTTGAACCTCCTTAATCAATTTTTCTGATCCTTTTCTAAGCGCTCCAACCTCCTATTATTTTTCTAATTTCTTCCGACTATATATTTATATATTTATTTTTATTTTTGTGTGGGGACCCAAAAATAGGTTACAACAGTGTTGATCTTATATCTTGATTAATGCATGAAAATGTATTTTCTTTGTTTAATCCTATTTTAAGTTGGTTGTTACTGTTTACTAGTTATTTAGAAAATATTTTGATGTTTGTTTCGTTGAAATGGAATAGTTTTTGGAATCTGGCAAATAGGCAGTTAGCTTTTTTTTGGGTTTGCTAATGCATGTTCTTAGGTCTTGTTTAAGTCTCGTGAAGTGTTGATTTTGAATCCCATATTGTTGAATATGATTGCTGTTTAGCTTTGGTAGTTTGGAAAATTGAAATTCCATGCATGTTTTTTATGATTTGTTGTTTTTTGTTGTTCGTTTTGATACAAACATGTGTAAATATAGCAATATAGTTTGTGTAAACCAAAAGGGCTTGGTTTAGAGGGCTAAAAAGCTAGTCCTGGGTTTGGCAGTATATTGAGCATTTTCTGGGTTTGTTGGGTTGGTGTTCTTCATGTTCTTTGGAAGAACATTGTCTTAACTACGTGATTTTGACATGTTTTGTTTCATTTCTTTACATCTGCATCTTTGTATTACATCATTAGCCAATAATCTATGGTTCTTTTACATCGATAATTTGTATTTCAATGCTTTAATCTTAGGGTTTCCGTTTTGAACTGAAACCTTCTCTAACCAAATCGTGATGATTCATTGATGATCGAAGTAAATGGATGCTAAATTATTTATCCTTGCATGATTTCCAATCTCTATATGCCTTTGGATTTGCTATATTTGATATGGTTTTCAATTTATGCTTTCTGGGTTCATAAAGAACATTCATCGTTTTCTTCATGTTCTTGGTGTTTAATCTGTTTTCTTTAAATCTTTTTATGTTGTTTATGTTTATCTGTTTTGGCTTATTTATTTTGTTTCGGGTTTGGTTTCGAGTTAAACCAAAGATTTTTTATTTAGTTCATGGTTGAATCAATGATTTTAGGTCAACCTGATTGATTTAGTTTTGGGTTAATTGAGTTAGGCCTTATTTGGTTTACAACCTTTTTGATAAAAAGATATTTTTGGCTTAAGGGCATGTTAGACAAACACGTCATTTGATCTATTTTCTCAAACAAGTTTTTTTTTTATGTGTATGAAGTCAAGGTTATGGTGGAGGAAATTGATCTTCCAATAAGAAAGCTCCTAGAAAATACTTCGCTTTACCCAATTGTGGGTCAAACCAAAACCAGGAAACTTCTGCTTACCGGATTGGAAACCAAACACAATATCACCGTACTCTGACACCACATCATGCAATTTTTCACTAGAAAGACGTGGGGGTACAATATCATTTTCAACTCTGCTAAAAAAAAATTTGTTTTGTTCTTTCTGTACTTGTAATCTGTTGGCAAGAAATGCCGATGGCAGTAAAAAAAAGGCGTTTTACCCCCGTTTGTTAGCGTGAATGCCTTATTGTTTTTCATGCAGTATGGATATGCTATTTTTCCATGTGTGCTCCAACCAAAAACCATTCCATAAGCTGGAAAATCATTGATAGTCTACATCAAAGCTAAAAATTTTCTCGATACATCATAAGTCAAAGGCCCGAAGGACCACAACTACGTTAACTCATCAATCAACGGTCGAAGACAAACATCTATATTCTAGCCGGAACTATTAGGACCGGGTATGACCGTAGATAAAAACATGAACTCTAGCCTCATACACATCCCCATCCCTAGTGGCAAGTTGTAAACCGTGAGTATAACCGGCCAATAAGAATAAGAAGTAGCAAATGACCCGAATGGGTTGAATCTGTCTGTACACAATTCAAGACGCACGTTCCTTGATTCAGCTGAAAAGTGAGGATGCATATTGTTAAAGTGTTTCCATGTTTTACCATCAAAAGGATGCATCATCACTCCATCCACCGCATCATGTTATTCGTGTTATGTCATGTGCTCAACACTCTTTGGTGACATGAATAACCTTTGCAATCTAGGTGTGATTGAGAAGTATCTAAGTTTTTTATATGCTATAAGAGTCTTTCCCATGCCAATTTTGGGTTTGTAACAAGAATGCTCACATGCCATGCACTCGGTCAGTTCAACATTTTCAAGGTAGTACAACATGCAAAAGTTTGGACACGTGTCAATTTTTTGGTATCCTAAACCGAGGGGTTTTGTTATGGACTTAGCAAGATAGAAGTTCTCTTTCAGCCTCTTCCCTTCAGGTAAAATTCTTCTTGCCCATTCGATAATTCTGTCATAACCAGCCTCACTCAACCCATAATCCGACTTGATGGTGAACACCTGTGCAACGGCCGATAATTTACTATGATTTGTGCAGCCATCCTATAATGGTTTATCAGAATCTTTCAAAAGATCAAAAAACCTGATTGTGTCTACATTAGGTTCTTCTTCTATGATTGGACATTGACTGACATTACCTTGATTCATTCTCATTGCATGCATAACCATATTCCTGTAAGGATTACTGTTGTCATTTACAACTCTATGCACGTTGCTAGCACTAGAAGTTGACCCAACCATTCTTTCTACCATGCTCTTGTTACGAACAAATAGTTCTTCATATGCATACCAACACAGGTAATCCTCCATGAACCCTTTGTGTAAAATATGCATCGCTACAACATCTGGATGAAGAAACTTTTTATTTTTACACCTCCTGCATGGACACCTAATATCGCCTCTATTAATATTTCTCATAATAGATGTTGTGAAATTAATAAAACTCTAAATCTCATTACAATAATTCATCCTTCGCAATCCTTGGGGTGAATCTCTATACATCCATGAACGATCATTTATGACTTCTATCGAACTTCTATGAAATAATGATGACAACATGTATTAATTAACTATGTTAAGTAAATAAATTTACAAAAATATTGGTTTAGCTCAAGATAATTCAACTTACTTTCAAACTTCTCTTAAATATTCATTATCAATTATCTACATACATACAAATTTATACATATTAATTTATGGAAATTACAACTCGGTAATAAAATTGATAAAAATTATAACGAACCCATTAAACAAGCCGTTATTTATTTCATCACAACACACCTAAGTCGGTAATTCGACATAAGTTTCAATAATTTACAAACAAATATAATTTTACAAAATCTAAAACAAACCATAACAAGTACAAAATTATAAATCCATACTACAAGTTTGTTTAAGAAAAAACAACAAAACAAGTAAACATCCAAATAAAATACATATACTAAAAAAACATTCAATAATAAAATTGAAATTTTAAAATTATATTAAAATTAAAAAAAAGATAGATTTACTTACTAAAAATGAAAATTCCGCAATACATCAGAACACGGATGATGTGACAACAAAATTTAAAGAAAGATGAGTTGTGTTGAAATGAGGGGGGCTGGTTGTTTGCAATGGAGAGGTTTTGTTTAGATGCAGGGGGAGAAGAAGGAGAAATAAAGGAGGAGAGGGTCGATGATCAAATCATATATTAAATATTATTGATGGAATTAACGATGGAATGATTCCGTCTATAACTTTGCCGGCAATTCTATCGGTGTAGTAGGCACATCATTTTACGAACATCCCAGTTTGAATCCCACTATAATTCTGTCGATAAAATCATCCACAAAAACTTTCACATCATCGCACTACTTTGTTTTTTAAAATTGTTTATATTCCATTTGTGATTTCCTCGGTATATTCCAACAGAATGTTTCTATCGGTATATACCGATGGTTTTAGCAAGGAAATTAATTCGGTCGGTAAATATCACCGCAAAAGATCAACGGAAAAAACCTTACGGCAATTCCATTTTATATTCGTTGAATTTCTAGTAGTGACTTAAATTTAGCCATATACCCAACAAAACTTGAGCAAGTGATGACTCATCCATACGCCAAGAAAGTACTCCGAGCAACAATTACTTGTAATAATTGATTGATGAATGGTAGGCAGGGTTAGTTGGTGGACAGGATCCAAAACCATCGCCTCCTTGCTTTGGCTATGTGCCTCCACCTTCCTATTCTACCATGCAACAGCCCTTTAGAACTTTTGTCCTTTGCATATGGTTTCCTTTTCAGATTAATATTTGAATCAATGTCAAGGGACTAGGATTCCAAATGCCATCTTCCAAGTTTCAAGACTATGGTATAGTAATAATCTTTTTTCTTTCTTTCTTTCAGTACCCATTTTTTCTTTTTGGGATAATGTATTGTGTTTTATTAAATTTTTTTATGGATTTACCACATATATGTTGATATGGTTCAGCCATGAAAAATTCATGAAGAGTCTTCAATTTTTGTGCTTGGGTTTAATAGGGAGGCCATTCAGCCAAGATTGTGTTTTCTCTTTGAATTTAGCTTGTGTTTCATTCGGTCACGATGTGTTTTTGGCCTAGGATAGTTTTAGTCAGCCTTAGTTTGTGCATAATGATGGGTTCGGTCCAATCTCTTTGATGGTTCATTCAGCCAAATCATGGCATCTCATGTATTTGTTTCATTTGGACAACAAAGTAGGCTTGTTGGAAGCTTGTATCAGGTCTAATTTGGATTATATTAATGAGTATGAGTTTGGGTCACATGGAGTCCAAAGTTGGCTTGGGCTAATTAAGATGTTATGATCTTTTTCTTACAAGGATCAACAAAATATTCTTCTAAAATTGAAAGGGAAATTTGTTCATTATTGTCCCTATTATTTAGGAGAATATATAGCAACAAATGAGGAAGTTTCCTAGTCTTGCAAGGAAACTAAAAAGGGTTGTTAGATCTAAAAACAAGACTTGGAAGGATTATTTAATGCTAAAGATTTGATTCTCTTAGTCAAGAAAGGAAAGTGATGAGTGGCTACAAGAGAAATTAATTTCTAAGAATGTTTCCATGTTTTGAAGAGAAATCCTAATTCTACAAGGAAAAAAGATTTCAGCAATTAAATTCATATTCAGATCAGATTTCCTAGCATCTAAAGGACTTTAAAAGTTGGTTAAGCAATCCTAGAGTATCTAGAAAGGTGGATCTCAATCAAGAGTTATTTAAGATAGAGAATTAAGATATTTTAACTTATTTTTCTTTCTATTATATTCGGCATCAACAAGCTAACTTGTTGTTTTCATTATTAATTCTATGTTTAAGCTTAATTAATATTTTGGTTTCTAACTAAGATTCAAGGCTTGTATAGATCAGTGTTTGGGCTTCCTAGTAAAAGCTTTGAGTCAGTTTTTATAAGTGGATCAATTCAGCCCACAAGGGTAAATTCATTAGGGTTAATGTCTCAAAACTATTTAAACACATATAAAGCCTAAATTAAAAAAAAAACCTTTGATGAATAATACTTTTGAACTTTTCAAATTTTTTTTGTTCTTGAACGAATTAAATCTGATTTATCAAAGTTTAACTGGTATCGTGACATCATTTAACTTCATTCCAATAGTACTGGTGCCTTGGGATAGGTTTTTATTGTATCATATTCCTATCAGACATCTTTATATTTTCTAGGATCAGATCTCAATCTTGATTGTAAAATATTACATGACCACGTGATCACAAGGTTCACATCACATGTTGCTAGTGTCGAACTACCTGTTTGTATTGAGTGTTCATATATTTGAATTAGTACCATTGGTGCTGAAATTGGAACATTAAAATAAGTGGTTCTCATTGAATCCATCTATTTAGTTTTCCTGATTTCAACTTTTGTTCTTGTTTCGTGGTGTGTGAAACTTATAGTAAAATGATTTTGTTGATTTTTTTATTTAACTATAGAAAATACTTTTAAACTAATTTACTTATCAATCAATATCAAATTTTATTTGAAAATAAAATAAAGAACACACCTCTCTCATCATAATGGTGCATTCAGAATAAATATATATATTGCCTTGTTTAATAAGCATACCAATTCCTTTTTACAGAAACTTTTGTAGAGGCTTTCATACCTAATGTCGGCCACCTTTCCTAATGAGGTTGTAGAATCCAATTGCATGATACAAGAGATTCGCACGAATCCACAACGAGAAAGTAGTATTTCCATGCAAGTTGATTATTAATAATTGTGAGCTAACCCAATTTTCATTGATTGAGTGGAACCATGTACGATATAGATATTTCAAAGAAAGTATACTCGGGGGCTCTAGTTATAAGATAATCATTAATTCTTGTGGTTTATTGGAGCCATTAATCAATTTTTAACTAGAAAAATAAGATTTAATGAATTAATTTTTTTTATTAATTTTTTTTATTAACGTGGGTGTCCGGGCTAACTTGCGCGTATCTTGATTAATCCCACGAGTCCTGAAATTAACAAACATATAAACTTCCTGTGACTATTATATTAGTAACAATAGAGCATGAACCTAAAACTACGTAAGATTTAATGAATTATTACTTGACTATCCTCAGTGTTCTTTCTCTTTCTAAAAACAATTTATGTGATTCGCTATATTGTGAGAGTGATTATAAACCTATTGAACAATTTAAAATAAATATTTAATCTCTCGCATTTCAATTGTGGAACAATTAATTAATCTGAACTAAATTTGATCAAGAAAACACCAATACAATGATCTCATTTAAAGTTAGGAGCTGCTGTTTGCTTTATTCCAAAAGGGAGCAAGCAAGGAGCATACTGAAAAACATAGATATAACTAACCATCTAGTAAGTGGTTCAGTAGTAAAATTTTGGGATTAAGAGGTTTGCTCTTCCTGTGGTTTCAAGTTTAAGCCCTGTAATTGCTAATATAATAGCCACCGGAAGCTTATATGGTCGTTAATTTTAGAACCCGTGCATGGAATTAGTCGAGGTACGCGCAAACTAGCCCGGACACCCACATTAATTTAAAAAAAAAAACATAAATATGACTTAAAACACATTATTTGTCTTCGGAAAGTAATGAATTTCATCTACCATCAACTCAACACAGTGCAACATAGTCATGCTCACTTGCTTTTTATCAATCATATATAAATAGATGCCAGACAAGGAAAGCATTTGTTCTGTGGTAAGTTCCATTTGGTTGGTTAATTTTAGGCTCGCACATCATATATATCATATGCTTTTCCATATCTTTTTAGAGATTATAATTTGAAGATATCCACTAAAAAAAATGTTAGGATATTCTTACAAGCATATGATGTCATTATAAGGACCCCAAAGTTAGTTTTATGCATATAAATGCTTGTTAATAACTTCGGTGGTTCAAACCATAGTTTTAAACTTGACCGATAGGTCGCATCAAAGTACCTTTCTTATGTATGCCTTCGTTAGGAAATCTAAAGAAAAAAGTGTTTTTTTTTTTAGAATTAAAACTTTTGAAATTTGATCAAATTTAATCCACTTCCAATTAAAGAGGCACAAACGATGTTGTGCATTCCCTTTATATTAAAATAAATATAAGAAACAAAAATCGGTTTTGTAGTACAATTTAGATTAAAAACAAATAAAAAACATAAAAACTTAGAATTGAACAAAAATATCATTATAAATAAATAAATAATAGGATTATTTTTATATTATTATTATGAAAATATTTGAATATATAATAAATTTATTTTTTTATCTTCATTTTTTTGTAATATTTTTTTAGTTTTTCCTTTTTTTCCTTTACACATTTTTTTAGAAAAAATATTTTTTTTTCTTTACACTTGAAAGATTTATCACTCTACACTGGGTCTATTTATACCCTTTTTTTTATTATTATTATCTTTATTCTTTTGTAATTTTTTTTTCATTTTTTAAAAAAATTGTTATGTAAAACTAAAAGTACACGGTGTTTCACTATAGCAATTTCAACATTGTCCCATTTTTCCACTATATTAAAAATTAATTTAAGATTTTAAACGCCTTTATTAACGCATATGATTTCACTTTATTTTATTATATGTAAGCATCGACTTTTTAATTCAAAATTATATTTTTCACTCGATGTTCAAAAATACGTTAATAACACCTACACATTCATTATTTTGTGTTAGAAAAAAATTATTCGACCCACAACGAGGTGAGTCGAATAGAAGTGTTAACAATTTTTTTAATTTATTGGCACAAATAATTTTTGATTTATTTAATTAAATATATGTATAGGAATTTTTTTATTCATAATTAGGATTTGTTTTGTAAAAAAAAAGCGTTAAAAAATCCTATATATTCATTTTTCTGCTTAAAAATAATATCCAACACGATACGAAGCGCGGGTCAAAAAGCTAATAAGAAACTAAATCAAAGTCGACTTAACGTGAACGAGGAGGGCCTTCGGAAAAACTATAAATAAAACATTTTAAAATATTTAAGAAATATTATTATTATTATTTTTTATGTATATTTAACAAGTAGGGCCTTGGACAAATTTCGTACTTGGAGTATTTTGTTAAGTAGGGCAATTTTCATTTTATAAATAAAATTCACAGATATATCTTATTTATTCTTGGACCTTTTTATTAAGGGGTAATCATTGTTCAAGCAGCTCTTAGCTTAAACTGACCCTGAACTAAATATAAATAAAATAGGAAAAATAGAAATGAGAAAAACCATAAAAGTTTAGAACTCTAAAACTATATACCAATCATGAAACACACACTAACGTTCTTGCAAAATAAATAAGTAAACATTAGTAGCAATGTCATTACATACAAGAAAACCTCGTTGAAAACCAATATAAGTTTTAAAAAAAAACCCAATTACAGAAAACCTTAAGCAAAGTTGTTTTCTTAAACATAAAAAAAAAATTATCAGGTCATAGAAAAACTCTTCTTTGATGTCACTAATCTTTACCTAGTACGATATTTTTAAAATCTCTGTTTATTTCAGGATTATTGTAACTTAACATCTAAAAAAAATTAATTAGATATATCATTAAATTTGATGTACAAATCTTATCAAGTATACACAATAACCAATAATATAACTAAAATACTTAAAGTAAAGAGATAAAAGAGAGAATTAATTTGTATTCTTGTTTTTAACGTGATTCGGCAAACCTGTATACATACCTTAAGTACCATACCGTAATTGAGTATTGTATTCCTTCACTAGTCCAAGTTTAATGTATAAAATTGTGTATTTTGACTCTCAATTGATCAACAAACTTTGAATTTATTCAATTTGACCTATGATTTAATCAATTTCAACCCCTACATGCATTCACATATCTTTTTTCAGTTTGGTCATTAGTTTTAGATTTTTTTAATCAAGTCCCTAATTGCCCACCAAACTTCAATATTTATGCTATTAAACCTTGATTTGACCAAATTAACTCTTTAAAAATACAAATCGACCTCTAGGCTTTAATTTCTTCCAATTAAAGCCTAAATTGACTTTAAAAATTAATTTTTGTTACAATTAAGTTCTCAATAAAATTAATTAAGCCTTCCAAAATTCTTATTGAGTCTTTACCTATCCAAATTTGTGTTTTTGTACCCCAAATAAAAATAATTTCATCCATGGAGCATTTTGCCAATCAGAGCTGGGTTGTTAATTTTATACGTCTTGGTCCTCCAACTTTTGATTTGTCACTTTGAACCTTCACCACCAACTTGGATAATTTTCTAGGCTTTTTTCATGTATATTGAATTTCTTTTTCTATTTGTTTCCTTTTCTTTTCTTATTTTGTATGGGCTAAAAAGTGGGTAACAACAATCCCTCATGTAATCTATAATCTATTACATATTGGTCTTTTGAAGCATTAAATATATATAATCATGTATATCAAATATATGTGTGTGTAGGAATAAGTTAATAGCTAGGCTCAAGTATAAGATGAGGGACATCATTATTATGATTGGACTGAACAACAATATAGAGGATAAAGTTTTGGATTTATGATGAAAGAACACACAATCGTGAGGAATTTAAACTTCCTTTTTATAGTTTTCTGGAATTCTGAGGATCTATCTTGCATTCTGTTAATTCACCCATCCCATAATCAAAATGACTTGAAAAATAAATTAAAGGTGAGGCTAAAGAAGCACAGTTGCTAAGAAATCACATGTACAGACCTAGAAATATACCCAGATTCTGCAAGGCTGGCCACCATTATTAAGAATAAAATGGGTGCAGCAGTTCATCCCCGTTGATTAAAAGAAAGGAAAAGCCCCACAAACTCTGCTCCCACCATCATTGGCTCCCACCATCATGTTCCCTTAATTAGGCTAATACTTTGTTAATATCGCGTTTGAAAATATTTTTAAGATTTAAAATCATTAATTTAATATTTTTATATGATTTTAGATCATATTAGAAATATTAAAAAAAACACTTAAAAATCATTGAATTTTATATTTATTTTTTTCAATTATCGCGCATTAACAAAAAAATACAATAAATAAATCAAAGTGAGCCTTAAAGGGCTGCATGGGTGGTCATGGCTTGGACCACGACCAACTTAACAAAAGCATCTGCCTTGATTGCCCAGCACTTGCATTACCAAACTACGTGTATGTCTATGCTTTCAACAAGTGGCATATCCTCATTCGCAATACTGGCAACCCAATATTATTGGTTGAAGTGGAAAGGAATTGAGGCTGAGAAAGGATGGAGTCCTCTTCCAGAAAAAAAATATTCTGCCATTTTCTTTCACTTTCTTCCTTTCCTTTCTTTGTTTCTGTTCGCCAATGGATCATCCAATCACTGTAATAATTGGGAGAAGATCTTCTTGTGATAGAGAATACTAATAAAGATGAATGTTTTATGGAAGAAAAAAAAGGCTTTTTTATAAAGCTTCATAAAAGTCACACTTGTTGGAGGAGAATATCTATCTTTTCATTTCCCTTTTTTCAGAAATTAATTTTCTAAGAAATTTTATTTCTGAAAGTAGAAGTGCTGCCTTTTCTGACGTACTAAAAAGCCATAGTTTTGAGATAAAAATGAATTTTATGTGTATATAAATAATGTCTAAGCTAGCCTTTTCTTTTGGTGTTTATTTTTTTTAATTAAACATGGTGTCCGAACGAGTTTGTGTACATCTCGA
>Ga0307511_10007353_pt1 | contig 11082 bp, 12 predicted proteins | sample 13_EM_MG_FD_200266 | JGI IMG/M metagenome (GOLD analysis project Ga0307511, IMG submission 200266) | Populus trichocarpa ectomycorrhiza microbial communities from riparian zone in the Pacific Northwest, United States - 13_EM | ecosystem: Host-associated > Plants > Roots > Unclassified | place...
TCTGAAACGACTCCGAGACGAGAAGTTTTGGTTGAAGGCTAGCAAATGCCAGTTCTTTCCCAAACGTCTAGATATTTTAGGACATATATGAACGCCAGATGAGTTACACATGGATCCTAAGAAGGTCAAGAAAGTATTAGACTTCAAGGTACCCAGCAACCGTCGGGAACTAAGATGTATACTCGGCATCATCATATTCCTAAGCAAGTTTTGTCCGGAATTGGCTTCTTGGTCAAGCACTCTATCAGAACTGCAAGGTGAAAACTCACCCTGTAGATGGATGGTAACCCATACTAGGGCTCTCGAGAAAATCAACGAACTTGTGAATTCTCCACAGATTCTCAAACCCTGGGACCCCTTCTCGGAAGCGCCAAAATACCTGGTATGTGATGCTAGTGATATTGAACTAGGATCATGGATAGGATAAGGAGAAATAGGATCAATTCGACCCTGTCGATTTCATTCTCGGAAATTCAGCACTGCACAGGTGAAGTACCCTACCTACCAAAAGGAGTTACTCGCTATTGTTGACTACTTGAAGTTTTTTGAGGCTCAGCTCCAAGACCACAAATTCACGGTTCTCACAGATTACCAACCACTACGCTCCTTCCTCCAACCTCGACAAACCTCTCAGAAGCTAGCCCGATGGCAAGCTTACATGCGAGAATTCGACTTGGTCATTGAACATACAGCTGGAAAAGAAAACCTGTTGGCAGACGCTCTATCAAGGAAGCATAAATACTCCCTCGATCCCACCGAGGAACAAGACTTCATCTCTCAGAGCATCGATCCTACAGATGACAACAGCAACCTTCAAGACACTTCTATTACTACCAACAACCTCTCTATGTCTCTCATACCAGAAGAAATGACAATGTTTTCCCGCAACTGCATCAACTTCAAGCACATGGACTGCGACTACAACAATTGCGTAGGCAGCGATGAAAGCCTCGGTCACCACCCCTCTTATCCCTATCGCGACGACGAGAACGATGGGGACTATGAAGACTATGACAATATCAAGGAGGAAGAAAGGCAATCAGATCAGGAGACCCTCTCCACCATCCCTGAAGAAATCTTTGACGGCGCTTTCGCAGATGATACCTCCTCCGTCACCAACGATGACAATATTCCCCCCATCATTATGGATGTTTTCAATGAGGCATGGGACCACTACAAGCCACACCCAAAGCAACACGATACAGACTGTCATGACTACTACTGCTGTTCGAATGGTAGGTCATACCAGAACGGGAATCGCAACTTTCCTACCACCAGATGCTCAGTTTGCGGAACCTATGGACATGGATATTTAGACTACACTCCAGCGGAGGCAGTTTATCAGAAGGAGAAGGAATTCCAGTCGAGGCAGCGAGACTCATGGAAATTGTAAGCTACCATTATCTCTTCTAACAACACCCCCTCCCCTGAGACTCCCGATGTTGACATGCCAGAGCTTAACATCAAAGAAGCTCCCAACCGCACTCACATGTAGTCTGCCGAAGAATGGGCAATCAGGAACGCTCCTATTGTCCGCCACGAACCATGGGGTCAACAAACCGCACAAAACAACCCATGGGACTACAACATCAAGATCGTACCAGATGAGGAAAGACTCTGCTTCCTCTCTGCCGCAGTCACTACCAGATCACAATGCAATGCATCTTCCTGTGAAGCTAGCGGATCTAACCAAGGTCATTATACGTTCCTATCCCCCACTAATCCTAAGAGATATGTGGCAGGAGTGGGATTTATGCACCAACAACACCACACAACCAGCGAGGAGAACAATTTCGTTCACGATCCTCAAACACAGGAGAAGACGTCAATTCCTCCTGCACCTACTGCTGCTCGTCGGTGCAACTTCTACTAAGGCGAGGAACAATATGCATCAACATGCAAGGCAAAATGCAAGGCAGACTCAGATCTCAGGTATAGAATTGTGCCAGCAACCAATATGGCAAAGATATACCTCGATCTTGATGATGGCCCCAAAAATGAGCCTGACTTCTATCTCGTTGCTCACGTTGACAAAGATGATAGAATGAGGGATGCCTATATCGCATGCATCAGGATATGCCCCATCTGGAGCCAGCTCTATAACACTCCAGAAGGGAAGAAAGGAGTAAGCAAGGATAATGGGTTCTTGTACAAGAAAAACGAGAAAGGAGAATGTAGGTTGGTTTTGCCATGCACGTTCGATATGAATGGTAAGAACTATATCGAAGAAGCAATTAAAGAAGCTTATGTTGCTACGGCACATGGCAGAGTTGAGAAAACGTTGAAATGGTTAACTGATAAGTTCATTTGCCAGCAATTTTCAAGGCTTGTTAAGGAATACATGGCGAGTTGTATTATCTATCAACGGACGAAGTATAGCAACAAGCCACCACTAGAACAAGTAACTATGTTACATGTTCCTGCAAGAGCCTAGACAGATATCACTATGGATTTTTGTAAAATGTCTTCTGTTTTCACTTATTGCTCTACTTTATACCTGAACATTCCTTTGGAAGATAATCATATGATTTACTTTTCAAGACTTTGGACGATTGTCTGTACACAATCAGGATTTATGTTTCTCATTCCAGTTTCTGATAATCTTAAGGTGGAGAAGTGCAATGATACCTTTGATATGCACGTTGCTTCTGTTATTGGTTATCCCTATTATATTGTTTTTGATCGAGACACTCTTTTTATGTCAGACCATTTTAAGGATTGGGCAGCAAGAAAGGGAATCAAACTGGAATCATCTACTGCATACCACCCTCAGACGGACGGTCAGGCAGAAATTGCCAACAAGGCAATCGTCCAAGCCGCACGAGCGTGCAAGGTCGAAGGAAACGAATGGCTGCACATACTCTCCGAGATTCAGCTCAAGTTGAACTCTCGAAACAACACCGCAAGACAACACAGTCCATTCTTTTCACTCCCGAGGTTTGAGGCAAAGCTAGGTCCTTCTTACTTCCCTTACCCGATCAATCCTTATACCCCTGCAGATGAATGTCATCTTGACACCTCTCGCAACCTATACTCCCCCAAAGTCAAGGAGTTGAAACAAGCCAACAAGAAGCGGCCTGTTTTACCACTTCTTTCAGCCAGCCAAAAGGTTCTACTCTCCACGGAGAACCTCAACATCTTGAACACATCTAGGAAACTCAAACCTAGATGGGTCGCACCTTCCCGCTTCCAGCACGTCAACAGGAAGCGGCACAACTATACACTCGACCTGTCAACGGACAGTTGACTTTCTCTTATCCACAATACCTACCACATCAGCAAGATCAAACCTTACATTGAAAACAATTCAACCAACGTCCCAGGTCGTCACGAGGAACAACCTGGGGAGGTAATGGAAGGCAGATGGGAAGTCGAACAAGTATTCGAATTTCGTACCGCTCCTCGTACTAGCAAATGTCAATACCTGGTACGTTGGAAAGGGTACGGAAGCGATGACGATAAGTGGATCAACTTCGAAGACATGAGCCTTGAAATTGTTCAAGACTTTTGGACAAGCGGAAACTATTCCAACACCTTCAAGGAACCAAGATCAGCCAAGAAACACAAAGAGCGCCACACTCGAGAAACACCCAAGTCAATTGTTCAAGCTGAACGAGACAGAGTTCTCACACTCAGTCCTGACGATCAAGACCTCACCTCCGCTGCTACCAATCTTGCAGAAGATATCTTTAATGTTTTCCTAAAGTACTGATTCACGCCAGTTGAATTAACCTGGCAATCCCACATCCCTTTTTGTTGTTTTAATTGTCGTTCAGAATTAACTATGGAAGAAGGTAGGGCAAACAAGGTATCTATCGCATGTTTTCATTGTTCCTTATGTCATGAATACTTATAATGGATGATTTGGAAGTTACATTAGTCTCCTACTGTTCATTGCGAAGATTGCTACTCTCATAACTGTCGTGCTTGCACTTGTTATTTCGGACTACCTCCAGCTTGGGCAAGACAACTAGAGTAGGAAATCATTTTAAGTAGGGAAGTGTAACGGAAGACCGTTTCTCATAATTGTATTAGTAAGCATTTCCTAGCACCAATCAGGTATACCAGAGAGCTCGAGCATAGTACTTTACGTACTATTACCTTGAGCATATCTAGTCCTTATGTACTTTTCCTTTATCATGATGCCATATGCATCCATACCTGTATTTCTCAGTACTGGAGGCCTGACCTCCCACACCTGTATTTATGGTCATGGAGGAGTGCTTTCTGGAACGGCCAGAAAGCAGGTTTTCTGGAAAGGCCAGAAAACAGGTTTTTCAGACTTCTGAAGGCTTGGCGGCTAGTATAAGTACTGAGCCATTCTGCCCTTCTGGAGGAAGATTCTCAGATCAGATTACTTCACCCAGAGTTCAGACAAGGCTTAGATAGCTTCAATACAGAGAGATTACACCTGTTAATTTTCTTCCCGCTTGGGAAATCTTTATGCTCTCAAAGATCCTCTGAGTCCTCGACTTAGCGGAACCAATAACAGACATACACTATCACTGCTGGTGATAGTATAGACTCTGTTAAACAGCCCGCGGTCCTACTATTGGCATTGCCCATTACACCCACTCACACCAAAGCCTTCCAATACACTAAGACAACCCTCTCTACTGATCCTACAGTCATACCAATTAATTACAAATCTGTAGATCAAATCTATCTGGTTGCAGATGCGAGTTTAATTGGTACTGGTGCATGGATTGGTAAAGGACCTACCCTCCAAGCCATAACCCCTGCAGACTTCTATTCTAAGAAGTTCAACCCAACATGGGAAAATTATTCCACCTTTAACAAAGAATTATAAGCCAATGTGGATGCACTAGAGCACTTCAGAAGGGAGCTTACAGGATGTAGTTTCATCATCCTGATAGATTACAAATCTCTAGTTGCATTTCATATACAATATAACCTACCTGCGAAACAATGCCAATAGCTACAGATTATCTATCAATTTGAGTACAAAATTCCATACATAGGAGGAAATAAGAATGTGATTGCGGATGCTTTATCAGGAGTGTTTATAAACTTTTCTCTTATCCCATCTCTATTAGACTTCATTCCTTACTCTATTGACTCTCCGCAGCCTCTACCTACATTGAGAGCTTCTCAAACACCTCTAGCACCTCCAACTTTATCTCTATACTTTCCAAAACATCTCTAATCAATACCTTCAGCCAAAATCCCCCTATCATCTCTCCCCTAACCTGTATCACTTCAGCACATATGATTAGGAGCCCAACCACAAAATCTCAATCCCCAGCTTCTTGACATATCTCCCCTGCTGCTTCTATCCATGCAGAGATTTACAGGGATATAGAGAACAAAGAAAACTCGCCCTGCCCAGCCATTAGCCCAATGCCACCATACAACAGTGCAGCAGAAGCTCTGTTTACAATGGTGGCATCTGACACCTTCTTTAGACCAAGACCTATCAGACTCTTCAAGTAAAATCCTAACAATAAAGACTCTGTCCTAGTAGCTACGTTCAAGGCAAAGCATGCTCTAATCCACTTTATGAGCTGCAAAGATAATACCTGTATTACCCACTACTTCTCCCACCAGAACAGCAACAGGGAACCCCCCAACAACTAGTGTCCTTATTGTAACAGAAAGGGTCATTACACTCATTGTGGTTAAATATTTACAGAAGATTAGGAGGATTATAGGGAACTAGCAAAGCGAGAAGGGCATGCTATACAGTCCCTGGAATGCCAGGATCCATCCCCTCCAAAAGAACTCTCACCTACCTCCCTATCTGATCTTACTACAGAACCTGTTCTAACCCTTGCCTCCTCTCAATATTCCCCAGTCAATAAAGGCAAGGGAAAGGCTGTAGCCATTGAATCCGAATCAGAGGAGGACTCTAACAGCGAGATTAATAGCAATCTCTCATTTTCCTTATACCCTGTCACGTCTTTAGGCCCCAGAAAAATCTCTACTAGCTCACATGGATCTGATACTCTCCCCTGTCCCATACTGGACCCTATCTTCTCCACACACCCAATTATGATGCCTTACTATTTGATGAAGGGTTCCTTCACCATTACAAGATACATCCATTTCAATTCTGCCACCAAGCCCAACTCAGACAATATTGTGGACCCTATTCCCTTGTTATTCAATCATGACAATCTACACTAGTTGTGGGTAAGGCAGAATAGCTACAACAACCTTGTGGAATTAGCACAGTCCCAAGGCCTTCCCTCTGACGAAATTCCCTAGCTCCTCCATACCTATTCTAACTGTAACCATATGCTTAAAAGTGGTTATAATAAGGATCCTAATTTTGTCTGTAAAATCAATAATCCTAAAAATGGGTACAGCAAAGTGTACGGAATTATCTACTACACCTTTAATGACCAAGTCTGAATTTGTATCCCCAGCACTCCTGACGGCAATACCAATATCAAAAATATCCTCCTAGCTGAGACACACGGTAAATGGGGGCCTAAAGTATTTAGAGTGGAATATTACCTTGAAGTCATATTCCAGAACTACTAAGTACTTTAAAGGCTAAGTGTTTGGTTTCTAGTATTAGATTACTAAGTTTTAAGTAAAAGTCCTCATGGAACTAGAATTAACCAGTGGAACTCTTATATTTGTTGTATCTAACTATTCTGTGTCGGTCTTCTCTAGGTCTGATCCCCTTCTCTGGAAGCAGACCTTCAGCCCTTAAGTATTGCATGCCAAGACTAGCTGGGACTCACTATTGTGGCTGAGCCATAGTAGTGAGTCATACATGATTTGAAATCCATCTCTGACTCATTAAGTCAGTCATAACCTTAGAGTCATATATGAGTCATGGGAAATTGTTGAGTCATAGGTGACTCATAATTAGCATGTGAAAAATAAAGGAATTACATTTGATTCTCCCAACATAAATTAACTTAGTAAGAAATTACATTGTAGATATTGGTTCAGTATGAGGTGGTGATAGATCAGCATACTGAGAATATCACTTCCTTACATTCCTCCTTACTTAAAAATGAAATCTATCTTCTTAGTGCATAACATAAGCTTTCTTGACATGATGATAATCAAGAGTATTATCAAAATAAAAAAGTTTCTTAACAGGGGGTTTAACAATAGCGGCATGAGAAGTGACAGAGGTGTTGAGAATCCTATCTCTTTCTGCAGCAATCATCCTAAGTGTTTCTTCCCTACTCTTTCCTTTACCATTTTGCCACATTTTCTTATTAACTGGTCTCTTTCTGTAAGTAGCACCTTTCTTCCCATTTAGCCAAAATTCTTTTTTCAGTAAGTGGTCTATATCTTCGTCATTTACCCATTCATCTTGATGGTAGTAATATCCCTTCCATCTGAACTTGTATTGGGGGAGTCTAGTGCCTGGTTGGCTTCTATATTCAATTACTCTTTGTACCTCATACCTATTTTCTTTTTCATCAACAGGTCCTAGCTTGGTTTTTTCTCTACCTGTGAATTTGACTGGGTTTGGGAAATAGGGTTTGATGAGGGAGGTGTGGAAAACTGGACTGATGTTTGACAGGCCAGGGTTTTCTAAAAGGTCAAGTTCAACATTTTGAGTAAATGTAAACTCTTTGGTGACTTTGAAGGGTCCTATCTATTTAGGGGATAGTTTGTAGGAGTTGTATCTGGCTGGGAGGTTCATTGTTAATAGCATGACTTGGGATCCAACAGGGTAGACAGGGAATGCATTTCTCTTTTTGTTGGCTTGATGTGTTTGCTGGATCTTGGCTTTGGTAAGGTTTTCTGCAGGCTCATAGAATCTTTTGGCTGGATTGGAAAAGATGGGTATTGGTATGGGGAGTGATGTAGATCCTAGTTTTGGGTCAAAGCCTAGGAGGATATGCCAAGGAGATTTCCCTCTGGGTCCACTAACAGCAGTATTTACCTCTATTTGAATATAAGGTGCTGCCTGTACTCAATTTGTACCATCTTCCAACTTCTTAGCAGCAAACATAGGAATAATAGTCTTGTTCTTTCTTTCTGATACTCCATCGGTTTGTGGGTGATATGCAGAGGAGGCTTTATGCCTAACTCCAACTGAATTTGCCCAATCTTGAAACATTGCTGACATAAAAAGAGCATCTTAATCTGTAATAATCTCATAAGGAAGTCCAACAGTAGGTTTGATCCACGTTTCAAAAATATCAATAACATCCTTAGCATTAAGTTCCTTAATGTAAGGTATAAGGAAAATAAAATCCGTGTGTCTGCAAGAAATGACTAATAACTTATTAAAATAAATATTATGAGATCCTTCTCCTTTCAACTTGTGATAAGCACGAATTAATTTAGGACAGGGAATAGTAACAGGTTCCATACTTAGGAAATCCATTGCAATACTTTCCCATAGTGGAATTGGTACATTCAATGGTATCAGGTACCCAATTGGCAATTGGGTGGAGCCTTTTGTAAAGTGCCAAATTTCACAGCTCCTGACATAATCTTGGGTATCACTATAGAAGTTCTGCTAGTAATATTTGCTGGTTAGTTCTTAGTATGTTCTGTCCAGTCCTCCATGTCCTGTATAAGGATAGACTAGTGGAAGGAGGTGTTGGTGTGCTGACTTACATCTGATTTTGAGTCCTGTTGGAATTACCAACTTGCATATTGCTGTTTTGAGGATGTACAAGAACTTGTCCTTACATTGGATGGTAAGAATTTTTTCTCCATCACTTGCTCTCTTGTATATATCTTTATACAACTTATCTTTTTCCATACATTCTACCTACTGCTGAGTCAGGACTTTATCTTGTAGATAATTTACTACTATAAGGTCAGGGTGCCTGTGATCATTCTCATCCTCTTCAAGTGCCATAGTATCTTTGATATATTGCACATTAGCATGACTACTGCCAGTCATTAATTTTTTCCTGAGCTTGCCAGTGTTGGCTCTGGTGTCCTTTGGAGAAGATGCATTTGCCAATTCATGATTCTGGCTTGGAAACAAGGTTGGGGCACATGATTCCCCAATGTCCTACTTATCCACATTTAGCACAAACTCTGATAGTGGTGTGTGGGATGTTAATAAAGTAATTTACTATAAATAATGATATAAAAATATATATGAAAGAAGAGGGGGAAGGTAGAAGCAATCTGCCCAGCGAAGCAGTTCTTTTTTCTTTTTACATGTAAATACATGTAAAAAGTAAAAAGGAACCTTTGTTAAGTGGAAGTGGCATATCTTTATGGGTTTGTTACATATGCTTTACCTGGGTTGCATAACAGCTGTTGTTGGGTATTTGGAGGTATTTATGTATGTTTTCCTCCATTTTCCTTTAGTTTTCTTTTCGTGCTGCCATTTCTTTTGCTTTGTTATTATTTATTATTTCCTGTGATCTGGGTGGTGGCTTACAGTTTGCTTCTGCTGGCTTAGGCCACTCTTGTAGATTGAGTCTGGTGGTGTCAATCTTAGGGTGGGAAGACTTGGCTGTACTTTTGCTTCCACTCATTGCTGACTGTTTGGGGAGCTAGAGGAGGAGTAGGAGGATGATGGTACTTAAGTTGCTGTAGTACTTCATCCTTGCACCCACTTGGTGAGTGCTGTCTCCTTCTAAGTATTCCAGTAAGAGTAGGGTTCCACTCTTGCATCTGATCATACTTTATTTTTCCCTTGTTAGTTGCCCTAAGTTGTCTCACCATTTCCTTCTGGCTAGATCCAGGGTTTACTCTCATCCATTATTGTTTCTCAGTGTCAGTTTCCACCTGATAACAGATTGATGGCGCTTTAAGGATCCATTCTGGTTCTGGGGAAGGAGGAGTAGCAGGAGAGTCCATAGTAGTTGAGTTACTTGGTTTCTTGTTAATAACTATGCTGAAGTTGGGTATTCTAGGTTTTTGTTTTACTGACCTTCCCAATTCCACTTATTCCTGTTATTCCTGCTGCTGCTGGGCTTGTGCCCTAGTTGTAGCAGCAGCAGTTACTATAGCCTGCTGTCTTTCATTCCAGGCAGTCCTTTGTTGTAGCTCCTGAGGTCTCTAGTCCCTTTGCATATTTTTATTCTTGAGATCACTGTAGTCCTAGTCTGGTTCATTTGCATACCTTTCCTGCTGGAAGATTTCTTCCAGCCCGGTGCCATGAGCAAAAGAAAATCTGCGTCCGGTTGAGGAGTGCGTCTGGTGCGTCATGTGCGTCAGGTCAATCCGACTGCGTCCTGTCGCGTCCTGCATCCTTCACATGTGCCATACATCCTCCAGTGCGTCTACAACCAGGCCGTGAGTCAGGTGCATCAAGTCCCAGACAAATATTCTGAGCCAATATGTAGCTTCCTAAGTGCTATAGGCATGACTGCATTTGGGTAAATCACATATATCACTTAGAACAAAACAGGATATTCACATAATGGGGAGATTCTGTTTTGCATGCAATTCCTTTATGAATAACTATGTACATAATTCTGGGCTCCTACGATAACCATAAAATAGCCAAGTCTTGTGCTACCCAAACTGCATCCCCAACACCCAGCCATAGCTTCCGCATCGCATAGTTCCCAGTTCTGGTGGCAAGGCCTGCCTTGAAAATGATTAGCGATGCCAACAACAGTGGTGGGCTGGCAATGCTTACCTAGAGTGGTCGCTGGTGCAAGCTAGGTCGGTGAGGCTGGCCTAGTCGCTCGCACTGTCCTGGTCGCTCGCGCTGGCCTAGTCGCTCGCGCCGAGTAGGTCGCTGCCGCTGGGTATGGAGCTACCACTAGTGAAGTGCTTGGGACTCCATAGAATAATTAATATTTGTTATGCGTCCTGATGCCGGGTGGGCACTTACCTAGACCTACTTCCTGCTACCAACTGCCATTGCTTGCCATAGGTGAAGTGGGAGATCGCTGCTGCTGGTGAAGTGCCAACGACTCTACTGAACAATTAATACTTCTAATACTTGGGGGTGCCAGGCAGACACTCACCTAAGTCTGCTACTACCAACCGCTCATAGATTACATAGTGCCTACCTGTGGGCAAGTCGCTGCCTTTGGTGCGGTCGCTGCCTCTGGTGCGGTCGCTGCCTCTGGTGCGGTCGCTGCCTCTGGTGCGGTCGCTGCCTCTGGTGCGGTCGCTGCCTCTGGTGCGGTCGCTGCCTCTGGTGCGGTCGCTGCCTCT
>Ga0307511_10007354_pt1 | contig 11081 bp, 12 predicted proteins | sample 13_EM_MG_FD_200266 | JGI IMG/M metagenome (GOLD analysis project Ga0307511, IMG submission 200266) | Populus trichocarpa ectomycorrhiza microbial communities from riparian zone in the Pacific Northwest, United States - 13_EM | ecosystem: Host-associated > Plants > Roots > Unclassified | place...
TCGTCATCTCACAGGGTGGTGTCGTCCCACACATTGACCCAGCCCTCCTTCCATCAAAGACCAAGAAGAATTCGCAGGAAGAGTAGAGTTCTATCTTTTGGTTTTTGTACGCTGTTACCCTACTGTATTGCTATTATTTTTCTTCGTCTATATATCGTTTTTAGGTAGCCGAAAATCTTGAGCGCGAGCTTCCTATCCTCCGTGTGTTCGTTGATACGACCCTCACTGGGTTTTGGCAATCGAGGCATGCTGATCACCATTTCTGCGCGTGTACCGTGAGCGGACCATCGCACCAAACGGTCGCCGATACCATGCATTCCGCCGTGCGCTTCTTGAAATTCGGTCGCCTGTTTGAACCGTGCATATAACCCTGTTGACCCGTGACAATGATTCACCCCCGCGCCAGGATGCGATTACAGAGTCTACCCGATATATTTGGTGTGCAAGTTTTGCCTGCACCCCAGGAGACCGAAGTCTACGAGACAAGCAAGAGCAAGTAATATAAACCGTATATGATCTTGAAACTCTATGGGACTAGGCTGAGGTAGCAACGGTCTCCCCCGTAATGGAGGTAACACCAGCAAGCCTCTTAAGCGTCGAGAACTCTTCCTTCCCGGTGGCCCTGCAAAGAGCATAAAATTTGGAGTCCCGGTTCGCCAAAAGGTTTCCCGGAGTATCGAATTCGACGATTTTTCCATCCTCGAGGAGCATGACCCGGTTGTAATCGATCACAGTCCGCAACCTATGTGCGATCGTCAAGATCGTGCTTTCAGCGAACTCGCTATAGTTTCGGTGAGTATCGTTGAATTTGAGATCCAACGAAGTTACTAACTGTCGGATAGTCTTTCCGATCAACTCGTCTGTAGCGTAATCGACGCTGGCAGTGGCCTGTGATGAACCCGTTAGGACAACCCAGATCGTATACACTCGCCGGTGATGTTGCGTACCTCGTCCATGAGCAATACCTTGGATCTCTTCAAGATCGCCCGAGCCATGCAGAGGAGCTGCTTTTCTCTACATAGGCGCTTCAGCATAACTGATTAGGAACAACGACGATCCAACTTACCCGGTGGAGAAATTCTCGCCACCCTCAGATACAGGAGAGTCGAGATCACGGAACACGTTGGCGTTGACCGTATCAAGTGAGTCTTCTTCCTCCGAACTTGGGATAAGGTGGACACGGCGAAGCGCCTCGAACTAAGAAACATTGAGCGCGACAATAACCGCCAACCACAGACGATCACCTACGATCTCTGCATCCTGGTACTCGTCAAAAACATCGAGAGTGGTACGCAGGGTCCCGCTAAGAATCGTCGGGTCCTCTGTGAATGACAATTGAGCGAGTTTTCATCTACGCGGGATTGAAAGTACTAACGAGGGATGATCGCTGTGAAACTTGTCAACGGTTATTCAGGGCGAGGGAAGAGGTCGAAACTTACTCAATCGACTTCGGAGGTCCGAAAGCCCAATCTTGGACAAATCCACTCCGTCGATCAAAATATTCCCCTCAGTGGCCTCCACGAACCGGAAGAAAGATAGCGCAAGGGTACTCTTTCCGGAACCGGTCCTCCCAAGGACGCCAACCTATCATCACACACCGTGAGTTCAAATGTTCGCGCAACTCGCAAACACCCGCTTTGCTCACCTTCTCTCCGGGGTTGACTTCGAAGGTGAGACCGTGGAGTACGTTTGGCAACTCGGGCTGGAAAGCCTCTTCAGCGGTCAATTCGATTAAACCTTACACAGAAGAGACCCACAGAGTACCGAATGACAAGATCCTTGCATTCGATGCGTCCAGTGGCGGGCCAAGACGCAGGAGGCCGGGGCTCGACGAACTCTGGAGGTTCACGTTCCAGTTCCGAATATTCCTTGACTCGCTCGACAGCGACCTAGGGGCATACGGGTGAGCGAGGGCACCACCGGTTGTGGCATCAGTGTCGTACCATCGCCTGTTCAAGACCTACGAATCGTCGAACCATGAACAACAGATCACCAGTGATCGTCGTGGCGAACACCAAGGCGAAACCGGCAAGGGCCGCGTCCATGTACGAAAGGACTGCGATGAACGCGACACACCCAATGACTGTGTTTGAGAGAACGTTGAAACGAGAGGATATCCATCGGTTCACTGTACATTTGGGCGTTAAAATTATAGCCATGAAGGGTTGCGGGATGGTGCTCACCTCCCCACATCCAGTAGTACGGGTTGGAGTTCTAGTGTGGTTGTCAGTTACGGTAGGACGGTAGGGCAGTGCAATGGCTCGTACTGTATCGGCACATCGAAGCATATCCCTCATGAACTTGGACGAGGCACCGAAAGCGCGCAAGACGCCAACTCCAGCGATGGTCTCTCCATACAACGAATACAGTGGAGAACGGGTGACAGAATCTGTTGTAAAGTCAATACCCTTTTCGTTCTCGCGGAATACCCACACGACATACCCAATCGCCGCATATCTCGAGAAGTTTGCCCGTAAACCTTCGCGACTTGGTAGTAGAATATGCTGACCAAAAGAGTGACAGCCACGAACGGCCAACCGCCAACAACACTGATAGTGATGAACGTCGCGACTGCGGACAATCCGTTGACAAGACTTCGGCCGAAGTGGTCCGAGAGATTGCTGTCGATACCCTCAAAGTCCTTTCCGAACCGGTTAAGGAGCCGACCTCTCGAAACGGTATCATGGAACCGGATCTTCGCGAAGAGAACGCATTCCAAGAGCCGTTTGTAAAGAGTGGTGGAGGCCTGAATAGCCCCTCGGTAAAGGACGAACCACCTCAGAGTCGCGAAAACAATGTTGACACAAGAAATGATAGCATAGATGGTAATGTACCACATCGGGCTCTTCACGGGCTCGTCACGCAACGGTGCACCAGCCCACTTCGTAATCCAGCCCTTCTCAGCGATAGGTCCAAGGGCGGCAAGAAGGAGCGAAATGATAAAGAGGATCCAATACAGTGGACCACCAGCAGCGCGGATGTAAGTTAACCAAACATCCTTGCCAATGCGACCGACAGCTCTCTTCTCTTCCTCGACGAGTTTCCTTGGGGCTTTCTTGGACTTGGGGTCTGCGACGACGGTAGATGGAGATCTCGTAGAGCTCGCCTCGGAAGGTACAACAGTGGTCGCCTCGACCAATTCTTCGGCACTAGGGATGTTGGGAGCGTCGTCATCCTCCTGGCCAATGGCAGCACCAGATTGGGTCAAACCGTTGATAACGCCGGACGCATAAAATGCTTCGCGATTACCCTGGAACTGAACGCGGCCATTATCGAGAGCGACAATGTAACCGGCACCGGGAGCGCACAACTGAACGTGATGAGAGACGAGAATGACAGTACGGCCCTCCATGAGCTCTCCACGCAGGCACTTAGTGAAGAGGTGGTCGGCAGTATGGGCGTCGACGGCAGACAACACGTCATCCAGGAACAGGATAGAGGCGCGGGAATATACAGCCCGTGCGAGTGATACTTTCGGTGCGTTAACGATGAAGCCAATATGCACGACTCGTCAATAAAACGTACCTCGAGCCTTTTGACCACCAGAAAGGTTGACGCCCCGTTCACCGATCTCTGCTTCGTCGCCATCCTCCAGGATCTTGAGATCACTAATCAGGGCACAAGCCTCCAAAGTCTTCTGGTAGCGCTCCTCGACATAGGGGAGGTTGAAGAGAATGTTATCTAAAACGGCGACTTAGATGTACAGCAAAGATAGAAAACGATGTACGAACCCTTGATTGAGGCGTTACGCAACCATGCAGCCTGGGGGACATAGGCGCAGACGTTTGGTCGAATCCACTTATCCTGTGACGGAATTTCATCTTTGAAGGAGGCAATCGCATCTGGAGGGGACCTGGGACACAAAACCTGCCCAGTCAAGATATCCGCCTCTCCAAGAAGAGCTTTCGAGAAGAATCTCAGCCATATTCAAACAAGAAGAACATGTGGAAGCTCCTACATAACAGGAGAAGGGTCTTCCCCGATCCCAGTTTGCCACAAATGAGCGACAGCTCCCCTTGGGGGAATGTAACGGAGAGGTCCATCAACACAAACTTAGTTTTCGGAGTTCCTGCGACAGAAGAGGCGTTGCTCGCAGAACGCGCGCGGTCCTGCGGCCAAGTGATGGTGGCACTTTGCAAGGCGATGGTGCTATCTTGCTCCTCAGCCGGAGGAACAAGGGAAACTTCTGCACCGTTGAGATACTTCTCGATACGGCGCAGAGAGACAGCGCTCTGTGGTCCGTGAGTGAGACATGGTTAGCAGATCCTGAAAGCAACTCCATACCTGCAACATGTTGATTAAGGTCTCAGGAATCGCGTTCAATGCGAACTTCATCTCGTCGAAGACTTTCCAGTCATCAGACGAATCGCGTATATAAAAAGTCATGGGGCAACTTACTGGAAAGCTAGAATTGGGTGGGTCAGCTTTAGTCTCACCTTCCAGCTACAGGGGACTTACTGATGTGAAGGCAACCGAAGGGGTGAGAGTTTGACCACGAACGACAGTAAAGTGCCAGAAAGACACAAGGGTCACGAAAACGGGGGAGGCATTCCAGATCGCGTTGAAAAGCACCTGAAAACGAGAGTGAGTACACCTATCTCATGCCCACTGGGCAGATGGCTAACCTCGATGTAGTAGTTCCTCTGTTGGTACTTGAGTTCCTTCCTGCGAACTTTATGGATGCGAGATTCGAAACTGCGCTCCCACGCCATGAACTTGAGCATCCTAATTCCTCCAAGGACCTCGTTCATTAACGAAACTCTCTCATCCCTCGCCTTCATGAGATTGTCTTGGGCGTTCACGATGACCTTTCCGGCGAAGTGGTTCAATGGGAGGAAGAGGCACGTCACGAGCAATCCGAACAGACAGGAGACACCGAGTAAACTGTACAGGAAGGCGGTTCCAACTGCGAGCTCGACGGGGGCGTCTGTGGGTGATATGAGCCTCAATCCTTCTCCCCTGTGATGTACAAACTCACCGACAAGAGAGAACAAGTGCCAAGAGAAATCACTGACACGGTCGACGTCAGTGGTCATGAGGGTCATAATCTGAGCCTTTGAAGAGAAATCGTCTTCGTCCTTCTTTTCGGCATTTCCTTCAGGGACCGGTGCGGCTCCGTCTCCCGTTGGGCTATTTGACCCAGTAGAAGCGAGGTCCTTTCGGACCAGCGTCTTGGCAAACAGGATGGAATTGAGTTGTATACGCAACCTGACCTGGAGAGTGGTAGTGCTGAGGGACCAAAGTTGGCCAGTCGCTGGGGGGAAGGTGTCAATCATTCAAACTGGACGGACATGGAGACCGGAGACCCACCTAGAGTCTGAATTATGCCGCTGACAAAAATACCCAATGCAAACACAATGCCCCATTCTCTGTGCAACCTCTCTGGGTCTCCCTCCAAGTAGGCAAGGAGGCGTTTCAAGAAGTATGCGGGGACGTAGAACAACGCTGCAGCGAATGCAGCCAAAGTAACTTGGAGGATGATAACGAACGAATTTAGCTTGAACAAACGGATTCCGACCTGCCAGCCCGAACCAGGTTTGGGCTTCCAGCCTAGAATAATGGGCTTGATGTTCTTCATGGCGTTCCTCATCCTCCAGAACAGGTGGGTCGCACGCATGTCGTACGACACGATTGGCAAGTCGCCGATTTCAAGGCTTTCTGAGGTATTACCGAGCATGACAACCTGATCAATTGAGTGAGCAAATTAATTGTGTTTCGTCGCATGTGGGGTACCTTTGTTGAATACGAGAAGAAAAGGATTCCGATCATAGAGTCATTAACGATTCCACAGACGTTGTCCCTATACCTGCTGGTGATCGAAGCGACGGTTTTCTCCGAGTAGATTTGTTCAGGTGGGAAGTGCAGAGGAGGACCACGGGGAATGTTGACACTGATAACACAGGCGACCGCATAAAGCGCTCCAACGGCATACCGCAAGCCCCACGAAACGGCATCCTCCGGTTCTGCCGAGGTAGTAACTTCGGATGAAGGGAGGATCATGATCGAACCGAAAATGAGGGTGGCGATTGTCGTGATGGTGCCAATGTGTACAACTTGGGTAAAGTGGGTATCCGGAATGTCATCGTTGAGAGTAGAGATGGTGACGACGATCAGGTACAACGCGGTGAGAGTGTTTAGGGCGGGAACGACAGCTTCCTTCGGGTCGAGTGTTGTGATCGACCATCCGAGTGAGACCGTTTGGACCATGAGGATGGCGACGAAGTCTAGGAGAAGAACGAACTTGACGAGGCGAATCTAACGAAATGAAATGAAAAGGCGCGTCTACGGTCAAGAAGAGCGAAGAGTTCATACCCGGGACCAAAACTGAGGACCGTCAACCGGTTCCCCCGGCGAGACGTCCTCGGGAGTGGTGACATTAAAAGGGTCGTATTCTTGTTCGTCCTCGGGACCTTCTAGTTTAATGTTTCCTTCCTGTCTCGAGGTAGCGAGATTGACCGTGGCACTTATGGCGGCGGCGACGGCCACAGTTACGGATGCTGGAAGTTGGTAGTCTGGCATGACTGCCGATGCTCTTGGTGGGGGTAGCAGAAGAAGTTTTCCTCGCTTGGCCGGTTACTTATAGCGTAGGGCGGCTAAGAGTCAGGGGGTGGGAGTGAGAACCAAAGGGCAGTGAATGCCAATCCCTCTCAGAAGACCCACTGGACTGGAATGAGTGTGAACAAGCCGAGCCGGGAAGAGTCATCGGAGGGATAAGTTATCTCCCCGGTCCGCTGATCCGGCAACCAAGGATCCATGCGTGATCAGAGTCAAAGCAGGAACCGCTGAGGTCACAGGGAATGCACGCAAGTCGAGAGGGCAGAGCGATGTTTGCCTATTGCGAAGACGAAAGCGGCGTATTTAACATCGTAGGGTAGGAACGTGCGCATGATTTACGTTTACCGCGTAAAGCCTAAGATAAGGACCGTCTGCATGTTATCCTCGTGCCTGACCGGGTAACCCACGCTGTACCCAATTTCCATCTCACCGACACACCCACCACCCACACCCCCCTCCAGTAGGGTCGCCCCTCTCCCGGTGCAGGCCCTCCGCCAGCCCATCCTCACCGCCGCTATACGATGGCAAACGCATTCCGTGGAACCCCAGTGACAATCGTCTTCACGTTGATCCTCTCCTTCCTCGGCTTCTTCGCAGCGGTAACCTGCGTCACTATGTACTATTACAAACGGGGGGGCGGGCGCCTGGAACGGTTGGAGCAAATTCAGCAGGCTTCTGAACGCCTCGAGAGCCTCACCCTGGCGGCCAGACCCGCGATATGGGAGGTGTGGGCTGACAAACATCCAAAACTCACTTCAACATGGAATGACCTCCTGGTACGGCCTTCGTTTCTCCGCTCCTTCCCTTCCATTCTATTCAGCCCTTTACTACAGCCTCTCAACTTGACATACGATCACGATCAACTCTCAACTCGTGCACCCCCTCTTCGCCAGAGTCCGGCGGTACTGCCGGTTCCACAGAGCAGAAGAACGGGGTTTAGGTCCATCAACGGGGCTGTCAATGCCCAGCTGCGTCCAAAGGAAACCAACGACGGACCACAGTCCAGCCTGACCACCACAGACTGTAACGTTTCTGTTTTCATTGCTATGCCTACCCCCTACAACAACCCTCCAGCCGAGTTCGGTGGCGAGTTCGCCATCGGGACAGCGGAGGTCATGTATCGTCATCCCGACCGTCCTAATCCCTAGTTTCTGCTGTTGGGTTTCCGTGCGCGTTTCCTTCGGCGTCGTCTCACTGTATATATGTACCTTTTAGGCTGGGTTGTAACTATCTCTTTCCCCGGTTCGACCGAAACAACCGGGGTTTCGGTCGCACCACCTCCCTCATTACCATAGGCCCCGTAACTACTCGTTATGTTATTCCGCGACATCCAATCCAAACAAACGCATGTAATCGTTTCATTCGAATCACACAAGGGCGGTATACCAAAGGAGTGGAATTCAGGTCCGACGATACACTATGTATAGGCAGTACCCAGGGAGAACGAACGAGAGGATGATGTTGCGACAGAGCGAACACGACAAAAATAATAATCAGAAAACAGCTTTAATGACGTCTTTCCAGATAGCAGAGGGATTGTTAACGTTCTCCTTGGTCAAGGCCAAGGGAACGTTGGCAGGGTGGTCCTGCCATTCCTCAGGCTGCTCGGGTTCCCAGATACCGAACCCGAGCCTCCACGTAATGCCCAAGACGGAGTTGGTGATGAGGTCGGGTGGGGAAAGGGGGTGACCCTTCAGCTTGGCCGTCTTGATCTCCGAGTTGATGGTAGTAAAGTCGGTCGACTGTCCTCCGACGGTACCACAGTATTGCTGTTTCACGGTGTTGCGGCCACCAAAGACAATAGCCTTGGAGCCTTCCTGTTTGTTCATCGTGATCTGGTCCACCTTGGTCAAAAACACTGTTTGGAGAAGCCACGAGAGGCAAAAGAAAAACTTACAGAGAACAAGGAGCAGGAAGAGGCACAACGACCATTACTAATGATAGCAACCTTCTTGGGGTCAAACAATCCCTCAGCAGGAGCGTTGATGGAGAAAGGCTGGCATCCCTGGCCCAACTTCTGACCGAAGAAATCCTCGTTGTTGTTGATAAATTTCCTGACGGGGTCCTTGAGCCAGTCGTAGCGCTCTGGGAAGAGGGTGTTGTTGCCAAACCGCCAGTTGATTGAGTTATACATCATTTCGTCATTGGGATCCACGCCGTTGGCGATAGCGGCGGTTATGGCTTGTGCAAGAGGTTTAGCGCGAGCCTCGGTGTAGAGACCAGCCTGGGGTTCCGTAGTACTCTTGGCTCCAACGATGATACGGTGGAGCCAGTGGGCAATGCAAATGAATCCGCCACCATTGTTGGTAACATCAACGATCAGTTGCTTAGCGCCAGCCGCCTTGAGGTTCTGCAGACCTGTGAGCAGGTTCTTCTGGAAATCATTGAACGAGGCGGCACTGAAACTGCCAAGAGCCAAAACACCGGTCTGAGTATCGCTCAAGTAGTAGAACTGGGCGACTGAGTAGCTTCCGCCCAGTGGTGGCAAGGTGGGGACAAGTTCAGGAGGGAGAACGACGTTGGACGGGGGAGTGGCATCGAGGAGGACGTTGAGGTGGTGCCTGCGGGCCTCATCGGGGGAGATCTTGGGCTGCTGCTGAACACGGGCAGCGCTCACCTCGACGGGAGTAGAAGAGTAGTAGTCGACACCATTGGTGCTGTTAGTGGCCTTGCAGTTCTTAGCACGGAAGGAGGCACTATCGGTCCAAGGCACGGCAGATGGGGAAATGCGGGAACGGAATGGGATCTAAGAGTGGGAAGCGTAATCAACTTCAACGGAATCATAGCAAGAGATAAAAGGCCCCTTACGGTGAAAGTTTCAGGGATAAGCTTTCCCTCGCGCAATACAGTGACCTTGACAGAGTCGACAAGGGGGACGGACCGACTGGCGAACTGGCCCAATACGTAGTTCCATCCAGTTGCGGCAAGTTGGTAGGACGAGAAGAAACTAATAAAAATACAAAGATCCATCAATCCAAACGGCGGTTTCAGCCATAATGAGCTTACGAGTTCTGGCGGGTTCCCAAACCCTGGTAACTACCAGAAATCGCGGCATTCTCATCAACCGCGGTGTATGGAAGCTCGTCATCGATCAAGAGGACTTGGGCACCATTAAGCTGAACCACCGGTTCGTGAGTTTCAGGGAGTGGAAACGCAGAAGGGTTCGCGTACCGATTCGAGATTTCCCTTGAGAGAATCAGGGAGAGCGTTCTGCCAGAAAGCGATTTGATCGGGGAACTCAGCCTTGGCGACCTTGAAAGCCTCGGGGGCAATGTGGACGTGTTGGAAGCCAAGTTTATCCGTAAGGTGAACGAGGGGCAAAGGAATGACCGTACTATAAAGGCCTTGCGCAGGAGATGTGTTAGACGCGGGCCAGGGACCGAGTCAATGGGTACATACCGTCGTAGCAGTAATTGATGTAGGCGGCGTGACCGTCGTTCAACCTCTTGAAGGAGCGTGAAATGTCGATGTGGAATTCGAAGTCACTGTTGTACTTGGTCTGGTTGATTCGCTGGAGACTACGGATGAGGTCCTCATGGACGTCGCCGGTGAATGGCTGAGGGGCCTCGATCTGGTAGTTGGTGGATGTGTGGAAGTCAAGGATTCTAGTAGAAGCGGTAACGATCTAGAGAATAAAGCAAAGGTCAAGACGGGTAAAAGGTGCGATGAGGCAGGCCATAATTGTAACCCACGTTCGCCTTTTCGACTGGGTCGACCTGGAATGAAGTGAGGCATGCGCGAACATCAGATGGAGCGACCCATTTTTGGCCCGCGATGGCTGCGCAGGGGTCAGCCGCTCGCGAAACCCTAACGCTGGGCAAGGCGAGGCCCGGGAGGGCAGAGAGGGAAAAGAAAAGAGTGACGAGTGAAAGGAGTGAACGAGCGAACATATCTTGAAGGCCGAGGACGGAGAAATCCCAAAGCTGAGGACCTGGTGGGACCGCGGGAGGCATTCTCGGACTTATATGCTTGTGCAGACCGGCACAGCTGCCGAAACCGAGAGAACCGAAGACGGCTGGTGTTGATTATCGAATGCTTGAATGTCAATGTCGGGCGTTTCGTTGAAGGGATGGAAACCTCGGATTAGTGTTGTCGCGAACTGATCTGAAGTGAACTGACTTGTGAAAAAAAGTGAGTTGAATCACTTCTCGCTGTCAAAAACACTCGCGGCCGAAATGATTTCTTTTCCTACAGCGCGTTTCATTTCGATAGACCGTTCTGTATAGGATACAGTCGGGATACAGCCCCAAGATGTTGTTTACCTTTTGATCGCATTGGGGTTCGGCACCCCGGCATGGCGCACGATACTGGAGCCAGGGCCCTGCGCACAACCTGCCCCCTGCCCCCGTTCCAACCCAAGGAAGACAACGAGAGGTAAAATCGAAAGTACACAGAGTTTCCTATCTCCCATAAATGGAAATGATTTGTCAGACTCAGTTGGTGAAGTGAACCCAGCCATCACGCGTTTGTGCTTTGGAAGTGAGTTGACTCAGTTCACGACAACACTACCTCGGATGAGAAGCGAT
>Ga0307511_10007355_pt1 | contig 11081 bp, 3 predicted proteins | sample 13_EM_MG_FD_200266 | JGI IMG/M metagenome (GOLD analysis project Ga0307511, IMG submission 200266) | Populus trichocarpa ectomycorrhiza microbial communities from riparian zone in the Pacific Northwest, United States - 13_EM | ecosystem: Host-associated > Plants > Roots > Unclassified | place...
CAAGAACTGTAGCCTGCAAGAGAAAATTATAGTTATTTAAATATATTTATAATAAAAAATGGTTCGCGTCCAAGAAACGAACAAAATGGAGTTGCCGATGTGCGTGGTAACATAATTGTGAACATGTCGGTTTCAGTTCTTCACACCGGATTGTGATCATCACACGAAATGATCAAACATCACATGCTGAATATATTCCACCCACACTACCTCTAAGATGTACGAAGGTCTGAAATCCTTCCAAATCGCCACCTCCTTCTAGCCTAGAAGCTCCATTTCTTTCATATATTTTTTAGCTTTCTTCTGCACCTCATACCAAAAATGATGCAACCTATATGGTACAAATAAATTATCTGTTAGTAAATGAATAATAAAATTGAATAAAGGATTAAAAATCTTTATCATGATTTCAATATTACTTAGTTGTAGCGTGATTCTCCCAAACTCTCCTTGCAATAACGTTGTCAGCTCTATCCTATTAAATTGTTTCCCTTGAGTTAAAATTTGTACAAGAAAATTTTCATTAATAAGTTAATAAACTAACCAAATTAACGTAATAATAAAAAAAAAATTAAGTTAGTACTAACCTTAAACCTTCCGAACCATGCATCAACCATAAGTTTCTATTCAAGATGTTTGGAAACTTGACTCCATTGAAACAATGAAATTTCCATCGATGATTTCATCACCAATGTTATGGTTCTAGCTGCTTCAATGTTTGTAAACTTGAAATTGCATTTGTTAATTGAAATTAATTTTTCAAAATATAACCTCAATTCATTTTCATTGCATCTATAACCATACGCCTAAAAAGATTATTATTATCATCTACAACTCTATACACGTTGCTAGAACTTGAAGTTGACCCAACCATCCTTTCTACCATGGTTTCGTAAGGAACATATGGTTCTCCGTGTGCAAACCAACATAAGTATTTATCCATGAACCCTTTTTGTAGAAGATGCATCGTTATAATATCTAGATCAAGAAACTTTTTATTTTTACACCTCTTATATGAACATTTAATACCGCCTCCACTAATATTTCTCAGATTAGATAATGCATAATTAATAAAATCCTGAAACAATTGCAATAATCCATCCTACATAACTCTTCGAGTGAATCTTGATACATCCATAAACGATCATCCATTACTTATGTCAAATCTATATAGAATATTGATAACAAAATGTATTAATTAATTACATAAACTAAATAAATAACAGAACATTGGTTTAACTCAAACTTATTCAAACTATTTTAACAGTACAATTAATTCATTACCAATTATCTACATAAATTCAAATTTCTATACATTTACTGAAAATTTCAACTCAATAATAAAATTGACAAAATATAAAAGGAACTCATTAAATAAGCCATTATTTATTTCATCACAAAACACCTAAATCACAAATTCAAATTAAATTTCATCAATTTACAAACAAATACAATTTTACAAAATCTCAAACAAACCCCATGTACAAATAATACATTTATACAACAAATTTATATGAGAAAAAGCTATAAAATATGTAAACACCCAAACAAAATACATATAGTACAAAAATATGCAATAAAAATTAACATTTTAAAATTGAGTTCAAATAAAAAATGGGTAGTTTTGCTTACTTGAAGTGAGGAATCCTCAATAAAATTTGAATCAGAACAGAGATGCTGACAAACTGAGTGTTGAGGTGACTGGATTTGTAGTAGGAGGTTGATTTATGATAAAATTAGGGGGGGTTGTGGTGTTTGTTACAGAGAAAAATGGAGGAAGAAGGAGAAATGGGGGAGAGTGAGAGGACGGTCGGTTGTCAGGTCATAAATTAAATATTACATATGGATTTATTGATGAACAAATTTAAATTTATTGGTAATTTTGTCTATAAAAATAATACGTCATGATACTTTGTGGCTTTTTTTTTCTTCTTTTTCCATTGTAATTCTGTCGGTATATATACCGAAGGAATATTTCCATCAGTGTTTACTGATGGCTATTGTGAGGGCATATTCAATTGGAAAAATTCACCGCAATTTACTAACAGAATATTTATGTCGGTATGTTCGTGTACGTTTGTATTTGTCAATTTTCTGGTAGTGCTAGTAAGGTTAAAATTAAGGTTTAATTCAGTTGCAACTCATCCAATCTCTAACTCCATGGACAAGGAGTTTGCTCTAGCTTCCTTAACGTTTGAAAAGGAGAAACCATTGCGAGTAATGGTTGCAGGAGTGGAAATAAGTTATTATTTTCTTGTTTGATTGGTCAATATATATATATTCCCATATATATATTACCTTATTAAGGACAAAAGATTGAGAGTATTCTATCCCATTGCAATCTGTATATATCATGGAAAAGTGAGAAGATTCATTTCGACAAGATATGATATTATTTATCACTGCAACAAAACATTATTATTATTGGAAGGCTGTGTTTTCGGTGCATGTTATGGAAAATTTGAAGGTTCATCTGAAGACACACACAAAAAAAATGTCTGACATATTAAGGGAGTTGGTCAGTTCACACGCAATGAAAGACGTCCCAATGCAAGTACTTGTGTTTGTGTTTGTTAACCAGAGAGTCAAAAGAGATCGGCTCTGACTACCCACGTACATAGCTGTATACAACTTTCTTCACTTACAATATTATCTTTCTTTTTATTTAACAAACACAACATGGATATTTCTAATTCTTGATCGTATTACTATTTGAATTTGTTAAATAATTATTGCAATCCAAAACTTAAGTTATTGAATGAATTCTAATAATAGTTTTTTATACGTCTTATTTCACATTTGACGTGATATTTTTTTGATTTATTGGAAACAACCGAACTTTACTTCCTCGAAGAAAATTAATGGTAGACAAATGTTAATGACATACTAATTAATGACTAGTTTTCTTGAAGATTACCCAGTTAATTTTTCACTTCCGTACACAAAACAAACTTGAAATCGATCAATTCGTCTTTGGAAAAATGAATAGATTAATTTTAAATATTATTGCAGCCTCTTGGCGACCGGATCAATAATGTAAAGTGGCTCTGTCAGCTAATTAAAGTCATGCCACGGCTCATTTCAGTCAAAATTTTGATTGTTTGTGCCAGGCTGAATGTTTCTGGCTGGAAACTTTCAAGCAATAATGTCATGCATTGATATGAAGTGTTCTATTTTTTACTGAAATAAATAGCTAAATTAACATGCTGTCTTCTAGACTAGTTCTCTAGTTTCCTGTACATGATGTACTCATAGAGAATATTATATCCAAGACTAAATATATAGCTAAATAGTCTTGGCTGCTACCTCTTCACTTCCTTCTTCAAATAGAGACCTCTACCAATTCTTCTTTTTCTTCTAAGTTTTTTTGGTAATTTTTGTCTTTTCGGTTTCATAATTTCAAAGAAATAAATATAATATTCTCACTATAATGACCAAATATTTTAGGGTTTTTTTGTGCCCACCTGCGCTGAGGACTTTGAATTCAAAGTTGAACACCAATAATTTATCACTCAATGAAGTTTTAAACTTTAACTAAAAATTCTAGATTTATAAACAAACTAAAATCCTAATACTTAATTATTATCAAGAAAAAAATAGCTGAAATTCAAGAACAAGAAAGTTTATTGCATATAAAAATAAATTACAATCAAGGAGTTGTCTCTAATCGAGTACATCCACTCAATGAAGGTTCCTGATAGGAAAATATATATGTTTTTGGTTCTTTTTGGGTTTATTGGTTATAAAAATTACTGCCTACTGATTACAAGTTTACTGGTTATCAGCCTAATGGTTATAAACCTACCGGTTACACCCTTTTGGTAGCAAGCCTACTTGATAAACAAGTTTTGAAGATCCAATCAATTTAGTTGAATTTCATAGATATTATTGTTATTGTTGTTGATTTGTTCCTCCCTAATATCCTTCTTTAAATTTGGTAACTGTTATTTCAATTTATATCGATCATTGTTCTAAGGATCTTTCTACATACACAGGCTCCTTTTTACCTTCATGTTGATCCATTCTTTGTTCTATATAAACTATTTCTTACATAAGTTTAGATTTCTACGAAGTATAATCCACAATCAAGTCTGGTTTGTTCTCCCTGTCCTAAACTTTATCTCTTCTTGGTTAACATTGAACTTTATTGGTTAAAAGTAATCTATTATATATATGCAATATACTATTACATAGTAACAATCTTATAATCCTAAAGAAGTTTCAATTCATTTACTTAATTGTCGGTGTATTTTATATAAGCTTTTGTAACGCTGTTCACTAACCTGTTTTTACGCCTTGTTGCTATTCTCTGTAAGCTATCTTGGTCTCTGCTTTTTTTCGAATCCACTTGATTTATTAAATGAAAATTGAAACTATAATTGTCAGATAACAGGGTGGAACAGGAAATTATGAGTGTCCCATATAATTTAAAAACTGTAAGTTGGCAGAAACTAAAGATGTATCCACATGGGATCTTTGTCTTCCTGCCTTGCTTCCATTTTCTGGCTGCTCCATTTTTTCAGCGGAAACTTTTTTATATCTCTCACTTATTATATCAATATTACATATTGATTAGGAGTTGAGGATCGATCTAAGTAGTTTATAAATTCCAGGTATCACATATTTCTCTTCAAAAGGCGTTGTCCTAAGGCAAAATCCACCGTGAGACTGTGAATCCAAACATGAGACAGTAGTTTTTAAGAGGTCAGTCATGTAACAAATTTAGCCAACATTATTACTCACCATTTATAAACTCCCTCTCCTTCGTTGCTTTTAAATAAATAAGTTGGCTGTATATATACGTGGGTGTGTGTCCGTATGAATTTAAATAACCAATGTCGAACTCATTAAGATCTGATAATTAATCAATAGATCAGTTCATGTATATATTATTTTCATAAATGCAATAATTCATCTAGCAAATATAAACAAGAAATCTCGCTCTTGGAAATTAAACTACAGCAACAAGAAGAATTGGTTCGTGTTCTTGTTCGTTTAATTGTAACTTTTAGCATAAATCAATTATTGTTAACCTCAATAATGGCTTTTCAAACTTAAATGATTTGGAACTCTTCCATTTTCTCTACTTTCACTTTCACATGGAGCTTTTATTTCCTTCATATTTCAACAGAAGAGAACTGACAAGACAAATGATGATTACTGGTAAAAAAACGAATTATTCATTGCTTATTAGTCAACGTTTTTCCCAGATCGTCCCCTTATGTAAGACCAGAATTAGTTGATAACATGATCTAGGTTGCATTAAACTAATTCTGGGATTAGTCAATATATTCCCAGTTAGGATCGCCTGTGTAGGACAAGAATGGATAGCCGATGCAGGGTGCACCTAGTGTGTGTGTGTGTATTTAAAAAATAAAGGCCCACTTTTTTTTATCATCTTTATTATTATTTTAGAAGTCCTATACCTGGCAGCACAAGGGGTAGAAATTCACTTGAGTAATGACTCTTGGTGTTGGAACTTAACTTGGAAGAGAAACTGAAGGCCTGCAGAGTGAAGAAGCGTCAAATTCTTGATCTGATTCAAGAAATTAAGTTGAAGCAGAATATAGCTGATTCCGAACATTGGAAACCAGAAAAAAATGGTGCTTACTCAATCAAATCGTGCAACAACTTCATTGATAGAATTGATTACCCGAGTATATTTCTTCATTTCCATCTAATTTATTATGGAAAGAAATAGTTCCTCCAAAAATTGATGTATTTATTTGGCTTTCACGTCATGAAAGAGTCTGGACTAAGGAGTTTCTTGCTAGAAGATATCTAATACATTTGAAGGAAGCAATTTGTATATTTTGTGCTGAAAAAATAGAAGTCGCGAATAATCTTTTTTTACACTATTCTGTAGTTCGGTATTATGGAATGTTATTATGTATATATATTTATCTTGTATTTACCTTATATAGGTTTCTGATCATGTGTATTAGACTACATGGTTAGTATCATGTACAACCCTACATCTATATATATATTACAGAAGGGGAGTGCTGCACATCACATATCACAGCCTCCATAATATTTTCCAATACTCCTTCTCCCTTAACTTCAACTTGGTATCAGAGCATTATATTCAAAAGAGCTTCCATCGGCGCCTCCCTCTTCTTCTCATGGATTCTACTACAGCTCAATCTTCCTCTCTTCTTACAACAAACATGCCAGCTGCAGCATTCCCTGTTCTCCCTGCCAATTCTTCACTTATGCAACCTGCGTCAGGTTTTTCAATGGCTCCTCCTGGATTTTTTGCGTCTGCATCTATTCCTTCTATTGGTTGCAGCTTTCCTCTAACAATGGCAGCAATACCTTCCTCTACACCAATTGTTTCGGTACTGCCAGGACTCCCCTCTGCAGCATCAATTGTTCCCAACACACATCTTCATGGTGCTGCTGTAGTCCCTCTCTCAAATACTCATCAGGTTATCTCCTTGAAACTGACCACCAATAACTATTTGTACTGGAGAATGCAAATAAAACCATATTTGTTGGGTCAGGGTGTGTATGCTTTTGTTGATGGATCTTATCCTTGTCCTGCACCCTATGTTACTGCCACCGATACAGCAGCTCCTGGTATAAACCCATTCTTTCTCTCATGGAAGCAACAAGACCAGTTAATTATGAGTGCACTCCTCTCTTCTTTATCTACTGAAATTCTACATCTTGTGGTTGACTGTGACACATCTCATAGCATATGGCAGACACTTGAAAAATCCTTTGCTTCACCGTCACATTCAAGGATTATGCAGTTACATGGTTCCTTTCAGGATTTGCGTCAGGGAGATGATTCAGTTAGCACTTATCTGCAGCGAGCTAAGGTTCTCTTTGATGAGTTGGCTGCTGCTGGTCGGCCTCTCTCCTTAGAGGATTTTAATCTTTATGTATTTCGGGGTTTGCGCAGTGATTTCAAAGACTTAGTGACCAGTTTGTCTACACGAGCAGAACCCTTATCATACTCTGATCTTCACAGTTACCTGCTCACTCACGAATACCTGAATAAGAGCTCCCTTCAATCCACTCTTGGCTCTCCTATGACAGCACCTCTGCTGCCCACACCTTCACATTCCACAGCTTCAGTATTCTCAGTTCAGCGTGGTAGTTTTGGTGGTCCTTCTGGCCATTCCTATCGTGGGCGTGGGCGCCATCGAGGTGGATGGAGAGGCTACCGTGGTGGTAACCATGGCACCTCTGGATCTGGTTGGCAGCAGATGTCTGGGTCTAGTTTTCATCATGGTTCCCGTGAGTCTGGGACTGGTTGGCAGCAGCATTCCCGTGGAGTTTCTAACTTAAACCAAAATTTTTGAAATGTTAAATGTCAATTGTGTTATGGTTTTGGGCATTCAGCCAAATACTGTTCTCAATTTACCTCACAGCATTTGCAGGCTACTGCTAACTTGGCATTTCAGAATCCTCAGCTCTCCTCTGCAGGTTGGTTTCCTGATACGGGTGCTAATCAGCATGTGACACCGGACCTCGCTAGTATGACGAGTTCAGAGCCCTATCTTGGCAGTGATCAATTACATGTCGGTGATGGTAAGGGACTGGTTATATCACATATTGCTCAATCTAAACTCTATACTCCTAAACGCACTTTTATCCTATCAAATGTTCTGCATGTACCACATATTAAAAAACCGCTATTGTCTGTTCAGAAATTTTGCATTGAGAATAATGTATTTTTTGAATTTCATTCATCTGTGTTTTATGTTAAGGATCTAATAACCAAGGAGGTGCTCCTTTCCGGTCAGAGTAGCGATGGTCTATATGTCTTATCCGAGTCTTCTGCAACGTCCGTACCTCAAGCTTTCCTATCAACGTCTGTGTCCTCCACTGCTGATGTTTGGCATCGTCGCCTTGGGCATCCTAGCTCTCGTATTTTAGGGTCTCTAGTATCAAATAATAAAGTTGCATGTACTTCAAGAGTTTTTAATTTTAATTGTTCATCTTGTCCTTTAGGAAAAGCATCGCGTCTGTCGTTAGGCCTTACTGGTCATAAAACTTGTGCTCCTCTTGAGCTTGTTTTCAGTGATGTTTGGGGACCTTCTCCTATGTTATCTACTGATGGTTATCGGTATTTTGTGATTTTTGTGGATGCTTATACTAAGTATATCTGGTTTTTTCCTTTAGCCGCTAAGTCTGATGTGTTTAAAATTTTTCTTCAATTTCAAGCTCTTGTTGAACGACAATTCACCACCAAAATTAAATCCGTCCAAACAGATTGGGGTGGTGAATATAGGAAGTTAAACACATATTTTAAAACCATTGGCATTCATCACCGTCTAATATGTCCTCACACGCATGAACAAAATGGTACTGTTGAGCGTCGTCATCGTCATATTGTTGAAACTGGTCTTACGCTTCTTGGTCAGTGTAAGGCTCCGTTAAAATTTTGGAGTTATGCTTTTGAAACAGCTGTCTATCTCATAAATCGTATGCCTACTGCTGTTCTAAATGGTTGTACACCTTTTGAACGTTTGTTTAAATCTTCCCCTGATTACAATTTTCTTCGTATTTTTGGGTGTCTATGTTTTCCTTTACTTCGTCCTTATAACCGACATAAACTAGATTTTCGCTCTTCACCATGTGTGTTTCTTGGCTATAGTTCCTCTCATTTGGGTTATCGTTGTTTTGATTTGTCATCATCTCGTATGTATATTGCACGGCATGTTAAATTTCATGAAAATACATTTCCTTTTGCATGTTCTGAACAGACAACTGCCTTGCCTTCTCCATCTCTACAAACAGCCCTCCCCGCCTTCACCGTTTTTCCTACTCCCATGCCTTCTCCATCTACCCTATTTCTGCCACCTTCTCCAACGCCTGCTCACAGGGTTGTTGCCTCCTCTCCTCCACCTTGTCCCGTGAGTAACAGTCCCTCTACTTCATCTCCACTTTACTCTACTACTGATCACTCTCCAAGTATGGTGTCTGTTTCTCCAGGTACGGTGATCCCATTGTCAGCGGCCTCCTCTCCTATTGTGGTTTCCTCTCGGCCTCCTGGCAGTCCCACATCGAGCTCTTCCTCTGGCTCTCCTCCTGCCCTGCCTCTGGTAGTTGATTTATCTAATTTTGATCTTCAGCAGGTTTCTCATAGTTCCTCAACTTTGCCAGCTGACTCCTCTCGCAGCCACCACATGACACTTCGTCCTCGCCGGCCCAAACAGGCGCATCTTAGTGTATCTCAGTCATCTGCTAATATATGTCCTGTTCAGTCCCCTGCTACCGTGAGTTCTTCTTCTCCTGAACATGAACCGCTCACGTTCAAAGACGCCTCTCAACATTCGGCATGGCAGCAAGCTATGCAAGATGAGCTTCGGGCTTTGCAATCAAATGGTACGTGGACTCTAGTTCCTTATTGTTCCTCTATGAATGTTGTTGGCAGTCGCTGGGTTTATAAAATCAAGCGGCGAGCGGATGGTAGTATTGACAGGTATAAAGCCCGTCTTGTGGCTAGAGGGTTCACTCAACAAGAAGGAATAGACTACCTTGAGACTTTCAGTCCAGTTGTTAAGCCTGCGACTGTGAGGTTAGTACTTACTATTGCTGTGACCCGTGGGTGGTTTATTCATCAGCTTGATGTTCACAATGCGTTCTTGAATGGGATTCTTCAAGAAGAGGTGTATATGGAGCAACCACCTGGTTTTTCTCACCCTACTCTTTCATCTCATGTTTGTCACCTGCATAAATCTATCTATGGTTTAAAACAGGCTCCCCGGGCATGGTATACCAGACTCAGTGATTATCTCATTTCTCTTGGTTTTCGTGCCTCTACTGCTGACACCTCTCTGTTTATTTACTCTGATGGCCATGATCTCATTTACTTGCTTGTGTATGTGGATGACATTCTGCTTACTGGGAACAATTCAACTCTGTTATGCCACTTGATTATCTTACTGAATTCCGAATTCAAAATCAGGGATTTAGGCTCTGTGCATTATTTCTTGGGGATTGAAGTCACCAAAACTGCCATGGGACTTATGCTCTCACAGCATAAATATACTCTCGATATCATTAGGCGAGCCGGTATGTCTTTGTGTAAAGCTGCTGACACGCCTGCTTCATCCTCGTCTAAGCTATTGCAAACCTCAGATACTCTATACTCTGATCCTACCCGTTATCGACAGATTGTTGGTGCTTTGCAGTATCTCACTTTTACTCGCCCGGATATATGTTATGCTGTAAATAAAGTCTGTCAGTTTATGCACTCGCCTACCGATGGTCATTGGTCTCTTGTTAAAAGAATTGTCCGGTACCTTCAAGGAACGACATCTTATGGTCTACACATCACTCGGGGGTCCTCTCTTTCCTTACATGGTTTTACAGATGCTGATTGGGCTGGTAGTCTTGATGACAGAAAATCCACCGGTGGCTACTTGGTATATCTCGGCAGCACCCCTATTTCTTGGAAATCTGGAAAACAACGCACAGTGGCTCGTTCATCGACTGAAGCGGAATATAAGGCTCTTGCGGATGGTACCGCTGAGATTTTGTGGATTCGGGCTCTGCTGTCAGATCTTCATTTTTCCTCTGATCCTATGACTATCCTTTGGTGTGATAATTTGGGTGCTACCTACTTGTCTGTTAATCCTATCTTTCATGCTCGCACTAAGCATGTTGAGGTCGATTATCATTTTGTTCGTGATCGCGTTGCTAAAAAGGAAATTGCAGTTCGGTTCATCTCCTCCCAGGATCAACTTGCTGATGTGCTTACCAAACCTCTTCCTCATGCGTCCTTCACTTATTTTCGGTCCAAGCTTCATGTGGATTCTCCTCCTTCAGCTTGAGGGGGCATATTATGGAATGTTATTATGTATATATATTTATCTTGTATTTACCTTATATAGGTTTCTGATCATGTGTATTAGACTACATGGTTAGTATCATGTACAACCCTACATCTATATATATATTACAGAAGGGGAGTGCTGCTAATTACATATCACAGCCTCCATAATATTTTTCAATACTCCTTCTCCCTTAACTTCAACTAGATCTTTGAAAAGTCTTATCTTTGCTAGACTCGAAATGGCTGCTGGGAAATATCAAGAATCCTACTCTTCACGGTTTTCTAA
>Ga0307511_10007357_pt1 | contig 11078 bp, 5 predicted proteins | sample 13_EM_MG_FD_200266 | JGI IMG/M metagenome (GOLD analysis project Ga0307511, IMG submission 200266) | Populus trichocarpa ectomycorrhiza microbial communities from riparian zone in the Pacific Northwest, United States - 13_EM | ecosystem: Host-associated > Plants > Roots > Unclassified | place...
TAGCTTTGAGTTTTTTTTTCAATTTTTTTCTATGGATTTATCCCGGTCTCATAAACCTAAATCACATGTTTTGCATGCCTTTTTAGAATATAAGTTTTGTTTTAAATTATTTTGTTTGTGTTTGATTTTTCAAGATACTATTCTAATTCATTTATATATTTTTTTTGTTTTATACAAATGATCTTCATTTTTCAAAATTAAAAATATTCTTTTTTAAATAATATTTTTGATGTGTTTGGCCTTACATAATATTATTTTTAGGGTATGGGGTTATGCAATCAGTTTGATTTGTATTTATCTTTTAGGTCACGAGATTTTTAATGTAAACCATAATTGAGATAAAAAAAATTGGTCTCGAGAATTGAGTAAATTAATTGATATGATTTGTACAAGTATGAAATATGAAAATTTGAATTTTTGATGAAAAATCACAAACCGGTAATTTTATGTTGTAACACGTAACTTTCAATCTGATAATCAGATTAAGTTGAAATTTTACGTGGAATCTTATAAAATATTATTTTAACTTAGGTTAAAGTTTCAGAATTTTTGGACTATGATAAGATTTTTTTGCAGATAAAAGAACAAATAGCACAAATGAGTGTCTAGAAATTTCTTTAGGGACCAAATTGAAAATTTTCCCAAAACAACCCTTTTTATAAGCTGCCAGCAACGAAAAAAAAAAGGAAAAAAAGAAGGAGTGTGCAGCCGGCCAAGAGAAGAAAATGTGAAAAGAGAGCTTTTGTCATTTTTCATGAAAATTGCTTGAAAAAAAAATATAAGTTAGAAAGAGTGTTAAGTAATTAACGAGAAGGTTTGATACTTTAAGGAGCCTACAAGGAGTTTAAAGATTTTAAGTGTGCTTTTAGAGAAGGAAAAATTGAGCTTAGAGAAAAGTGTGAAGGAAAACTTGATTCAACTTGTTTTGGCTTTTGATTCTTCATTCTTTAAGCGTAAGAAAACTCTTCATGATGATCCATTATGTCGTTTTTCATGTTTGTTATTGGATTGAGTAGAATTGGTATTATGTGAAGGTGAGTTCTTGATGTTAGAGTGGTTTGAATGCATGGATTTATGTTGATTATATATTTGTTGAGGGAATACATGCTTGGGTTTGTCATTAATTAGGTTAATTTGTAAATAAAAAAGAAGAAGAAGAAGAAAAAAAAGAAGAGAAAAGAAGATGGAGCAAGATAAAGAGTGGTTTCCACCTTGGATTTGCTATTGCTCCCTTATTATGTTATGAGTAAATATGATCTTATTATGTTGATTAGTAAAAGTTTATACATTGATGCTTAGTTATTATTATATGTAATTATGGAACTCTTAGATAAATAGAAATGGTGGATGTAATTTGTGAAATTGTGCTAGAGTATTGTATGTTGGCATGAAAAAATAAAAATAAAATAAATAAATGGGTTAAAGTTAATTAAGTGAAAAGTTGAAAAATTATCATGTCACCATTTTTACTTGAATTTTCGGCAGAGGTAAAGAATTTTGAGGGGTGGGTTGAATTGATGTAATTGGAGATTTTTCATGACTTAAATGGATGAATTGAATTTGGATGACAGATTAAAATTTAGAGTAGAATGAAATTTATCCTCCTCTTAAAAAGGTGATTTTGGCTATGAAAAATATAAGAAATAGAACTCCAAGCTTAAAGAAATTAATGAATTGCATTTAAATAGTGAAAAAATTAATAATGAAATGATGTGTTGAATTAGGTGTAAAGAATTAAATTTCTTATATTTATTGGGAATTTTTTATAATAATATAAGATTCCCTTATAATTGTGATGAATTAAAAGTTTAGGTGGATGTAACATTGTAAGAATTATTTGTGGAATTATTAAAGAATAAGAAAAAAATAATGATAATAATTTTGGGTATTAAAATTGAATTGATCGAAAATTTTACTATGTGAAGAAGTTTTAAGTAAATTATTGGATGATGAAGTATTGAAATCATGTGATTTTTTAAATGAAACAAGAGAGGTTGGAGGCTCTAAAAAGCAACATGGAGCTACTAGTCGAGCATCAGCAGTGGGTAGGTATCTGACATCTTGAATTTTTGTAGAGAGATTAATTGAAAAACATGTGTTAATTTTAATTAGAAATTTTGTAATTTATGTTTTGATGTCAACGGATGAACTAGCGCTTGGTAATTAGGCGGGTGAACTAGCACCTGATAATTGGGCGGGTGAACATATTTGGATGGATGAACTAATGTCCGGTATTTGGATGGGTGAACTAATGTCCAGTAATTGGGCGGATGAACTAGTACTCGATATTTGGGCGAATGGATTAGTGTCCCTAATAAGGGAATAGTACCCCCGTGCAATGACTAAGATTAGAATTAATTGGATGAATATGGAGGTGTAAAATATTAACGATTCATAATAAAGTATATAGGAGAAATATTTTAATATGGGTGTAGTGAAATGATACATTACATTTATTGATAATTATGTTGATAAAATGTTAATTTTATTTTCAAAACCCTCACAGCAGTAGAATAAATTATGCTTGAATATATGACATTTTTTATGTATTTATATTGATTAATATGTATTTTGAGATTAATGAATGATGTAAAAAAGGTTGAATGAACCTTTTTATTTGTAGAATAAAATTGTTATATGTAATTAATGTGAATGTCATACTTAAAAATATCTTTGTGTTATATTAAGTATTTGCATTTTATCATAGTTGCTTATAGGATTATAAATGTTATAATGATAAAAAAAGAAGAAGAAGAACAATTTACCCTAAATTTTTATATTTAACTAAGAAGTTGTCCCGGATAAAATAGTAGGAGCGTTACATTCGTAATCTAAGTTTTTATTTTTTTTCTTAGAATAAATTAATTTTGCAAATTATGTAAACCTTAGAATTATTTATGTATTTTGTTTTTTATTGATTGCATCTTTATTATCGGATAATACCTGTTTATTATTTTTGTTATGTATTGATTGAGAATGAGATTCAAGATGATTGGACCATAATTATAATATGAATTGTGTCAGTAATGAAGATGTCGATAACTTGGTATGGTCCCGTTACAGGGGAAACTCTGTTGAATTTTTAGTAAAAAAAATAAAATATGTTTTTTTTTGTCGTGATATTTACGGTGTGGATTTATCTTTTATTAATTTAAATAAGCAAGCTCACTGAACACATTCAGATCAATATCTCATTTTGTGTGATTGAACATCTTGATCTATATTCATTTCTTAAAATATTTTAATTTCTCTTTTAATTTCAATAATGAAAAAATATGATAATTTAATTATAGCTCATATGACCATATTGATTTTAAAAAATCTGGAATTAGAAATTTCAACACTATGAAAATCTTCGAAGGATTCATAATCATCAATATGGTTAGCATGTATATTAACCCTTTAGTTATTTTGGCTTAAAAAGTTTTACTCATCAACAAAATTATACATAAAAAAGATTATAAACTGATAAAATAAATAACAGGTGGTATTTATAAATAAAAATATTTATTCTAGTAGTATTTTACAAAATTAATATAATTTTTATAGTATTTTTTTTTTTTTGAAGTGATGGTTATGAACGAAGGAGATTAAAAATCAGATTTCTGATAAATTTAATTAGAGACTTGATAATAAAAGAGATGTGATTTGATGGGTTCTTAATTAAGGATTAAGGGTTTCTAATTAGTTGACTTATAAAATTTTGTAGACTTTTAAGTTATTTCAGTTTTCTTTCCCTTTCCTTAATTGTTGATCACTCACAAAATCATAATAAATAACACTTGGAAAGAGACTATCCCTTCTTTATGTCTAACTTGTGCGATTGCATCTGCATTTCCTTCCTGCTAGATTGACTTGCTATTTTCGTTAGAAGACTTGCTATTTAACTCACGTTTTGCCATAAGCTGGATTTTTTTTTTATAAAAAAAAATAAATGTGTAGGCATTTGCAACATATTTTCTTACCTAAATAATATCAAGTGTAAATCAAAAAGCTTAACCACGCATCTAATTAAATAAATCGAGAACCATCTATGTCAATAAATAAATAAAAAAGTCATTAACAATAACTAAATACGTAAATGAAAAGTTTGAGAGGCGGATATAGATCAAGATATTTGATCTTGCAACACAGTTCATTCACCCGAATGTGTTCTCCCAAGTGTAGGAGTGTCGAAGTAATAAATAACCCAGCAAGACCGGGGTCGAACCATATGGAGGTTAACTGTATAAATTACAAATAAAGAACTAGATAATAACATAAAAGGAGTTGAAGAGAGCTTTGAGATGTGATATTGATATAATGATTAAACAATGATAAAATAATTATCAAGGTTAGAGGATCCACTAATAATATTTCAAATAAGTATAGTATAAACTCTTTTTATTACTCAACTGGAAACCACACACAAAGAAGGTTCCAAATTAATTATAAATTGTTAACATGATTACATTAGTCATCTTATTCGAATAATGCTAATACTTGTAAATGTTATCAGGTATTCATGATTATTACTTATGTTAACAACAAATCAAGTTCCTTTCATAGCACAGGTGTCGGTTATACCATACGGTTTGGCTATGAAAGTGCCAAGTATTTGTTGTACCAGGGGATTATACAACATAAATCTAGATTAACCATTTAACAAGCAAAGTATTAAAAGTGAACAAGATAACAAATACAAAACATGTTAGTATCAAACATTAAAGTCCATGTTGAGTTTATACTATACTTATTCTTATACCATTAGTATAACCTTTTCACCTTGACATAATAAACTTAACTAAACATAATGAAAGAGAGAAACATAAATAAACAAGAGAAGAACATAAATAAGATATAAGTTAACTAAGTAAAGGAAAGGAAATGAAAAGTATAAACAAGAGATTAATATAAACAAAACTTAAGCATTACAAAAATATAAAGAGAGAGAGCAAGAACATGATTTTGATATGAAAACCAAGATGCCTAAATGCATGGCAAATGCCTCATTCTATAGGCCAAAATTCAGAACTATTGATTTGATGACTAATTGTTGAGTTGGTGGCCACCTCTTGACTTGGTAACACTCCTTATCTTCTTGTCTGCAAAAAAAGTCATTCCTAACATCAGAATTTGAATAGATAGTCTTCATGAAAGTTCTGGGCAATTATCTCAGCTTTCCAACAAAACAAGAATCGGTGCATTTGGACTTCTAGAACTCGAGATATGGGCTGAACACTGAACAGTGTCTGAGTTGCAAAACAGATTCTGTCTCCTCTGTTGTTGCTACCATTTGAACTAAAAAATGACGCTTTTAAATCTTGGACTCTTCATGGAAGTTTTAGGCCTATGTCTTAGCTTTTCATACATATAAACTAGACCTAAATCCAAGTTCTACAGCTCCAGTTATGATCCAATAACCGAATGGTGTTCCAGTTTGGACTGAACCAGCATCTCTTTTTTAAGCTTAGCCCTTTATTTGTCTTCTCAATTTCAGTAGTTAAACTCATCAATCAATCCTTTGATTTATGTTATAGGCCTACATTTAAGATGAAAATTTACCATAAATTAAAGGTATTTTATATTATTTGACATGTTATTATAAAACATGCTCTAGTTAAGGAGTTATTGATACTTTAAGTGCAAATGATGATATAAAACTTTAATAAAAATATACTTTTAAATATTAATTATGATAACTTTGAAAGGGTCACTCATTTGCGATGCTCTTCTCATTTTGGTATTTCATCTTTTAATTTTGACCTTAATCAACAAACTTGATTTAATTGTTCTTTAATTGTGTAAAAAAAATGCATAATCATTTAAAATACAAGTTGGGGGATTAAAATGTAAAATGTAAGAAGTTGAATAGTGCACGTGTGTATATTGGAGTCTCTGTAATTTAAAAATACAACATGTATGATTAATTACGTATGCAGGTACACATGCAAGTTCACACCTAAAATATAATGACAAATTTAGTTATTTAAGTATTTATTGTAGTAGTAGTTTACAAAATTAATAGTTTTTTTTATTAATTTTGAAGTGATAGTTTTCAAAATCTTATCGTGTTTGGGAGCAAATGGTGTTTCACCCATGTTACGGTTGAAATTTTGAAATTTGAGTGTTTTAACCTCCATCTTTTTATTAAAAAGGAGCAGCAAGAGGAAAGATGAGAAATGACTTGACCGAGTTGAACACAACATTTGATCTCAAAACAGTTAGCTGCACGCTACTTGAAGGAGAAGAGATCTTCTTTGGAACTTTCATTGACAATGTCAGAAACTGCAGATGAAATTGACAGTGATGCTGAATCTGTAGTGCCTTCTATTTATGTGGGTCAGTTTGCTCAATTACGAGTCTTCAAAATGTTTGCTTTGCACTATGTTGTTCATTCAATCTGCAACCTTACCGATGAAGAGTACGCTCGTTATGCTTTTACTGAAGGGAAAAGATTTCAAGATTCCTTTGAAATTATAGCTTTTCTTAAAAAAGCTTATGAATCATTCTCTAATCTAAAAGCCCAGAGGATGGCCTGCTTCTGTGGGTTCCACATGGCAAGGGAATACTTTGTTGTGGGTGATTTAAGAAATGCAAAACAATTACTTGATGGTGTTGCTCTTCTATACAGACAAGAGGGTTGGGCCACTTTATTGTGGGAGTTCTTGGGTTATCTGCGAGAGTGCTCGAGGAAATGTGGTACAGTGAAAGAGTTTGTTGAGTACTCTCTTGAATCGGCAGCATTGCCAGTGCCATCTGATTCTGGGATCCAGTCTTTCAGGCGCAAAGAATGTGGCCCAGCTGGTCCCGCAATTCTTGCACAGAGAGAGATTATACACAAGGAGGTTTTTGAGCTTCGTAGTGGAGAAACCAGGTTAGCATCAGTTGAAGGCAATACTGATCTCAAAGTGAATGAAGAAAATCCTCTGCGTCTTGAGATTGATCTTGCCAGCCCCCTTAGATTGGTACTTCTTGCTTTAGTTGCTTTTCATGAACCAATGTTTAAGCCAAGGTGGTGGTGAACATCTTTAATACTTGTTATCAATTCATTTTCAATTTTGGACATAAATGGCCTTATAAAATATGTCCATATGTGTGTGCTGATTCAACCGTGTTCCTTTTCCTATGAAACATCAAGTCCCAATACAGTTCATCTAGCAATTTGACTGGGTCGAATTGGCACCGCCTTTCCTTAATCGTCAAAGATGATTGATCCTGTTGAAGGATTGAACATTTGGAACTTTTTATCATGCCTCCTCTTCTTGTACAAGGAATTCCTTGCGGTATGATTAGTGAGCTCATATGCTAATAATGTCAATATTTGGTTTAATGCAGAACAAAGTGGGAAGCTGGAGTGCATATATGTTATTGCAAAAATGAGACCCCACTTCTTAATCTGTTGTGGGGCTGAAAGTCCTGCTTCAATGGAGGATTTACCTCTTTGGAAGTTTGAGGACCGTGTCGAAACTTTTTCAACCAAGGATCCTGCTCTTGCATTTTCTGGTCAGAAGGCTGCCCAGGTGAATGCTTCGCATTTCCTGTTACTGTGGCCTCCAAGGATCATGCCATATTCTCCGTCGAGTTAAAAATCAATCTGGTCGATGTAAAAGGAGATGGGCTGTATAGTCCAAGGGAAGAAGAACCATTCTCTACGGACAGCCATCATGTTGAACTTCTTGGAGTTACGGGGCCAGAAGGAGAAGAGGAAACTCTAGTGGGTCCTGACAAAATCAAGAAAATTCAGCAGTCTTTTGGTTTGGTTTCTGTTCCTTTTTTTAAAAGATGGCGAATCATGGTCCTGCAAATTAGAATTAAGTGGCATCGACCCAAACCAGTTATGCTCTTTGTATCATTAGGCTATTTTCCAGATAGCAATGAATCAACTTCACAAAGAATCCATGTCCACAAGAGCTTGCAAATTGAAGGAAAGACTGCTGTTGTGTTTAGCCATCAGTTTATGCTGCCATTCCGCCAGGATCCACTGTTGCTCTCAAGAATCAAGTCTGTCCCTGGATCAGATCAGTTGGCGTCACTTCCTCTTAATGAAACTAGTGTACTAGTCATTGGTGCCAAGAACAGCAGTGAGGTTCCTTTGCTATTACAGTCAATGTCTATTGAAGTGGATGATGGCGTTGAGAGGCCGTGTACCTTGCAACATAGTGGCATGGATCTTTTAAGTCCTGCCCATCTAGTTCCTGGAGAAGAGTTCAAAAAGGTTTTCACTGTCATTCCTGAAGTGGAATCTGTAAGTCTTGATTTGGGGTCAGTGTCTCTGAGATGGAGGAGGGATTCTGAAAAGGAAGATCTGTCCACTTCTGATGCAAAAAAAGATTGGGTTTTGACCAAACATAAACTTCCCGACATAAAAGTAGAGTCGCCCCCATTGGTATTGAGTCTGGAATGTCCTCCTTATGCTGTTCTTGGAGATCCCATTATGTACTTGATTAAAATTCGGAATCAAACACGGTTGCTTCAAGAGGTCAAGTTCTCACTGGCAGATGCACAGAGTTTTGTGTTATCTGGGTCTCACAGTGACACAGTTTTTGTTCTTCCAAAATCTGAGCACACCCTTAGCTACAAGCTTGTGCCATTGGCTTCAGGTTCACAACAATTGCCTCGAGTTACAGTGACCTCAGCAAGATATTCAGCTACATTTCAACCCGCAATCGCCGCATCTACTGTCTTCGTCTTCCCCTCTAAACCTCATTTCACGACAACTGATATGGGAGACAATAAACTGGAATCCATCTGAGCCGAGTAAATAATGCTCCCTTTGCTGGTAAATATTTTGCAGAAACCAGGTCCAGTTATTGAAGGATGCACTTACTAATCAGTGTATCATTGCTCTGCCCTATGGGAGGATGCGTTGTTGTTAATTGGACCTTGTCTTTCTGGAGACTTGAAAAGGATAATCCAGTTGGAGTCTTCCAATTGGATGAAATCTCTTCAGAGAGCTTGAGTTTGGGATCCTGGTACTTTTTTTCCAACAAATGCACACTCATCCATCCTGGTATGTCATATCGTCATTGTTAATTTGTTATGGTTAGTACAGATAATGATTTGCATGTTTGGGAAGATTGATTTCCTAATAGGAAATTCTTATATTCCAAAGGAAATATTATGCAATGTGCAACCTCAAGTAGGTGTTAAAATGTTTGACAACACAGTCCTGTTTGCTAGGTGTCAATTCATAGATTTTGCAGTGCCAACATGGGAGTCGAAGTTTGCATCAGATGATAGATAAAGTTAATCATGCTGTTAGATTTGTAATTTTTTTTTTTTTTAATGTTCTCAGAATAAAAATGTGAAAGGAAATACATTGATGGACTTGGTAAATTAGGGGTGATTTTCTTCTCTGTTGCAACAGCCATCTCTCTAGCTTCAAACGGTCCGCTAAAGCCAGTGATGCCATGGGTGGTTGTGCTAATTATGTTAGAATGATGATTAACCTATTTCCATTTGAAAGCAAGCTCCCCCCCTACCATAGCTTTGAGTGAAACTAAGCTGAAAACGGATCCTCGTTATATAACTCTGGTTGAGCACTTAAGAATTTGAACGCGTCCAAGGAGTTGTTTTTTTTATAAAAATAAGCATAATATTTTTCCTCTGTGGGAGTCTCTAAAAACCCCAGTATATTACCCAGTAGCGCGTGATGAGGAACAATCCCATCACCTGCAAGGTCCGCGGGAGCGGCCAGCCATTGTTATTCGAGATAGAGAAGATACAATTTCATATCAAAGAAGTAGGAGGATCCATAGTTATTAAACCCGGTACGGGAATTGACCCGATTAAGGAGCCGGGTCCTGGGTTTTATGGGTCAATCCGAAAAAATTTTAAAAAAAATATTGAAGTTTTAATATTTCATTTGAAAAAATTAAGAAAACATCTATGTGAATATAGGCTATATATGTTATAAATAATAAAATTTTAAAAAATATTTTGAAGTTTTTTTATTTCAAAATAATGTCATTTTTTTTAATTAAAAAAAATTAAAAGAATGGCACAGACAGCCCTAAATTTTCCCTATCTCTACCAGAAATAAAAACAAGTCGCCGCCCCCCTTGTTTTGGATTTTCTCTTCCAGAACCAGTAAAGTTTTCCTTTTCACTTAGCCAAAACAGCTGCCACATAGACCCGGCCACAACTTTTCTCATCTCTCTCTCTCAATCATCCTCCTGTCCTTTTGGCTAAAACTAGAGAGCCCCTCCTTTTTTTCCCTAGCCATCTATTGGCCAAACCAAGAGACCCAACTCTTTAGGATGAAGCAGCAACTCACCACAGAAAATTAACTAACAATAGCAGGAATCACTATCAATGGCAATTTGCTTGTTTTCTGCATTATTCTTATTTTCTAGTAGCATTAAAGGTTTGAAAATCAAACAGCATAAACCATTTATTTATGTGTTTCTTTTCGAAAACTAGCCTCGCGCATGGCAACAAACTTCTCAACCAGCTTGTCTCTGTTGGGCCAACTTCCATGAACAACTGGAGCATTTGCAAACAACAGCTCATTATAGAGAAGATAAAGAAATAAGAAGAGAAGCCGAATGACAAAAACCACATTTGAAGAAGAACCGGGTTTTGTCCGGGTTCTCTTGGGTCGCTTGGGTTTTGTCGGGTTGTTGCACCTGCTTGTCTTTTAACAAACCCGAACCGGTCTAGCCACCGGGTCTCGGGTCGACCCGTCGAGCCGGGTTTAATAACTATGGGAGGAACATGATCTTGACTCTCACTTTTTTTTTTTAGATTAACGTGGTATTCGAGTCAGCTTGCGCGCACCTTGATTAATTCTACGGGCTCTGATGTTAATAATCATGTAAGTCTCTAATAATTCTAAGATTTCTAGAAAATAAATTTCCAGTAATCTTGAGTTTGAGTTACATCTCTCAAGTTGAACTCCCACTTTTTTCACGCTCATTGCTGCCTTTGGCAGCGTCCGATATTGTATGATATTAATTATAAGGAATTCGTCGAAAAACATTCAATAAATAAACAATAATTGTTGAGATTTTAAAGTCTTGCACTCCTCTGGCTATACTCCAAAACAAATGCTTTCAGTTTCCATTTATAGCCCATAGAAGAGAATCGAGACCATA
>Ga0307511_10007358_pt1 | contig 11077 bp, 10 predicted proteins | sample 13_EM_MG_FD_200266 | JGI IMG/M metagenome (GOLD analysis project Ga0307511, IMG submission 200266) | Populus trichocarpa ectomycorrhiza microbial communities from riparian zone in the Pacific Northwest, United States - 13_EM | ecosystem: Host-associated > Plants > Roots > Unclassified | place...
TATCGAGCTCGAAGCCGATACGAAGGAGGATGTCGTGGGGGAGGCGCAACATGGCCGGTTGACCTTTGGCTGGGGGGGGGGACGGACGGGTGATTAAGGCATCGGGAGTGAGGAGAGTAATATAAGAGGAAGAATATTGCGTATTATTTTTTGATCGCCGCTTTCACTCTCGTCTACTTACTTAGTCGGAATACGAATGACTGCCATCCCCTCTTCTCACTTAGCCATCTCGTAACCGTCCTATCTCGAGGGACTGTTCCGTGCGAACATCAGCCGTTAGACGTAAACAACCCCGGGCCTCGTTCTAACTGTTGACTACCTCCGATTCCTGTTATCTCCTTGAGGCCACCATCCGCGTATCCTTCCTCTCTGCCTTCTGTTGTGGCTCGTATCTCGGTCTGTCGGATGCTCACCGTGGCAGATATAGACTGAGGAACGTTCATCCCACATCATCAAAGATATCATATCACGACCGATGGCTTTCAATTGCCGCCGCCAAGGGCTGGGGTCCGTCATTGAACAAACAACTTACATCTGATTCTCGACCCTCTCTCACCTCCCTCACCGTCCTCTCCGATATCGACTCCGCTCCGGAGATACCCCGTCCCGCCGTTTCTCCATTGTACTCCCCGCCTTTGCCCTTCGGAAAACGCCCCCCAGTCGTGCCACTCGTTCTCTTCGCGTACCCTATCAATCGACGGACGCATGACCTCCCTCCTCTCGGTCGTTGCCTCTGCGGCTCCTCGTCGGATATGAATGTATGTCAAGGTCCGGCGGTGTTGCTCGAATTTGTCGCGGACAGGGTCGCTCCCGGGGACGTCCTTCCCAGATTTTGATTCTAGAACAGAGTAGCTGTGTTCGAGATCAGGTATAAACGTTCCTGCTGAATTCCAATATCCGCGAGGTTCTCTAAATCAAATTCCAAGTGGCCCAAAGCCCCTCTTCTGCGACGTGCGACACCAGATTACGCACATTTACGACATGCAGGGTCGTGCGGTGAGCCACAACAACGCACGCCAGCTGGCTGTCCAAACCAAGGACAGGCAACGGGTAGTTTCCCCCGTTACACATAACCGACGTAATGCCATACGTACGGTACAGGCTACGCAAGGGGAATCTCGCTTGAAAACACTTGGTGATGGACGACATGAGGAACCATTCCATACCCGGTCCTCGGTTCAATCGGAGAGGCGCCCGCTTCCGGCGCCTAAGCGCTGGCGCCCCTTTGGACCACCGAGTTGGCATGTTTGGTAATTATTTGACGTTACGAACCGGATGTCGTCTCCTTCTGGGCGACAACCTCGGCTGGCCGCCACGAAATTTGGAACTCACGAACCAGAAGGGGAGGAAATCGTCCTATCAACCGAGCATCCCGGAGATTGGTGAATTTCGATTTAGTGCGATATGACCTCAAGGCGGCTCGGAACGCGGCGGGAAAGCTTATTTCAAGATCCGAACGGATTGTCCTCCAAAGGGCCCAACAGCTGCAAACAAACGAAAACACGTTTTCTGCGAATTCCCAACAAACGCTCTAAGGACCCTCAGCGACCTTCAGTCAACCTCGGAACCCCACACAACGAAGCGGTCCGTACGTGTTAGCTCCACCCTGGCTGACAGCGCGGCTAGAGAGCGGACGACCTATAGCATGCGCCCAAGGTCCCACGAATCGAATGTTCCGTCCATCGTACGTTCGAGCTCAAGCCTAGGTTGTCACCGCCGAGCAACCGAGAACCCCGACCGTTTTGGATGTCTGTTCAGTGTTCGCTGCCCTGCGGGTGGAGCCGTATCGCTGGTCCTTATCGGCCGCACCGCGGGGACGGTCGGGTATCAGATCGAACACATAAATTTTCGACAACCCGAAACCCGAGACCAATCGCTTCTCCGAATGGAGCACGAAGAGCTCACTAAAACTGGGGAGGCGATCGATAAGCGCAGCGCTTAAGAGTTCGGCGGAGGCGGACGATAGGGAGTCGAGACGGCATCCCTGAGGGCGAAGAACTGTCAGACGGTGGTACGTTTCCTAGGCCCCAGCCTTCTCGATTCTCACTAGCACTCCTCGGCGGTATCGTCTGCCTTGTAGGACTGGCAACGACACAAACACGCAGATAGCGAGAGAACACCGCAAAGCGGTCAACGCTTGGAATTCCCCTGCCCACTTCTGATGCTTGGACTTCCTGGGCAGCCGTCGATCGGTATGCAGCGTGGAAACCGACCGCGATAACGAACCGATCATCCGTCTTCTAGTAAGCTGTCATAAATTAATACGCTCTCCAATCTATGTCATTTTGTATGGTTCCGCGCGAGATATCGATACAGTACGGGCCCAGTTACTTTATATTATTTCATCTTGAGGACCACGGAATCTGCCGCGCTTCGGGTCGTGGTCGAGTGCCGGCATATCGAAGTCTTATCAGCGACCTGCCACCGTGCCATCCAAACGCTCCTGCACCGGGTTTTGTCAGCTCGGACGATCCGACCGTCAACATGGAAAGTTGCGGAGCGGACCAAAGCTAAGCATCACGTGAGTTCTTGTGGCGACGCAACGACGATGTCTCAGCCCGTGTCGGCCAGTATGTACGGCACGTCAGTGCGCGTAGAATTTGGGAAAATCTATCCCGGCATTCACGGTCAGGTGGATCAGCTGCTCATAAATTACGTTTCCTTCCGCCAGGGGGCCTACATGAGCTACCGCACCGCCAATAGCGACGATATCAACGCCCTGCAAGATACGCTGAACAGATCAGCACACTATGTACGACAAGAACTGCCCACCGACATTCTGCGGACCCGAGACGACTATCCGTCAATCTTGGAACTCGCCACAAGGTAGTTATTGCCGCAGCCGTTGATCCACCCCTAACTAATACCGGGATCAGGGAATGGACAGGCTACGGCGCACTGCAGAATCGAGACTCGGCGATTGTAAAGTGGACCTTCCTCACGTCCGTTGCACCGAACGTCCCGCGCCGTATTAAAGCGCAAGCGCACTCCTGCCTCGCCACAGGTTGGTTCGACCGAGCCATCGAGGATCCCGAACGCTGGAACATCGACTGGCTCTATTGCGCAGGAAGCAACGCGAATGAAGCCGTGTCGCTTGGACTCATCAGTCCAGGGGCGCTGAGGGCTGGGTTTTCCATCGAAAAGCAAGGTTTTCGAAGGCCCGAGGAAAATCGGTTCCCCGGGGTGGACACGGATAGGTTTGAGCGGTTGGCTGAGCTCTGGGAAGCGACCGATATGCGTTTGGCAGAGGTAAACAAGGTGACGGCAAAGAGGGACGCAAAGGTATCCAAGACCCCGCTCCAATACGTTTGCGCTGCAGAGGATTGCGGAATCCAAGCGACGAAGAAGTCAGGGTTGCTGCGGTGTGGGGGAAAGTGTCCCATGCAGTTCAAGCCCTCTTACTGCTCGAAGGAGTGTCAGAAGATGGTATGCCGTTTTTCTCCCGCTCTCAGTTTCCCGATTCAGAGCTGTCTGTTTCGCAGGACTGGAAACGGCACAAAGTACTTTGTAGAGCCGACGCCACGGAATCGAGCGTACTTTCTCTCAATACCAGCGACGAAACCGCTGAGAGTACCGCGCAACGGGCGAGTATGTCGGAGGGCACGGAGTCTGACACGTTCGAGGGACGGGACTCTGGGCACATCATCGACGTACCTACGAGGCACGGGGGCACCATGCGACTCACCTCCAAGACGCTGGGACCACAGATGATGAGGGAGTTCCGCAAGGTCGCCGAGGCCAGAACCCAGCGGTAGACCTTCGAGTGGCTCCGAACATCCGGGTGTCCCCAACGTAAGTGATTTTCCATTCTCGGACCGGCCTCGTGTTTCTGGACCAACGCTCACCCTCTTTGCATATATTGTCGTGCAGCCTCTCGTATCACGAGTTCAGAAGGGGATCTGGCTGTAAATCGGCCTCCCGTTAATTCAATCACCGGCACATCATTACGTTTGTACGACTTTGCGCAAGAAAAAGAATGTTGTATCCTCCATCCTGCTCGAAGGCTACGAAATCAAAGATACGACCCGTACCACAGTCAAGTGCCTGTGGATATATTCGGTGACCTGATTTTCCTTCTTCCACATAACTCCGCCGGATTGAAAGAAGCCACCTCCGAGAACCTTTTGGTCGTGTGGGAGTAGCGCGGTCACGATCCATCTGCCCCCCTCGAGAGACGACACACGCTCCATCGTGATCTAGGTTCCTTCCCCCGAACCTCTCTTCCTCTTAAGGAAAGCCCTCGGCTCCGAATCCAAGCGTTCATCAGCGTCATCGGAGAGAATGGCATCGGCATTTCTCGATTTGGCCCACGGAGAGTCGAATCCGACGACGGGGTGGGTTGGTTTCCGCTGCGTTTGTTTCTAGGCGAGGATCTAATATCTGAGGGAGCTGTCTCTTCTGATTCTCATTGACGGTTCTGGACCAAGTTGGAAAAAGAAGCTCGATTTCGTAGCCACGAGGAAGATGGATCTATCACCGCTCTCCGGTGTTCACTCTCAATCTCCTCGTCCTTCTCCTCGCCTGTCCCCATCCGCCGTGGTTACAGTCGCCGACACTCAGCTTGTCGCACCCGAGGGGGGTGGACGACCTGGGGTCAACTCCGGATCTGGGGACGGTTCGTCGCCTTCCGTGTGTTGTATGGGGGGGCCGGCTTGATTGATTGCCTCGAGTCTACTGGGCTGCTTCCGATACTCGAAAAGGCAATCGAGTTTCCTTCGACGGCACTGGAGCAGAAATCGTGGTGACAGTCGCAACGGAAATGTTGGACTCGAGTCTCTCCCCAATCTCTTTCACACCCGCACCACTTCACGTCTCTGTCCTATAAAATCTTCAGCTCTCCTCTTCGCCCTTTCCTCTCCAACCGCCACCTCTCCTTCGTCTCTCATCCACTCTTATCTCTTTCGTCATGCAGTCTGCCCACCAACCGACCCCTTTGCCTTCCTTCTTTGACCCATTGTCGTCGTCGAACCGGCAACAGCACCCCAACATCTGGGCTCCTCGAGCGGTGCCCTCTGACACGACCTGGCCGAAATCAATTGAGCTCTCTTCCTCCCGCTTCGCCGATCGAGACATTGGCCAACCCCGACCCGCGCTTACCATCGATCCACGGGCTGCTAACCTACGCGCGAACGAGGACGTCTTCGGTCCGGTAGGCTTCCCTCCCAACGCTCGTAACCGGGGTGTTGGCGCCATCGGCGATGGTCGAAAAAACAGTGTCCCTCTTCATGAGGACCGAGTAGGTTCTTTTTCGCACCACACAACGGATTATATACTGAAGTCGCCCCCTCAGAATGTAGAACAGATGTTGCGCTTCCTCAACTTGAACTCTCCCGTTCCTTCTCCGATACAGCCGTTTTCTTTGCTTTCGCCTACTACGAACAACACGCCGGACTTATCCCCGGTCTCTGCGACCTCGACCCTGATGACTCCCACCGATCTCTCTCCCGCGACTGGGTTCGACAAGTTGCATTGCCACTTCGATTTCAACCAGTCTATGCCTCCCACCCAGTCGCTCCTCTTCGAGACCAGTCCATCCCGCCTTCACGCCCCTTCTCTCACGCCCATTCATAAATCCTTCTACGCAGACCACGGTGGTGTCCGCAACTACAATGCCATAAACCTGCCTTACGTCGACCCCTTCTCTAATCGGACCCCTTCTACGTACCTCCCCCAGAACTTAAGCCGGGGCACAGATCCTACTCGCTCCGCCATTTCTTCCTGGAATGGCCCGCATATAGCTGGTGGAATCGACTGGCTTAGGCCAGAAGATAAGGTTCCAGAGGAAGCTCCATCCCTCGCCGGAGCGAGGACTCTGAGCGTCCCACCATTCCCTGCCGTGCAGCCAGCTGCACATGCTCACGAGGTACGCGTTCATACACTACCTCAGCACCTTCCCGTTTCTGATTTCATCTATGACTGCCCCCAGCCCATCAACTTCCTCTCGTTGTTACACCCATCCTCTTCGCCTCCATACGACCAGTTTGTCTCGCGTATAATCAAGTCTTCAGACCAACAGGCTTCCATCTTCCTACAGCAAAAACTCAAAGTCGCTGATAGTGATGAACGCGCCAAAATAATCGATGCCATATGTGCGCGCGGGTATGAGATGATGGCCCATCGGTACGACTCTCACTTCTGCCCCTCCAAGATTAACCTAAAGTTGATCGCCCTTCAGGTTTGGGAACTGGGCTGTCCAGCGATGTCTCGAGGCCGCCAATACTGCGGATGAACGCAGGAAGGTCGTCAATTGTATGAGGTAACGCGCGGATCGCTAGCTTCGGAGTTTCTCGCGCTGACGGTTCTATCCATCAGAGGACGTGTCGTCGAACTCGCTACAAACTGCTACGGGTGCCACGTCCTCCAGAAGGCTCTCGATTGCGAAGAGGACGTGCGACTTCTCATCGTCTCTGAACTACTGCTCGGCGATCCTGCCCAGACCCTGGTCAACAAACATGCTTCTCACGTCTGGAGCAAGGTCATGGAATTGACATGGACCGCTCCTGCACCTCCAATTTTTGCTTAGTGAATCCTCCCCTCCCTAGTCGTGAGCCTGCACTGACTGTGTTGGTAGCGTTAACAAGTCCCTGAAGGGCAAGTGGGCGTCGTTGGCTTGCCATGAGACGGGGTCTCTCGTTGTCCAGGTACAACCTCTGCTTCCGCCCAGTCTCGACATAACGGTGTTGATTGTATTTTCAGCACGCGTTTGAGAATCTAGAAGAGCAAGCGAAGGACGGCATTGTCGACGAACTTCTCAATCGCGGATTCAACGTTTTCGCGGATGTTGCAAAGAACCAGTGGGGATCGTATTGCATCCAGCATAGTACGGCGTTGATTTGTTCCACTTACACCGAAACTAACGGACTCACCTCCAGTCCTCGAGCACGGCTCCGCGACTCACCGGCAGATGGCTTTGGAACATTTGGTCGCGGGACTTCTGGACTTCGCTACCCACGAACAAGGAACCAAATCTATCACCAAGGCTCTTAAGGAGGGCGGAAAAGAAACACTTGACAGGATTATCTCCAGGATGTGCGAGCAGTCCAAGGGGTACGCACCAAATCGGTCTACATCAACACCACTCCAAGTACTTATGCGTCGTCACAGTGGACGCCGTGCGACCGTTGTAGATCTCGCTCTGTCGGTCGCCGGGAGTCAATTGATCGCGACCGTCTTGCCCAACGTGCGTGGATATGTGTCGTCGAGACAACGGGGTTTCTGACAGTTGCATGTGCTTGCAGGCTGATAAGGATCAACGTGCCCTTCTGTACGAATCGATTCGTGGTCACATCGTGACCCTCAGAGGCTGTAAGACCGGCTCTAAGGTCATTTGGTTGTTGTAAGTTCACCATCCCTCTAATACCACACGTTTGCTCACGCGATTCCCCCAGCGATCGCATGGTAAGTGGACAAGGAAAGGACCCAGCCTGGTTACTAATTGCCCATACAGCGTGCCTACTACGGTTACTGATCTGTTCTGCTTACAATTCGCCGCGGAGACCATCTTCACTCGCTCTTGAAAAATCTCAATCATCATTGGAACTGCCAAAATCGAACCACATTTCATCCCCAACCACCATATACTTCATCTTTCGCTTCGACCTTTTCTACATCACGGTTCCCTCGCATCTTCCTGGGGCACTATTAAATGGTTATCTCCTTTGACCATCGCTTTCGACGTTCCCATTCGCCGCTTGTCACCATTTATTGTGGACTTTCCCATGCGCATTTTTCCGATCCATCACCCCATCTCGAATTCCACTTCAAGACTGCTGTTCCTTTGTTGCATCACGCTCAGCCCCATCTGTACTAACCATGTTATCTTTACGCCCCGGTGTCGCATCCTCGCATTGTAACGTCACACACTAGTCGCTCATTCTTTCCACTGGTATCGTATCGTAACTGCCATTACCCGTCGCGAAATCTCTACGTGTCAATCATAAGTGTCGAAATCTAAAAACAGCACCGCCGTGCGATCATGATCAGAGGAGTGTATTGTCCGTACCCGACACTGGCCGCGACCCAGGCAGTTGGTGGCTCGTTATCACTGACGGTAGTGCTTCGCTTACCTCATCGACGATAAGCCGGCGTGGTGGGGCTGGGATTCCTTGTGAGGCTGTATGGTTCCCCTCCTTACGGCATCGGTGGTTTGGAGGGTGTCCAGCGGCCCAGAACCCGAATCACCGTCAATCCAACCCCGCAGCGGACCTAGGAGCGCCTTTGAGAGATATGGGACGGAGGAATCAGTGTGTGGGATCAGCAACGGGGATGGGTCTGTTGGTTTGATGATGCCATCGAGGGATAGCATATCACCAAGAGTTGCCTTGGAATCTTGGGGCATTAGCCTCGAGGTTGGAGTCTTGGTGCGACTTGGGAACAATGCTTCGGCTCCTATGGTCCGCTAAGAGTGCGCCAGTGGCGAGCTAAGTTGGTAGCGCGGGTGTCCATCTTTTACACGAAGAAAATTAGAAACGAGAACGCAATTGCCGGTGAGATAACGCTGAAGGGTTTGCAGTAACCGTACGGAAAATACCAAGTATCGAACGTATTCGTTAGAGGAGTGTTGCAAGCACAGCGGGGCTACTGGTGACGCGGTGAACTGAGTCGGAATGAGGTGATGTGCTCCCGCTGTTGACGGCATGACTGGGGTAAGGTTCTAGGCACGCGGGTGGGGCGCGAACACGTACGACCGGGTTGTACACGAAGTGGTGGGTTGACAAGGCGTGATGGTCCCTGGGCGGAGTGAGCGCTAAAAGGAAAAACAGAACGTGACAGCGGCCCAACCGGACTACCAGCGTTGGTGACGAGATGGCGGTTCCTCGTAGTGGAGAGTAAAAGGTACCGGGCAAGATCGGGCGACACAAATGGGAAGCAAGATGCACACCAGCGGTACTGAGCCCGACCCTGATGTTTCTAGAAAGGGAGCAGGTCATTCTAGAAAAATCAGCTCCAGCCTAACCCATGGATCGATCGAAAGAAGGGTCGGTAAATCGGCACCGAGTCATGTTCTGATGTAGATTTTGAGAGATTTGCGCAGGTTTTTTCTGTCAACGTACAAAGAATATTAGGAAAAGGACAGCGAGTGTGATAGAGAGAGCCGCTCAATGGTGGTGCATCATGGCGAGGGCCCCGTTTGCTCACCAAGCGTTGGCGTCAGTCGGTGGCGTTGAATACACTTCCGCGTAGTCCAAGTATTCGCCCTGTCCAACAGTGTGCGCGGCACGCGCGGATATTAGTTAGCTTTCTCAGAGCCCATGCATGTCATGTCACCCTCTTCTGAGGATACGGACAACCATCAAGAAGAACGCTGGGTGGAACTGCCACGCCTAACCGAAAGCTGCGTATGGCTCTTCGTGAACCAATAGCAATCATCACGGTCCCCCAGCGTCAGAACACTACGGCCGCCTTCCCAAGGGAACATCTGGCGATTCCTGACCGATCACGCCAAGTCTCGGGGAGGCAGGAACAGCTCGAATCCTAAGATGGGCGCGCTGTGATAATAGGACAATTCGGGGTGGTTCGTTCACGGCAAATACGTTGATTTCTTTGATGCGGGGATTGTGGGAGTCGCTCGGTGGTCTGAATGGTCGGAAGGAGAACGTGGGATGCCTCGGCCAAACACTCCATGGACCCGGAGACGATGAAGAGTAGTAGGACCCCGGCGAAGCCGGGGGCAGGTCCGATCCCTGCCGAGCAAAAAGTCGATGTGAATGTTCCGCACCTGCGGCCGCGAGTTTGGTCCGCAATTCGGTACGAGACCACAAAAATTTCGCTCTAGGTAGTACGAATCAGTGTATATAACTTCTATATAGCCTAAATTGCGCAGAAATATTCTATGTCCACCCCCAGGGCTCGCCCCACCGAAAGCTCACGCCTCAAGGTCGTCGTCATCCTCCTGAATAAGATTTCTGCCCCGGTTAGGAGCGAAATCCTTCATACACCTACCAATGGCCACCTTGGAACTTGTGAGGGCTTTGAAAGTCGCCTGATCACGAGAGTTCTCAAGAATCACTTCCCCGCCAGGCAAAACCTTCGGTGTTGAGATAACACACAAGAATTGCCACGGAGCAATGATCTCAAATCGGTTTATCCCTGGAATGGGATGGTTGTATGTCTGAGAGTACCGGTCGCGGAAAGTGTGGCGGAACAGCCTGAGTTGAACGTGTAACGTTGCTGCGCTCGAGACATTCGTGATGGACGGCACCCAGGAATACTTTGCATTCTTCCCCCCCGGTCTTCGTGTAGATTGCTGTCACTGGTGCACAAGCTTTCAGAAATGGCTTTAGAATAAATCCTCACCACATACCATTTGAGAGCATGATCCTATCCATCGTGGGGACGAATCCCCAGGACGACCCCTTCCACCCCTCGCTCCCCTCACCCACGCATGTTAATGGATATAACTTTCCCGCACATAGCCCTAGAGCGTGTCCTTTTACAGTTGAGTTTACAAGACCATGGTTCACGGTCATGTTTTGTCTCGCGTGCAAAGAATGGGCAACGAGGGCCATGCAATTGTCTGTGCTAAGAGATACTGCAAAATCCGTGCCATGGTGGTGGCCCCCCCAGCAACCACGGAGTGACCGCACACTGGGATCAGACTTCTGCCCATGGCGTTGTGTGACCCGACTTGGGATCAATCCTTCCGCGGTCCCACACCCGAAATGTTGCGAAAAGTATCTAAGTTCAGGCCCAAATTTCGAACAAAATGTTCCGAGTCCGTATCAAACTCGCCCCCGGCTTCGCCGGGGTCCTCTGGTATGAGCCCGCTAGTGCGAGCATTGTTAACATTTGACTGTACTACCCATAGATATTAGCACGTGATCGTTTTGACATATCACTCGTTACATGTCACGCTTTTTTCTTTTCCTCAGTTGATTTGCCACGTCGACTGAGGTCAGTGGGTGACTATCCGTATCGTTACACTGTGTACACACGGGTTTAGACGAATATTCGTTGACTTTTAAGGAAGGCGGAGAGACCCCGACCGCTCCGTCGGGTCGTTGCCAGAGCCAATCTCGGCTACTGGCACCCTTCTGCGACGGATATGATATTATTTGGTGTTACGGATAGTCACCCA
>Ga0307511_10007359_pt1 | contig 11077 bp, 7 predicted proteins | sample 13_EM_MG_FD_200266 | JGI IMG/M metagenome (GOLD analysis project Ga0307511, IMG submission 200266) | Populus trichocarpa ectomycorrhiza microbial communities from riparian zone in the Pacific Northwest, United States - 13_EM | ecosystem: Host-associated > Plants > Roots > Unclassified | place...
AGTTTAGGTTACCCTCCTAACATGCGAATCAGCTCGGATAGTACCTTGTAAATAATATTTTATGATGGAAACTATGCATAAGAGACTCGTCAGTTTGGATATGTTTTTGTGTATCCACACAGTCGGACACAACTGAGATCTCAGTGAAACATCTTATCATCACAGCAAGAATCTTTTTGGGCCATGCATCGACACAAACTTGTAATTTGGTATTAGTGGCATGGTCAAGTTACTGTCCTAATTTGCAGGCTCTATAAATGATATTTGTCCTCACTTATAGTGCAAGAACATAAATGTTACATGAACAATCACATGTTGTGCGATCATTCAACTCCATTCTTGTTAATTTGCAGAAATTCATACAAGCAAGTGAATGATCCTCTCTTGAAATACTTGAAACTTAACATTAACATCGTCCATCAAACAATGTCGCGACTAATTAATCATCCTCTCTTGCTGATTTTCATGTATCAAAACTAAGGTTGTAATAACAACCACAACTTTATATTTTGTTTAGTTTTCACTTGAAAAAAGTTATAATTTATAGTTTGTTTAAATCTATTTTTTAAAATTGTAATTGTAAAGCTACTCTATTCGAAAACAAACTAATAGTTTTTCTTCTTACTTCAGCTAGCTAGAAATATATTATTTACGTCAGAATTGAAGGATTTGAGAGGGTTTTACATGCCATGGATTGCTACAGGTTTGAATCTTGATATAAAAAAAGGGATGCAATCCCTTGTTCATCAAGGGAGATACCCCTTTAAAACACTTGTAAAGGGAGGGATAGGTGAAAAAAATTGAGGTGACATTTTTGTCATGATATTCAAACTGTCATCACTTACTGGACGTGGGTTTCTTTGCATGGGTCCCTCCTTTGTCTCCTTCTCCACATCTCACATCAACACTACCTCTTCCTCCTATTCCTCTATTTGATCCTTCGCTTATATATTCTCTTGCATGTCTCTCTTCTCTTCCATGAATTCTTTCCCTCACCCTCTTCCCGTTTATGTGATTCCTCAAGAAAATAAGCAGTCTCTTAATTAGCTCCATCCGCAACAAGACTTGTAACATGTCAGCTGCTGTTGCCGCCGCCGCCTCTGCGGCCACTATGTCACATAATTCTGCAAGAAGTGGCTCGTCAGGAACTCCTAAGAGCCACCAATTGCAGAAAGGAGTGCTATTACCACCATCATCACCAATATCATCACCACTACCATTGAGTCGTTACGAATCTCAGAAGCGACGAGACTGGAACACTTTCGGACAGTACCTAAGAAACCACAGGCCACCACTGGCGCTGTCACGGTGCAGTGGAGCTCATGTTTTGGAGTTTTTGAGGTATCTTGATCAGTTTGGAAAGACCAAGGTGCATAACCAAGGTTGTCCATTTTTTGGCCACCCCCATCCACCATCTCCTTGCTCTTGCCCTCTCAAGCAAGCATGGGGCAGCCTTGATGCTCTCACCGGACGTCTCCGTGCTGCCTTCGAAGAGAACGGTGGACTGCCTGAGACAAACCCTTTTGGTGCACGCGCTGTGAGATTGTACTTAAGGGAAGTAAGAGATGCACAGGCAAAAGCTAGAGGGATAGCTTATGAGAAGAAGAAGAGAAAGAACCCAGTACAACAGCAGCAGCAGAAGTCACAAACTGCAGGAAATGGCACTTACAGCCATGTTCAACAAGGTATTTGTAATGGTGGAACTGATGGATACGTTCCAAGAAATGTCCTGTCAAATGGGGCTGCTGTGATTAATGTTGGGGATGTGTACGTGTTCAACTAAGCCAATAAAAGTTGTTCTTAATTGGTCTAGGGTTTAGAAGGATATGTAATATGTAAGGTAATATTGTAATGCAAGTTAGGGTTTATCAGATGTTGAAGTACTTTTCCTTGTTATCTGTGCTAATGGTGTGTTAGGTGTTGGTAATTAAGAGAGAAAGCCATCATTTTCTCCTATTTTGGATCCTATGGTAACCAGGAATCATCAGTTAATCAAAATGTTTGTGAGATTTTCCTAAGATTTAGACAGCCCAGAGACTGTGAGCAATATCTAAGATTATTTTTTTCCCTCTATCAAGTTTTATTTTGTATTAGGTTTTGATTCTATGTGACCTATCTGTAACATTTTAATTTTCATTCAAAAGAATCCATTCTACATAGCAATGAAAAAACAGCAGAAAATAATCTTCATAACAAATTGAAAAGGTGATTGTCCATCCTAAGGCTATCTGTGTGATCTCATGAACATGATGGAACTATTTGAGCACAGAACATGTAAAAGGATTTCATTGTCCCGCATAAAATTCTGTCTGTGGTGAACTATCTGAGAGAAATTGTGATTACCATATGAAAACTAAGTAATTCATACAGGTAGTTCTATATAGGGTAATGATGGGATTGGAAGATTAAATAAGATAATTAGTATTAAACAATCTTCTGTTTACAAAGAAAAACAGGCCATATTCAGTTAAACCCTAAGATTCTTCTTGACCAAGTCCCCCTTTTCTGCTCCTGTTTCAGTTTCCTTTGCTTGTGAAACTCTCTTTCCCATCTCTTTTTGCAATGTTTGAAGAAAAATCCAAAGATATGTATGTCTGCTCTTCTATGGGAAGTCTCTTGTATCCAAGACACCTTTTCATATCCACAAATCCTCTATTGGGAAGACCAAGTCTTCACGTTGACAACTTCCCTCTCTTTAGCAAAGTAGTGGTGGGTAGAGGTTTCTGCTTTAGATGGGCAGTTGAGCACATTATTTCCTTCAATTCATATCCCCCAACTTTAATCATTACTCTGTAGTGGTATATTTTCTGCATTATTTTATACCATCCAACTAATTGTTATCTCATGAATTTATTTAGAGGATTACAGATATTAGCATCTTATATGGATGACATCTGTTGCACACATTAGGCCCTACATGAGCTGGTATAACACGCAAATGTGATGTAATTTGATAAAATCATGTTGCAAATAACATAATCTTGTGTTTTACAAATTTCCATGTCAGGTCAGATGAATCTTCAAAGCTTGCTTCAATGATGTGAATTTAATTCTAGCCATAGAATCTCTTCAATGAAAAGAAGAATTGCAAGGAACTCCCAACTCCCTTAGAATTTACAACAGTCCTGCCAAGAAAGACACAGCTTGACTTCCATCATCGGTCATGAAACACAGAGAGATACAAAAAAGGAAATGCACTCTTTTAAGGAATAAGACACTGTCCACCCTGAAACAAACAAGATAGACCTGGAAAGATCTTTTAGGTACCAACTTCACCTCAGCAGTTTTGCTTTAATGCCCAAAATTCCTATGCAGTAAGGGTTGGCTCCTGTAGATGGATATGTTTTCTTACCTGAATTGTATGTGCGCGCGGCCGCACTGTGTGGCTCACCTGTGGAAAAAAAATCTAGAATGCTATCACAGACAGCTGGTTCATTAAAATATATGCTCCAGATCAGAATCAAATTAAGACAGAAAGGTGCAAATTATGCTGGTAAGATTTGGAGATTATGTCCATGAAAGATGGGGCCTAGTTCTTAAAATGATCAGAGAAAGAGGATCTGGTCCTCACTTTAAGCAGCAAAGCATGGTGGGATTAGGATAGCAATACTTATCTTTTATTGCAACTTTGTATGCTATATAGCAATAAAGGGAATTGTTGATCCCCGGATGTCTTTGTATCAACTACGGAGTACCACTGCTCATCAGATACGAAAAGAATTTTTGCAGACATCATGCCTCTTTGTCATATACATAATGAATATATCAAGGACAAACAATTCACAAGTTCAATTCAGAATGGCAAGGAATGTCATGGAGAGAATAAAGTACACCACGGACTTTAGTCTCAATACCAGTTCAGGATATGGTCATGTTTCTATTAGTAAGTTCTTATCCTTGAGAACTGCCTATGAACCAAGATGGTAATCATCAAACTGCCGAATATAAACCAGACCTGGGTGTGTGATTTGTGACATTTGCTAATTATCTTTGTTAGTCTATAGATTTTTTTCTGGCTACAGAAGAGCATGAGAATTTATCAACAAGAACATACAGGAATAGGGCATTCTTGTAAGGAGTTTACTTGATTATTGAGGTATTTGTGTTGCTTACTGTGCCCTTTTGTTTTCTTTGCCACTCTAGGCATTGCAAGATTGGTCCCTCACTTAAGAGTTCTAAAACAGAATTTTTGGCAAATACCATTCTTGAAGTCGAGGAGTAATGGACACGTTGATATTTTTAACTACTATCATCGTTCTCTCCATGTGCAGTCTTCTATATGTTGCACACCAAAGCAATGACGTCAAAATCAACTACAAAAGTTCTGTGTATATCAACAGACTTCTAATATCTATGCTATTGATCATCCTAACCTCAGTTCCAAATTCAAGTAGGACGCCAAACTTAGCATAGTGTTCACCGTGGCTGTGGAGTACCAATTGCTCTGGATAAATCTTTGGTAACCTGGACTCATCCTGTTTTCGATCAAAGGAGTTATCACCAAACTGCTGATCTAGTTGATAATGAGCTCTAATATCTGTTCAAATAAAACAGTAGTGAAAGTTCACAGTCCCATGAAATTTGGATGGGGATAATCAAGGTGTTACAACTTACAAGGACAAGACACTAAAATTGACATGGGGATTACTAAGTAAGCAAGCGAGAGCTAGACAGAAAAAGAAAGAGTGAGCAGAGAGCAACTCACTGAAAAAGAATATGGCAATGATCAGCAGGGAGCCGCCAATAAGGTTTCCTCAGCAAGAGAATGTTTCGTCATAAATTAAAACTGGTAGCATGGAAAAATCAGAAACCAAACCAACCTGTCCCATCCAACTACATTCCAACAGAAAACTGGTAGCACATGGTGTCAAACAGCAATGCACATACATGAGCATAATAGATATGGATACATACACCAACCTTAATGTTGAGTGCGAGAATTGTTCAAGACATGTCATCTATATCTTGTTTCATAACAGCCATTGCTAGAAATAAGGGGAAATGTGTCCCAAGAGGAAGCCCATCCTGAATAAGCCAACTGCCGAGTAGCCAAAGTTTGAGGGTCAGTAAATACAATAATGAAAAGATGCACCAAAGCAAATGTTGATGCGTCCATAAAATAAATAAAAATTAAAAATTGTAAGAAAAGGAGCATTTTAGAAGCAACTTGACTTCTAGAGAGCATGGTAGTCCATTACGTGATGCAACACAAATTTAGTGTATTAATGAGGCTTCATCATTTGAACAGTGAAAACAATCACATTTTCAAAGTATAAGGCTGCCTAGGGTAATACCTACTTAGAGTGTAAACAAGGGGAAAAAAACTAGAGCAATCTGTGCAAGTTCTCTCTTTATTCGATTCTTGGTAAGCATGTCATGTTGCATGTAGTAATTTTTTGCTAAAAAAAAACATTTTTTTGACACAGGACTACAAAGACAAAAATTAAATAAAAATAACCAGTTTCATTATTTGACACATACTGACATTAATAATAAACCACAAACAATTTCCTAACCTCGTTTGGATCAAAATCAGATGAGACAGAGAGGATGCTCGAGCCACAAATATCTTTCATGATCGCATCTGTTTCATCACTCCATTTCCTGCATTTATCTTAAAATTTCTTGTGCCATGTCCAATTCTCAAGATTCAATCATTTCCAAAACAAGCTACAGCTTGAGGAACATAACCAACTTTTCTTAACTCTAGGAGGAGACTCTTCAGCAAAGAATAGATCTGAGGAGATTCCGGGTGACTTCCATCTGCTGCAAAAAACACACAAGTGGTGTTGTTGACCTCAATCCAACTGCATCCAGGAACTTTCTGGACTCCTCTTTCTTTCATCAAATGTTGTATCTTATGCACACTCCTCCATTTTCCAGCATCAGCGAGTACGTGAGTAAGCAATAAATAGTAACCAGAATTTTTTGGTTCCAAGTCAAGTAGATATCTTGAAGCCACTTCAGCAAGTTCAACATTGCCATGGACTCGACAGGCTCCCAGCAATGTGCCCCAAACACTGGCAGCAGGTGGAAATGGCAAGCTTGTTATGACTTCAAACGCTTCATCCAAATGGCCTGCCCGGCCAAACAAATCTGCCATGCAAGCATAATGCTCCATTTGAGCTGGGATACCATATTCCTCAGTCATGCAGCGGAAGTAGTGAACTCCATCCTCGACCTGTCCAGCATGGCCGCAAGAAGATAATATAGTGAGAAAGGTGATATGATCTGGCTGAATTCCTTCTTCCAACATATTATGAAACAGAGCAAGAGAGTCCGCAAGGTAACCATGGTACCCATAAGCAGCAATGATGCTATTCCATGCAACTTCATTCTTCTCTTGCATCAAGTTGAACACCAGGCGAGCAATATTTAGTTTCCCACATTTGGCATACATGTTTATCAGTGCACTCATATCAAAAAGGTCAGACTCAAATGCACCTTTAATCATGAAACCATGAATCTCTTTCCCATAATGAAGCGCTGGAATGTTTGCACAAGCAGAGAGAGCAGCTGAAACAGTCACGCAATCATACTTCACTCCTTCCATCCCCATTTGACGGAAAAGATAAATGGCCTCCTCTGGTTTTCCATCCTGGGAAAAACTTGTGATTATAGAGTTCCAACAAATAGCATCCTTTATGGAAATTCTTCCAAAAATTAGGTGTGCAAGATCCAATCTTCCGCATTTTGCATACATGTTCATAATTGCACTTCCCACGGGACATTTCTCTTCTAACTCATTCTTGATGATGTAACCATGCAATTCTCTCCCCAATTTTATAGCAGCCAAACCAGCACATGCTGGCAAAATACTTGAAAATGTTAAAGCATTTGGAATCATTTTCTTTTGAAGTAACCACCTAAAGATTTCTAAAGCATCCTTATTCATACCATTAAGCACATAGCCTGAAATCATAGCCGTATAAATAACAATATCAAATTTTGTGCTTAGATTAAACATCTTGCATGCCATCACGGCATCCCTGCATTTAAAGTACAAGTCAATAAGAGCACTGTTCAAGTACACATCCAAAATCACACCATGCCTCACTATATAACCATGAATTTCCTTAATTTGCCTGAGACTCGATGACTCAGCAAGTGATGGGAGGAAACTAGTAAAAGTGATGGAGTCTGGTTTAATACCGGCAGATATCATCTCATTAAACAACATCGAAGCATCATCCATAAACCCATTTTGTACATACCCACCAATCATCCTATTCCAAACCACCAAATCAATCTGAGGCATCATATCAAATAATTTACGTGCATCGCCCAATTGCCTGCCTTTTGAATACACAGTCACTAGTGTATTCCCCACCAGAGGAACAAAATCTAACCCGCTACGAACAACAAGCCCGTGAAGCTGTCTACCATACTCAACCATTGCCTCAGAACAAGAGATAGAAAGAACACAAGCAAACGTCACGGAATCAGGCTTAGCTTCAGAGCTCATCATATCCTTAAACAACTTAATAGCACTATCAGACTCCCCACACTGTACATAACCGTTAATCATCACATTCCACAAAACACAATCTTTATCAATCATTTTATCAAAAAAGCGCCTAGCATCCTCTATACAGCCATTATCGGCATACAACTTGATCAAAGAACTAGCAACAAACATATCCAAATCAAAACCCATCTCCAAAATCATATCTTGAATCACCTTCCCTAATCTCACATTATTCAAACCAGTGCAACACTTAATCACAGGAGGGAAAGTATACTTATCAGGAAACACACCACAACCCAACATTTTGAAATAAAACAATAAAGCAAAATCAAAACAACCCAATTTCACTAACCCTCTAATCATCCAATTCCAAGGCATGGCATAATAAAACTCAAGCTGATAAAAAAGCTTCTTAGCATCCACGAAACTATTACATAGCACATACATACCCAACATTTTCCCACCCAACAAGCCATTGTTGGTGATGTTTATTCCACTAACAACGAATTGGGCATGTAGTTGTTTTGCTTGTTCAAGTTTTGTACTTGGTTTTTGCAAGATTGATTCAAGTTGGGTGGCTAAAGAGTGTTCGGTGCTTAAAAAGATTGGATCTTTAAAGCCTTTTTTGAAGTTTGTGTGTAAAGACTTCGACTTTAGCCAAGTATTTGTGAAATGTCTGTGTATTGAAGGTAGTTTTGTGTAGGACATCCTCAGTGTTTCGGTTTCTTGGCCTTCTGGTACGAGGTTAATGAGTTATTATGCAGGGTTTAAACGGTCATGATTGAGGGGTATTTTTGGGTTTAGAGAGAATAAGGGTATATATGGAAAAACAAAATTCTTTTATTTTTATTTTTTGGTTTAAGATCGTTACTTTTAACACACCAATTATTTATGATTTTATCGAAAACAAAATAATTATAGAGTGATTAAGGAAATTTATTTTTTTCTGAGTTCAAATTTAAAAATAAATATTATAAAAATTTATTTTTCTAAACACACCAAACTAATGCAAGAGATATGTTCAATCATATATATATAAAGAATTAGACTGATTTATTTATTTTTACCTTTCGAGTTCAAATTTTAAAATCTACATTAAAAAAATTATTTGTCAACTGATGTAGGAAATATGCATTTAGATCATATTAAAAAAATATTTAGTTTCTATTTATGTAAAAAATTCTAAGAAGAGAGAACAATTAAAAGAGAAAGAAATTCTATTTTTTTAGTGCTATGCCATTTGACCCCCTTTTGTATTTATTGTTAGTAAAATCACCTAAATTAAAATTTCCAGACTTAAATTGAACAATTACTTTTAAGAAATCTTATACTTTCTTTAAAAATAAATGAATGAATTGCTTAGTAAATTAATTTTCTTTGAATAACACATGAACATCATATATTTATATAAAAAAAATGAAAGATAAATCAAAATATTTCACTGTTTTCCGTTTTAGTAAATAGAACTACTAAATGATTTAATTAAGATTCATACAAACTAAAATTTAATATGCTTAAAATAAGATAATTGACAGCGGTTAATTTTCAAATATTTAAGGTTGATTGAGAGCGGTTAATTTTCAAATATTTAAGGTTGTTTACCATGTAATTAAATATTAGTTAATTACTATGTATATAATAAAAATAATTAAAGTTAGTTAATTTTAAAAGATTAAAGCTATTTTTGTTCTTTAAATAAAATAAACAATTTTCCTTTAAAAAAAAAATTACTATGCTTTTTAATATACCTTATAACTGTTTTTATAAAAATCACCTTCCATTCTTAAAGATTAAGCAACAAACACCTTTCTAGTACTTTAAAGCAAAGCAATATAAGGTTTTTTTTAAATAAAAAAAAAAAGAAAGAAGGTGAAACAGGTTGTAAGGAAAAGCTTCCTTCAAGGCTATCCTCCCCTGAACCGGAAGAGAGTGGTTGCAACTCAGCAGGGCAAATAAGAACAGCTCAGAACTCAGAAGAATACGTTCATAAATGGCAGCTCCAAGTGTACGTGGGGCAAGATAATTCATCGCGCGCACGTGCCGTGAATGCGAGGGCGATGCAGGTTGACAGAGAGAATATAACAGCCATCTGAACTAGTTTTGCTATACAAGAAATGTAATCAAAATCTTCAACTACAACAAAGAATCTCTCTTCCAAATGATGCAGGAAAATAAACAAGTCTTCCGGTCTATACCAGTCAGTTGCTATCAGTTCCTAACTCTTGCACTCTGACAGGCCAGTTACAGGCGGCTCTTTGACAATTGGAAGTCGATCTTGAAAAGATGCGATTAACAAATGATAACAGAGCTAAAAGGAGTCTTGCATGAGGGAAGTAAATACGGTCAATGCAGAAAATTCATGGCTTCCATAATTTCATTGTGGAATCTTCGCTGTAGGTGGCAAGAAGATTCCTATGAGGATGATGGGTCACGCCTATTACATCCTTCTCGTGAACCTGGCAGTATCAAAGGTCAAAACATGCACTTGCAAAGTTAGAATGACCTACGCACGAAATGGCACATAATAAGCAGAAAGCCAAAACGACCAAGTATGTAATTTCTTTAGCTGGTTTTAAGGACAGCTTCTGTATTACAACATTCATGCACAAACATGAAACTACATGCTCAGAGAAGGTTGTCCCTGACACTAAGATAAACGACAAACACCAATCCATACAGTGTGGACATGGAGGTTAGGGGTTAAAATTTGTTGGCCCCGAAAAGCAATGATGACACAAATGAATTAGCAGAAATAAATTTCATAGCAGCTTAACATCATGTAAACTTGTTATCCTGAACCGTATCATATATCACCCTAAAAGCCCTCCCTGGTAGTTGAAACAAGGACCACGTCCTGCCTAGATTCTTCCTTTTCTTCCCTCATTTTTATTGTCTCCCTTCTGGGTTTATACCACAACACTCGATTGAGAATAAGTTTATTTTTACAAAATGTACATTGGTTGCCGGTTATAAATGATGGGGAAAAGGACAAAATAGAGAGCAACCCAAAACCCTAGATCCTGCCACCCTAGTGAAAACTCACCTTCATTAGATGCTCTAGTTTGCCAGATTGGTAGCTGAAGCAGTAAATATTCCTGCATGCAATTTTGAGGACTGTTATTAACAAAATTAAACCATCTCAAACGCCCATCTCTCCAACTTATTCTCAGTAATAGATTGACATTTTCATTTCATCTCTCTCTTCATTTCTAAGATAACTCTTATTTTATGAGAAAAATAAATACAGAACAAGGTTGTAAATTTTACACAAGAACCAGATGGACAAAGGAATACCTGTCTTCACCAACACAGTAGATCCATTCCCCTTTTGGTGATATACAGGCTGCAGCAAAATCTCCACCTTCTCTTTTACCGGAAGAAAAGCTCTTCACAACCTGCATCACAATCACGCAAAGCAATATGTCATTGATAATGAATTATCTAAACTCCTCTACTTATACACTCTGAAAAAGTTTCAGTGAACAAAAACAAAGTGCCTGAACCAGTAAAACATAGAATCGTAGTCTATCTATAGAATGATTATCAGTTTATATTTGCTTTTGTGGTGGTCTAAGGCTAGTGAAATATGCTAGAAGATGCTACAAAATG
>Ga0307511_10007360_pt1 | contig 11075 bp, 8 predicted proteins | sample 13_EM_MG_FD_200266 | JGI IMG/M metagenome (GOLD analysis project Ga0307511, IMG submission 200266) | Populus trichocarpa ectomycorrhiza microbial communities from riparian zone in the Pacific Northwest, United States - 13_EM | ecosystem: Host-associated > Plants > Roots > Unclassified | place...
ATGTTAAAATATTAAATTATCTTTGATCCACCTTGATAATAACAAAAAAAAAAAAAAAAAAACCAAAACGCCAAAAATCTAGTTCAAGAGAAATGTAATCATTTTACTTTGCTGTTAAAAGGGAAAAGTCAAAACAACCCCTTTATGCCATTTTAATATTTTTTGTTGTAAAGAGTATGTTAGTTTTACTGTGAAACAAATTACAGAAATACCTTATTACCTCCAATGGTCGAGCTATTTTGTTTTTGTTGAGAAGAGCAAAAACATCATTTTATCGTTTTAATCCATAGTATCAATGAGTTTACAGCTATAATGAACATCGGTATAATATTTTATCTACCTATTTTATTTACTTTTTAAAGCTATTTTTTTACACCCGAGTCATATAATTCAAGAATAAAATTTAATCTTGATTAAAAATAAATTAAAAATTGATTTAATTTTAAAATATGCTTATTATTGAATTAAAATAAATTTTAGCCATTAACTTTTATATATACACACACACTTCATAAGGGGACTTTTTATATGTTCATCCATGTCACTAATCATTTAAAATTAATTAATAAATACTAAAATCAAATGAAAATTAATAAAAAATTTAAACCAACAGGAGTTAGTTTTACTGTTTCTATGAATAAATAGTGAAACTGACTACTTAACTGGCAGTTTTTTTTTTCTTGTTCTTCTTTTATTTTGTCCCTTCATTTTCTTTCATTTTTCTCTTTTTTTTTTTCAATTTCATTATTTAATATTTTTTTTATTTTGAATTTGTCTTCATGATTTATTTCGGTTTGCTTTCTATAAGGTTATTACAATCCCAAATAAACATCATGATATTTGATTTATGCTCAATTTTATAAGCATCTATTTTCATTCTCTTTTTGTTATCGTATAATTAAGTAAATAAAGTTGAAGAAAAATAAAATTATTAAAACCAATGGAGTCCATAATTCGGGTTAGGGTTTGGCGGGTTAAGTCGTGAAGTCTGGGTCTATCCAATATATCATCATCTCAAATGTAAAAGAAATGTCATTTTGAATTTATGTTTTTTTTTCTTAAAAAAAAAGTTAAACCAAGCTTTTTACCTATCACTTGGATTGTCTTTCGACCTACCAAGTCGACTATGTCATGTTAAGTGAAATCCTGTATAATTTAATTTTAAACTCAATATAGACAAGAAATTGGTTTTGGAGATTTTAAGGTTGACCTGCTTAGACAAGTTTAATAATAAAGCCAAATAGCTTTATGCAGTCTAGACACTTTTTTTTACATTCATTTTTTTATATGATAACAGAAGACTATAAACTAATAATTATACTAAAACAAGAACCGTAACATAATGTTATCTCCTTTTGTCTTTATTGTAATGTCATTATTTTTTTGTGTGCTTACCCGGGTATCCTCACATCATTTTTAAAGGGTGACACTAGTCCCGTTCGGAGTTCATGGCTGCCCCTCCCAATAAGTGCGCTTCCCGGGGATCAAATTTGTGTCCTCACCCTTGCAGGGATATAGCGGTGTCTTAACCGTTAGACCAACACTTCATTAATTTGTAATATCATCATTTAATTCTAGTATTCTGGTTTTTCTTTCCTTTTCATTAATGGCCTTAAATGGCTCTTTATTGATGATTTGTTAAAAGAAGAACATGCCAAAGATTGTATTCCTTGGTGAAGAGATACTAAAATTGATATTCAAACATGCCACCTTTAGGGAGTGTTTAGAATTGTGATGGTATTTTTTAAAATAATATTTTGCTTGAAAATGCATTCAAATAATTTGTTTTTAGTTTTTTTTCTTGATACCAGCATATCAAAACTATTAGAAAACTCTAATAAAAACATCAATTTAATGTTTTTATAAGCCAAAAACACTTTTGAAAAGCACCTAAAAATATAGGCAAAAGTTGTATCAAACACCCTCTTATTCTCTTATTAGAAAGGTTCTCACTACCAAACCAATCAACACCCTTGTTTTCAAAGACATTATTAAGATGGTTTACTGATCACTAAAGAGATTTTAAAAGCAAGATTATTGTCATAATCTAATTTTTTATCCCTCTCAAATATCCAAAAAAATATTTCAACCACAAAAAAATTATTTGTCAAAAAGAAAAAAGATATTTCATTACATATACAAACATATTTCAAAAAACTACAAAAAATAAAAGAACCGAAAATGAATTGAAAAAATTACAATCAAAGGTGAAAATAGGGAAGAAATGTTAAGAAAAAACTTGAAATTGGATAAATAATTGAAAATTGGAAAGTAAAAAACCAATTTGGAAAAAAAAGCGCCAACATTGAAGATCCAATTTAATAGCAATTAAGGGTGAAATTGAGAGAAAATGATTGAAATTAGCTAAATAACTGAAAATTGGAAAGCCAGTGATGAAATTAAAAAATACACTAATATTGAGGAACCTTTTTGTTGACCTTTGAGTCACATATTAATATTTTATGTATTATGTATTTTGTATAATCTATTTTTTAAGAGAGTAAATCTTGTTGCAAACAAATCATAATTGTAAATACTTGAGAGTTTGGATAAACTCTTAACATTGGTGAGGTATTGTACAAAGGGAAAAATCTTAAAGAAAAAATATCTTCAAGTGGTGTAATTGCTTGGTGTGGATTCATCAAGGACATTGTATCTTTCACTTGGATTAATAAAATAGTACAATTGGCTTGCCAAACCATATTAAAAACCAAGTTTGCAATCTCTCTTCACTTATCTCTTTATTGTAAGCACTTTAATGATATTATTGGTTATTATGTTATACGTGCTTAGTGTTTTATTTGCATTATTTGACATGATTAGTGAAACACCTAATTCACTCATTTTAGGTGTTATTGTTGGCTTAATTCTAAAACAATATTTGGTATCAAAGTTTAGTTCTCACATATATAATGTTCAATATGAAGGAGCATCTACCTCTAGGCCATCTTTTTTTTATGACGATGATTATGTACATTGAAAAGATATGATTATTATATATCTTCAATCTATTGATTATGATTTATGGTTATCTATTAAAAATAGACTTTATAAGCCTACTAAAATTGAAAATGATATAATGATTCCTAAACTTAGAAGTGAGTATACCGACAATGATAAGAAGTTGTTTTTTATGGATGTTAAAGATATGAACACTTTGTATTGTTCCTTGAGTAGAAGTGAGTTTAATAGAATATCTTCTTGTAAAAATGCTAATGATATATGACATGCTTTAGAAGTAACTCATTATAGGTATGCTTGTACATCAATATGAGTTATTCAAAATGCTTTCAAATGAATCCATAACTAGCATGTTTATTAAAATTGACAATTATTACTAATAGTTTGGATTCTTTTGGTAGGACTTATACTAATGTTGATATTATGAGCAAAATTCTTAGGTTCTTACCAAAATATTGGGAAGCAAAGGTGACGGCAATTTAAGAAGCTAAGAATCTCACCAAACTTCGATTAGAAAGAGCTTATTGGTTCACTAATGACTCATGAAATCACCATGGAAAAGCAAGAACTAGAAGAGAAGATAAAGAAGACTTTGGCATTTAAACCCTTTTAGGAGATAATGATTGTTATGCATTTGAATGTTAGCTCTTTTATTTTGTATTTTTCAAGTGTTATATCTTGTACAGAAAATAATAAGTATAACATTTCATTTATAGAAAAACCTGAAAACTCGATAAATGGTAAAATATCAATATGTCCCTAGAGTAATAAATGGTAAACTCTATCACGATAATTTTAGAAATTTATTCAATCAAGTCCCTACTTGATTCTAGTTCTAGAATTGTAATTCCCTAAATTAATTACATTCTAGTCTCAATTTCTAAAACTAATTTACAATCAAGTCACACTTGATTAATCATCACAATTTAACTTTTGACAATTTATTCTTATATGTGTGACCCATTGGGTTCTCTAATAAGTTGGCACAAATATAATTCACAATCCTAAATAAAATAGGATTAGAAAATTAAAAAAAAATTATTATCAATTCAATAATTGATTAATTTATATTTTAAGATCAAATACAATGTCTAGCAACGTGTTATCAACAATGTTCTAATTTATATATTATAGCATAAAATATATTTACTCTGTCAAATCATATTTATTCTCAACACTATAGTCATTGGTCTTTTGAATAAGATTTGAAACTCTTTTCAAATCTCATTTCACCTTTCACAAAAATTTACAACTAATACTATTTGAAAACATATGAAATATTTTCTCTAATTCATCTAGGGTGATGAATCATCTCTTGATTATTTAAATACTTTCATATAGTTCATGTTATACCTAATAGTTGCTCGTTTGTTACTCTTGATCAAGACATTGTATAGTAGGATCAAAACATAACATTCTCTAAATAAGATAACTTAGTGATCTTAAGTCTAATGACTACTTACACAACCATCACATGAGCCTTTCCACAGACACAAATGATTTCTCTATATTGAATTATCATTTGAGTTAGTTCATTGTACATGTTATCTGACAAACACCTATATATTAATTCTAGGTTATGAGAACAACCGGTTCATTTCATAAAGGAAAGAACATAATATGTATTAATTTTAGTGGCTCTAATTAAAGTCTAGTCTTAATAGAGTATTAACCAAAAACATTTTGGAACAATGCTTTGATGCTATAGGAATTTCATAATTATAACAATTTTATAATTTCATTTGCAAAGTATTTTTGTTCCAATGACTTTGTCTTTGCTCTAGATTTATTAATAAAATATTTGATAAATATTAAAGATAAATAAAGTTTTTATTAAAAATATAAATATGTTAATATGAATAAAGTCAATGTCACGTATAACCAACCGATTGGTTAGAGAGCATATACACTAACACCATAACCTTCATCATTGCCTAAAGAAATAGTGGCAAAGCAAGAAACAAAAGACCCTGAGCTAGAGAGAAATACTAAGTTAAAGAGAGAAAGAAGAAAAAAAAATAGAGTTTTTGAGATAGAAAGGAAGGTGGTATGAGCTAGAAAGTATTAGAGACAAGAAAAAAAAACCAGAAAAAAAGAGAAAACTGACCATAACCAAACCAACCAGCAACCCAACCACCATTTTTGTCACCAATAGTCACCTCAGTAGCTCTCCCTCATCTAGAACCATCTCTAAGGTAAGACCATGACTCTCTTTTCTCTTTTCATCTTTTTATATTATGTTTTCGCATGACTATTATTATTCATCCATTTTTTATTTTGATTTTATTTTTTTTCTCATAGCTTCGCAATAATGTTAGATTCATTTTATAAATTATATTGTCCCCATTATAAGTATGCATGTGTGTAAAGATATTAATTATAAAAAATCAGCAACTTTTTGCTAATGCAATTTTTTTTACTGAATTAATAATGGAATCAACTTTATTTCATAAATTTTTTTTTGTCACCATTATACATATTCATGTATGTAAAAAAACTTATTTTTGGAAATCAACAACTTTTTATTCATGCATTATTTTATTTTATTTTTGTTGGCTTCAAAATGATATTATTAGCATTTCATAAAACTATGTTGTAACCTTTTTATGTATGCACGTGTGTATAAATATTTATTTTTAAAACATGAAGAAAAATTGTGTCGACGAGTTTTGTCAAGTTTGAATCATGTTTTGATCAAAGCTTGATTTTAAAATAGTTAGACCAACGTGTCTCCTAGGTTTTAGGATCAAAATAGTCTTAGCTCGATGTTTTAAGCTTAAAACAAAAAAAAAATATGTTGATGAGTTTTTCATCAAGTTAAAATCATCCATTGATTAAAGTTTTATTTTATTATTAGGTTGATGAGTCTTCTATTTTTAGGTATCGACATAGGCCTCGCGTGATGTTTTCAACTGAAAATAAAAAAAATTAAAAAAATCATCAATCTATGAGACTCATGATGTTCTCAACAATAAATGACTTGCAAATGTGCTTGTAAATAATTTAGATAATTAATGATATGAATAAAAAAATACATTTAAAAAAAAATACATAACTAAGGTAACATTTCGTTGAAAAAGATACGGTAAAAGTGATGTCTATTTTTTTCTTTTAAATAATCAACCCCTTACTTAGATCTCTGAAACTAATATATATTTTAGAATTATTAGTTTCCTTAATAACTAGGTGAAGACTTTTTTTCATAATTCTCTTTAGTTTTGAAGGTTCTAATTTCTGTTGGCTAACAACAACATGACGACTATACTAGGAACTAGGGTTAAGCTTATATGCATATGTTTTATTTTTTATTGCCTTTATTGTCATTTATTGATGAACATTTATTTATTTCATTTTCATTAATTTTATTTATTATTTTATTGCATTTATTTTAAGTCTACGAGATTGAATATGCATGCATATTATTCTTGAGTTTTCACACATTTCACAAAAAACCACCAAAAGCTCTAGACTCGAGCTTGTCCTTTTAAAAATTAGATAGGAAGATTTAGATGGTGAGTGTGACTTACATTCAATGATGTTAATTTGAACTTTAACTCATATTAGAACTCACCTTATGCTTGAGATATTGTAGAGTTACTCTCTTATTCATGTTGTATAAGGTTTGTTTCACCTTAACGAATACAAGAATCTCTATATTAAAGAGTAAAATAAAAATATAGGAGTCACCACCTGATAATTAAAGAAAATTAGTAATTCTAAAATATATATTGGTTTCAAAGATTCAGGTATTGGATTAGTTATGTTTAAGGGAAGATCAATGTCATCCTTATTGCATCCTTTCAAATGAAAGATTACATTTGCTATTTGTTTTATCCTATACTTATTTTACACCTGCTATTGATTGTCTAAATTTGTTTCTAAGCTTAATCACAATTTATTTTAATAAAAAATAATATCGTCCCTAAGAATAGAAGACTTGTCAATAAATAAATTTTTTTTTTGTTAACTCCTAAAAATAGATAATTTCATTAATTTTAAAAATTTAGATGTTAATTCTAAAAATAGATGATTTTGTAGATTTATGAGAAATCTTGATAATCCTTAAAACAAGATTTTGTGATGAAAGTAAAATTTTAGCAGTAATCCCTAACAATAAGATTTCATCGATGAAAGAATTTTTTTTATGTTAATAACTAAAAGATTTTATTTTTCTATATTATCGGAGGTTCAAATTTAAGTTAATTATGGTGATGGATGTTATCAGTTTTTCTTCCGCCATGAGCATAATCAAAGCTGGTCAGGTTATTGAATCATCATCCAGTTCAGAATTGCGATAAGACCTCCAAAACATCATATGATATATTCCACTCCTAGAGAATCATTTACAGCACCATCCGATTAATCTTCTACATGGGCTTTCCAACCAATCTTTTACAGTGAAGGAGGGAAGCGTTCGTGACGGTACAAATAAGAATCCAACTCTGAGATTGCAGGCATGTTCCCGGAGATCGAATAACAGTATCGGAGCATCAATCAAATCCCGGCAATCAAGTCAGTATCAACTCCCGTTCTTTGTTGTCCAATTCAGGCTTGGAGTTATGATCGAGATGAAGATCTTATAACATTTTGATTGCTTGTAGAAGCATGCATCATCTCAAAATATAAGCATTCAGGGAGAAATTATGAGCAAAGCTTCTGAGCTGGTAGAATAGGGTTTTATAAAAGGTGTGATGAAGAGTGTGGATTCTTGCTCTCTGTGGATTCGATGGATTATAAAAACCTTTTTAAAATTGTTTAACATCTCTGTTATAAAATAATAATAATAACAATTAACAAAAGAATCATAAAGGGCATGGCCAAGAAAAGAATTTGCTTGACATCTCTGTTATAAAAAAATAAAAATAAAATAAAAAGACCAGCCACTGTTGAAGTTGAATGATGATCGACATATCTACCATGGGAACCCCTTCCACCTCTCCTTCTAACTCATCTCAAGAACATCCGAGCTGAGAATCATGTCATTTGCATTCAATTCCTCAACGAGTCACCAGCATTAATTAACAAGCATTTGTAGCAAAACTTCGAAGGTTTATCACCATAACAGTAATATCATCAATATTGCCTCTGCTTAAAGACATATCTACAAGCTTTTTGCATGACTCTGTTGAATTCTTGCCTCTTAAAATTATGTCAACTGCTTCTTGCTCGTTTACCTGCAAAATTCCCACAAAATAATTAGTCATTCCCTGAAAAAAAAAAATTCCTTTGTGAATGTTATAAGAGTTTTTGTAATTCTATTATATATTTGTGTGGTATCTTGGGTCATAAAACCTATATATAAATAGATAAACGTACCTTATCCCATAGACCATCAGATGCCATTATCAAGAACTGGCAATCAGAAGTCAATGGAACCCTTTTGATCTCAGGTTCAGAGATTATCCATTCTTTCAAATGCAAGTCTCCAATTGCTCTAGAAACGGCAATGGATCCATGAACTCTCCAAATTCCATTGCGGCAATGGAGAAAACCACCCTGCATTAGTTGATGTTTAACCTGGCTAATTAGCCTCTTGCTAATAAATGGAAACAATTAACTGAAGGTTAATTTAGCTTTGATTTAATGTATAATTATTTAACTTACAGAATTCTCAATGCGCAGGCGCTCATCTTCTCTGTTAACTCTATGATCAATTGTTAATACATCAGCTACTCCATTCCTGCTTAAAACTACTCTACAGTCACCTGCATTTGCAGCATGTAATTCTCCATCTTTCAACAGCACAGTCGCTGCGCAAGCTCCACTGCTAACACCCTGCATGTGTATAAATCCAATTAAATAAACTACTCATGTTTAAATGCAACTGGAACATTGCAAGGCTAGTTTAATGCATTCTTTTAATGAGATACGTGAAGTCTCAAAGTATCTTTACATCACCAAGGTCGGCATAGTATGTTCTAAGAAATGGCACTATTCTATTCTTTTCTTTTCAGTGAAATACAATTGTCAGGTAGTTGGCTCCGTGTATTTAATGGCGGTGTCTTGCTTTTTCCTGCAAATGGTTTGTTGCTGAAATATTTTACTCCTCCTTTCCATATTTGTAAAATGAACTATGGACTTCAAATTTCGAGAAAATGTCAAAGTATGCCTTGAGGTCAATAAATTACGCATCACACTTCTATGGCTATGGAGTTTTTTAATAATCATGCAGATGCAGGTCTTATATGCTTTTTTTTCTTTTTTTTTCTATGTGAACTACAGTCCCGGGAATTCAGATTTTGACAGTTCCAACTCTCTTGGCATCAACTTCAAGTCCTTTAATCAACACTGGATTAATCTCTTGATGGAAAAAGAGTAATATCGATGGTGGCCTGTGTTGATAAATTTGAATTCCTCTTAAAACTTGATGTAAGAACTAAGAAGACCAAGTCAAACCATTCAATATTGTTTATAGAGGTATGTCATGTTCACTATTGAAAGTTGAAAGTTTACCTGGCTAAGAAACTCCTTGTCTGTAACCAAGTAGCCTCCTCGAATGGCCTCCTCTAACTGGCCATCTCCCTTGCAACCAACATTTTGAAGACCTTTGACAATGTTCTTCCCTAAATTTTCAGCAACATAATCGACCGCGGCTCGGCCTCCATGTCCATCTATCACAGCAAAAAATGCCTATAGACAGAATAGAAGAAGCAGGGGTCAAAATCTTTTGAACATAACAAGAATGATCAGCTGAGATTAAGCATCGGGAAAGCCCTGAAAAAGGATCAGGCAAAACGAGGAGGAGGGGGGAACTTGAAAGTGTAACACAGAAAACTTGGACTAAAAAACAGATCTAGAAACTGAGGAACAATTAATGGAGCAGTTCAAACAGAACTACTGCTACAATGTTTATGTTATAGTTACAGCTTATTGATTAATTTATGGAATATGAAATACCTAATAGTCATCAGAGAGAGAGAGAGAGAGAGATCAGATTTAGATCATTACCTGCTTTGCATCTCCCAGGATGTCAATCATGACGCCATACCCATCTTCCATGACCTCCCTCCTTCCTTTCTTACTAGCCAAATAGAAATCTCTCCCTTGAACCTCGAACTCTTTATTCTCCAACTTCCTATCTTCTTGAGCAAGTTCCACTTTTGGACAATACTGTGGCACAACCAGCCTTCCTGGCCTCATCTTCAGATTGGTAGCGCCATTGTTATGATCTTCTTCTCCAACCTTTATTATTCTCAAAGAATCCTGTCCAGATTTCTTTATCAAGACATCAGAATTAATTCGTGAGCTCTTATCATGCGAACCCTTTTGATGTGCTTCATAGGCCATGGTACCCTCTTGCATGATTTTCTCTTCGTAGTGCAAACCTTTTCTTTTCATGACACAGCTTTGAGTCTGTTGTGAAACATTACCTTCTTGATCATGTACAGGAACTGTTGTTTCTGAAGCTTCTTTAATTAAAGGGGCTTTTATTTCTTCATGAAAAAACTGGCTAACAGTACACGAGAGAGGAGGAGGAGAAGGCAAAGAAGAAGTAAGGCTGAAAGAGCCCATAGAAATGGCCTTTCTTAGTCTTCGAAGGAAGTATAGAGCAAGAGATATAAGAGAGAAACCCCATCGAAAATCCTCTAGATCGTTCATTATTTTGACAATACTTCTGTGTGCTCTAGCTTTCATTTTTGTCAAATATTGCATGAGAGTTGTTGAAAAAGAAAAAGAAAAGAGTTGCGGTTCATGCAATTTGGTGATGTATATGATCAGGTGATAATTAACGGGTCAAAGGCGAATGATTCATGCATGGATTGAACAATTGTATTGCAGTTAACGGTTTTCTCCGAGTTCTTGTGTGCTGTAGAAGCAGCAGTATTTGTAAGGAAAGGGCCGAAGATGGCAGCAAATGTTCTTGTTACCTTTGACACTTTCACAGCCAAGCAAGGAAAGGGCCGAAGAAGGCAGCAATTTTTTTTTTTGTTGCCTTTGACACTTTCACAGCCAAGGAAGGTGTCACACATATACGGCTGAGAATGGGAATATATATATATATATATATATATATTTTTTTTTTTCATGCTTTAATATATAGTTTTTTTTAAATTAGCATGTTTGGAAGTGCAGCAGTAGTTACATTTCAAAATGTTTTTCATTTTAAAACATGT
>Ga0307511_10007361_pt1 | contig 11073 bp, 3 predicted proteins | sample 13_EM_MG_FD_200266 | JGI IMG/M metagenome (GOLD analysis project Ga0307511, IMG submission 200266) | Populus trichocarpa ectomycorrhiza microbial communities from riparian zone in the Pacific Northwest, United States - 13_EM | ecosystem: Host-associated > Plants > Roots > Unclassified | place...
AAAATATTATTTTAAAATAAAAAATACTTTAAAAAACAATTATTATTACAATCCCAAATACCACCATATATTAATTAAAAAGAAAAGAAAGTGAGGTGGTAAATTCATATAAAATCGACCGTGCCTTAGTTGTTTTGTTTAATGTTATAGGTACCAATGTACCATCTCACAAATTAAAAGTCCCGTAGTCTCTAGAGAAGTCTACCAACCTGCTTAAAAAAACTACGTTGCATTCTTCTAAACCATTCATCAACCTCTCTGCACAAAGGAAACTGGTTGGATCGATCGATAATCAAGAAAAACCTGAAAATAAATTGGTTGAAAATGAGAAAAAATAGTGTGTTAATAGGAGGAGGATTAGGTTATTGTTATAAACGATGGATGTCGTCCTCGTCAAGCGAAGGAAGAAAGAGATCCGCAGCAGTGTGGGGTAATGGTGACTACGGAAGATTAGGATACGGAAACTTAGATTCTATGTGGAGACCTAAGCTTATGAATTCCTCTTCCTTTCATAATTCTAATCTCAAATCCATTTCTTGTGGCGGTGCTCACACTCTCTTCTTAACAGGTCCTCTCTCTCTGTCGTTTTACATCTCTCATTTGACCTGAATTGTGAAGTTTTTTCTCGTTTTGGAGCTGTGTTATTGATTCTTATGGTATTTGGAAATAATTCAGAACTGAATTTTGATTTTTCTTTTGGAGAAATGAGTAAAATTGAACTCGCTTAATTTCAATGTATTCAGTTTTTTTTTTTTAATTCAATTCTGTAGCTTTATTTAAACGGATAAATGATGAAAAAGAGAAAGTGATTAGATGAAAATATAATTCTATGTAATATGATTTTTAGACATTTTTTTTTTCAATTATATCAGCTAGCAATTTTGGAACATGTGGATCTCTTATATATTATAATTTTTTTGTCTGAGTTATATTGTTTTAGTTTAATTGATTGTGAGTAGTTATTGTTGATGATGAATTTGAAGTTGTTAGTGTATCTGGGTAGAGGCTTACAAATTGTTGTCCCTCGACAGAAACTGGGCGTGTTTATGCCACCGGTCTTAATGATTTTGGACAGCTCGGCGTATCAAACAACACTACTTATTGTATGGTACAGTATCAGAAACTTTTTTCTTCTTCAATCCTTTCTCCTCTCTGTCTATGCTTCTATCATTAGATGATGTCTTTCCTTCAATCGATACAGGATCTTTAAGATACTCTCGCTGATATTTGCATGTATAAAAAGATAATTTTCGTTGCACTGAACTTGTGATCTTCTCGAAAGTAGAGAAAATATGAAAGTTTGGGGGTTTAAATTGGAGTTCAAGTAACTATTATAGCATCTCACTGTTGGGTTTTGGGATTCCATTACTTTCTAGGGTGAAAGTCTTTTTCCCTCTATGCTCTCATGAGCCCTTAGATCATGTAGAATTACAGTTCATGTAACTATGGCAGGATCATTAGTTTATTGAATTTGTGCTGTTTGCTGTCTGTTTTAAGTTGTCCAGAGGGTTATCCAATTGTACCTTTAGAGCAAGTAGTCATGTTCCTCTCTCTTGGCACAAGAACATCGACCTTTGTCCATGAGTATTATGACTTCTTAAGCAACTATTCAACATGGACGACAGGCAATGGGATCAAGTATTTGATAGGTCTTTTTTGGCTCTTTGCTACATTATGGTGTGATTTCATTAACATGCAAGTTGGTGATAAATGGTGTGAAAAGGAAAAGGTTGGGTATCTTCTATCAATCACCGTAAACCATGTATGGCCATATAACTACAAAATGTACGAAGAGTGAAAGAGCTATCAGATCACAGGTAGCACTCGATGTGCTAGGAGGACCTTACTATAAGAGTGCTTAGAATATGAAGCTGATGGCCCCAACCTGCCATAAAGAAAATTGCAGAGAAAAGACAGTAAGAAAATACGATGCTTCTAATAGAGAGTGGAAATATTCTTTATTTATACGTCTTAAGCGGCTGGTGTAGTGGATTGCATGTTTATTTGGAGTTTGGACTAGCATGTGGTGGTCCCTTATGCACCTAACGCTCAGGGGCAGGAGACTTGTATAATAAGATGTGGTAGTTAGCGATTTGCTCAACATTTGGTGCCATTTATGGTTTTTTTTCCTGATAACATGTTTCACGCTGATCCATTTGGAGAATTTCTGAGAGACCTATTTAACGTCAATGAGAATCTGTTACCTATCCAAAGCAACTAGTAAAGACACCTAAACTTAGCCTTAACTTTTGTTAGATGGAGCTGCCCGCGCAAATCATCTTATCTTTACCTTATCTGATCCATTTTTGTTTGAAATTTTTATAAACGAAAACTTTGTTATAATCAAATGAAGTCATTATCAGTCTATCTCTTGCCCTCTTAACGATGACCTGTTCATGGGGGCTTCTGCTCATCTATAGCAGAGCCATTTTAAACGATGTTCTCTCATTTTTCTTGAGAGGTGTTTGGAACTCAGCTTTGGAAGCAACTCATTCATGAAATTGGATGTTATCAGCTTTGGAAGAAACTTGATTGGACTTAATTGGAAGCAACTCATTTTTCTTGAGAGCCATTTTAAATAGAAATAGGTCTTATAAGTCTCTATCTCCAAATAAGTAATATACATTCTTATGAAAATTCTCTGTTGTGAATTGTGCTGATAAATGGTACTTTAGTGTCTTCTATTAGTCTATGATTGATTGGACTGTTTTCAAAATTGTCAATGGAGCAGTTCTTTTGTATTATACATGTGCCTCACAATTGCAGGAGCCACTTGAAGTTTCTGGTCTCAAAAAGGAAATTGTGCAAATTTCAGCTGGTTATCATCACTCATGTGCTATTACAGGTTTGTGGGTGGTTATAGCATTCTTGTGGAGCTGGATGAATGTTGCTTCCAAGTGATTCTTGAAACAAAAACTAATCATATTTTTTAGGAATTTACCTATAAGAGCCATATTTCATTTCCTATCACACTGTTGTTTCTATACTTGCTTGTTTTAGTCACTTTCTGAGTTCAAAGATTTACTCACTCAACTTATAGTTCTTCTTCTTCTTCGTCTTCTTCTTTTCAATGGGAACTGGGAAAAGAGGGGAGGGAAGGTTTGGAGGGATCATGTACCTGTGGAATTGGAAGAGGGGATAAAAGTGCCAGCTCATGGATTTTATTTTGGTTCTTCCGTTTATTGGCTGTATTATTTGCTTTCTGTGACTGTATATCTTATTCCATTCTATGACAATAAATACCATTTCCTGTAGTGGATGGAGAGCTCTATACGTGGGGAAAGAACTCAAATGGACAGCTGGGTCTTGGAAAAAGTAAAAACTAAACTTGTACTGTGTTAAATATATAGGTGACATCATTGTGATTGCCTAGCTTCTCTTATTGAAGTTCCTCCCTTTAATCTTTTACTTGTTTGAAACAAAAACTCAAGGCCTAGTTACTTTGTACTTATGTATTTCTCTGATATGCAGAGGCTGAAAACGTAGTCCCTGTACCAACAAAAGTAGAATGTTTGAGCGGAATCAACATTAAAATGGTAGCTTTGGCTTCAGAGCACTCAATTGCAGTTACTGGTCTGTAGAAGGAAAATCTTACAGTGATTTTTTCCCCTCCTTGTTATCACTCACTGGTTCCTGTGACTATAGGAAAGTGGTGTGGTCTAAACAGTGTTTTGTATTGATTGTTGCTTATATTCATCAGATGGAGGTCAGGCCTTGAGTTGGGGAGGAGGAGGATCTGGGCGACTTGGTCATGGCCATCAATCAAGTCTTTTGGGGTTTTTTAGAAGCAGCAGGTTGAATTTGATTATTGCTAGCTCTTTAGTTGTTTTATGTGAAACTCAGTTCGTTTTCTTTCCTCTTAAATCCAAAGGACTATCCCTTTCTAATATTGGAATATGATGACTTACTGATTGTGTCAAAAGTTACGAGCGCAATATAAATGTGTACCTGTGGTTTGTGGGATAACATTGCTGTAGTACTTCTGTATCTTATTTTAAGGTCACAAATCATCCTGGGTGGCAAGAATTCCATGCCGCAAATGGGGCATGAATTCATTTCCACCATTGATCAACTGGGGCCCACATCAAGGGTAGGCATGAATTTGTTTACCATTCAGGCTACAAATCGTTTCCCTAAGATTGTAGTTTAGTTTGCTTATTAAAGTATGCTAGGGCTATGCTCTCTGTTTTTATTCTTTCGCCAGTCCAATTCTCGCCAGAAACAAGCTTTTATAACTGTGTTTTGAATATTTAGCCCAATGTGCTTAAATTATATATTCCACGGTCTGTAGAGAAGCAGCATGGTCAATAGATGCCATTTGACTAGAAAGGCATGAGCATCCACAAACACACACACACATCGATCACTGGTTTGTTTAAGAATGGCCTTATCCATATTTTGTGTTATGTATCTTTAGTGTGTTAATAGGGTTATAGCTCTAACCTAGCAACTGAGTTGGGAAGAGATGAACTCAATGTGTACCAAGCCTGGCATCAATTATTCAAATCGACCTATATTTGTGTAAAAGGGGATTTGTTTGAGCAACTTCCATGGTTGGTACCTGATGCTACACGCACATAAATTGAGGTGTCTAGCATTTGTATAAGGTTCCTCAAGATGTGTCTATGTGTGTTGGGATTCTATGGGCCTTCTGAAATTGATTCTGCTATCCAGCCATGTCTTTCCATTTGTTAATTATGTATTTTAACATATTTCTATATATTTTTTATTATTTTGCAGTGAATATACACCTAGACACATTAAGAAACTTGAAGGGGTTAAGGTATTTTACAGATAAGATTTCAATTGTTGATTGATTATGTCATCTCTGGAATGGAAGTTCATTTCCATCATTAATCATTGTCTCATGGCTACAGTGCGAATGGATTTGTAGGTTAAAAACATTGCTGCCGGCTTGCTTCATTCAGCCTGCATTGATGGTATTGAGCTTCTTCTCTATGATTTTTTTTTTCTCTGTGTTCATGTAAGGCTGATGCAATGTAGATTTACTTTTAACATCTCTAGCTTGTGTGAATATTTAATATTGCAGAGAACGGCTCTGTCTACATATTTGGTGAAAAAGCAGTAGATAAACTGGTCAGTGCTAGAATTGGTGTTTACATTGGTTGTAAGCAATCATTTTCTGATTTTGTTGACATCTATATGCATCTTATATTAATAATCTATCTGCTGGAAATGATTTCTTTTGAGAAAATTTTGTAGGCTTTTGGAGATGCGAACAACGCAACGACGCCATCTATGATAGGCAAATTGCCTTATTCTCAAGAAGTAGCATGTGGTGGCTATCACACATGTGTTATAACTAGTAATTTCTTGGTTTCTTTATAGTATTTGTATTTCATATTCACATATTTTTGTGCATATCTGTTTGTGTGCTTGAATGTAGAGGTGTATAAATATCAGTGCCATCATTTCGCATTATGGTATAGGAGATGGGAATATGAAGAGACTTGGGGAACAGGGATGTGCTGAAAATAAAAATCCTAACAGTATCAAAATAAGCTGATTAGTTATTTTTATACTCTGTTTTCACCCCCCCCCCCCCCCAGATTGATGGTCTTGAGACAGGAAGTTGGGAAAGGACACTAATGGTCAGAAAGAAATGGTGAACGAATGGAATATACCAGGCTATTTCAAAGGGATGCTAATTGTCAGAAAGAATAATTTTATTAAAGATATGGAGGATAAAGGTGGTCATTTATCAGGAAGCTTGATTTTGTAATGATGGAATTGCTCGCTTTTGTAGGTTTTGTCTTAGCATGAAGATATTTCTAGATCTATGATTGAAGAACCGATTAACTGTTCTGTTTCCAATAAAACATATATATTTGCAGATATATTTTGAGTTAGAAGTAACGAAAGTAGCTTTGGTCCAAAGGTTCGCTGTGCTTTTGTTCTAATTGTTGGGGACATTGTAAGGGAATCGATGCAGGTCGTCATGGGTAAATTTCATGAATATTTTGCCAGTTGGCATGTCAGGAGGATTGTCAATCCCTAGTTTAATCAATCTGATCCTAAAAGGATGGTATGAATAAATTGGACTTTAGAACATTAGCCTGATGTTGGTTTATGTAAATCTTCTTGATTTTTTGTTTAGAGACCTGTTGAGGAGTGCCTAAACTACATTCATCTTCACTGACCCATAAAAGGGATTGTCTTTATACCCATTGGTTCCGGTGACTAGATTTTAGAAAAAAATTGATCTCTCACACACGCAACAACAACAACAGCACACTCAACAACAACAACACACACACACACATGTATATACTTATGATTAGTGTAATCTAACATGTTTCCTTTCACTACCTTGTCATAGGTGGTGGTGAACTATACACTTGGGGCTCAAATGAAAATGGTTGTCTTGGCAACGGGTATCTATATTCCCTCAATCTTGAGTTTAGGCTTGTTGAATGTTCACAGCTTGATCCATTAATGTCGATGTTGTTCACAGTAGGATTACAGATGAAAGTTTTGTTTGTTGAACACTGACATGTTTTTTTGGATAAAATATGTTTGGTTGACAGTTCTATTGATGTCTTGCATATTCCGGAGCGAGTTGAAGGCCCTTTTTTGAGATCTCCTGTTGAAAAGGTTTATATACTGCTGTTTCTTGGACAAATATGTTATAGGGCTATCTTGTTACATTCTGATTCAGAAATTAATTTAAAGGGTGTTACTTTGACTTGTGCTCTGTTTCCAAGTAGGAATATGGCATTCTTAACATAAATGATTCATTAGATTCTTGTTTTGATTGTTTTGTGATATACAGGTATCTTGTGGTTGGAAGCATACAGCAGCGATTTCAGGTACTCTATATTTTAGTTTGAAATTTAAATGTAAAGCTGTAGTTTCAGATATAGATTTCTAACTTTGCTAGCATGGTAATAAGGATTTTCTATTCTGTTGGCAAGTTGTAATGATATATACTGTTGGGTTTTCAAAAATCTAAGACGTGGTGGAAACGGTAATTTAATTTTTTTTTAAGGGTCCAAGAATTTTGTCAGACGATCTTAAGGATTTAAGCAAAAATTATTTAAAGATCAGATTTTTTTCTAATCTTTATTTTCTCTACCCTATCTATATAGGTAGAGTGTATAATATGTTATGTATCATGACTTACTAAAAATATGAGGTATAACATTTTATTTATAAAAAAAATTTAATAACCCTATAAATGGTAAAGTATTACTTTGCCCCCTAAAAAATATCACATTTATTATTATTTCAGAATAGTTTTAAAAAATTTATTCAATCAAATCTTTACTTGATTTTTCTAGGTCTAAGAATTGTAATCCTTTATAATAATTACATTCCAGTCACTAATCTCTAAAATTTATTCACAATCAAGTCACAAATTAATTATTTCAGTTTAATTTTTTATCAATAGTTTTTAATATGTGTGACTAATTAAGTTTCTAATAAGTTGAGTCAAATATAAATCATAATTCTAAATAAACTAAAATTAAATAAATTAAATAATTTAATTTATTATCAATTTAACAATTGATTGATCTATATTTGAAGATCAAGTGCACCGCTAGCAATGTGTTATGATTCTCAAATATTAAAAAAGTTATAAATGATTTGATTTAACTTTTTACCAAGCAGTTTCTCAGTATAATTAATTTTTTTTTATCAAGAATATTCTGAAATAGACATTATAACATGGAGTTTGTTTTGACTATTATCATGTTTGTTTTCAACATTATAGTAATTGATTATTTGAATAAGATTTGAAACTTTACATTGCACAAGGATTTTATAATCAATATTATTTGAGAATATATGTAATATTTTTTCTAATTTACCTAGGGTGATAATCATCTCTTGATCACTCAAATACATTCATATAGTTCATGTTATATTTAATATATGTATGTTTGTTACTCCTTATTAAAACAACGTGTAATCAAGATCAAAACGTAATATTTTCTATATAAGATAACTTAGTAATCTCAAATTTAAGGATTACTTACACAATTATCATGTAAATATTTTCATAGATACGCATGATCTCTCATATGAACTCTTCATACGATTCATGCGAGTCAGTTCAATGTACATGTCATCTGTCAAGTACTTATATATTAGTTCCAGATATCCTTTATACCCCAGCTTATAAGAACAACTATTTTTTTTTATATAAAAAAACTTAATATGTATTAGTCTTAACCGTTTTAATTAATGTCAAGTTTTAATAAAACATTGACCGAGAACATTTAAGAATAATGTTTTGATATATTAGGAATCTTATAATTATAATTACTTTATAATTTTTTTTGTAAAATATTTTGTGCCAAAAACTTTATCTTTACTTTTTTTATATTAGATTTATTAATTAAACATGAATTAATATTAAAAATAAAAATAAAATTTATTAATAATAAATATATTTTTATAAATAAAATTAGTGTGTTGACTGACTATAAAACATATACACTTACGTATTCATGCTATCATTATATTTGTTGAAAAAGACAGAAGATATGGTTACGCTGTTTGATGTGAAAGCAATGTAAAATATCTTGTATAAGCTGCCTCGCACGCTGGCCCCCAAAAACATTTCCCTGATTGATCTAGTATCTATTTTGTAGATAGAGCAAAATGCTGTCTTACGAAACTAGAATTTAGAATTTGTATTACATTTGTAGTTACTGCACATACTGTTTTAGTAAGTGATTGATATTGTGATAGCTTTTGTGATTGTAATTAAAAAAAAATTAAAAAAATACTCTTAGTTATGATTTTTAAAAAATAGATATTAAAAAATATGTTTGGTTAAAATTATTGTGAGATAAATTTTTACATTAAAAATAAATAAAGAATAGGTCTATAAATAAAAAATAGGTTATTTTAACTTCTATAAAATCAAGATTTGAAATGCAATAATATGTGAAATCCGGTGCAAAAAGTAGAAGTCATTTGACTAATCAAATGATTTTTTCTATGTGGTTGACACAAAACAAAAATTATCATAATATCAAACTGTATCATAGATTGATTGATCCATCTTCAATTGGTTTTAAGGTAAAAAACAAGGGGTGGTGATGAAAAATTGTGAAAAATAACCGTGAAGTGGAAGTTTTTTTTCCATTTTGTTCAAATGATTAGCTCTCTTCTTGAAGTATATAATCTTTCTTTTTTATGCCATGCACAATGCATTGTATTGTGTAAAATAATTTTTTGCTTATGATTGCTTGAATCAAATAGCTGAGTTTAATTAGTAACCTTAACCTTCAGAAGGCAATGTGTTTACCTGGGGCTGGGGAGGTTCACATGGAACATTTTCTGAAGATGGACTTTCTTCTGGTGGACAATTGGTTTGCTTTCTCTTCTCCTGTATACTATGAAATTACCTTCTTCCAATGAGTTATGTGCGATGCTTGAAAACATCATTTTAAATATCAACGCCTCAGCATGTAGTAAAAACAGATTTTTGTTTCTTTTTGAGGAAAAAAAAAACAGATATTTGCATTACCATTAATTTTTTTTTCAGTAGTCCGCGATGGCCATGGTAAGTAATAGATGATCAACAATGATACTTGAAATCATCACGCAATAGATAGCCAATGGTAATGGAGCCTACAGTAAGTTCCAAGGTTGAAAACATTTCTGGATAAACAAGTCAGAGTATTATTTTTAATTCTCCCTTACAAACTTTTCCTTATTGTGAAATGATTAATCTTGTTCACTATACCAATAATATTAGATGCTAACATATAGTTCATGAGCCTGTACCATAAAATGCTTGTCACTTTTACTTGATATGAGACACTAACTTTTAGTTTATTTTGATGATATTATGGTAAATGCATTGTTGGATTTTATATGGTAACATCAAAGTTCTATCCTGCGTGGTTTCTGCTATTGTGAAAATACTGAAAATGACTTCAAAATGTTATTCAAAACAAACACAAAATGTTCATCAATTCATTTGACCTTTAGAATATGATTGGTTTGCTGTGTTGAAGCACACCTTGCATTTTTTTGTTATTATCTCTGTAAATTCATTGTTATTGTGCTTCTTCTGCGCATTCATATTCGTCTTTACGAGTTACGAGTATAGGATATTGCATACAGGGTCATGGGGATGATTTTGACTACGTAAATCCTACATTGGTTGCCTTCGAGAAGAAAATGAAAGCATTGGAAGTGTCATGTGGGTTTAATCACACAGGTGCCATACTTGAAAGTGTTGATGCTTAAGCCATGGTTACGGTTCTTCAGTGAATGGAAGCGGTTTTGAGTTTTTACTGTTATTTCATTCATTATTTGGCTTTAACATATTCAAATGCCAATTAAATAATCATCAGTCATCAACTCCGAGACTATCTGTTCATACTCCGAACTCCAGAACGGTGCACTGTACATGATGAGGTCAATGTAACCTGTATATCCTTGCATTTACTAAAAGTAAACTATTACAGTGCGAAAACCTAAAATATGTGCGAAAACCACTGTATACATGTATTTTATTATGGATTGTAATAGTAAATTGATGATTTTATTAGTAAAAAAAATCACATAAAACTGTCTTTCAAGAGTAAAATGGTTTTTTTTTTCTAGGTTCTTTTATCATTCTAAAATTGTTGAAGGATAACTTAGTTTTTTCACATGTTTTTTTGGCATACTAGGGATTTTTTTGAATTTTCGTTTGCCATGCACAATGTAATTATTATACTGCCCTTGCAATAAAAAAAAAAATTAGGCCTGGCTTTAGGAGCATATTTGTCATTTCACATTGGTTTTTTTTTTTTTCAATAATTATATGGTTCCGAGGGAGATTTGGTAATTTAACTAATAAAAAAAATTATTGACATGTTTGTGGAAGACATAGTAAATAAGCCATGTCGTCTTTGGGTAGTGTGTGTGGTGGCTCGTAACAGAGAAAAATCAGCTTTCTTGAAATGTCTCTCAATTTAACATTTGTTTTTTTTTTTAGGATTTGATACATATTCATTTAATTAGGTTAATAGCTTGAGTTTCAGATTTTTTTTTGGTGATATATATATATATATATATATATATATATATTTAATAATTAAATTA
>Ga0307511_10007362_pt1 | contig 11073 bp, 14 predicted proteins | sample 13_EM_MG_FD_200266 | JGI IMG/M metagenome (GOLD analysis project Ga0307511, IMG submission 200266) | Populus trichocarpa ectomycorrhiza microbial communities from riparian zone in the Pacific Northwest, United States - 13_EM | ecosystem: Host-associated > Plants > Roots > Unclassified | place...
CTGGTGGGGTCCGACTTTCTCTATCGCATCTGCAGCTATCTTCCAGTTGTTTTCGTTGTATGGCATGTTCCTATACTTTCTCGGTGTGTCCATGGAGTGTCTCAGCAAGGTTCACGCTTCTCCACCCTCTGGGAACACCTAAGACCCCATGCATTGAAGAAAACCATAATATTGCTGTGCTCATCAGGTTGACCTGAGCCAGGCTACATGCAGTACATTCTACATTGCTTTGCAACAAAGGGTGAATTCTCTACACTGCTCCGTCATACCAGCATCGGAGTGTAACCTACTGAGTCGATCCATACCCCTGTTCACAGTTTTGATATGCAATACTTGCTGACCCACTGCGCATGTAGCATATTTTTGCAGCAAGGCATTGAGTGGTGGTACATGCTGCGGCCTGCACAGAACTCTTTGATTGGTACTTATTGAAGGTCTGACATAAGTGTAGATCAGCATTAAACACACTGCGGGATTGTAGGCATACCTGGAGGAGTGAAGTGTTCTTTTCCATATCTTCAGTCTTTGTTAGCGAAGAAATACCAGGTGAAAGGATAGTAAAATGACCCACCCTCAGTAACAAGATGCCACCACGTGGCGTTCAGTGGGGCGCTCGCATCCCACACGATATTCCCTCCATATGCCTCGCGTGTGCTGTATTCGAGGAAGTACGTGGGACCGACCTCCGTTTGGTTGTCCAGCGAGGGGTATTCATCCACGCGGCTGATCCATCTATCATATAGTGATAAAACATTTTAAGACTTCGTATCTTAACAGATGAATATGGGCGTACGTGTAGGCATCCAATACCTCAAATGTCTACGGGACACCCTGGTCAGAAGTATAGGACGAAAAAGCCTAAGATAAAACTCACTGCCGAGTCTATTTCATACATCCGGAAGCCTGAATTCAGGTTAGTAAGTGGGGTGATGGAGGGCGCCATCTTTTCCCAGAGTAGTCGAATCAAAGATGGAAAACTGGATCAGGAGAAATGCACGATCGAAACACGTTGGAACCCACCCAAGACACAGTTTGAGCAGTCTCAGTGCTCATAACTGTTGCATTGTCTGCATAAAAGATCTGAACATCAAGATGGGCTCCGTCAAGATTCTCTTTTAAAATACATGTAACCACTTACAGAGAATTCATCCTCATGGGTATGTCCATAGAAAATATCTATGTGCATTCAATATTAGCGAAGCCCAACGCGACTGCCGAGAAGCACTTGCTTGCGATAACATGCGGGGAATACCGATCCACGCTGATGCATGAATGCGTCAGTCCATGGCGTGCTCAAAAATCGACCGCTGGGGAGTGCTCACATCTGATAGACTGTTCAAAAGGGAGACGTGCAAGTCAGGTGAATGACGCAAAAATATACTCAGACACATACATAAATTAGTGGGGTTCATCTGTGATTGCGTACCGTCCCATCCGCTGTTTACATGACCAATAATCCAGACTGAATATCGGAGGGCGAATCCGGACAGCAAGCCGTGTATGGCATCAGAAGGGAGGCTTGTATAACAGTCGGGTACGAAAGGAGGCCCACCTCGTTCGCCAGCATCCTCTGCAGCTTGTAGCTCATCCGTCAGGAAGCGGAGGATGCCGAATGGATCAGGTTCAGTGGCATTTACATAACTGAAGTAATTGAGTCTACGTGTGCAATCGGGCACCAAAGAAATCATGTGGTTATATTTTGTGGAAGAAGATACGGGACGTACTGGTACCCTGGTTGGTTTAGCACATAACGGGACGTCAATAGTTGCTACAGGCCTTGCCAACAAATAATGAGTATGTTACCTACACATATTTGTATCGAGCGAGATGATCCGGAGCCCATCTGGTCGTTTCACGCTGTAAGCAGCATAGTGCGTGCGCGCAAATTCGACAGAAGCTTGTGGGAGCCATCCCTCGTGATACCACAGCGCCGATACGTGATCGTAGAGCCTTTGGGGTGTCATTAGATGCACCAATAATACAGGTCCTCCTTGGTTGTCATTCTCACCAGTTGAACTGCTGTCCTAGGGGTCCGCTGGTGTAGTACGGGATCATCTGGTGTTGCACCTATGGAAACGTCAAGGGAGATGGTGATTGGCCCTGTCGGAAAGCGAAGAGCCTACATATGTGTCATGGTTTCCAAGAGTCGCGTAAACAGGAGCAGGCCCGACATATTTCTTTAGGAGGCCATACACGACAACCTAGTCGCCAATTGATGAACCCGACAAAATAAGACATTTTGTGTGTCATTTACCTGAGCTTGTTCAACGAATGCTCTAGACTGAATGTCACACTGTGGTTCTGATCCGTGGGGTTAATGGGGGTACGAACCTAGAGTACTGGTTATCGGGATCGTGTGCTGTCAGATCACCCGTAAAGATGGAGAAGTTGAAACCCGTCCCATCAGTGCCCGTCAAGGCAGGGATAGCTTGCATTGCTGCAAGCATCAGGGATATAGGAGTGTCACTGTGCCACTGTCACCTCTCATTCGGCTCCCAAGAGTAAGATCACCTACCACTGGAACGATCCGTAGCGGGGAGCTGGCAGGACGACCTGGTTGGGGGAATACGCATTCCACACATTCTCGCGACAGCACATGAACGCGGTGCAGTTCGCCTCATACCCAGTAGCATACCCTGGACGACATAGGAACACAGCAAGTTATGGAAAAGTAGGAATGGGAGAAAGAGAGCCACGTACGAGGATCGATATGAATGTCACTAATGTGCAGAACCTTTAGTCGCTTTCCACTGGGCTGCTTCGGAGCAGGCAAAGGGTTAGGTTTCGGTGTCGCAAACCAACCCGTCATGTTTAGAGGCACAGTCGGCGGGACGGGGCACAGCTCCACGTGGCTACAAATAAGCTATTCAAGAGGATGTGAGTTATCCGAGGTACCGAAGGGAAATCCATAGTTTTTTGTTCACCTGGCCATCATACCCACCCGTGTCACCCAAGGCGACCACCTGTGTGAGAACGGATCCGACGGCAAGATTACTGTATATATCATAGCAAGACGTAGAGTAGTTGAAGTGCACGCAGAGGGCTTGTGCAAGTAGGGGACCCTGCTCTGGGACCGCAAGGACGAGCATCTTTGCGACTGCAAGTGATGCTAGACATTGTGCACAGGTATTACTGGATAAGACAGGGTTGGATATTATGGACTTGATCTGTGCAAGAGCTTCTTGGAGTAGCTGAGAAGGCTCCAAGGGAGATGGGAGCAAGTGAGGATCAACGGTATCGTTCTGTAAGAAGTGTGTAAGACGAAGTTCCACAAAATAAAGCACGAGTGATAACGTGCTTTTGGAAAGTTTGCAGGATCGGTCAGGTTTGCGGGGAAGACAGTGTTCTGGCCGTAATATGGCGTGAATGTCCACTCCACACACATGGGCGCTTACCGTGGCCGGGTCAGAGATAACGGGCTGTGGTTGGGCGGACGTAGCAGTCGGGTCGTTCCAGTACGACTTGTATACAGAAGTGGGAAACGACCCAGGTGCAGTATATGCGGACTGGACGCCATTAGCTGCAAGAACGCCTGCGAAAGGCGAAAGGCAGACAGTGAAAGTGAGCCTAGAAAAGGTGAGCATGGTGCGGACCAACCTGGCACGCGTAAATCGGAGGAACAGTGGGCATTTATGCGGATACGTCAGGAATAGAATGGAAGGTAATGTGCGGAGTACAGAGCACGCAGCGGCCACGGATAACATGGAAGTCCCCGGCTGAGTGCAGGAATACAGTCAGTTTTGGCGCTTGTACTTTCAATACTCACGGTGAAGGAGACTCAAAAGACTTCGCGACTGTGCGCGCTCAAGGAGGGTAAATATTCAAGTGGAAGTCTAGCGAGGGACAGCGATATAGTGCTCAGGTAACCGAGTGACCAAGTTGAGGTGTACATGATGGTGATAACTCAAGTCGCTCGGGGAGTATTCCAATTTCATCGATGCATCTTTGATATGTTACACATATTAACCCATGTGGGCCCTTAAATAGGGAATTCCTACAACAGCGCCTATGATGACAAGGAGATCTATTATATTATCAGCTGCGCAGAGCTAAGGGGACTGAGATGGTCAATGTCCTGCGCTTGAGCGTCAGTTTTCTTGAATTCCAAGCCAGCTCAAGAACTCAGAAACGCCACCGCCACCGAGGGAAAAGTGGGCGTTTATGCGGCTTCATGACTATCCCACGTTTTGCTACAAGACCACCCGTACTTGAGCGCAGCACGAGTTTGCACATGGCATTCGCTGAGGACGGGGACGGTGGTGCAGAAGTAGAAGTCGGTGGAGGGTACAATGAAGAGACCGTCGGGGAAGAAATATATGTAGAAGGCGCGTCAGTGGACACTGTTATGTATATTGCGTAAGGAAGGACAGGAATGAATGGGAACAAGGATAAATGTGGGACCGGAAGTGGAATGGTACACTTACCAGCTGGTGATGATGGCGAAGAGGTACCAGGAGCTGAGCTTGTAGAGTTAGAACTTGACCCCGAGCCCGATCCAGATCCAGAGTTTGAGCCACTATCCGCGAAGGCAGCAACGGGGGGCCCAGGAAACGTATACGTGATTGGGGGGTTGTAGATCTGCATGTCTGTGAGTATTCATGACGACACCTGGAAAATGGCACTTGCATTTGGGTCGTAAATTCCTGGGTCTGTATCACTATAACATCCCGGAAATTTACACACTTCACTGCTTTGAGGGGCACCAATGCCAGAACCTCCGATGCTCAGCTGAATACAGGCGGGGTAGAACTCCGCACCACCAACTGAAACGGCGAGTTGGAGAGAGATGAGTTCGGAGCGTAGTAAATAGTTCCCAGGTGCAATGTTGGAAGGTATGGTGATATTTGCAGGTTCTCCTGCCACTACAAGGGGACGAGACGGTATGCATCGCTGCCTCAAGCAAAGCATAACCATCACGCACCGATACCAGCTTGGAACCATGTTGAACTGGTTTGGAGACCAAGTTCAGAGATTTTGAACCATTCTGCGGAAGTTGAATCATAGGATGAACATGAATCACTGCACTTCGTCATGTAATGCATGATGGGTCCAACATTGTGAGGCCACTATACGGAAAGGATTCTGATCAGTAGATCCTCGGAAAAATGGCGGCTGCCATACATTCGAAGAGCCAGTGGCTCCACCGACCCAGTGCACCAAGACTTGACTGCCTGGGTTTGCACTGGCAGAGTTCGACGCCATAGCAGCATTCATCCCACAGTTCAACGACGGATTGGAGGAACCTTTGACAGGATCGATAGTCGACACCTGATGTATAAAGAAAATGAATTAGATCACATAGCCAAAGCGAGCCCTGGGTCTCTCCTCCGAACGAGGTGATAGAGGACTTACCTGTCGAATGGCGCTGGGATTGGTTGAACCCCCGGGAACACTCCCTTGATAGTTCTTCCCATCAATTGTAACGGACCCAACGTAACCATGTGCTGATACGAAAACAGGGAATGCAAGGAATGAGAAAAATATATGATTGAAGCCAATCATGGTCGACTCGTGGGTAAGATAGTGTTAGGACTGAGAGAGCCCGTTCAACGGGGACTGCGGAGAGAGTGATCAGAAGAAGGTCCAGAGAGGGCCCACAGGTCGCAGGAGGTGCCCAGATTATAAGGCGCAGGATCGTCTATCCACATGAAGTTGAACATGTGCTGAACGGCACGGCGAAGGCAGGCAAGGCGTGGCCGCAATGGAAGAAACAGCACGGTGACCAGACCGAACTCCATCGCGAGGCGGAATTCAGCTATGCTCATCGATCCAATCGAGCCTTTGGGACGCGAGGTTGGGGTGCGGACACCTCGTGGAGCGGAGCGCAGCTTGGTTGTGTACTCCTCAGCTTTACTTTGAGTTGCGCAGGAGCACTAGTATTCCACCTACCATACCACTTTACTCTGCAACCTTGTATCCCAATATATTGTCGAAACCTGGCAGCGACAGGCTCAATTGACCGCGCGATTTTCCTGTCAAAGTGTCGCCGCCATGATCGACCAGGCTACATAAGAGCCAGACACATGGATGCGGAGAATCCGCATATGCTCAGTGACTACAGCCGTCATACGGACGTATCAACCTCGAACTTCGTCCACATGAAACCAAGTACTACAGACACAGTACCAGGCATTTTCGTCGCAGAGCAGTGCATGACAAGGAACGGTTGTTGAAGTATGCACAGGATCCGCCAGTCACCATGGCTATGAGCGCTGAGCGCTAAGTATCTCCTATAATCTTCCTAGGACGTGCTGTGGGGTACAAGTATAAACTGACTGACCCACACCGAGTACTCATCGTCATGTCTTCCATCTCGTTTCCCCGGATTCTATCGAGGCTGTCTTTGTGGCTTCTCCGCATTCTGAAGAACATCCCTCGCGAACTAAATGGAGCGCTTTTACGCCTCATTCAGACCATTCTGCGCCTGTACAGTGCAGCGACACCGCTGTCGCCGTCGTCGTCGTCGTCAACCCGCCCGCCCTTAACAATCTGTGCGAGTTCCGCACCAGCACCTGTGATTTCATCACAGATGCAAGGATCTGTACCGTTTTCCACAAGTCCGCTCGGTACCGGTGGTTCTGATAGCAACGGGGTCGCCATTCCCCCACCCAGCAACCAATCTCACGCGGACGAAGCTTCCCCTGATCCACCTCTTCATAGTCGAGAACTTGCGCAGCGTGATGGAACAACAGCTAATCCCAGCAACAGTACGTCCTTCACCTCAACAATGCTTGCGTGGACCTATTAACATCTGGTACTTCTGTAGAATCAATATTAAGAGGCGCCTCACCAGATGAATTCATGCGGCGCAGATTTTCTAGCAGAGCAGTAAAGTTAGTATACCAAACCATTCATCATACCCATTGCTGATGTTTTCCAATTACTAGTAAAGATGCAACTACCCACACAGTACGACAAGCTGGAGACACGGTACAACAAGCTGTAGACACGGTACAACGAGCTGGAGACACAAATTACGACGAGTCCGTCACCTAGCTTCACCGACGAGTGGGATATGTAACTAACAGATAAATGCGCCACAGCAAATCGAACGTGGACGGTTGGCTGCGATGTACCCAACCAGAAGGCGCTCTGTATTATATCTACGAAGAAAAGGTAGGGCCACCACATCTTCGAACTTTTTCCGAATGCACTCGTAATTCTTTATGGATAGAACATCGTCACAGATGTCGCTACTCCGGAAAAACGCAGAAGGATCCTGGATATTTGTGATGGCTTGTGGGAAACCGCGATACAGAAATTCGGCCATTCCATCGACCCTTCCGTGCATTCGGACGTGCAGCTCGTCATTGGATACTCCACTGCCCATAGGCAGAGGGAGTGGGGCTACTATTTCGTTGATCATCGAAGGAAGTTGCTCTTCTGGATGCACGAGTACGACCTATCGAATATCTTCACTAATGTTAGGGGAGTAACAAAGAAGAGCCACATGAGTAAGTGTAATCAATGGAAGTTGGGCATGTCTCATCGTCCACGTATACAGGACAAGCAATTACGACACAGTACTGGTAACTTGTTCGATTTGCTTGGTGCGTGTGTCACGACCGAGGGTTATGGAGCACTTTCTTATTCGTGAACAGTTTTAAAAGTTTTGAAGATGACATGGAACATTGAAGGATGCATGTTGAACTATACCCCAACTTGTGCAAATTGAAAGCGGAGGATCACGAGGAACTCAGAAATATTTTGATCCAGGCGATTGCTGGTTTGTCGTTCGTGCTTCGAAAGTACTTGCATTAATACTCCAGTTATAGACGCTACTACGTCCGGTTCACCTCTTGTTCCGTACGAATTGGATACCATGGAAAAGATGCTGTCCTTGGTGGACAGTTACGAAGGTGTGTGGCAAGGTTACTTTTCAAAGGGTTTCCCTGATCCATCATTCTAGGAAGCATTGGAAAGGAGAACACACACGCTGTGTGGGTGACAGGTATGTTTGTGTAACATCTTGTACTTCAACCCTCTAATTCCTTTCAGGACGATTTATGAGATTATTCAGTATGTCCAAAGTATCTGCTTTTTGTTTCAGTCGTCAATTTATTGGCCAGGCCACTGCAAATTTGTCAATTTCAGTGGGCAACCCTCCGCACGCCTTAACGCAGACCAATCCATTTACACAACCCGCCACTCACGTGGTTATTCACCATCATTTTTCATCAAGGTATTCGACTGGATCCTATTTGGATCGGGTTCTAGTCATGCAGAAGAGCTCGATGGGGCATGGGTTGATAAGATCATCCACTTTCCACGGTGGAAAGCGTATATCACTAAACTCAATGCCGAATGGTCAGGTTTCACGTTCTATGTATGTATGCCGATTTTTTTTTTTCATTTTATTGTATTTCCGAAGACTAATATTCTGTACGTGTGGTGTAGTCGACCGTCCTGCTCGCAGTGAATGTCAGTCTCTTGGCTATTCCGGCACTTGGCGGTGGTGGTGGAGGCGGCCCTAATCCTGGTTCCAGTAACAGTACCAGCAGTAGTCCTGGGGGCCCCCAAAACCCACCCTCGACCTCTCAGCAGACTGCTGCAATCATTGCGATATACTTATCGGTCTTATTTGTGGTGGGAGCACTGGTGACGTCGATCCAGCTCTCTGACCATATCCGTGGAAAGGAACACTCGTCAGCAACAGAAGCTGTGTGTATTTATTAAAACCTATGTTTCTATGGTGTCTGACCACTTGTGTACCGTATATGGGCACGTAGAGCAAAGTTTTGCAGCGCACGGCCGAGTCTTGGTCCGGCACCGATGGGTTGGCAATTACCTTTAGTCTTCCCTATGCTTTCCTGATTTGGGGGTACGTGGCATCTCTCCAACCTATCAAGTCCTTTACTCTAAACACTTGTGCGTAGGATTCTCCTCTTTGTCCTGGGCCTGTCACTGGTCATTTTCGCATCGTCCTCCCGTCCTATGCCCGTGATCATAGGACCAATCATGCTCATCGTCGTATTGTTCGCAATATGGCCTAGCTTGGGCAGCAAAGGGTATTTCTCAGGTGCCGCAGGACCTTGGAGAACCATCGCAGGATGGGCGAATATGATCATGCTTCCTTTCTTCCGGGAAGAACGACGTGAACGTCAAAATGGCACTGTTTAGATCATCTTCTATATTCTTCTAACTTTTATGTATATTAAAGTAGCTAGCCCGTGAGAACGCGAGACAACTCTGAACTCTCATTGCCTGGCAACTTTCCTTAACTTCGAGCCAGCACTTTCTTAGACATTCACCCAGCATCAAGCAATGGAATGAAGTTTATCTACGACAAAGGTCAGGTCAACGAGACCTTGCCGGCACAAATATAAGCAGTCTCTGATTGGTGCTCGATGCCACATGATGCCTCATAGGCACGTGGAGAGGTATGGTTTTTGGCACCTTAGACCTCACTTTGCATTGTTACATAACATGTGACATGGAAGAGCATCCACAGGGTGCATCGAGCGTCTTCAGATGACCGCAACCACGGCCCTCAGGTGAGCTGAGCATACCTTGCAAGTGATGATTCCTTACCTTTTTTTTGGCCTCGTTGTGTTATGGCGAAGCATTTTGGCTAGAACACGTGTTATCCTGTGCCCCTACAATTCTCTTCACTGAATCAAGGGCAGCTGTGGGTGTTGTTCCTGTGCCACCATCTGCCGTCCTCACGCACATAAAACGTTGACCAACCAAAGAGAACTAACCTGAGTGTATCACCACAACTACAAGCCTACCGTTTCGATTCAGTAAAGGTGTCTAATCTTAAGTCATCACTAATTTGATTAGAGAAGGTATGGACGCCATTCACAGTTTATGATCCTGTCGAGACTGATGCACACTTGTGCAGCATGCGCCTGATCAATGTAAAAACTTTTCTTGAGAGAGAAAGTTCAATTAGAGAGGGAAAACAAGTGGATCATCGAGCTAAAGTCCTAGAGTTCGGCGATGATGAAACAACAGAGTACGCGATCCTGTCCCATCGGTGGGTTGGGAAAGAAGTGAGCGATGAGCCGCGGAGGAGAGAGACGAGATTCGCCAGCATGATGGCTACCGAAAGATTCTTCAAAGCTGCGAGCGGGCTCAAAAGGACGGATATAAGTGGTTATGGGGCGACACTTGCTGCATCGACAAGCGAAGCAGCGCAGAACTATCCGAGGCCATCAACTCCATATATCGGTGGTATGAAAGCGGGAAAGTATGCTATACGTACCTCCACGACGTCCCCGATCCATGGTTTCCGACTTGGAGTAATCATGAGAGGTATCCCAATTTCCGTGGATGGCCGGAGTGGTTCTCGCGTGGGTGAACGCTACAAGAGCTGATAGCCCCAAGCAATGTTCAATTTCTCAACAAGAATTGGCGAAACAAGAGGACGCTTGCATCTACCTTGCGAAATATTACTGGAATTCCGGGGCGTATATTGATACATGGACTTTACAGAAACCGTCCGTGTGTTGCTCAAATCATGTCGTGGGCGGTCCATCGGACAATGACGCGAGTCGAGGACCGAGCTTATTCGCTGATTGGTCTGCTGGACGTGAATATGCCGATGGTGTACGGAGAAGGGAAGAAAGCATTCCACCGTCTTCAACTAGAGATCATCCGCGCATCGAACGACCAAAGCATCTTTGCATGGGATTGGAACGGGCGGACTGGCAGTATTCTCGCGGATGACCCGAGCTGCTTCCGGTCTTGTGGCAGAATGGAGCTGATGGGTCACGACGAATTCATCCAAAAGTTTCTCGAGAAGCATGCCCCAGAAGAAGAGAAGGATCCACTCGGTACATTCCAAATCACGTGTCACGGCATCCAAATTTGGCTGCTCCTCCGTTCAATTCACGGCTCCCGCACACTCTTCGAAGCCCGGCTACCATGCCGCCGTGTCCAATCGACTCACCAGTGACCATCCATTTGGCTTTGTGTGAATATAGCTACTATAGATGTCCAGTGCTGTACTTCAAGTGGACTATCTCCTTTAGAGGCACCAGCATTGAGTGATTGGCCAGAAACAATTGTGTACGTCTATGCTACGCATTTCTTCATTTCTTTGTCACGATTGCTTATGATGAACAGTGG
>Ga0307511_10007363_pt1 | contig 11072 bp, 13 predicted proteins | sample 13_EM_MG_FD_200266 | JGI IMG/M metagenome (GOLD analysis project Ga0307511, IMG submission 200266) | Populus trichocarpa ectomycorrhiza microbial communities from riparian zone in the Pacific Northwest, United States - 13_EM | ecosystem: Host-associated > Plants > Roots > Unclassified | place...
CCGATCACAAGCGCGTCGACGCTGGCCATGAGCTCCTCGTAGCCATGCGGTTCGGGCTCCTCGGGAAGGAAATCGAGATCGTCGTTCAGACGTGCAATGAACCCGTCGACGCTGGTTCCAACAAATACAGATGCTGTCATTGAGATTCCTCACGAGCTTCTTCCAGCGGATTAATCAGCCGTTATCTGTCTACGACGTCGCAAAGCAGTTACGACCATTCGGATGATCAGAACCAGAATGTAAAGAACTGCAGGCAGGATGAAGCAGATGCCATAGGAGCACGTGTCTTCCAGAGTTACGAGGCGCTTCCAAAAGGGGAGTGGCGACTTGCTGAGGGCCAGGTCGAAGCCGATCAACACCAGCATCGGTACCACGAACCAGCCCACCAGCCATCTCAGCTCTGTCCGGACTCTCGCGTTCACGGTGGTGTCGCTCATTTTGCAGCCTGCATTTCGTGAAGCGCCTGGAGAAAGCGCTCGTTCTTCATGAAGCGCTGGAAGGAATCGTCCGTCGCCGGATCAGGAAACTGCTCTCCGGCGATGACGTTGTCCTTGTACTTGTAGCCGAGGCGCAGATTTGCAATCGCGCCATCCAGATCATTCATCTCGGCATAGGTGCAGGCCAGGTTGTAGTAGAACATCGGATAGGTCTTGTCTTTGGTCAGGCCGTACTCGAATGTCTCCTTGGCCTTTGCGAGATCGCCGGTCATCCCATACGCCATTCCCAGGTTGTCGATCAGCACGCGCCAGAAGGTCCTGTCGAGAGTGGCCTGCTTCTTTTCCAGCTCCAGCGCCCTGGCATAAGGACCGATCGCTTCCTTGAATTGATGCTGCAGGTAGAAGGCGCTCCCTTCCCGGAGATACTCCATCGTCTCCGCTGACGGTTTGGGGGTGTCCTCCGCAGCAGCCTGTACCGACCCGCAAATCGGAACCACTGCCAGAATCGCGACGCTGAGAATCCGCACGAGCAATGCTTTCATCAGTTCCCTCTCTCAACTTGAAGTATAGGCCCCGTACTTCGTGCCAAACGGTCCGCCGTGGCTGGGCCGGCGACGAAGTACATGACAGCGTGTCCCACGACCACGATGCCGAGGTACGCCACGGCGTCTGCGAGGATGGGTGCGACCCCGGGTGAGAAGACCATCCACTCCGGGTACTTCGCTGCGATGAGGTAGTCCCGAGGCGGCCCGATGATGGTCGCGATCCCGATGCATATCGCCAGACCGCGCCGTCCGAACCGGCGGGCCATACGCCACGTGACGAGATAAATCGGCGAGCACGAGATGACCAGTCCGAGGAAGAGAAGAAATGGTGGAGAGGCCAGTGGTACCTGCCACCATCCGATGGCTTCGCAAAAAGCGATCATGGCCATTGACATCGCACCAACGGCCACTCCACCGGCCAGGGCGCCTGCGACGCGTTTGTAAGTTGCCCGCGTGAAGTAAATGGCGGCAAGCAGTTCAATGAGATACGCGCCGGTCAGAAGGATGATTGGCCAGGTGGTCATTGCGTTTGTCCCGAGTTGGTGGCGATCGCCGGCCACGCCGCCTTGCCCCGCTCGCGAACACTCCTCGCACCGTCTCGCATCCCTGCCGCGAGCGCGACAAGGTCAATGCCCCGATCGTTTTGATTGGACGCTACCAGCGAAATCCCTTCCTCGATCCGTTCCACTGCGGGACGCCATTGGCCGGTCTGGGCGTGATGAATGCCTACGCTGAACTGGAGGAAGATACGAATGAAGTCGGGCTCGTCACGGACGCCTTCGAAGAACAGCTCTTCGAAAAGGTCGCTCGCTTCGAGGTATTCGCCTTCATTGAAAAGAGCGATGCCTCGTTGAAACCGCGGATCATCGATCAGTTCCAAGTGAGCGACCGCAATTGATCGAGGTTGACGTTTCCGCCGGAGAGGACGACCGCCACTCGCGATCCTGGCGGCAATTTCACCAGACCGTGGAGCAATGCGGCGACTGGAGCGGCGGCGGCGCCTTCGACGACGAGCTTGCAGCGCTCCATGATCCAGATCATGGCGTCGAAGATTTCGCGGTCGGGGAGGGCAACGATCTCGTCGACGAAGCGCTGGACGACAGAGAAGTTGATTTCGCCGGCGCGGCGTACGCGCAATCCGTCGATGATCGTTTTGCAGTCGATCGTCTCGAGGTGTCCGGCTTCGATGCTCTTCTGCATTGCCGGGCCGTCGGATGATTCGACTCCGATGACGCGGATTTTCGGATTGTGGCTCTTGGCGGCCATCGATACGCCGGAGATCAGTCCGCCGCCGCCGATCGGCACAATGATCGCGTCGACCTCGGGCCAGTCCTGCACGATCTCCAGGCCGAGCGTTCCCTGTCCTGCAATGAGTTGCTCGTCGTCAAAAGGATGAACGTAAGTGAGGCCCTCGTCGCGCACCAGCTCTTTCGCTTTTTCGTTCGCCTCATCCCAGATCATTCCATGCAGTACGACCTCGGCGCCATAGCCGCGCGTGGCGGCGATCTTGGCGGGCGTGGCGTTTTCGGCCATGCAGACGACAGCGCGGATGCCGTGGATTTTCGCGGCCAGCGCCACGCCTTGGGCGTGATTTCCTGCCGAGGAGCAGACGACGCCGCGCGCCTTTTGCTCTTCGGGCATCAGTGCGAATTTGTTGAGCGGTCCGCGAATCTTGTAGGAGCCGACGCGCTGAAACATCTCTGCCTTCATCCGGACATCGAAGCCGGTCAATTCGCTCAATTGACGCGACGTCAGCAACGGTGTGTGTTTGATGTGCTGCGCGATTCGCGCACGAACTTCTTTGAAATCATCGAGTGTGAGAGCGAACATGTCTATTGCTGCCGCCCGCCAGCGGTGACTGCGATGTAGGGAACGTTCGCCTCGCGCATCATTTTGTTGAGTGCGTCGAGGTCTGTCTTTGTGACTGCCTGTGCTGTGGCAACGGACTCAGTGAGGAGTCCCTGAAGAACTTTGATCTGATCGAGTTGCCACGCCGTTGGAGCCGCGGCGTAGTTCTCGATTCCTCCGAGCAATTGCGTAATGCGCTGCGTGACGGGCGGCGGAGTGTAGACGATGGGAGGACCGGCCCACCCGAGGCCGGGTGAGGGCTGGCCGCATTGCACGGGAGTGCCAAGCTTCAGGCAGGTTTCATCAACCTTTTTCGTCAGATCGTCCAGAGCTTTCTGAATAGTTTCTGGCAGCTTTGTCTTCTTGTAATCCTTGAGCGCAGTGCGCAGGCCTGTAATCGATCTGCGGGCCGTTGCTCCCGATGTGGCCATCGTCGAGAGCTGATTCAGGGCCTGCCGCCGGGCGGCGCGATCCTCGGCGGAAATCTCGATTCGCGGATCGTCCGTCACGGCGACCTTTGTCGACTGTTCCGTTTTTCCGACGGTAACCTTCACTGTGTATTCGCCCGGCTCGACGCGCAGACTTCCCTGGAATCCGCCAAATCCACCGCCACCGCCGCCTTCGCCGCCCTGTTCGCCGGCCGCCTCCGTCGTTCCGCCGCCGGCCTCGGCATCGCGCGGCGCTTCATTGACCGATCGCGATCGGAGATCCCACGTGACGCGATTGACGCCTACATCGCCGGTACCATCGACGTCGCGAATGATTTTGCCCTCTTTGTTGGAGACGGTGATTTTCACCTTTTCCTTCTCAGGCGGCTTGCTCTTCAGGGAATAGGTGATGAGCGCACCGTTGGGTGGGTTGGGGCCGAAAAAGGCCTTGTGACCGGTGAAGCCGCTGCGATTGACGACGCGCCATTCCGTGGCCGCTCTTGTGTCGAATACGTGCAGTTCCTCGGAGGGGATAGCGTCGGTCATCTGCTCCAAAGGCCCGAGGTCGTCGAGAATCCAGATTGAGCGTCCGTGCGTGGCCAGGACGAGATCGTTTTCGCGCGGATGGATGGCGATGTCATCGACCGGCACTGTGGGCAGGTTTAATTTCAGGCGGGTCCAGTGACCGCCTTGGTCATTAGAAATGTACAGCCCGCGCTCCGTGCCGAGGAACAGAAGCTTCGGATTGCGGAAATGTTCGCGGATGACGTGAACGGTTCCGGCGTCGTCAGTGAGTCCTGTGCGGATCGGCTTCCATGTCTCGCCGTAGTCGGTGGTCATGAAGACGTAGACGGCGAAGTCGTTGCTGCGATGGCCATCGAACGTCGCGTACGCAGTCCCCTCATTGAAGCGCGACGCGATGACGCGGCTGACGTAGACGCCTTTCTTCGGCGAGACGTTCTTCCAGCTCTTGCCGCCGTCGCGCGTGACCTGAAGATTGCCGTCGTCGGTGCCGGCGTAGAGAAGGTCGCGGTTCAATGTCGATTCACTGATTGTGGTGATGCAGGGCCAGGCCTGCACGCCATCGTGACGCGACATCGTGATCTTGTCGGGAACGCGGCCCATGATAGGAAGCTTGTCGCGATCCTGATTGTTGGTCAGATCGCCGCCGAGGCGCGTCCAGGAATCGCCGCGATCGGTTGATTTGAAAAGGTAATTGCCCCCGTAGTAGAGCGTTTTGTTGTCGTATGTGGAAACGACCAGCGGCGAGTTCCACTGAAAGCGCAGCCGCTCCCCCTCGGCTGCAGGCGGACGGATGGACCGCGATTCGTGCGTCTTGAGATTGCGGCGCAGCAGGTTGCCGTCCTGCGACTCGGCATAGACGGTGTTGGGATCGGCCGGATCGATCTGCGCATAGAAGCCGTCCCCGCCACCGACCGTGTACCAGTCGCTGTTGGCGATCCCTCGCGTATCGAAGGTGGCCGATGGCCCACACCAGACGTTGTTGTCCTGCAGGCCGCCGCAGATGTGATACGGCTTCTGCATATCCAGCCCGATCTCGTAGAACTGGCCGATGGCCATGGTGTTGATGAAATCCCAGGTCTTGCCGCGATCGCGGCTGATGTGGATACCGCCGTCGGACCCGGCGATCATGTGATTCGAATCGCGCGGATCGATCCACATGGCGTGATAGTCGCCATGAATCCTCTGTACGAGGTTTGTCTTGAACGTTTTTCCGCCATCCTCGGAAAAATACATGTTCGCGCCATGAACCCACAGGCGCTGGTCATTGTTGGGATCGATGACAACCTGGCTGTAGTAACCGCCGCGCGGATTGGTTTCCGAGGCACGCGTCCACGTCTCGCCCTGATCGTCGCTGCGGAAAATGCCGCCATTGGCGTGTTCGATGAGCGCATAGACAACGTTGGAATTGCGCCTGTAGAAATTGACGCCAATGCGTCCGATTTCTTTGACCGCCTCGGGCGCGGGTTCCTTGTCTTTGTCGGCAACGGCCGGTTTCTTGGCGTCCGGATCCCAGGGGAGGCCTTTCTCCAGTTTCTTCCAGGTCGCGCCTCCGTCGGTGGTTTTGTACATACCGGAGCCCGGTCCACTGCCGTTGTACCCGAAAACAGTACGGCGCCGCTGGTACATCGCTGCGATCAAGGTGCCGGGCGAATTGGGATCCATGGCGATGTCGGTGGCGCCGGTGTCCTCGTTCACGAAAAGGACGTTGCTCCATGTTTTCCCGCCGTCGGTGGTCTTGTAGACGCCCCGTTCCTTCGACGCGCCCCACAGGCTGCCGCCGGCAGCGACGTAGACGATATTGGGATCGGCAGGGGAGACGACGATGCGGCCGATGTGCATCGAGCCGTCGAGTCCGACGTGCTTCCACGTCTTTCCGGCGTCGGTCGATTTGTAAACGCCGTTGCCCCACGAAGAGCTTTGACGATTGTTGGCTTCGCCGGTGCCAACCCAGACGATGGATGGATCGGAAGGATCGACGGTGACGTCGCCGATCGTCGAGTTTGGCTGATCGTCGAACACCGGATCCCACGTGATCCCGCCGTTCGTCGTCTTGAACACGCCGCCCGAAGCCGTGCCGGCGTAGATGATGTCGGGATTGCTCTCCACGACGGCGAAATCGTCGATGCGGCCGCCCATCACCGCCGGCCCGATCTCGCGGAACTTGAGACCTTTGAAGACCGCGTTGTAGTCAACCGCGGCCGGCGCGGGCTTCGGGGCAGGGGGCTTCTCGGCGGCGATGACGGCAACCGAGACGAACATCGTGAGCAAGGCGTTTTTCACGCGTGCCTCCGGAATGGCGATTTGCGGGGGAACAGTACTCGCAGGCAGGCACCGCCGCAATCGTTATCGAGCCTCGATGCCGAACCAGCCTTTCCGATGCTCGTCTTCGAGCCGCGCTTCGAGATAGTGCCAGAGCGCGGGACAGCCGGCTTTGATCGGTGGCCCGACGCGGCGCACCACGCGCTCGTAGCTGATGTTGTTCTCCCGCCAGCTTTGTCCGCCATTGGCCAGATTGAGCAGGACCGGCATGGCGCGATCGGCGACATGGGCAAAGCGGGCTTCGGGTGTGTCGGCGTTTTCGAATTCCTGCCACAAGGCGAGAAACTGAGCGCCTTGTGACTCCGGCAGCATTCTGAAAATTCGCGTGACCGCTGCTAGTTCAGCCGCTTTACGCTCTGGCCATCCTCCTTCGGCGAAGACAATGGTGTCTCCGGTATCGATTTCGCCGATATCGTGAATCAGCAGCATGAGGACTACATGATTGATGTCGACCGCAGTTTCCGCGTAGCGCGCGAGTGACGCGGCCAGTAACGCAATGTGCCAACTGTGCTCGGCGGAATTCTCATAGCGATCGAGACCTAATGGACGGATCTTGCGCGTCACGCCTTTGAGTTTGTCCAGTTCCAGAATGAAGTCGATGATCTGCTGCATAGCGCTGACTCCGATCACAGTGTGATTCACCAAAATACTGCTCGCACCGCATAGCGCATCGCTTCCCATCTGTGCCCTGCCTTTGCGAGGATACGAGATCCTTCCAGCCATTGACGGGCAATACGCTTCCGGGCGCATGTTCGGAGCGTTTGATCCGAATGTTCGCAGCAGAATCGGGCAAATGCCTCGCGCATGATTCGATTGGCGATTGGCGCCATTCCCTTGGCGCCGTCATGTCGCCAAACGGTGATCAGCGCGTTGATCTCTTCATCCGAAATCGCACGCCCGAGGTAGCGAGTGAGAGATGCCCGCATGATTCCGGTCCAGTTGGCTCGTTTGACGCTAGCGTATTGAACGATCGATTGCGCGCTGTGCTGACGCTGTTTCATGCCGATCAGCGGCAAGGTGAGAATGCGTCCCCGACGCAGCAGTCGCACCCACAAGTCGTAATCCTCCGACGAGGGATAGTCACAGTTGTATCCTCCCTCGGCGAGTACCTCCGAACGCCGGAACATGACCTGCCCACCACCGCCGACGATGTTGTAGAAGTTGAGCAGAAAGGTCACGATTTCATGCGGCTCATCTCCGCGCCACGTGCCGAGGTAGTTGCCATCGCTGTCCATCGTCTCGTATGCGGACGAGACCAGCACGACGCCCGGTTCGCTGTCGAGAACAGCAGTCTGCGCGGCGAGGCGAACGGGCATGATGATGTCGTCGCTGTCCAGCCGGGCGATGTACTCGGATCGCGCATGGTGAAGTCCTGCGTTGAGTGCTGAAGGGATTCCCTGATTGTGGGGCAATGTAACCACTACGATTCTTGGATCGCGTTGCGTCCATTCGTGAAGGATCTGCGGCGTCCGATCGGTCGAACCGTCGTCGACGATGAGGAGCTCGAAGTCGGCGAAGTCCTGGTTGATGACGCTCTCAATGGCTTCGTCCACGAACCGCTCGCGGTTGAAGACGGGCAAGAGGACTGTGACGCGCGGAGTCATGCATCGCACATGATGAATGTTTGCCGTCGATTTTGACATCGTGATGTGCCGTTCATACACTTTGATGCATGACGCGCACGACGCTGGCAATCGACGATGATCTGTTGAAGCGAATCAAAGAGAAAGCTGTGCGCGAGGGTCGAACGCTGCAGGGAGTGGCCAACGATCTCCTCCGGCAGGCTCTCGTGCAGCAAAGACCGGCGAGCAAGCGAAGGCTCTCGCTTCGCGCGGGTGGAAGGCAATTGAGCAACCCGGTGTGGATCTCTTCGATCGGGACAAGCTCTTCGCTGATCGTTGGCCGTGAGGGACTCGCATTCGAGGCGTTTCAGTAGCCCCGGCCGAGAACCTGCGCACTTATAGCCTGTGCCGCGGACGTTCCCGAATGTCTCTAAGCAACCCAGACTTGATCAGATCTAAGGGGAGCAGATATCTACGACTTGATCCGAAAGAACTACCCCGAAGGTCGATACCGGTGGCCAGGTAGGCTCTCCACACTAGCTCTGTGCAGTAGAGTTTCCGTCGTGTCATCAAGTCGAAGTCGTGGTCAAAGGGCAATGCATCTCTCTCGAACTGTTGAGCGACCTTGGCTGCCTGGAGACCGAGCCTGGAGGCCTTGGAGGGATCGGTTAAGCGGAAAACTGCAGCGGCTGCAATTCGGCTCGGTGAGATTATTGCATCCCATGGCTCCTTGATTACCCTGTCCCCTGTCGCATCGGGCGCTGGGCTTGCGTGGACTATGAAGAAGGTACCGTTCTCCAGCACGATAATGCCGACGTGAGAATAGTCGCTGTTGCCGCCTTCGAGGAGGCGCACTACCGCGCTGCGGATCGACTTGCCGCGTATGAAAACGATATCTCCTGATTGGATTCGGTCAGAACTCGGCAAGTCATCATGGGGTGAGGAGAATGGTAACAGACCCGCGACTAGTGCGAACAATGCGTAAAGAGTAAGCCGCCGCGGCTCACAGTGCCCGAATGAAAGCATGCCGTTACTTCTTCTGGTCTTCGGCTCGCCCGAGCAGGAATCCTGCTGTCATGCAGATTCCAATCGCAACGACGAACCCCAAAAGGACCGCAGGGAGGAATTCGTTGTTACCCAGGATCTGGGGAAAGTTTCCCCACATATTGGCCTAGTGACATCTTCGCCTGCAATGCCCGAGACTGAAAGTAGTAGCTGAGCGGATAGCCGAGTGCGACACCGGCTATCAGTCCGGTTACAGTGAATCGTTCCTGGCTATTTTGCGGTTTTGGTTGTTCCATATCTCTCTCTCCTCTATATATATGTGAATGCGTCGTCCGGAGGCGCATTCTCATCGTCGCTGTGAGGCCGTTCTGCGGCGGCGCTAGGACGCGCCGCTCAGACTTGGTACGCATAGCTTGGCTGGCGCTTAGCGGCTTAAGCTTGGTTCGTAAAGCTTGCCGATAGAGTTAGCCGGAGTCTTAATTGGCGTCTCTTGCGTTAGCGGGAGTTTTGCTTACGTTCTGAATTATTTCATCTGCGCTAACACCCAAAGCCTGGGCTGACTCGGTGACGACGTTCATGAATAACACTTGGCCAAGTGTGCGCCAACCTGTCTCTGGCCTCATGCTATCAATTTCCTGGATATTGCTTGACTCTCCGGTGTAATAACCTAGCTCCTGCTCGGTAAATGCGGCGAGATTCATGCGATTCTGCTCCTTAAGGACTGGAGTCAGTTGAATGGCGGTCACGCCGTTGGCTACTTTTACCTTCGCACGGATCTGCATGTAGTAATCGAATGGCGGTTTAGTGTCCAGGGAGGCGAATTTCTTGTATTCGGTGGTCACGATGCCCGAATCGACGTTGCTCATCTTGACGTCAAACCCTCTGTCGACCAGCACACCGATCAGTTTGGTTACTGCGGCAGTTGGCGTGATGCCCGGTTTTTGCAACTCAAAAGACTGCACGCTTACTCTGGTGACCGGTATGGAAGAGCACGATGCGAGTACGAGAGAAAATATACCGATTAGCGCAAACAACGTTGTCTTTCTCATCTGTCGATCTCCCTCTAAGCAGAATCATGCAGCGGAACGGCGCTGCTCCGTTTCGGTGGTCCGGTTGATTGATGAAGTGTGCAATCAGAACCTCGTTAAGGCGTTCTTTCCTACTGCTCGATCGCGCTCTAGTCCGCGCGCCCGGCAGGTCGTTCCATAAGTGCCACAGCGGCATGAGAATCGCCCTGGTGGCGGGTACGCATCTAGATCTGCTTCTTCTGATAGACACAGCCCGCTCCAGAAGGTTGGCGCGGACGATGTCTGGGAAGCCGAAATGGTCCTCCGGTGGGAGTACTCAGAGTCGGATGCGGCTCACAACCACCACGCCGTTCTCCGAGATGCAGGGCGGTTACAGGTGTGGCTAGCCCCCCAACTAGCAGGCGCCTGAAGCAGTTACTGCATCAAAGGAGCCCGGGAGGTCGGTCTACGCGCTGTCGCTGCCGCGATCTCTACAGCGTGATGACCGTCCGCAAATGCCTCGTCCCCGCATCGAGGTCATCCAACACTTCATTGATCGCGCCGGCGTTAAGCGCCACTCTGCGCGTAATCACCGGAGAGATATCGATCGAGCCCCGATGCGCCAGATCGAGCAATTCGACCAGCTCCTCCCGAGTATGGTCAGACACGCCGATGATGTGGCGTTCGTGGGCCAGGACGTCGCGATAGGCGTCTAGCTCCAGCATGCGCAGGTTGATGGCGACGATCATGATCCGGCCTCCGCGGTTGAGGGCGCGAAGGGCCTGGAGAGTCGTCGCGGGATGGCCGGCGAAATCGAGAGCGACATCGACGTTGCGGAGATCCTCGATGGCGGTGGGGATGGCGCCGAACGATTTGGCTGCTTCGAGTTTTTCGGGGACGCGATCGACGGCGAAGACGCGGCCGGCGCCAAGGACTTTGGCCAGTTGGACGGCGGACGCGCCGAGACCGCCGAAGCCGAGGATTGCTACCGACTCGCCCGGGCGGAGGTGGGCCAGGCGGAGGGCGTGCCAGGCGGTGGCCGTCGAGCACATCATCACTGCCGCTGCTTCGAATGGGATACCGTCCGGGATTGGAACAGCGTTCGCGGCGGGGACGATGATCCGTTCGGCATAGCCGCCATCGACCTCCTTGCCCAGCATGCGGCCATCGTCGTGGAGATAGTGGAGCGCAACGCGTTGACTGGTGCCGGAGATGACGCCGGCGATCTCGTGGCCCAGCGTCAGCGGGAGCGTGATCGAGCCCTTGCCGGCGCGGTAGTGGGCGTCGCTGTGGCAGATGCCGGCGGCATGGATGTCGACGAGCACTTCGCCCGGCCCGGCTGTCGGCTCCGGGATGTCGGCATCGATGAGCGGCGTGGCGAGTTGCGTGAGCCGGA